>Ga0070730_10004361_pt1 | contig 12437 bp, 9 predicted proteins | sample Coa_R1_3_FD_66447 | JGI IMG/M metagenome (GOLD analysis project Ga0070730, IMG submission 66447) | Surface soil microbial communities from Centralia Pennsylvania, which are recovering from an underground coalmine fire - Coalmine... | ecosystem: Environmental > Terrestrial > Soil > Unclassified ... | reverse complement strand
CGCTTATTGTTCTGATGGCGCTACTGGCCTCCGCGATCAGCTGCTGGATGCGCGGCAGATCGGCTGGCTCACCATCAATGAGCACCGAACTGAAGCGGAGTTCGTCGGTCAGGCGCAGATGGGAATCGAGTCGGAGATTATTATAGACATCCAGGTGAGCATCAAATCGCTGATAGGTTGTCAGAATACGCACGGTATCGACAGTGAGCAGGCAATCGAGCCCAGGCCAGAGGGCCTGGGGGCGCAGATCAAAGAAATCGCGCACCAGCAAACTTTTTCCATCAGAGAGTGTATAGGGTCCGTGGATCTCGACCGAAAGCTCGTGGGCCACGAAGTAGAGGCATTCGGTGTAAGCCCAGAGTACTGCGGCCAACTGGTGGATGGTGCGAGCCATCGCGGCGGCCCCTTCTACCGGTCGGAGCGTCTGGCTCTCATCTGAGACGCGCGTAGGGGACCAGATGATATTGGCGCCATTGCTACAATAAGGGTCGCCGTATTTCAAATGCGAGATCAGATCAAGCACCGTCAGTATTGATTCCTGTAAGGTCTCCAGTGGCATGGAGCGTAATCGCATGCCAGTCAGGAGATGGTGACTCATGCGCCACAGGCGAGTGGGATAGCCAAAGAGCTGCGCAATCTGCCCGATCGTCATCTCTTGCTGCAAGAAATGGATATCGTCGAAGAACTCGTGACTGAACTCGCCAAGGCAGAGACGCCCGATGCGGCCAGAGCGGATAGGCCATTTATCCGCATCCGTTTCGGCAAGCGGGATAATAATGCTCTCCCGAAATTGTAACAAAAGATCTTGTGTACCATCGTCCATCATGAATTCTCCCCTCCTTCACCTGAACTCCCCCCACCATTATCGTCGATTATGTATAATTTGTCCAGCGTTTTATGTAAAACCCTTTCGCTGTTTTTGGTCAACTTTGATTGCAGACTTGCAGACTTGCAGACTTTACCCCCTCAAGCGGCTCCAGAAGACGATCCAGCGAAGTCTGCACTGCGCCAGCAAGTGCAGACTTCTGCAGACTTTGGGACTCTTTCTCAACGAGATCCTTTTTCGGGATAGCCCATGTTGCTTCAATAGATTATTACTTCAGCATCATCGATGCGGCCTGTTGAGCCAGGCTGAAGAGCCAGAAGGGGAGCACTGTGCCCATTGCCAGTGTGCCCAGGGCTGAGAGACCCAGGGCCAGCCAGGAGATCCAGGCCAGCTTATCCGCAGGTTCCTGTTCGACTTCGGATTTCGCCTGCAGGGGCAATTTGGGAACGCTGAGCGTCTGGGTAGTTCTCACGGCCAGTGCTGTCCCACCGCCGCTCCGCAAGCTTCCTGATCTACTTTGCGTGCGGCGCGGAGTTGCTGGTACTACCGGCGTGGCGGGCACTGCACTGATGGACGCATTCGCCGTCTCTTCCCGCTCCATAAACATCGTGGCGATGATGCGCAGATAGTAGTACATACCAAGGACACTGGCCAGCACCCCAATGATCAGCAATTCGGGATGGCCCCCGGCAATAGCTGCATAGAACAGGCTATACTTGGCAGCGAAACCAGCCATGGGTGGAAAGCCCGCTAGAGCCAGCAGAAAGAAGGCCAGAAAGCCCGCCAGTACGGGACGACGATACCAGAGACCACGCAGATCTTTGGCATCCAGCCCGGAATTATCGGCGCGCTCCAGCATGGATACGGCGCCAAAGGCTCCCAGGTTCAGGAAGGTGTAGCAGAGCAGATAGAAGAGAATGGCCGCCGTACCCAGCGTGCCGCCCACGACGATACCGATCAGCAGATAACCAGCATGCGCGATACCGGAGTAGGCCAGCAGGCGTTTGACATTGCTCTGCACCAGTGCCATGACGTTACCGCCAACGATCGTCAGGACGGCAATTGCCCAGATGATAGGCATCCAGGTAGGCAACAACGGAGCGAGCGCGAACGCAAACACACGCGCAAAGGCCACGAGGGCCGCTGCTTTCGTGCCGACCGACATAAAGGCCGTGATGGGGCCGGGTGCGCCCTGGTAGACGTCGGGCGTCCATGCCTGGAAGGGAATAGCCGAGACTTTGAAGGCAAAGCCAACCGTCAGCAGACCGATAGCAATCATCAGCAGGATGGGTAAATGGATACTGCCAAAAGGATTAAATTGAGCAGCATTTTGAGTTGCCATTGGCTGAAGAAAGTGCAGGATGCCCATAAAGGATGTGCTGCCGGTCGAGCCATAGAGCAGGGCGATGCCGTAGAGCAGGAAGGCCGAAGCGAACGAACTGAGCAGAAAATACTTCATGCCCGCTTCCTGCGAGGTCTTGCGCCCAGCCACAAAGCCACACAGAATATAGAGGGCCAGCGAAAGCATCTCGATACCCAGGAAGACCATCAGGAAACTGGTCGCCGCCGCCAGTAGCATCATACCAACGGTCGCCAGCAGCAGCAGAGCGTAGTACTCGCCCTGATGCACCAGTTCGAGCCGTTTCAGATAAGCGGGCGAGAAGAGAATGCCCAGGCCGCTGGCGCTCAGGATGATCAGGTAGGCGTAGAGCGAACCCCAATCGGAGCCCACCATATCATTGAAGGCCCGCTGCTGGTCTCCCACGATAAAAAGTGTGATGGTCGCAGCCAGGGCGCCGAGGATGCCCAGGAAGGCCAGCGTGGGCAGAATGGTAAAGTTCGCCGGGCCGGAATGCTTCGTCCTTTTGTCCCCTGCGTGCGGCAGGAGAAGGTCTATGAGCATGAGAATAAGCGTCATGCCCACCAGGACCAGCTCTGGCGCGATACGCCCCCAATCGGTGGGGAGGACTGAATATGTAAATGTCATAGAAAAATACCTCTTGCCGCAGGGCGCCCCTCAGGAGCGCCCCCAACACAACCTATCGTGGAATGATATTTCCGAGTACCGCTTGCAATGTATTGAGAACCGAAGGTTCCATTAAGAAGGTCAACGGCAACGGCTGCAAGCCAATATAAAAGATCAAGATCAGTAAGGGCGAGACCGACAGGAATTCGTACAGGCGAATATCGCGCAGAGTGTTCTTGCGTAAGCTGGCGCCCACCGTGCCCTGCGTCTGATGTGGGCCCTGCATCACACCCAGGAAGAACCGTAACATATACCAGGCAGCCGGGACAACCACCGCCGTAGCCAGTATACCAAAGACGACGCTGCCACGGAAGATGCCAAGCAGGGCCAGGAATTCACCGGCAAAGCTATTCAGGCCGGGCAGGCCGAGCGATGAGAGCGACGCGATCAACATAACCGTCGCCAGCACTGGTGCGCGCGTAGCCAGGCCACCGAAATCGCTCAGGCGACGCGTCCCCGTTTGTGACTCGATGTAGCCAACAATCAGGAAGAGTGCAGCCGTGGTGATGCCGTGGTTGACCATTTGCAGCACCGCACCCTCGACGCCCTGCACATTGAAGGCGAACATACCGAGCACAATCACGCCCAGGTGACTGATACTGGAGTAGCCGAGCAGGCGCTTCAGATCGGTCTGCACCAGGGCCAGCACCGCGCAGTAGAGAATGCCGATCACCGCCAGCGTGCCGAACATCGGAGCCAGGGTTTTCGCGGCATCCGGGAAGAGCGGGATGCAGAGACGCAACAGGCCATAGGCACCTGTTTTCGACATCGCGCCTGCCAGCATGGCCGTCACAGGGGCAGGAGCTTCGCTATAAGCATCGGGCAGCCAGCTATGGAATGGGACCAGCGGGACTTTAACCACGAAGGCCGCGGCAAAGGCCAGGATCAGCCAGAGTTGGATGGTAGGATCGAGCTTTGTGTTGAGCAGATCAGCCAGTTGAAGCGTATAGCCGCCACCGGCCGCGAGCTTGTGGTAGTAGCCCAGCGCGATAATCCCAGCCAGCATCAGCAGGCTACCCACGCTCGTATAGAGCACAAACTTAAAGACCGCATAGATGCGTCGCTCGCCACCCCAACTGCCGACCAGGAAGTAGGCCGGTATTAGCATCACTTCCCAGAAGATATAGAACAGGAAGAGGTTGCTGGCGAGAAAGACGCCCAGCATGCCGCTCTCAAAGAGCAGCATAAAGGCCATATAGTTCTTGACCTTCTGCTCCACCCGGAACGAGGCCGCGATACAGGTCACCGTGAGCAGCGCGGTCAGCCCAACAAGCAGGAGGCTGATGCCATCCACGCCCAGGCTATAGTTAATGCCCAGCGCCGGAATCCACTGCAGGAATTCCGTGAACTGATAGGTTTGCGTTGAAGTAGCCGTCACCACCGTCTGAGAATAGAGCAGCATGAGCACGGCAACGAGCACCAGATTCGCGCCCGCGATTAGAAGCGCGATCCAGCGAATCCCGGCCACCCAATCTTTGGGCAGTAGCAGTATAAGAATGCCGCCCAGCAAGGGCAGGAATGTGATTAGCGATAACATGGCCTCTACCCCCTCACCGCATAATAAATGACGATCAGAACAACACCAAGCAGAATCGCCAGGGCGTAGTTGCGCATATAGCCGGTCTGCAGGCGCCGCAGCACAGAACTGGTACCGCGCAGCAGCGAGCCAATGCCCTTGCTGCCATTATCGAGCGCACCACCCTCAATGCCCCAGTTCAAGAAGCGACCGAGGGCCAGGATGGGTGTGATAATCACGGCATTACACAACTCATCCACATAGTACTTGTGCAGCACCAGTTGATAGAGTGGGTTCTTGTTCTCTTTGTAGGCAAAACCTTTGCGATAGAGGCTCCAGGCGATCCCGATCCCGATCAAGGCAATCACAAGACTTGCGCCGGTCGAGGTCCAATCGAGGCCGAGCGAGACTTCGTGCGCAGTTTTGACATCTGAAAAGATGGGAGTCAGGAAATTTGGTAGCGGCGCCCATCGTGCCAGTGGTACATTGAAGAGCGCCAGCGAGCCGAGGAAGCCACCGATCACCGAGAGGATGCCCAGGATGATCAGCGGAACGCTCATCACAGGCGGCACTTCCTGGATGTAGTAGTAGCCCACCGGACCGTGGTGCCCATGTCCAGCCGCCTCCTCATCGCCATTCTCCTCCTCCTCTTCCGTATGGGCGACGACGGCGCCGCCGCGATAGGAGCCGGTGAAGATGCCGAAGAAGAGACGGAACATATAGAAGGCGGTCAGACCCGCGGTGAGCAGACCAACGCCCCAGAGGACGTAGTACCAGATATTGCCCGTTGCAGTAGCCTGAGCCAGCACCGAACCCAGGATTTCATCTTTACTCCAGAAGCCAGCAAACGGAATGATGCCACTGATGGCAAAGGTTGCCGCCAGGAAAGTCCAGGCCGTGATGCGCATACGCGACCAGAGGCCGCCCATCTTACGCATATCCTGCTCACCACCCAGGGCATGGATAACCGCGCCCGCACCCAGGAAGAGCAGCGCCTTAAAGAAGGCATGCGTCACCAGGTGGAAGATGCCGGCGGAATAGTTGTGTACCCCTTCGGCCATAAACATGTACCCAAGCTGGCTGATGGTTGAGTAGGCCAGCACGCGTTTGATATCGAGCTGGAAGAGGGCGATAGTAGCAGCGAAGAGGGCCGTAGCACCGCCGATACCCGCGACAACATTGAGAGCAATCGGCGCAAGCTCAAAGAGGACATGGGTGCGCGCCACCAGATAGACACCGGCCGTCACCATCGTCGCAGCATGGATCAGAGCGCTGACGGGTGTCGGGCCTTCCATGGCGTCCGGCAGCCACATATAGAGCGGCAACTGCGCGGACTTGGCGGCACAGGCAACGAAGAGTAGCAGCGCGATAGCCGTGGCCGTACCACTCCCGAAGGAGAGCAGGCCAGGATTGCCAAGCACACTGGTATAATCGATCTTCCCGAAAACGTTGAAGAGGAGGAAGATCGCCAGCATCAGGCCGAGGTCACCAATCACGTTGATGACGAAGGCTTTTTGAGCGGCGGCAACCGCTGAGCGGCGCTGATACCAGAACCCGATCAGCAGGAAAGAGGCCAGACCAACCAACCCCCAGCCAACCAGCAGGAAGAGGAAATTATCGGCAGCCACCAGCAGCACCATCGCGAAAATAAAGAAGTTCATGTAGGCGAAGAAGCGCCAGAAGCTTGGATCATCCTCCATATAGCCCGCGGCATAGATATGGATTAGCAGGCCGACCCCGGTCACTACCAGCAACATGGTGGCGGAGAGCGGGTCGAGCAGCAGGCCGAGATCGATTTGCAGGGAGCCGGAGATTACCCAGTGATAGATCATGGCATCGTTCACGCGCCCGGCCCCAGCTGGAGTGCCGAGCATGGAGAAAAAGTTCCAGACGGCAAAGAGAAAGGCCAGGCCACAGGCGCCCCACGCCACCGTCCGAATGGCTGCTCGCGACATCACCCGGCCCAGGATGCCCAGGATCACAAATCCTATCAGGGGCAGGAGCAGCACCCAGAGACTCTGATTTATCATAACTTAGCCTCGCAATACGTTCATTTCGTCAACATCGATATTGCGGCGTGTGCGGAAGATGGAGACGATAATAGCCAGGCCAACCACCACCTCAGCCGCCGCGACAGTCAGCACGATAAAGACAAACATCTGTCCATCGGCGGAGTCGAGAAAGTGGGAGAAGGCCACAAAAGAGAGATTGACGGCATTGAGCATCAATTCAATTGACATGAATATGATCAGCGGATTGCGCCTGACGAGCACGCCGATGGTCCCGATGGTAAACAGGATGGCGCTCATTATAAGATAGGCTGATAATGGCATGATGCAATTCCCTCCTACGCCCTGCGACCAAAGATGAGAGCGCCAAGAATGGCGATAACGATCAGTAAACTGGTGACCTCGAACGGAAAAACAAAGCCATGGAAGAGAGCCTGTCCGAAGGCCTGAATATCGCCCTGTTTCGTAGCCACTTGCGAGAGGCTATTAGCTCCCGTGGCCTTTGTCTGCTGCGAGATCGTGAAAGTCGTGTAGATCAAATAGCTCAATGCGCCGACCAGGATGATGCCCAGGGTGGTGGCGACGCCACGCTGCCACACCATGGGGTCGCGGTTGCCCACATCGCCCTGATCGGGAGCCAGCATCGTGACCACGAAGAGAAAGAGCACCATAATAGCGCCAGCGTAGATCAGGATCTGCACAATCGCGATAAACATAGCATTGAGCTGGAGATAGAACATAGCCAGGAAGACCAGCGTAAGAATCATGCTCAGCGCGCTATTCACGGCATTCTTGAAGGCGATGACCCCTATGGCAGAGGCCGTGCTGGCAATTGCCAGCACGAAAAAGGTGATAGTTGTTCCAATATCCATTACTTCAGCTTCCTTCTGTCCTCGTCCTGCTCCTCGTCAGTGAAGAGCACCGGGCGCTCGGTATGGGTTGTACCAAGACCGACCGCGGCGGCACTGGCCTGCGAGCCATCGAAGACCTGATTGACCTGTGGAACAGGCTGCGCGGACTCCTCTGGCGCGGGATCGGCCCAGACATCGTTCGAGCCGACGGTCGCCTGTCCCTCTGGCTCCAGCAATTGCTCCTTATGGTAGACCAGATCCTCCGCGTAGTAGGAAGCCAGCTTATAGTTGCTCTCCAGCGTGATCGCGCCGGTGGGGCAGGCCGCCTGGCAGTAGCCGCAGAAGATGCAGCGCAACATGTTCACGTCAAAGACCTTGGCGTAACGCTCACCGGCTGAGACACGCTTCTCCTCGGTATTCTCCTCGGCCTCGATATAAATAGCATCGGCCGGGCAGGCTCCCGCGCAGAGATAGCAGCCGACGCAGCGCTCCAGGCCGTTGTCGTAGCGGTGCAGTACGTGGCGGCCACGGAAGCGCGGTGCCAGTTCGCGCTCCTCCTCTGGATAGGAGATGGTGGTTGGCTTCTTCCCCATATTTTTCAGGGTCGTGGCCATTCCCTTGATGATATCAAATGACATGTATATGACTCCTTATTATTGCCATTTTACGCCTGCACCGCCTTCTGTTCCTGCGCAGTCTCTGCTGGTGGTGCGATGCGCTCGAACTTTGCGAGGCGTACCGAGGCAGGCATTACGACGGGACCCTGGGCGGCATTCTCGACGAAGCGGGTCTGCTCGACGTAGCTCTTGCGCCTCATCATGAAGAGGACCAGGAGGACGACGGCGAGGCCGATGAGTCCGTTGGCCAGCACGCCCTGCCATAGCGGCAGTTGGAACTGCGCCATTACCGTCACGATGACGGCGGTAATTACGACGTTGAGCACGGCCAGGGGCAGGAGGACCTGCCAGCCCAGACGCATCAGGCGGTCGTAGCGGATACGCGGCAGGGTGGCGCGCAGCCAGATGAACATGAACAGGAAGATCGCGACCTTGATCAGGAAGAAGAGGATCGACAGGAGCGGAATGCGCTCCAGGCCGAAGAAGCTCCAGCCTCCCAGGAAAAGGGTCGAGGCGACGGCGCTCACCGTGATCATGTTGATATATTCGGCCATCTGATAGAGGCTCCAGCGCAGGCCGCTATACTCGGTCAGGTAGCCAGCGGTCAGCTCCTGTTCGGCCTCGGGCAGATCGAAGGGGGCGCGGTTCACTTCGGCTACTCCGGCGATGATATAAATGAAGAAACCCAGGGGCTGCGCAAGGATAAACCAGACGCCTGGGCCCTGTGCGCTGCCAGCCATCTGCGCGTGGACGATACCGACCATGCTCAGGGTACCGGCCCACATCAGGACGCCGCTGAGGGCCAGGCCCAGGCTGGTCTCGTAGGAGACCATCTGAGCGGCGCTGCGCAGAGCCCCAAGCAGGGAGTAGCGATTGCCAGAGGCCCAGCCACCCAGCACGATGCCATAGACGGCAAGCGACGAGATCGCGAGTATCCAGAGCAGACCGACGTTGATATCGCCGATGAAGGGATCCCAGACGCTCGGCTTGCTGGGATCGCCGCTCCAATTGTTGCCGATGGGCACAACGGCGAAGGCGCAGAGCGCGACCACGACCGAGATGACGGGCGCGACCAGGTAAATCAGTTTTTTGGCCTGGGATGGCACAATCTGTTCTTTAAAGGCCATCTTGAGCGCATCGGCGACGGGCTGGAAGACGCCGAAGGGCCCGGCCCGGTTTGGTCCCAGGCGGCCCTGGATTCTGGCCACGATGACGCGCTCGATCAGAGTCATATAGGCGAAGGCAGTCAACAGAGCGAAGATGACGATCGCGCTTTTGATGACCGACGCGACGATAATGTTATTGAGAAAATCAAGCACGAGCCACCTCCTGCTCCTGTGTGCGCACTCCCTGATTGCCCAGATCCTCCCAGGTGAGGCCGGTATAGAAGGGATTGCTCTCGGCGATCTCGATCAGGACGTCACGTGGGCTGGCGTATGTCCAGCTCTCGCCCAGGTAGTGGGCCAGCTCGACCAGGATCTCCCAGTCGGCCCTGGCGCCGGGCAGCGGACGCAGCGCGCGGCGGATGGCCTGCACATGGTGATCGACATTGGTCATGCTACCTTCTTTTTCGGCGAAAGTCACGGCGGGCAGCACCACATCGGCCTGCTGAGCTGTCTCGGTCAGGATGATATCCTGCACAATGATGAAGTCCAGCGTGGAGGGCAGTTCGGGTTTGGGCAGGTGGCGAGCCGGGTTGGCTCCCATGACGTAGAGCGCCTTGATCTGCGGATTGCTGAGCATCTCGGTATAGGAGAGGCCATTTTCTTCGGGCGCCTGGTAGCCGGGCAGGGCATCGGGCAGCAGGCCCATATCGCGAGCGCCCAGCGAATTGGCATCCTCAAAGAGCGGGCCGACACCCGCGCCGGGGCGACCAATGTTATTGGTGATGACGGCCAGCGTCTGCAGATCTGCTGCCAGTTCGGAGCAGCCGGGATCAAGGGACGCCATTTCATCGTAGAGGATGATCGCGCCCTTCGCGCCAACGATCTCGCTGGCGATGGTCTGGAGTTGCTGACTCACCTCGGCATTAGAGGAGAGGGTTTGCGCCTCGCGCTGTACCCTGGCCTGAACATCGGGGTGAGCGGCGGCGTTCGTCGCACCGTTGTCGAGCGCGTATTTGAGCAGCAGCTTCGCGGCCACACCCGCTCCGTATTGTGGAATTGTGACCTTGAGTGTGGCGAGACGGTCCAGCTCGGTCGGCTCGGAGTTGATGATGTAGATCTTTGCGCCCGCCTTCATGGCCTTCTTGATACGCAGGTTGAGGATGGGCTGGCGCTGATAAGGATCGGAGGCAATCAGCACAATATGCGAGGCCTTTTCGATCTCGGTGATACTATTGGTCATCATCCAGGGCTTGCCGGTGAGCCGATCGCGGATACCGGCGAACTGGCCGTGATGGTGATCGACGTTAGGCGTGCCGATGACCTGGCGCAGCAGCTTCTGGAAGAGATAGGCCTCTTCGTTGGTGGTGCGGGTCGAGCCGATACCGCCGATCGATTGCGCGCCGTGTTTGTCAACGATATCTTTGAGATGGGAAGCGATATAGTACATCGCCTCGTCCCAGGTGGCCGTGACCAGATTGCCGTTGCGGCGGATGAGAGGAGTACGCAGGCGTTCAGGGTTATTGACGAAATCGAAGCCCCAGCGACCGCGATCGCAGAGCCAGCCATCGTCAACCTCATCGTTGGTGCGCGACATCAGGCGCATCACCTTATCGACGCGAACATCGATGCGGGCATTGCAGCCCACGCTACAGTTATTGCAGATGCTGCCCGTGTGTTTCAGCTCCCAGGGACGCGCTTTGAAACGATACTTCGAAGCCGTCAGAGCACCCACCGGACAGATCTCAGTCGTGTTGCCGGAGAAAACGGAGTCAAAGGCGTGATCGGGGGCCGTACCGACCTCCATACGATAGCCGCGCTGAATCATTACCAGCCCATTATCCATCGAGATCTCGGAGGAGAAGCGGGTGCAGCGCTGGCAGAGGATGCAGCGTTCGCGGTCGAGCAGAACATTCTCGCTGACCGGAATGGGCTTCTCATAGTGGCGCTTGTGCTGATCGAAGCGCGTTCCACCGGGGCCGTGGCGCAGGGTGAAGTCTTGCAGATCGCACTCGCCGCCCTTATCGCAGATGGGGCAGTCGAGCGGGTGGTTGATCAGCAGGAATTCGAGGGTGCCGCGCCGGGCTTTGAGCACCTTCTCAGTTTTGGTATGGACCACCATGCCCTCGCTGACCGGGATGGTGCAGGAGGCCTGTGGCGGCTTGGGCATCTTCTCAATCTCGACAAAGCACATGCGGCAGGCGCCCAGAGGCGGCATTTTTGGATGATAGCAATAGATAGGGATTTCTATGCCGGCCTGCTGCGCTGCTGCCCACACCAGCGTTCCGGGTGGAACCGCGACGGGTTGCCCGTCGATGGTGAGGTGTACTAGCTCATCTTTTTTTTCTTCTGGCATATTCTTTACCGTTTATTTGTATGCGTTATGCACGCAATAAGAACGTTGATAATAGCGGCCCCACAAGGGGCAATCCTTAGGGAAGTCGGTTCACCAACACCTCTGCCGATTGATGATGGTGTTAGGAAATGACCATCAAGTCTACAGAAGTCTGCAGTTCCCAGGCACTGCAGACTTCTGCAGACTTTGCCGGGCCCCTTCTAGAGCCACTTGAGAGGGTAAAGTCTGCAAGTCTGCAACAACATTTTCCCAACAGAGGCATTTATTATGCATGGGCATGAGCAACCGCCCCTGGGCCGACTTTGCAATGGCCGTGCTTGACATGATATTCGAATTCTTCGCGGAAGAGGCGGATGCCGCTGACAATGGGGCTGGTGGCCGCATCGCCGAGGGGGCAGAAGGACTTTCCGCTGATATTATCGCAAATATCGACCAGCAGATCGATGTCCTGCTGGCGACCCTTGCCGTGCTCCAGGCGCTCCAGAATCTCGGTCAGCCAGTAGGTTCCTTCGCGGCAAGGCGTGCATTTGCCACAGGACTCGTCGCGATAGAACTCGCTCATGCGCAGGACAGCTCCAACGATGCAGGTATCCTCGTTGATAACGACCAGGCCACCGGAACCGAGCATCGAGCCAGCCGCGCCAATGGCCTCGAAGTCCAGCGGCGTATCCACTTTATCCGGGCCGAGCATAGGTGTTGAGGAGCCGCCGGGAATAATGGCCTTGATCTGCTTATCGCCCAGGATGCCCCCACCATATTGCTCATCGTAGATCAGCGTGCGCATGGGCGTGCCAAGCGGCAGCTCATAGTTGCCGGGTTTCTTGACATGGCCGCTGAGGCAGAAGACGCGTGCCCTTACTCTTCTCAGTGCCGAAACTGGCGTACCATTCCGCGCCATTGTTGACGATCGCGGGCACCGTACTGAGCGTCTCGCAGTTGTTGATAACGGTAGGGCCGCCATAGAGGCCGATCGCAGCCGGGAAGGGAGGCTTGAGGCGAGGATAGCCGCGCTTGCCCTCCAGGGACTCCATCAGAGCGCTCTCTTCGCCGCAAATATAGGCGCCAGCGCCGCGATGGACGATGACCTCCAGACTGTAGTCGCTGCCCATGATGTTCTGGCCGATCAAGCCAGC
>Ga0070730_10004360_pt1 | contig 12439 bp, 9 predicted proteins | sample Coa_R1_3_FD_66447 | JGI IMG/M metagenome (GOLD analysis project Ga0070730, IMG submission 66447) | Surface soil microbial communities from Centralia Pennsylvania, which are recovering from an underground coalmine fire - Coalmine... | ecosystem: Environmental > Terrestrial > Soil > Unclassified ... | reverse complement strand
GCAGGACATCATGAAGGCCTACTGGAAAGACGTCGATACCATTCTGATGGGGCGAAAGACCTATGAAGTAGCCGTCGCGCAGCGTGGTACCCGTGCCCAAAAGTCTAAGGAAACTCAGCGAGTGGCGAAGGTGTCGGCCATCCGCAGTTACGTCTTTTCCCGCACCCTGAAAACGATTGACGATCCAAACGTCGAGCTGGTAGCAGGCGACGCCGCGGATTTCGTATCGAAGCTCAAACAGCAACCCGGCAAAGGGATTTGCCTGATGGGGGGAGGCGAACTGGCCGAGTCTCTTTTCGCTGTTGGCCTGATCGACCACGTCGGCCTGAATATTCATCCAATTCTTCTGGGCTCTGGAATCCCCGCCTTCCGCGATCCCGCACACCGCGTCAAACTGACCTTGACCGAGTGCCGCCAGTTCGAAGGCGGCTGCATTCTGGCGAATTACGAAGTCGCGCACGCGCAATAGACTTGATCCATCCCCAGTGCCGCGTCTGTTCTTTGCAGCCGCTCGCTCTGTTGCTTCGTTTCCCTCGTGAGCATAGCGCTCCTTTGAAGGCGGCCCGTTAAGAGGCGTCTGTCCCCGGACGAAAAGTAGAAATCCAGGACCCAAGGGGACCTCCGGCAAAAATCCGAAACGGGCGCGCCAAAACAGGCGCCCCGCCATCGGCCAAGTTGGTGACAGGTTAGTATTGGCCTTACACTCGACACTCCGTTCAGCTTGTTAGGTAGCGAGCCGAGTGTTCCATGGAAGCGACGGAGACCGCTCCTCATTACAACACCTATTCCCGATCGAGTGTGAACCCGTGGCTTATCGCGGTCGTGGTGTCCCTGGCGGCATTCATGGAAGTGCTGGACACCAGCATCGCCAACGTGGCTCTGCCGCACATTGCCGGCGATCTCGGGGCCAGCGGCGACGAAAGCACCTGGGTGCTGACCTCGTATCTGGTGTCCAACGCCATCATTCTTCCGATCAGCGGATGGTTCGTGGGTCTGCTCGGAAGAAAGCGCTTTTTCATGATTTGCATCGTGGTGTTTACGCTCAGTTCGCTGCTCTGCGGAATCGCCTGGAGTCTGGGATTTCTGCTCTTGGCCCGCGTCCTCCAGGGCGCGGGCGGCGGCGGCCTGCAACCCATGGCGCAAGCGATCCTCGCGGACACCTTTCCGCCGGAGAAGCGCGGGCTGGCTTTCTCGTTGTACGGAGTGACCGCGATTGTTGCGCCCTCCATCGGCCCGACGCTCGGGGGATGGATCACCGACAACTATACCTGGCGCTGGATCTTTTACATCAACCTTCCCGTAGGACTGATCGCTTTGTTTCTGATCTACCGCCTGATTGAGGATCCGGAATATCTGAAAGCGCTCCAAGGGAAGTCGCTACGCGTGGATTACATTGGATTCGGATTGTTGGCCCTGGGCGTGGGCGCGCTACAAATTCTGTTGGATAAGGGTCAAGAGGACGATTGGTGGGGCTCAAATTTCATTATCACTCTGACGGTGGTCGCCGCAACGTGCCTGATCGCTCTGGTGATTTACGAGTGGAATCGAAAAGAGCCGATTGTGGACGTCCGCCTCTTCAAGAATGGAAATTTCGCCACCGCCAATACCTTGATGTTCATGGTCGGCGCCATTTCGTTCGCTTCCACCGTGCTGATGCCGCAATTCCTGCAAACCCTGATGGGCTATACCGCCGAAAAAGCCGGCATCGTCATGTCTGCTGCCGCCGTCGTCCTGCTCATGGAACTTCCGCTCGTCGGGCAACTGACCACCCGCTTTCAAGCCCGCCAGCTAATCGCTTTCGGCTGGCTGGCGCTGACGTTCACCATGTACTTATCAACCAAAAGAATCGACCTGCAGCTAAGTTTCGGCGCGGCCACCTGGCTGCGCATCCTGCAGTATATTCCGCTGGGATTTATCTTCATTCCCGCATCGACCGCGGCCTACGCCGGCATCGCCCCAGAAAAAAACAACGCGGTCGCGGGTTTGGTCAACTTCATGCGCAACATCGGCAGCAGCGTAGGGACGTCTTTGGTAACCACCATACTTGCCCGGCGTTCTCAGTTTCATCAGGGGCGCCTGGTGGAGCAGGCGAGCGCTTTGAATCCCAATTTTCAGGCCATGCTTAGCGGCCTGGCACAGCAATTAGCCCGCGCAGGCATGAGCCTGCAGGGCGCGCACAAGCAGGCTCTCGCGCGTTTCTACGCCAGTGTGCGGGCGCAGGCGACCGCCCTGGCATACATCGACTGCTATTGGGTCATCGCGGTATGCGCCGGCCTGATGTTCTTGCTCTCCTTCGTGTTGCGCAAAAACAACCCACGTGTGGGAGGAAGTGTATCCCTTCATTGAGATGGCGTGGGTCCAGGTGCGGAACTGGCCGGAGTTGGCAAAGGCGAGGTAGATGGCGTTGCCAACTCCAACCATCAGGCGCGGTGTGCGAAATGCGACAGACCGGACGTTACCAAACTGGTACAAAGGATGTCTCCCTAGCAAAAAGTCTGATACGGAAAGAAGCCTATGAAGAAACTGACGTACCTGTTGTTTGCTGTAGCGATGATTGCCACCGCCGCCATCGCCAAAGACGATCCAATGGTGGGGGGTGCAAAAATGTACCCATCCAAGAACATCATTGAGAATGCCTCGAATTCGAAAGATCACACCACTCTGGTTGCAGCGGTTAAGGCTGCCGGGCTGGTAGACACACTCGAAGGCACCGGGCCCTTCACGGTATTCGCACCGACGAACGCAGCGTTCGAAAAGCTTCCTTCGGGAACCGTGGACACTCTGCTCAAGCCGGAAAACAAGGAAACGCTGACGAAGATCCTGACCTACCACGTCGTGGCAGGCAAGATGAGCTCCAAAGATATCGCCACGGCCATCAAAGCGGGAGGCGGTACCGCTTCTCTCAAGACCGTCGAGGGCGGCACGCTGAAGGCTAGCTTTCAGGGTGACAGCATAATCCTAACCGACGAAAAAGGTGGGATGTCCAAGATCACGATTGCGGACGTGTATCAGTCTAACGGTGTGATTCACGTGATTGATACCGTTCTGATGCAGAACTAGCTCTTTTAACCAAAAGTTGGGAAAAAGAAGTTGCAACCGGGCAGACCGACTTTGGTCCGCCCGGTTTTTCTGTGTTAGGAGGTGTGTCGTGTGGAAATTGCGGTTTGGTTCGCCTTGGCGCAACGATACGCGCGGCTAGGAAGAAGCGGGGGAGTTGCGGCGCCAGAAGAGGTAAGCCGGGAGGCCCAGGGCGAACAGCATGATCGCGACCGTCAGGTTGCGGAATTCGCCGGAGTCGTGGAACGCCAGGTAGATGGCGTTTCCGACGATAGCGGTAGCCGCCAGGACAAAAACTAACGGCGTCCAAGGGTAGCCGGGAACGCGGTAAGGTATAGGTTTGCCCTGGGTGGCCCGGCGAATCGGAAAGATGGCCGCTGCGCCCAGCCCGTAGAAGATCCAGCCGATGAAGATTACGCCTTCGATTAATTTTTGAAACTGCCCCAGTTCTCCCGCACAGACCAGCACAGCGGACCAAATACCCAGACCTAGGATGGCATTGGCCGGCGTGCGGAACCGCGGGTGCACCTCGGCCAATTTCTTGAAAAACAGATTGTCGTTGGCCATGGCATAGAAAACGCGCGGGGCCGTGAGAATGACGCTGTTGGCGGCGCTGAAGGTGGAGATAAGGATGGTGAAAGCGATGGCGCGTCCGGCCCAGGAGCCCAGGACGGCGGTGGCGGCGGTGGCGGCGATGGCTTCGCTGGCGGTGGCCGCGGCGGGGCCGAGCGCGTTGAGATACGCAACGATAGCGATCAAGTAGAGGCCAGTCAGCGTCACAGAGCCCAGCAAGAAGGCGCGCGGGAACGCTTTCTGCGGGTCGACGACTTCTCCAGCGCTATAAGTGCCGAACTGCCAACCTTCATAAGCCCAAAGCACCGCGATCATGGCCAAGCCGAAACTGGAAAGAAGATGGGAGCCGGATTGCCAGGACCCAAGCGCGGGCGGAATTTCTCGAATGTGATGGCCGAAAAATAGCAGCACAGTGCTGAGCACCACGATGATGCCCACCTTGACCAGCGTGGTCCAGTTCTGCAGGTCGGAGCTTTTGCGCGTGCCCCACACGTTGACCCCGGTAACCACCGCGATCATAACGATCGACACCATCGTCGCCGCGAACGACGTGAGCGGAACAATTTCTGCCAGGTATTGCGTGAAGGCGCGGGCCAGCGCGGCGACCGAGCCGCTGGCAATCACCAGGAACAGGCACCACCCATAAAGGAATGCGGACATGCGGCCGAAGCCATCGCGAATGAAAACGTACAAGCCGCCAGCCTCGGGATTAGCGGCGGCGAGCTCGGCGTAGGTGAGCGCGCCGAGAAGGGAGAGGATCCCGCCGATGATCCAGACCAGGAACGAGTAGCCGACGGAGCCGTCGAGCTTGCGAAGGATCAACCCGGGTGTGAGGAACACGCCGGAGCCAATGACCGAGCCGATGAAGAGCAGGAACAGGTCGCGTTGGCGGAGGGTGCGGAGTAGCGAGGCGCGCGAGGCAACTGCAGGAGCTGCGGTATTGGTTTCAGCCATTTTGGTCGCTGAAAAGAGTGCCTGTGGCGGCGGGCGGGGTCAACCAGGAAGTTTGCACGGCGCAACCGGTGGGACAGCTATTCATGGCGGTCCGCCGTGCCAGTGCTGTGCAAACGTTCTCAATCGCAGCGCGCATTTTCTTTGCCGCACAAGCGCACCAGGAGGTTAACTCCACCCAACGCTACAGGAACGGCGCGGGCATGAAGCACAGAAGAAAAATCACCAGCGCCAAAACGGCGGCGGCGAGACGCCGGGAGCCCAGAGGTTCGGGATTATAGATCGGGAGCGACCTCAGGAAATGGATGCCGATCAGCAGCGCCGCCCACAGATACCACCCGCCCCAGTAGCGAAATCCGATGAAGGCCAGAATGGCGGGAAGAACCATCGAACTCATGCGATGCGCCCGCTGGCTCATGGACCGCAAAATGTGGCCGCCGTCAAGCTGCGCGGCAGGAAGCAGATTGAGGGAAGTAGCGAACAGGCCCACCCACGCGGCGCGTCCGACCGGATGGAGCAGCAGATTCGCGGCGTGGGCGCCTTGATGAAACAGCGGCGCGAGGAGCTTCAGGATCAACGGAGAACCGAGAATAATCTTGTCTTCCGCGGGAGTGGCCAGCCCCGGAACGATTTTGGCGTGGAGGATGCCGTAGATAAGCGCGGGAACCGCGACCACGAAACCAACGATAGGACCGGATGCCCCGACATCGAACAGTGCACGCTTGGTGCGAATGGGCGACCGGATCAGGATGAAGGCGCCGAGCGTCCCGATCAAGGTCGGGAAGGGAATGAAGAAGGGATAGCTGGCATGGATCTGGTGATGACGGCAAGCAAAGAAATGGCCCAGCTCGTGAGCGAGCAGAATGATCAGCAAGGTGAGGGCGAAGGGAAGTCCGGCGGCAAGCGCCAGCGGATGGCGATAGGTCAAAGTGAACGCGTGGACAAATTCGTCCCAGGAGACTGCTTCGTTGTGGGCGTAAGCGACGGCGAAGTGGGTGCCTGCGACCAGGCAGGTGCCCAGCGTGAGGAAAAATAGCAGACAGGCAACCACTAGCGATTTCCTGGAAGGCCGCTGATAGGAGCGGGTAGCGTAGGAACGCCAGGCGTCGGCGCGCCAGTCTGACGCTTCAGCTGCCTTCACCATGCTGTCTGGAATTGAGTTCGACACGTCGGAAAAAGGGCCCGAATGGTGCAAAGACAGTACACCACAGGCCTGCGGATTGCGCCAGTTCAGGGGCGCGGCAAGCCTGGTCAGCGGGTGGCGGCCGCTTGTCGGCGTGTCACGTAATCCGTCACATGCGCAACGAATAGCTCTTCGATCTGCCGGGTGATTTTCCCGGGAGCGGCGGCGATCTTGTGTCCGGCAATTTCTCCCACCCCGATAATATTTCGATTGGTGGAAGAGATAAATACCTCGTCGGCGGAGTACAGATCCTCTGGACGAAGCGTCTGCTGCACGACGTTGATGCCCGCTTCGGGGGCGATTTCCGCCAGGATGCCGCGGGTAACGCCTTCCAGGCAGCCGGAATTCAGTGGCGGCGTGTAGATCTTGCCGTTTTTCACCGCGAAAATATTGGCGGCCGTGCATTCCGCGATCTCGCCGCGCTCGTTAAGCAGAACCACTTCGTCGAAACCTTCCTTTTGCGCTTCCGCGACGGCCCACACATTGGGAAGCCAGGAGATGCTTTTGACTCCGGAGAGAGGCGCGGCCGCGTGCCGCCCGTGAGCGCGAAGGCCGAGCCGGACGGGCTCGCGATATTCAGGGAGCGGCGCGGAATAAATAATCAAATCGACTTGGGGCTGCGGCTCGTCGCTGCGCCAGAAACCGACCTGGTTGTAGACCAGGTAGATCCGCGCGCTACCCTCGGTGACGTCGTTAGCGCGAATGACTTCGTGAAGATGCACGCGGACCTTGGCCGCCGTGTAAGGCATGGGCATGCGGATGAGGGCGGCGTCTTTTTCCAGCCGGCGCCAGTGGCGCTCGTAAGCGAAGGCTTCGCTGCGGGAGATGCGCACGGTGGTGAACAGCCCCCAGCCGCAGATCAACCCTGCTTGCCCGGGCGACAGGCGGACCTGCTCGATCGGCAACAGGCTGTCGTTGTGGAAGATGTGGCGATGGATCAATGCCGGTCCCTCGCACCTATTCTAGCGAAAAAATAGGGCCAAAGGGTTAAGCGTGGCGATAGTTCATTTGCACACGCTCAGTCCCGCCCGCAAAGTCGGTATTCACGAAATCAGGTCCGATGATGGCATCGAGGCCCAGCGTGCCAGGATGGCAAACACCAGCCACGCAAGGGGAAACCAGAACGGACTTGTTGGCGAACCATTGCGCCGGGTTGCCGGTAACCGAGATCGGGCCGGTGAGATCGGGCCTGACGGTTAACGAAATTCCGGGTGCCGGGCCAATCGCCACGTTTGGACTGAGCGCACTTCCGCTTTGCGCCTGAGTCACAAAGCAGGGGGCGGGTTTGTGGCCGTTTGAAGAAAAAGGGCGGCCAAAAGCCTGGCCGCCCCTGGAACGAGTGAACCGAAACCGCCCGCTAGAACTGAACCTTCATCGTAAACTGAATCTGCCGGGCAGAGCCGAAGTCGCCGGTTGGGAAACGCGTGCTCTGGATCAGACCAAAGCCGCTGAACGCGTTTAACTGTGGATTGCCGAAGTTGGGGTGATTAAAGACGTCGAACATCTCCGCGCGGAACTGCAAGTTAAGTCTCTCGGTAACCTTGGTATCCTTAGTAACCGAGAAGTCGGTGTTGAGAAAGTTCGGGCCGATCACCGAGTCGCGGCTCATATCGCCTGGGTGACAAACGGACCCGATGCAAGGTTTCGAGAGAACCGAGGGATTCGCGAACCACTGATTTGGATTACCAGTGGTTTGAAGGGTTCCGTTGATGTCTGGGCGAACGACCAGGGAGATTCCGGTACCCGGTCCGATAATTGCGAAGGGATAGAGTGGATTACCGCTCTGGGCCTGGGTGATGATTCCCAATTGCCACCCGGAAACAAGGCGGCTGCCCTTGAACGGCAACTGATAGAAGCCGCTGAGCACAAAACGGTGGCGCACGTCGAACTCCGAGGGACCGTAATCGGCGCGCGGGTCATAGGCATTCTGCAGCGGAATACCTTCCGCCGTGGACAGCGAGTTGTAATCGAGTGACTTTGCGTAGGTATAAGAAGCCAGGAACTCGAAGCCCTGCGAGAAATGTTTGTTGAGGGTCAGCCAAAGCGCGTTGTAGTTCGAGTTTCCGCCGCTGTTCACTTGATTGATGTTCCCAAATGGGCAGGGAGGGTTGGGAGCCGCGCACTGGGCCGGCAATACCGGACTGGTGAGTGGGAGGGCAGCGAACGGCCGGGTGCTGTTGTACACGTTTCCCGTCACGAACGGCTGGTTGATATTCTGGGTGAGCTGAAGGTGGGTGGCCTTCAGACCCACATAGGCCGCACTTACCCCCATACTAGGGGTAATCTGCCGCTCGATCGTGAGGTTCCAATCCTGGGCGTACATATTGTCGAAGCCGGGGTTGATCGCACTGGGTCCCAGACTGACTCCGACAATGGCTGCGGAGGGGTTCTCGAGGGTAATGGCACTCGTAGCGGAGCTGGCATTGACGGGCAATGCAAACGGAGGGTTCCCACTCAGGCCGGTGACGATATTCATGGTCGGGTCTTGGGTGGTGATGGCGTAAGCGGCGCGAATTGAGGTCTTGCCGTCCTTAAAGGGGTCCCAGGCGAAGCCTATGCGGGGCTCGAAGTTCATATTGTTAGTCTGGTATGGCTGGGAGGCCGGAATCAGCTCGCCGGTGCTTGAGTCAAAGTTTGTGAAACGATCGCCCGCCGCCGAGGGACTGGAGTTCCACTCATAGCGAAGGCCGACGTTGATGGTGAAATTTGGCTTCCATTTGAAGCTATCTTGGGCAAAGACGCCATAGGACGGCTGCAACAGACGATCGTTTCCAGCTCCCAGCAAGACACTAAAGCTGACGGCCTTGTCGTTGAGAAAGTTCGCCAAGCTGGTAAAGCCGAAACTGCCCACGTTTTCCGCGATGTTGTTGCTGTACTGACGCCTGATTTCCCCGCCGAAGGCAAAGGAGTGCCGTCCCTTGAGCCAACTCAGAGTGTCGTTTATGACCCCAGTGGTATCACCGCGACCCTGGGGCTCACCCGCAGGTCCGCCGAAGGCCATCGCCCCAGAAACCGAGATACTGGGGATTCCCACGCCCACAGGTGAACCGCTGGGGAGGGTGATATCAAAATTCGACGCATCGAGCGCGGTCGGGGTGAAAGTCAAGTGAATGCGGTTAAACCCGAGGCGCACGGTATTGTAGAGCGCCGGCCCAAACGTATGATCTTCGCTAATGGTCATGAGCTGGCGGAAGCCGTCCCGGGTGTCGCCGAAACCGGGGAGGTTCGCACCGGCGGTTGGCTCTTCGCGGAGATCCTTTTGCACCACGTAATAGCCGTGAATGCGGTCCCGGTCCGATAGTTCATAGTCAATGTCCGCCGAGCCCTGATTGAGGCTGACATTCGCCACCGCAGAGCCGGTAAATCGATTGAAGGTCGTGGGATCGGCGGGATTTCCCGTTCCCACCAGATTTGCCGCAGGAACCAGAGTCAGCAACTGCTTTACCGCGGATGAGGATACCGCTGCGATTTGCTGCTGGCTGGGAACTATGCTTCCAATCGACAGTGCTTGCCGCTGCCGGATACCCTCATAGGCCAGGAAAAAGAAAGCCTTGTTCTTCTTGATTGGTCCTCCGGCGTCCACGCCGAAATCGTTGCGCTTGAAGGGAGCTTGCACAAGCGGGTTACCCTTGGAATCCACCGCGGGGTTGAAAAAATTTCTTGCGTCGAGGGCATTGTTCCGGAAAAAGTCAAACACCTCCCCGTGATATTCGTTGGTGCCGGAACGGGTTGCCAGGTTTACGATGGCGCCGGCATTGCGTCCGTATTGCGCCGGAAAGGTCGAATTGTCTATCTTGTATTCCGCAAGTGTATCGATCGGCGGTTGGAACGTAATCTGGTTCTGCACCGGGTCGTTCAGGTTGATGCCGTTGACCAGCCAGTTGGTGGTATCCTCGCGCTGCCCCGCGGTGTTGATGCCGAACGAGCCAAGGCCACGGAGCGGCGCCGTCAGGAAGCCGTTCGCCGGTGGCGTCACCGTCCCGGGAGTTAAAAGCGCGAGATCGGTGAAATGGCGTCCGTTCAGAGGAATATCCTGCACGGTCTTATCGCTGATAACCTGGCCCACCCCGGTTGTAGCCGTTTCGACCAGCGCGGAATCCGCGGTAATTTCCACCTGTTGCGTGACCGCACCGATTTGCAATCGTACGTCCTTGGTGACCGCTGTCGCGACTTCCAGTTGGAGGTCTGCAATCACCAACGTCTGAAATCCGGGCGCAGTTACTTCCAGGCGATAAATTCCTATCGGCAGAGCGGGGAATAAATACGCGCCCGCAGCGTCCGTTTGTCTCGTGCTTTCAACGCCGGTGGCTTGGTTCCTGGCCACAACTTTCGTATTCGGCACCACCGCGCCTGTCGCGTCCGTCACCGTGCCGTTCAGGCTCGCGGTGGATTGCGCGCGCGCCACGACGTTAAAACCGGCAAGCAGCAGACCCAGCAAGACCACCTGAAACGCTCTCCGCCTGCCGCGAAAAGCTCGGATGTAGACTTCCATGTTATCTCCTTTTTGTCTCGCAAGCGGCAAAGGGGACACCTGCCTTGCGCACCGATCAGCCGAAGGTACTGGACCACCAATCTATTTTTGGATCTTGGGGAATGGCCGCCACACCGACGCACCACTCCCACGTGATCAGATGGCAATCTTGGGGCCAGACATGCGGTCCTACTAGCTAACAGGAAGTGCAATAGTCTGAATAGCTTAGCGACTCGGGCAATTGGAAATACTGTTACTTAGGCGTAGGCCATACAGAAACCTGAATGAACTTATTAAATGTCGTAGTCCATCTGCCTATTACCTTCGATAGACTATCTTGAGCCGCTCCTCCAAACCCCGCGGTCGTCTGACTCAGAAATGACATCGGTGCACCGCTCAAATCGCGGTAATATCCCGTCCGGTTAACTCGGTTTAACTCACACGGAGGATTGAGCTTTGAAGATAAAGACGGGGCGGAGAGCATTTTTGCAGACCGGACTGGCCACCGGGTTCGCGGCGGCGGTAGCTCCGGTGATGCGAGTGGAAGTTAGCGAACCGCGTGCGCGAACCGCGGACTTGCCGCCGTCACCCGAATTTGAGCTGGAGGAAGTAACCATTGCGCAGTTGCAGGACGGCATGGCGGCCGGGAAATACACGGCGCGAGAGATTGCCGCCAAATATTTGGAGCGCATCGAAGCGCTGGATAAACGCGGGCCGGCGGTGAATAGCGTGATGGAGGTAAACCCGGATGCGCTGGCTTTGGCAATGGGTGCCGACATGGATCGCAAGGCCCATGGGCCGCGCGGCCCGCTGCACGGAATCCCGGTGCTGATCAAGGACAACATCGATACCGCGGACAAGATGATGACAACGGCCGGCTGGCGTTGGTTGGCTCCAAGCCGCCCAAGAATTCGGCGGTTGCCCAGAAGCTGCTCGAAGCGGGCGCGGTGATCCTTGGTAAGACCAACTTAAGCGAGTGGGCCAACATTCGTTCGCGGCATTCAACCAGTGGCTGGAGCGGACGCGGCGGGCAGACCAGGAATCCATACGCTCTGGACCGCAACCCCTGTGGCTCCAGTTCGGGTTCAGGCGCGGCGACATCGGCAAACTTTTGCGCCGCAGCCGTTGGCACCGAGACCGATGGATCGATTGTGTGCCCGTCCTCGGCCAACGGCCTGGTGGGGATCAAGCCCACCGTCGGCCTCGTGAGCCGCAGCGGAATCGTGCCCATCTCGCATAGCCAGGACGGCGCGGGGCCAATGTGCCGCACGGTGCGCGATGCCGCCACCGTACTGGGCGCATTAACCGGGGTAGACGCGGATGACCCTGCGACAGCCGCAAGCGAGGGCAAGGCCTATACCGACTACACGCAGTTCTTGAAGCCAGACGGCTTGCGCGGCGCGAGGATCGGCGTCCTCCGCAAAACCTTTGGCTTCATGGACGCGGTGGACAAAGTGATGGAGTCTGCATTGGATGCAATGAAAAGAGAGGGTGCCACCCTGATCGATCCCGTCGAGATCGAGACCGCGGGAAAATGGGGCGAGAGCGAGATGACCGTCTTTATGTACGAATTGAAAGCCAACCTGAACGCCTATCTGGCTCGCCCCGGGTTCCATCCGCCGGTGAAAACATTGAAGGAGATTATCGAGTTCAACGAGAAGAATCGCGAAAAAGAAATGCCCTATTTTGGCCAGGACTTTTTCTTGAAGGCGCAAGCCAAAGGAGGCCTGGACAGCAAGGAATACATCGATGCGCTGGAAGAGAATCATCAGCTGGCGCGTAAAGAAGGGATCGACGCCACCATGGATAAACACAATCTCGATGCGTTGGTGGGGCCGACCGGCGGCCCGGCCTGGCTCACGGATTTGCTGGATGGCGATCATTTCGGCGGTGGCAGTTCCGGTGCGGCAGCGGTGGCGGGCTACCCCAACATTACCGTTCCCGCCGGGTTCGTGTTCGGCATGCCGGTAGGGGTTTCGTTTTTCGGGCGAGCGTGGAGCGAGTCCGTCCTGATCCGTCTGGCTTATGCGTTTGAACAAGCCACAAAAGTAAGGAAACCGCCCAAGTTTCTGCCCCACGCCGATCTCAAGATATAAGGGTGCTCGGGAATGGCGGCAGATGCCGCTACTGGCCGCAAGCGAAGGGAAGTAGCAATTGCTGGCCTGCGTAAATGCGATTGGCGTCCGTGATTTCCGGATTGGCCT
>Ga0070730_10004359_pt1 | contig 12440 bp, 10 predicted proteins | sample Coa_R1_3_FD_66447 | JGI IMG/M metagenome (GOLD analysis project Ga0070730, IMG submission 66447) | Surface soil microbial communities from Centralia Pennsylvania, which are recovering from an underground coalmine fire - Coalmine... | ecosystem: Environmental > Terrestrial > Soil > Unclassified ... | reverse complement strand
AGTCGAGCAGACGACCAAAGTCGATGGCAATGCGCATATTGCGAGCAGAGTAGAGCAGATTGGCAACGTCCACAAAGACCCCAATGCGCTCGTTGGAGGGCATGGGAGGGAAGTTGACCGTCATGCTGGGCGTGCCCTGATTGCGCCGTAGTTCCATGAGCAGGCGATCCGTCTGTTGCTGGACGGCCTGGGTGAAGATCAGCGCAAGCTGGTTTGCTGATATATTGCCGGTTTCAACGGTGCGCTCAGGGCGGGGCATGCGCACGCCGCGTTCTGCTGGCGTGGCAACGCCACGCGGAACGGGACCAAATCCGCGTGCAGATGAAGGCTCTGGCCCGGCAAAGGGACTTTGGGGCTGGCCGATCTGTTGCAGTCCGTTAGCGACTTGATAGGCTTGTGGCGCGGATGTGGGAGCGGATGTTGGATAGGGCGCTGGTGGCTCAGGTGGCGTGTAGCGCACTGCTGGGGTGGTCGCAGGCGCAGCCGGCACTGGCAGCGACGGTTGAGCTTTTTCGGGGGTCTCAAGCCTGTTCGTTGATGTCGGGGTAGCTGCGGAAGAGCTAGAACGCCGACGGCGGCGACGGCCTGAGCGAGCGCTGGTGGCCTGTTCGGCTGATGTCGTCAGACTCTCCAGCGCTTCGGCGACCTCTTCTTCCAGGGCAGCCTGGGTTGCCCGCGCCAGGTCTTCTGCGGCAACCACCTCGTCTTCAATCTCAGGCGTTTCGGTCAATTCGCGCTCCATGACCATACCAAGTCTTGTATCAGCAGAGGATGGGGCGCCAGGCTCTTTCTTCGCAGGGAGGGTCTCAGCAGGCTCTTTGCGCTGCGGCGAGGCAGCACTTTCCTTGTGAGTAGAAGGATGAGTAGCAGGCGTCTCAGGAGACGTTGGCGCAGCAGAAAGTTCGCTCGGCTGGGCTGGCGCCCGGGGCGTCTCGCGGGTGGTTGGACTAGGCCGGTCGAAACGATAGCGACGTGGCGGACGCACTTCAACGCCAGAGAGTGGCGCGCGCATTGGCTCGTAGCGCGCTTCTCCCATCGACTGGAAAGAACCAGGCGCTGTGGTTGCTTCCTGCGTGGCCTGCTGGGTAGGTGTGGGCGCCATCCTCTCTAGATTGCTCTCCAGGGATGTTTCAACCGCAGGAGCAGCTCCCATTGCCAGATCGCCCATCATCTCTCTCTGTTCAGGCTCAGGGGCAGACAGTGGCTGGGGGGCTGATTGTGTCTGCGATTGCGCTGCGGGAGATTGGGGTATAAACGGGTTCCAATCGGTGGGTGGTTGCTCGCGCCAACGCTGAAATCCCCGGACGCGCTCCTCCGGCATTGTTGACGGTGCTTCCTCGGCTGCGGGTTGCCAGGGGGCGCTTACCGACGCCGTTGATTCCAAGTCGCCAGTGGCTTCGGCGTCGGATTCGCCAGGGACTTCGGTTCTCTGGGATGGCCCGGTGGGTGGGTTGTCGCGTGTGAAGGAGGCTGGCTCTTGAATCTGCTCAGTTTCCTGAGGCGCTTCGTTCTGAGCGGTCGCTTCAGGCAGGTCATCGGCGGATTCTGCCGTTTCGTCAGTTTGTTCCGCTGCGCTGGAGCGGTTGTGACGAGAACCCCCACGCGAGGGGCGTCGGCGGCGGTGTCGGTTGGCGCTGGCTGCCTCGGTTTGAGAAGGCTCTGCCTGAGCCGATTGTTCAGGTTGGGCGTTCTGGCCGGGAGCAGTATCTGCGGCGTCCTGCTGATTGGGAACGCCTGATTCTGGTTGGGACGATGAGAATTGCGCGTGTTCTGAATCCATGAAAATCATCCTGTTCTGGTGTTGCTTCTGGGTAGAGATGGCCTGCTGTCGGGTACGTTGGTTGGCGCCGTCAGCGCACGAGGGAAAAGCATGTGGCAGCTTTCCAGGTGGAAGCGATGCGCCTTGGTGGGGAAAAGACCGGCAGTGAGACACACGAACTGGAAGCAGAGGCATCCGCGCAGAATTACTCCCGGCTGCTCAGGTGTCAGCGCGCAGAGGAAAAGCCGATACTGCCAGGAGAGGAGCGGCGCATACTTCCGCCAATGCCAGAGGCACGATAGTTTGCCAGAGAACCTCAGGAGAGCAGAACGGGCCAAAGCCAAACATTCACGTAATTGCTCTTTCTGGCGCCTGAATTGGCGCAATTCCTGTGCTGGCGCCTCTTAAGCATCTTTCTCGCTGCTGTTACGCCACTGCTTCCTTCTGCTCTGCTCCTTCTGCTCCTCCGCCTCATCGCGCATCCCCGCTCTACCGAGGGGATTGCCGGGCGCATCCTCATTTGCTCCAGCGAAGTGTCGCTGGTGTCACATTTTTCCCTTTGGCGCGCTCTGCCCGGTGAAGGGCCGCGCCTCCAGCAGAACTACCGCCAGTGGCTCTCTCCTGCCGCGCGCTGTAGCGTTCACGACGTTGGCCGACTTGCGGGGTGTTTCACTACCCAACACACTCCAATCAATCCAAGAAAACGAGCTACAGAATTCACACTTAACTTTTGATGGGCTGTTCGGTTTTCAGGTGCTTTGCCAGTGCGCGCAGCGATTTTTTCTGCTGCGCGTGTTCTGGCATCTCTCCACCCTTTGCTGTGCCTGTGGCGATGGCCTGGTCAGTCTTTGTGGGGCGGGTGATCCACCAGATGTGGATGATGCGTTGGATGGCTGTCACGGTGGTGAGGACGGCCAGGACCAGCATCGTCCAGAGCAGCCCTGGCTGACCGCCGATCAATAGCCCTGCTGCGAGCAGAATAACTCGCTCAGGCCGCGCCAGCAGGCCGATCTTGCATTCCAGTCCCAACCCTTCGGCGCGCGCGCGCGCATAGCTAATCATCAGTGAACTCAGCGCTGCCAGATAGGTCAGCCAGATGACCAGATTCTGGGTGGTGATAGAGCCGATGATGCGCTGTTGGGAGAGATGGAGCTGGGCGTAGATGATGACGCCGAGCAGCAGTATCCCTTCTGCATAGCGATCCAGGGTAGAATCGAAAAAGGCGCCAAACCTGGAGCTTTTCTGACTCACACGGGCCATTGCTCCATCAAACATGTCGAAGATGCCAGAGCAAAGCACCAGAACACCACCCAGGCGCAGGTGGTTGAAAGCGATGACTCCTGCTGTGAAGATGGTAAGCAGCAAACCAATCAGTGTCAGCATGTTGGGGGTGAGGCCGGTGCGCGCGAGTGGTCGCATGACCTGCTCGACCAGGCGGCGCATAAATTGCTGTACACGGGTTCCGATCATACCAGTTCCTTTTCCCTTTTTGTCCTCGGCGTGCAGCCCGATGGTCTGGCGCGCTTACAAGAGGGCAAAAAGATCGTGTCGTTGGGTTTTGAGGCGCATGTGCTGCTCGATAAGCGCCTGATAATACTCGACGATGCGGTTAGCGATGCGCGGCCAGGAGAATTCCCCGGCATGCTCACGCCCGCTTGCCCCCATAGTTGCGCGCATCGTCGCATCTCCCAACAACCGGCAGATTGCCCCAGCTAATGCCTCGCTGTCGCGTGGCGGAACCAGGATTCCATCGCCTTCATCACGGATGACATCCCGGTAGCCGTCGATGTTCGAGGCAACAACTGGTTTGCCTGAAGCCATCGCTTCCAATAATACCACACCTTGACTCTCGCTGCCGGTGCTGGGTGCGCAATAGAGATCACAACTGGCATAATAGCGCGGAAGTTCGTCATCGGATACGCGACCAGTAAAGATGACATCAGGCCAGCCCTCTCGTCGCACGAGTTGTTCGTAGTGGGCACGTTGGGGGCCATCACTGCCGATGATGAAGCGTGTATTGGGGTAGCTGGCGCGAATCTGGGGGATCGCGTGGAGCAAATATTTCAGTCCCTTGCGTGGCTCGACGCGGCCCAGATAGAAGATGTTGAGCTTTTCGTCGGCAAATTGTGGCAGCGGCTCGGCTTGCACGCTGAAGCGATGCAGATCAACGCCGTTGGGGATAATTTCGTAGTTGCCAGGGAAATAATGGCTGGCAAATTGATACGCGGAGGGTGAGACAGCGATGTGCCCGTTGAGACGATGAAAGTAGCGTTGCAGAAACACGCGCCCCGAAGCATACGAAAAGCGCGGCATGGAGATGAGCTTGTTCAGGGCAAAGGCGTGGAAGGTGCCGACGCTGACCGTGTTTAAGCCTTTGAGAACGTGCAGCGTGGTGAGCGGCAAGGCAGGCGCAAGAGGTTCATGCAGATGAATGACATCGAACTGCTCGCGCTCCAGCACTTCCCTGGTCTGGCGCGCCAGCAGGGGAGAGACGGCGATTCGCGCAATCGAACCGTTCCAGGGAATGGGCACTGCCCACCCAAGTTTGGTGACGTGGGGTTCGGTGCGGCGGCCTTCAGCCCCTGTGGCGGAGGTAATGATGCCGGTAGTATGCCCCATCCGTTCTAGCTCGGCAGCTAGATGGGTGATGTGGCTGCGGACCCCTCCGTGATAGCTCCAATCGTAGGGTGAGACAAAGCCTATTTTCACGACATTTGCTGGGGCCAGGCGGCGCTGGAATGACATCGCATGGTTGCCCACTCCTTATATACAGCTCTACAATCGAACGTTGTCAAGACTGAATGCTCCGTTTCTATCGCTGAGGGATGCGCGCGTCCTGCTCAACCTGGCCTGGCAACCCATGCGCCATCCTTTCTGCGCGTCGGTGGCTCAGGTGGGCCATGAGAGGGCGTCGAGCCACCTGGCTGAACTGCCGAAGCGGCGCCAGGTGGGCTGATTGTCCGATGCGGCGCAGGCGTTCGATGTGCGTTGGTCGCCCTGGGCGCCCGTTGCGCGCCCAATAGCTGGCGAGGCGCCAGTAATCGGCGGTCTGCCAAAAACGCCCTCCTGGCACGGTTGCGCCGTTGAGGATCGCTGCGCGGAGATCGGCAGCGGTGGTCCCCTCGAACCAGGTGAACGCGCAGCCAATGGCGGTGACGGTATGCGCGTCGCTGCTCCCGGTTTCCGGCCAGCCATAGCGTCGTCGGTTGCGGGTCATTGCCAGATGTGAGGAGCCAATGCCTGCAAAGCTGCCGTTGAGTGTTTCAATGCCATCGGGCCTGGCCTCCAGCGGCGCGCACAGCAGCCGATCTACGACTTCAAGCTGGATGCTATGGCGAAAGACGCGATTGAAGGGGTGGGCAATGATTGCCAGGCCACCTTGCTCGTGGGCCAGTTCGATGCTGCGTTCTACACTCAAGCCGGGTGGGATGCGCTGTTCTATGAAGAGCGTGAGGAGGTGGCCCTCGCGGGTGCTGACTTCTTCGCCAACAATGACCTCAAACCGGGCGTCTTGCTTCTGGGCAAGCTCGCTTGCGAGCAAGGCGCCTTCAATGGTGTTGTGGTCGGTGATGGCAATGACATCCAGTGCGGCGCGCTGGCCGACAAAAGCAAGTATCTCCTGGATGGATCCCAGCCCATCGCTGTAGCGGCTGTGCATATGCAGGTCCGCCCGGCCAAGCGGGGTAATGGTTGGCAACTGCGCTGGTCTTCCCCAGGCGGTTTGTCTGCGTGCTTTGCCAGGCGCGCCGCGCTTTGAGGCGGCCTGGGGCGCCACCGCTTCGTGTGGCCGCGCTGCTGGTTGTGTTGTGTGTGGTCGGCTGGTTATCATGCTTCTCTCGCTCATCGAAATTGGGATGAGTGTCTGGCTCCCCTCATTGTATGCTCTCATCGACCTGATGTCATCAGGCGAATGTTAAGATTCTGTCAAGATCAGGTGGAAAAGCGCATGCGCTAACAAGCGCATGCGCTTGTTAATGAACAGGCATTACTCCTTGCTGTTGGGTCTGCTTTTGGTCGTCTTCTGGCTGCCCGGCAGGGAGGACAGCAGGTGCCTCAGCCCAGATGGGCGCAAAGACGACCCATTGCTCTGGGTTGCGCTCGATCTGCTGCTCTAGCAGTTTCGCCACGCGGCGCAGATCACGGCGCAGGGGGTCTGGTTCAGCGGCGCGCTCTTCTGGGGTCAGTTCGGGCAATGGCACGACTTCGCCGTGTCCGTGTGCCAAGCCTTGCCGATGTGGAAAGACGCCCAGGAGGGCCGCGCCGGTACGCTGGGCCAGTTGCACACCGCCGAGGGGCAGACGCGCTGGCGCGCCAAACAAGGGAACAGGTTCCCCCCGCCCTTGAATATCGCGGTCCGCTGGCATAATGACAACTTCGTTGCGGCGCAAGGCCCCAAAGAGTTCGCGCAGCCCGCTGGGCGAATCTACCGGCGCCCAGCGCACCCCTGGCGTAGCGCGGACCTGAGTTACGAGTTGGTGCAGGCGCTCTGGCTTCAGGTGTTCCTGGGTGACGGTGAGTTGATAGCCCAGATTGATGAAATAGCGCATGGCATAGTCGAAGTTTCCCAGGTGGCCGCTGATCACGATGCAGCCGTGCCCCTGCGCCAGCGCCGCATCCACCTGCTCCAGCCCAACCACGTCCCAATACTCGTGCAATTCAGCCGGAGTGATAGTGCGCAGGCGAAAGAAATCAACGTAGTTCAAGATGCTGGAGCCGAAGACACCGCGCACGGCGCGGCGCAGTTCCTGGGGATTGGCCGCCAGGCGCGGCACATGTCGCAGGTTGGCGGCCACCTGTCGGCGCGGTCCCGGCAAAAGCGCCCAGAGCAGCGCGCCTGTTGCCAGGGCGATGCGCTGCGCCAGTCGCTGTGGGAGAAGCGGGATGACGACGAGGCCAAGCCGAAAGAGCCAATATTTCATCGTGGGCTGCTCTCCTCCGGCCAGAATGGGCGAAACATATACCATTGCGCCGGCGCGGTGCGAATCATCGTTTCATAGGCAGCGTAGATTTGCTGTGTCACTTCGGCGACGCGCTCTTGGGCGCTTTTGCCCGGAACTGGCTCCGCGATGATGGGATAATCTATCTTGGCATAGAAGACACCGGGCATTTCTTCAGCATACCACGCAAAGCCGGGCAGAATCGTCGCGCCCACTTTGAGTGCCAGCGCGGCTGGTCCGCCAGGGACATAGGTTTTGCAGCCAAAAAAGGTGATGGGCACGCCATCTTTAGCGGTCATGGGCCGGTCGGCGACAATTGCCACCGCCTCATTGTTTTTGAGCGCTTGCAATACTTTGCGCGCGCCAGCGCCCTCCATTGGGATGACGCGAATGCCTTTCTCGGCGCGTTGCCCCTGAACCAGTGTGTCCACACGCGGGTCTTTGAAGGTCTCGGCAATGGCCGCCAATGGCATCCGCGCTGCCAATATTGCGCCGGCCACATCCCAGTTGCCGAAGTGGAGGGTAGCGATGATAATCCCTTTGCCCCGCGCCAATCCTTCTTTGGCGAGCTGCGGCCAGCCGCCCTCGGCGGGGGAGACGTCGATCTGCTGGGTGAATACTTGCGCGCCCGTGATATTTGGGAAATTGAAAAAATCGACCAGATAGCGACCATAATTGCGCCAGGACCGCCGCGCTACCTGCCGCACCTGACGATCAGCGACGGGCCGCCCCAGGACATGCGCCATGTTCTTGATGGTATGGCGCCGTTTTTCCGGCCAGAGCCAGTAGACTGCCTGGCAGAGCAGCCCGGCGATAGTCTGGCGCGGTCTGCTAGGTACCCAGCGAACCAGCCAGGTTGCGCTGCGGAGCAGCCAGTAGATCATGCAGTCACTACTTTCCAGATGGCAAGACAAACCTGCGACTCCCTCTGCCTCTACAACGGATGAAAGGCGTGAGGGGACACATAGGAAGGTGTGGGGAGAGATGTGAAGCCGTTCATCTCTCTCCCCTCTGTCGGTTTGTTAGCCATGCTTGGGTAGGTCGTGAACGACCTCTGGTTCAACCTCGCGCTTGCCATTGCCTTTCGCCTCTTGCTCTGTGCGGCTGTGTTCGGTGATGAACTCTTCAGTCATCTGGCGCGCCTCTTCATCGTGGTATTGAATTGGCGGCGATTTCATGAAGTAGCCGGACGGGCCGAGCAGCGCGCCGCCGATGCCCCGATCTTTCGCCAGCTTTGCGCAGCGCAGGGCGTCGATGACCACTCCAGCGGAGTTGGGGGAATCCCAGACTTCGAGTTTGAGTTCAACATTCAGGGGCACGTCGCCAAAGGTGCGTCCTTCCAGGCGGATGTAGGCCCACTTGCGGTCGGTCAGCCAGGCTACGTAGTCGCTGGGGCCGATGTGGACATTCTCGGCGCCAAGGTCATATTCAAGCTGGCTGGTGACGGCGTTGGTCTTGGAGATTTTCTTGGACTCCAGGCGCTCACGCTCCAGCATGTTGAGGAAGTCGGTGTTGCCGCCCACATTGAGTTGGCTGGTGCGCTCCAGGCGCACGCCACGCTCGCGGAAGAGGCGGGTGAGCATGCGGTGGACGATAGTGGCGCCGACCTGGCTCTTGATGTCGTCGCCGACGATGGGCAGTTTGGCCTCCTCGAAGCGGCTGCGCCAGTAGGCTTCGCGGGCGATGAAGACGGGGATGCAGTTGACGAAGCCACAGCCAGCTTGCAGCACCTGCTCGACATACCATTTGGTGGCGGTTTCGCTGCCAACCGGGAGATAGTTGATGACGACGTCTGCCCCGGTGTCTTTGAGAATCTTCACGATGTCGGCAGTGGGGCCAGGGGCCTTGGTGATGACCTGGGAGAGATACTTGCCCAGGCCGTCGTGCGTCATGCCCCGATTGACCTTTACGCCCAGTTTGGGCACGTCGGCAAATTTGTAGGTGTTGTTTTGCCCGGAGTAGATGGCCTCACTGAGATCTTTGCCAACCTTCTCCTGGTCAATATCAAATGCGGCGACAAACTCGATGTCGCGGATGTGATAGCCACCGAGGTTGACGTGCATCAGACCAGGGATGAACTGATCTTCCTGCGCGTCCCGGTAGTAGTGAACCCCCTGCACCAGCGATGAGGCGCAGTTGCCTACACCGACAATGGCTACTTTCACTTTCCCGTTCTTACTCAAGGTTTTGAATTTCCTCCTCGCATGATAGGCGATGGGCCAGATGTGTGCGCTGGCCTTTCGCTCGCCAGGTCAACGTTGTTACGCCTGTTTGGCTGCTCTGATAGCCACTCTGGAAGTCCGCTTTTATGCGTACACAATGGAGCCATCAGCCGCCGGGATGATGTAGCCCTACGAAAGCATGGAGCGCCTGACGCGCTATACTCCGTTAGGATAGACACGCCCTCCGTGTAATTCGAGGTTTTTTGTATCCGGTTCGTTGGCGCCCGGTTCGGCCAGCGAGGCTAGCCATTGCTGGCAGCGCTGGAAGCGCGCCATATCCAGGGACCAATACGCCTGGCGACCCAGCCGCCGCCTGCGCGCCAAGCCCGCCCGGCGCAGCATTGCCAAATCCCAGGAAACCAATGGCTGGCTCATATTCAGCGACCGGCAAATCTCGGTGACGTTGGCCTCGTCATGCCCGGCCAGGTGATGCACGATATTCAGCCGCGCTTCATCGGCCAGCGCCCGCAGCATGGTCTTCAATTCGCTTACGTCCAGCCATTCGCTCATGTGGCTTTGCGCCTCTCTCTGGTTGACACATGGGGTCTTTTTGGCTTTGTATCAATCGATCCTATATAAAGAAACCCCATATAAATGTCCCTTGATATATTACCTGGGAAAAATGCACCTGTCAACCCCTCCTTTGCCTGCTGCGTTTTGGAGTGAGTGGGCGCTAGCGGCCTGGCAAGAGATCGATTTCGGTGGGGAGGGCGGTTGGAGCTGCCTGCGCGGCCCAGACGATGGCATCGGCGACATCGCGGGTGGTGAGCATGCGCTCTTTGGGGGGCACGTTGGGGCGGTTGAGGTGGGTGGCGCGGAAGTCGGTATCGACGAAGCCTGGCGCAATGATGGTCACACCCACCCCACGCGGCTGCACTTCCTGGCGCAAGGCTTCAGCGAAGCCCTGGATGGCAAACTTTGCGGCGCAGTAGGCGGACTGGTTGGCGCGTGCCTGTTTGCCAAGGCCGGAGGAGAGCATGATAATGTGGCCGGAGCCGCGCGCCAGCATGGGGTGCAGCGCCGCCCGTGTGCAGTAGAAGACGCCATCGACGTTGGTGCGCATGGTCGCTTCCCATTGCTCATCGGTGGTTTCGGCGACTGGGCCATAGTAGCCCAGACCCGCGTTGTTGACGAGGATGTCAATCTGCCCGAAGGTTTTGACGGCCTGATCGATAAAATGCTGACATGCTGCTGCTTGGCGAACATCCAGCGGGAGCATCAGCGCGCCGGGCGCCCCAGCGGCGCGAGCGGTGGCCTGCACCTCAGCCAGCGCGGCCTGGTCGCGGGCGCCGCACACGATATGCGCGCCTGCCCGCGCAAAAGCGAGCGCTGTCTCGCGGCCAATGCCTTTGCTGGCTCCTGTAATTGCGACGACTGCTCTGCGAAGCTCCATGAGAGCCTCCTTCTCAAGTTTCCCAAGTTTCCCACCTGGATCGGTTGCCCGGCAATTTTTCGGTTTCCCAAGTTTCGCAAGTTTCCTAAGTTTCCCCACTTGGACTACTTGGACCACTTAGACTCCCTGGAGGGGGCGCCCTGATTTGCGCAAGCAAAGAGGCCCAACAAATGGTGTCTAGACGTGTTACCCATTCCTGAGGGGCGCGCTTATTTTTTGCGTGGAATCTCCCAGGCGCGGTCTACTTTTTGGAAGCCGATATGAGGATAGTACATCATGGCTTCTGGGGCGGCAAGCAATAGGAGCATGGATTCATCGCCGATGGCCTCGCCGACCCTGCGGACCAGTTCTTTACCAATGCCACCACGTTGGTAGGCTTTATCGACAGCCAGATCGGAGAGATAGCAGCAGAAGCTGAAGTCGGTGAGGGCGCGGGCGATGCCGACCAGTTTTTCGCCATCCCAGGCGGTGATGGTCAGGTTGGCGTGCTGAAGCATGCGCCCGATGCGCTCCGGCTGATCGATGGGCCGCCGGATGCCGGAGGCGCGAAAGAGGTCTATTACCTGTTCAGTGGTGACGGGAGCGTTGACACGATAAGTAATTTCCATCAAGTATCCTTTTTCTGATTTGATTGTTCCATCTTGCGGATGGCGGCGGCCCACCCTTTCCGACGTGCCAGCCCCTCCACTGCAAGCTGGGAGATACTGGGCACGAGTAAAGCCAGACGCGCCACAGGCGTGGCGACCGTGCGGGAGCGATGCTCGATGCCCTGCACCAGCAGGGCGGCGGTTTCCTCGACGGGCTGTGGATTGCCTATAGCCAGTCCTGGCAGTCCACGTATCAAGGGATGTTCCACGGCGCCTCTGCCAGCCTCCGTAGCGGTGTAGAGGATGTGAGCGGTGCCTATATCCACGCCGAGACCCTGCACTTCCAGTCGCAGGGTGTTGGCGAACGCCTGGATGCCTGCCTTGCTGGCGTTATAGGAAGCCTGGAGCGGTCCCTGGATCGTTCCTGAAAGCGATGAGACGAATAAGATGTAGCCCTGGGCCGCGATTACATGCGGCAGGACGGTGCGGACGGTGCGCCATGAACCCATCAGGTTTACATTGATTACCTGATCGAAGGCTTGAGGGTCCACCCGCTCGACCGAGCCTATCGTCACTATCCCGGCGTTCACCAGCACGACATCAATTCGGCCAAAGCGCTCCAGTGTGGCGGCTACGGCGGTATCGAGCGCTTCGCGCTGCGTGATGTCGGCCTCCTGGCACAATGCGCCTCCTCCAAGGTCGCTGGCGAGTTGGCGCAGGGCGTCGCCGCCCACGTCCACTAACGTCAGGTGCGTTTGCCTTGCCGCGAGGAGCCGGGTCGTCGCCGCGCCAATTCCTCCAGCCGCCCCCGTGACCAGCACACTCTTGCCGGGCAGGCGCCAGTCGCTGCGTCGCATGGATGTCTCCTCTCTCATTCGCTGGAGTGCAGCTTCGCGTGGGCATTCTGTCTCGTGGTTTCGGCTCCCTCGGATGGCTCCCGGATGGTCAAGTCAGATGAAGATTAGTGGGAGACCGAGGTGTAGAGCTTGCGGGCATGCTACTACAATCATAGCTCGCCGCTGCAAGAGCAGCATACCGCTGCCAGCCCAGATTTCAGCAGTGAGCCTGTGCCTTGTCTTAACCTCGTGCCATACAGCTTTTCAGATAAAAAATGCCGTTGCCCTACGGTTTATTACCGAAAGGCAACGGCACGAAGGTGTGATGCTAGCGGATTCCGGCTTATGCGGCTCTGGCTGGCTGGGCATCAATGGTGATGCGCGGTTCGCCGCACGCGCTCACCTGCACCGCGTTGTCCTGCACGGTCAGCACGGCTCTCTGGCCGGGCTGAAGCGTGCCTGCCAGCAAGGCGTCGGCCAGCGCGTCATCGACGTAGGTCTGGATCGCCCGGCGCAGAGGCCGCGCGCCAAACTCTTCATCGAAGCCTTCTTTCATCAGCAAGTCGCGCAGGTCGTCACCAAACTCCAGGGTGATAGCCTGCTCGGCCAGGCGCTCCTGGACTTTCACCAGCAGCAGGTCGATGATCTGCCGCAGCTCGCTGCGACCCAGCGCATGGAAGACTACGATCTGGTCAATGCGGTTGAG
>Ga0070730_10004358_pt1 | contig 12441 bp, 9 predicted proteins | sample Coa_R1_3_FD_66447 | JGI IMG/M metagenome (GOLD analysis project Ga0070730, IMG submission 66447) | Surface soil microbial communities from Centralia Pennsylvania, which are recovering from an underground coalmine fire - Coalmine... | ecosystem: Environmental > Terrestrial > Soil > Unclassified ... | reverse complement strand
TCACCCACGACCGGGTCGCCCGGGTGGCGTTCGCGCTGACCGAGGGTGCGGGCATGACCGAACGGGAGGCCGCGTGGGACGGCGCCGCGGACGCGGCCGTGGCGGCATTCGAGGGCGGCGCCGCGGTGGTCGCGTTCGCCACGATCGGCGACCCGAACGTCTACTCGACGTTCACCTACCTGGCCGCGACCGTCCGGCCCCGGGTCCCGGGGCTGACCGTGGCGACCGTGCCGGGCATCACCGCGATGCAGGACCTGGCGGCGCGCAGCGGCACCGTGCTGTGCGAGGGCCGGGAGACGCTGGCACTGCTGCCGCTGACCGCGGGGATCGGGCCGTTCAAGGCCGCGCTGGCCGGGTTCGACACCGTGGTCGGTTACAAGAGCGGCAGCCACCTGCCGGAGGTGCTCGCCGCGGTCCGGGACGCGGGCCGCCTGGACGGCGCGGTGCACGGCGCCAGCCTGGGCCTGCCCGGTGAGGACATCCGGCCCGCGGCCGAGGTCACCGGCCCGGCGCCGTACCTGTCCACGCTGCTCGTGCCCGGGCGGCGGACCCGCCGCGGAGGCAAGCTGTGACGGGCCCGGCGCAAGCAAAGGTGTGGTTCGTCGGGGCCGGGCCGGGTGCGGCGGATCTGCTCACGCTGCGCGCGGCGAAGGTCATAGCCGAAGCGGACGTGGTGATCTGGGCATCCAGCCTGGTCCAGGCGGAAGTGCTGGACCACGCCCGGCCGGGTGCGGAGATCGTGGACTCCGCCGCGCTGCCGCTGGAGGACGTGCGCGCCCTGTACCAGCGCGCCCTGGCGGAGGATCTCGTGGTGGCCCGGATCCACTCCGGGGACCCAGCGCTCTGGGGCGCGGTACAGGAACAGCGGGAACTGTGCGACCGGTTCGGCCTGCCACACGAGACCATCCCCGGAGTCAGCGCCTACTCCGCCGTGGCGGCGCTCGCCGGGCGGGAGCTCACCGTCCCCGAACTGGCTCAGTCGGTGATCCTCACCCGGCTCGGCGGCGGCAAGACCCCGATGCCCGCCGGGGAGGAGATCGCCGGCTTCGCCCGGCACGGCACCACGATGGCGGTGTTCCTGTCCGCCGCACGGTCCACGCAGCTTCAGGCGGAACTGCTGGCCGGCGGCTATTCGCCGGACACTCCGGTGCTGGTGGCCTACCGGGCGACCTGGCCCGACGAGCTGCTGGTGGAGTGCACCGTGGGCACCCTGGCCGGCACGGTCCGGGCCCGCAAGCTCTGGAAGCACACCCTGTTCCTGGTCGGGCCCGCGCTCGCGGCCAGCGGCACCCGCTCGCACCTCTACCACCCGGGCCACTTCCACGGGCACCGCCGGGCAAACCCACAGGCCCGCCGGGAACTGCGCACCGCCGACGAGGCTGTGCGGGGGCGGGCGCGAAGCGCGGGGGCGGGACAAGCAGAGCGCGAGGCGGGGCCATGACCCGCCCCGGCCCTCGCGCCGAACCCGAACTGACCGAGCCCGACCTGCCCCGCACCGCCAAGGTGCGGCCCAAGGCGCTGCGCACCGGCTGGACCACCGGCACGTGCGCGTCCGCCGCGGCGAAGGCCGCCACCACCGCGCTGCGGGACCAGGCCAGCCAGGAGACCGTGGAGGTCGGCCTGCCCAGCGGAAGGCGGGTCAGCTTCAAGGTCGAGTCCTGCGAGCACGACGCCACGAAGGCGACCGCGGTCGTGGTCAAGGACGCGGGAGACGACCCCGACGTCACCCACGGCGCCCACCTGACCGCGACCGTGCGCTGGCGCCCCGAGCCCGGCGTCGGCCTGGAAGGCGGCGAGGGGGTCGGCATCGTCACCAAGCCCGGTCTCGGCATCGAGGTCGGCGAGCCGGCCATCACCGCCACCCCGCGGGCGATGATCATCCAGGCCGTGGCCGAAGTGGCCGACCTGAGCGCACGCGGCGTGCGCGTGATTCTTTCAGTGCCTGGTGGAGAGAAGATGGCACGCAAGACCACCAACGCGCGCCTGGGCATCCTCGGCGGGATCTCGATCCTCGGCACTACCGGGATCGTCCGGCCGTTCTCCACCGCGTCCTGGCGGGCCAGCGTCGAGCAGGCGGTATCGGTGATGGCCGCGCAGGGCGAGCGGACGGTGGTGCTGTGCACCGGCGGGCGGACCGAGAGGGGGGCGATGGCGCTGCTGCCTGACCTGGCCGAGGTGTGCTTCGTCGAGGTCGGTGACTTCACCGGCGCGGCGCTGCGCCGTGCCCTGGCCGTGGGCCTGGACGGGGTGGTCTTCGTGGGCATGGCGGGCAAGCTGGCCAAGCTCGCGGCGGGCGTGCTGATGACGCACTACACCCGGTCCAAGGTGGACCTCGGGCTGCTCGGCGACGTCACCCTCGCGGCCGGCGGATCCGCGGCCGCTGCGGCGGAGGTCGCGGCCGCGAACACCGGGCGGCACGCGTACGAGATCTGGCAGCGGGAGGGGCTGCTGCGGCCCGCGGGAGACGAGTTGTGCCGGCGGGTCCGTTCGGTGCTGCTGCGGGCCGGCCAGGGCAAGCTGACCGCCGACGTGGCGATGGTGGACTTCAGCGGGTCCCGCGTCGTCGCGGCGACCCGGCCCGGGTGGGTGACCGCGACATGATCACCGTCGTGGGCATGGACGGCTCGCCGCTGAGCCCGCGGGCCACGGCGGCGCTCGCGGCGGCGACCCTGGTGGCCGGCGCCCGCCGCCACCTCGCGGCCGCGGGCGTGCTGGCCCCCGCGCTTGCCCCGGGCGGCAGGCCACCCGCGGCCGGGCGCCTGCCCCGGGCCGAGGTCATCATGCTCGGGGAACTGGCGCCCGCGCTGGACGCGCTCGCCGGGCACGAGGGTGACGCGGTGGTCCTCGCCTCCGGGGATCCGGGATTCTTCGGGATCGTCCGGGCGCTGCGCGAGCGGGGCCTGGAAACCAGTGTGCTCCCCGCGGTGTCCCCGGTGGCGATGGCGTTCGCCCGCGCGGGCCTGCCCTGGGACGACGCCGTGGTGGTCAGCGCGCACGGCCGGGACCCGCGCCGCGCGGTCAACGTGTGCCGGGCGCACCCGAAGGTAGCGGTGCTCACCGGGCCCGGCGCGGGCCCCGCGGAGATCGGGGCGGCGCTCATGGGCTGGGACCGCCGGCTCGTGGTGGCCGAGCACCTGGGCAGCGGTGCCGAGCGGGTCACCGAATGCGCCCCCGCCGAGGCGGCCGGCCGCACCTGGGAGAACCCGAACGTCGTCCTGGTCCTCGGCGCCCCACCCGGTCCGGGGACAGTGATGAGTGCCGCGTTCATCACCAAAGCTGCCGATGAGCACATTCATCATGAACCGGGCGCCGGGTGGCTGGCCGGGGCACCAGCCACGCCGGATGGCTGGGCGCTGGCGGAGGAGGAGTTCGACAGCCGGGACGCGGTGCTCACCAAGGCCGAGGTGCGGGCGCTGGCGCTGGCCCGGCTCGGCCCCGGTGCCGGGATGCTGGTGTGGGACGTGGGTGCGGGCAGCGGTTCTGTCGCGGTCGAGTGCGCCCGGTTCGGCGCGGCGGTGATCGCGGTGGAACGCGACCCCGTGCGCTGCGACCGGATCCGGGCCAACGCCACCCGGCACGGTGTGGACGTGCGGGTCGTGCCGGGCGAGGCACCGGGCGCGCTGGCGCGGCTGCCGGCCCCGGATGCGGTCTTCGCCGGCGGCGGCGGCCCCGCGGTGATCGAGGCGGTGGCCGCCAGGCGCCCGGCCAGGATCGTGGTGGCGCTCGCCGCGGTGGAACGGGCCGGCCCGGCGGCCGCCGCCCTGGCCGCGGCCGGTTATGCCACCGGTGGCGCGCTCATCCAGGCGGCCAGGTTCGCCCCGCTGCCCGGTGAGGTGCACCGGCTGGCCGCGACCAACCCGGTGTTCCTGGTGTGGGCCACGGCGGGCCGCGAGGCCACGGAACCAGTCAGCTCCGGCGATCACGCCAGCCCCGGGGCCCCCGGGCCCGGCCCCGGAGCAATGCGATGATCGGGCTCATCGCCATCACGGTGGCCGGCCGCGGCGCCGCCACCCGGCTGGCCGAGGCCTGGCCCGGGCAGACCCGAAGCTACGACGGCCCGGCAAGGCGGGCGCTGCACCGCGCCTGGACCGAGTGCGACGGCCTGGTCTGCTTCCTGGCCGTCGGCGCGACCACCCGGCTCATCGCCCCGCTGCTGGACAGCAAGTGGGTCGACCCTGCGGTGGTCTGCGTGGACGAGCCCGGCCGGTACGCGGTGGCGCTGGTCGGCGGGCACGCGGCCGGCGCGAACGACCTGTGTGCCAGGGTCGCCGGTGTGCTCGGCGCCCAGCCGATCATCACCACGGCCACGGATGCCAGCGGGCTGCCCGGGCTGGACACCCTGGACTGGCCCGCCGAGGGCGCTATTTCCCGGGTCACCCGTGCCCTGCTGGACGGCGAGCCGGTCGGCCTGGAAGCGGACGCCACCTGGCCGCTGCCGCCACTGCCGGTCACCCCCGGCGGCGCGGGCCAGTACCGGATCGTGGTGACCGACCGGATCGTGCCCACCGACGAGAGCACCGTGGTGCTCCGCCCGCCGTCCCTGGTGGCGGGCGTCGGGGCCAGCAAGGGGGTCACCGCGGACGAGATCCTCGCGCTGCTCGACGAGGCACTGGCCGTGGGCGGGCTGTCCCGGGAGTCGGTGGCCGCGATGGCCACGGTCGACGCCAAGGCCGGCGAGGAGGGGATCGTGGCGGCCGCACGGCGGGGCGGATGGCCGCTGTGCACCTATCCGGCCGGCCGGCTGGCCGAGGTCGCGGTGCCGAACCCGGGCGAGGCGGCGCTGACAGCCGTCGGCACCCCGAGCGTGGCCGAGGCGGCGGCGCTGATCCGCGGCGACGACCTGGTGGTGCCCAAGCGCAAGTCGGCCATGGCCACGGTGGCGCTGGCGCGGATCCGGCCGCGCGGCCGGCTGGCCCTGGTGGGCCTCGGCCCCGGCGACCGCGACCTGGTCACCCCCCGCGCCATCCATGAACTGCGCCGCGCCTCCGTGGTGGTCGGCCTGGACCAGTACCTGGACCAGGTCCGCGACGTGCTCCGCCCCGGCACCCGGGTGCTCGGCAGCGGCCTGGGCGATGAGGAGCAGCGGGCCGCCTCCGCCGTGGCGGAAGCCCGCGCGGGGCACGCGGTCGCGCTGGTCGGCTCCGGCGACGCGGGCGTGTACGCGATGGCCAGCCCCGCTCTCGCGATCGCCGGCACGGACATCGACGTGGTCGGGGTACCGGGGATCACCGCCGGGCTCGCCGCCGCCGCGCTGCTGGGCGCCCCGCTCGGCCACGACCACGTGGTCATCTCCCTGTCCGACCTGCACACGCCATGGGAGGTCATCGAGCGCCGGATCCAGGCCGCCGCGGCCGGGGACTTCGTGGTGGCCTTCTACAACCCGCGCAGCAAGGACCGGGACTGGCAGCTCGGCGCCGCGCTGGAGATCCTGGCCCGCCACCGGGACCCGGGCACCCCGGCCGGCGTGGTGCGCGACGCGTTCCGCCCCGGCCAGCAGGTGCTGGTCACGACCCTGGCCGAGCTCGATCCGGCCACCGTGGACATGCACAGCGTCGTCATCGTCGGCTCGGCCAGCACCCGGCTGGTCGCCGGCCGAATGGTGACCCCGAGGGGGTACCGATGGCAGCGCTAGTGACGATCGGCGCATGTCAGGGCTGCGGGGCATGCCTGCTGACCTGTCCAGAACATGCGATACGACCTTCCGGGGGAACCCTGGTCGTCCTGGCGCAGCGGTGTACGGGGTGCGGCGAGTGCATCGAGGTCTGCCCGGTGGATGCGATTACCGAGACCGGGCCGGCTGCCAGCCCAGGAGGCGCTACGGTGCCGCCGGGGAGGACGGCACGATGGCTCGCGTAGTGCACCCAATAGAGAAGCAGTCGTACCAGATCCTGCGCGCGCGAGCGGACACCTCGGCGCTGCCGCCGTGGACCCGGGCCGTGGCGGAGCGGGTCATCCACGCCAGTGCCGACCTCGGCTATCTCGACGATCTGGTGTGCGCGGAGGCGGATCTGGCGGCCGGCGCGCAGGCGCTGCGGGACGGCGCGCCGGTCGTGGCCGACTCGGCGATGACGGCCGCCGGGATCACCGCCCGCGAGGTGGTGTGCCGGATCGATGACCGGCGGGCCGCGGCGCTGACCAGGGTGCTTGGCATCACCCGCGCGGCGGCGGGCATCCGGGTGGCCGGCGCCGAGGTCGGCCCCGGCGCGGTGTGGGTGATCGGCACCGCGCCCACGGCCCTGGCCGACCTGCTCGCCCGGGGCCCGGCCCCGGCACTGGTCATCGGCATGCCGGTGGGTTTCGTCGGGGCTGTCGAGGCGAAACAAGCGCTGCGGGACAGCGGGCTGCCCGCCGTGACCAACAGGGGCGAGAAGGGGGGCGCTGCGGTCGCGGCGGCCGCACTCAACGCCCTGATCTACGGCGACCCGATGGAAGACAAGGAGCCGCCTTCGTGAGCATGCCACCCCTGCTCATCGTCGGCCACGGGACCCGCAGCGACGCGGGCGTGGCCGAGTTCGCCCGGCTGGTCGGGCAGGTGCGGGACCGCGCCGCGGGCCGGGTGCCGGCCGTGGACGGCGGGTTCATCGAGCTGTCCCGGCCGTCGGTGGCGGACGCGGTCGCCCGTCTGGCCCGGTCCGGGGCGGACGGCCCGGGGCCGATCGTCGCGGCGCCGCTGGTGCTCACCGCCGCCGGGCACGGCAAGGGTGACATCCCGGCGGCACTGGCCCGGGAACTGGTGCGGCATCCGGGGCTGTCCTACTCCTACGGGCGCCCACTCGGACCGCACCCGGTGCTCCAGGACATCCTGGCGGCCAGGATCGACGCCGCGCTGGCCGGCGCACCCCGGCAGGGTACACACGTGGTGCTGGTCGGGCGTGGCTCCACCGACCCGGACGCCAACGCCGAGGTCGCCAAGGTGGCCCGGCTGCTGTGGGAGGGCCGGGGCTATGCCGGGGTGGAGTTCTGCTTCATCTCGCTGGCCGAGCCCTCGGTGCCCGCCGCCCTGGAGCGGGCCGTGCTGCTCGGCGCGCGCCGCATCGTGGTGGCGCCGTACTTCCTGTTCCCCGGCGTGCTGCCGGACCGGGTGGTGGCCCAGTCCCGCGAGTTCGCCGCCGGGCACCGCGGGCTCGACGTCGCGGTCGCGGGCCTGATCGGGGCCTGCGCGGAACTGGCCGGCCTGGTGCTGGAGCGCTACGACGAAGCGCTGGCGGGCGACATCAGGATGAACTGCGACACCTGCGCCTACCGGGTGGCGCTGCCCGGTTTCGCGGGCAAGGTCGGCCGCCCGCAGGTGCCGCATTCTCATCCCGACGACGAGGCGGGGCACGCGCATGTGCACGCCCACGAGGTGCTGTCATGACCGAGCCCGCCCCGGGCCAGCCGCTGCCCGGCGAACCGATGCCGCAGCAGGACATTGACGCGTTCTACCGGCTTGCCGCGGCGCGCCGGGACATGCGCAACGGGTTCCTTCCCGACCCGGTCTCCGGCGAGGTGCTCACCCGGGTGCTGACCGCCGCGCACCACGCGCCCAGCGTGGGGCTGAGCCAGCCGTGGGACTTCCTCCTGGTCCGCGACCGGGCGGTGCGCGAGCGGGTGCGAGCCCTGGCGCGCAGGCAGCAGGACGTGTTCGCCGGTTCGCTGCCCCGGTCCCGGGCGCAGCGGTTTGGCGGCCTGAAGGTCGAGGCCATCCTGGACACGCCGGTCAACATCGTGGTGACCTGCGACCCCACCCGGGGCGGCCGGCACGTCCTCGGCCGGCACGCCCAGCCCCAGGTCGCCGCATACTCCAGCGTGTGCGCGGTGCAGAACCTGTGGCTCGCCGCCCGCGCCGAGGGGCTCGGCGTGGGCTGGGTCAGCTTCTTCGACGAGCGGGAACTGTCGGCCACCCTCGGCTTGCCCGCGCACCTGGAGATCGTGGCGTACCTGTGCGTGGGGCACGTGACCGAGTTCCCGCCCGCGCCGGAACTGGCGCTGTCCGGCTGGGCTCGGCGGCGCCCGCTGGCCTGGGCGGTGCACGAGGAGCGGTGGGGCCAGCGCGGGCTGCCCGGCGGCACCCCGGTGAGCCTGCTGGCCGACACCCTGGCAGCCATCGCCCCCGCGGACGCCGGGGCGATGGCACAGGCCAGGGAGCGCCAGGAGCGGCTCACCAAGCCGAGCGGATCCCTCGGCGTGCTCGAGGACCTCTCGGTGCGGCTGGCCGGGCTGGCCGGGGACTGCCCGCCCCCGGTGCCCGAGCCCGCGGCCGTCGCGGTGTTCGCCGCCGACCATGGCGTGCACGCCCAGGGAGTGACGCCGTGGCCGCAGGAGGTCACGGCGCAGATGGTGGCGAACTTCCTGGCCGGCGGCGCGGTGGTGAACGCGGTCGCCGCGCAGGCGGGTGCCGAGGTCTGCGTGGTGGACGTGGGGGTGGCGGCGGACCTGCCGCCCGCGCCCGGGCTGCTGCCGCGCAAGGTGCGGCCGGGAACCGCGGACATGACCGCCGGGCCGGCGATGACGGCCGGCGAAGCGCAGCGCGCGGTGGAGGCCGGCATCGAGACCGCGCGTGACCTGGTGGCGGCGGGCAACAGGTGCCTGGTGACCGGGGACATGGGGATCGCGAACACCACCGCGTCCGCGGCCCTGATCGCGGTGTTCACCGGCGCGGAGGCGCAGGAGGTCACCGGCCGTGGCACCGGCATCGACGACGAGACCTGGGAGCGGAAGGTCAGCGTGGTGCGCCGGGCGCTGGCCCGGCACCGGCCCGACCCGGCGGACGCCATGGGCGTGCTGGCGGCGGTGGGCGGCCTGGAACATGCCGCGCTGGCGGGCTTCATCCTGGGCGCGGCGGCGCTGCGGACGCCCGTGGTACTCGACGGCGTGATCGCCTGCGCGGCCGCGCTGGCCGCCAGGGCGATGGCCCCGGACGTGGTGGACTGCCTGGTGGCCGGGCACATGTCCACCGAGCCCGGTGCCCGGCGGGCGCTGACCGCGCTGGGCCTGCGGCCCCTGCTCGACCTGGACATGCGTTTGGGCGAGGGATCCGGTGCCGCGCTGGCGGTTCCGCTGGTCCAGGCCGCCGCCCGGGTGCTTCGCGACGTCGCGACGTTCGACAGCGCCGGCGTGTCCGGCGCCAAGGAGTAAGGGACCGGACATGGCAACCCCGTCCGCGGCCGGCGGCGACAACCCCCTTTACCCCCTCAGCCTGCGGCTGGCGGGCCGGCGGGTGCTCGTGGTCGGCGGCGGCTCGGTCGCGCTGCGCCGGGTGGCCGGGCTGCGCGCGGCGGACGCCGAGGTCGTGGTGGTGTCTGCGCGGCTTACCCCGGCGCTGGCCGACATGGCAGCCCGTGGGCTGATCACCGCGCACCAGCGTGGCTACCGGCCCGGCGACCTCGACGGCGCGTGGCTGGTGCTGGCCTGCACGGACCAGCCGGAGGTCAACGAGGCCGTGGCCGCGGACGCCGAACGGCAGCGGGTCTGGTGCGCCCGGGCCGACGACGCGGCGGCGTCCGCGGCCTGGGTGCCCGCAGTGGGCCGGGCGGGTGCCGTGACCGTGGCGGTGAACGCGGGCCGCGACCCACGCCGCGCCGCTGCGCTCCGCGACCGGTTCGTGGACGCCGTGGACGGAGCGGACCGCCCGGCGGTGGAGCAGGAGACCGGTCGGCGAACGGGCGGGCGGGTCTCGATCGTCGGCGGTGGCCCCGGCGATCCCGGCCTGATCACGGTGACCGGCCTGCAGCGGCTGCGCGAGGCAGACGTGGTGGTGACCGACCGCCTCGCGCCGCTGGCGCTGCTGGAGCAGCTGGCGCCCGGTGTGCACGTGGTGGACGCGGCCAAGGTCCCGGGTGGCCCGGCCATGCGGCAGGACCACATCAACCACGCCCTGGTGGAGCACGCCCGCGCGGGCCGCGCCGTGGTCCGGCTGAAGGGCGGCGACCCGTTCGTGTTCGGCCGCGGCCGCGAGGAGGTCGAGGCATGCCTGATCGCGGGCGTCCCGGTCGAGGTGGTGCCTGGGGTGACCAGCGCCATCTCGGTGCCCGCGGCGGCCGGCATCCCGGTCACCCACCGGGGCGTGAGCCAGGGCTTCTGCGTGCTCGCCGGGCATGTCCGGCCGGGCGACCCGCACAGCTCGGTGGACTGGGCCGCGCTCGCCCGAAGCGGGATGACCCTGGTGCTGCTGATGGCGATCGACCACCTGGCCGAGATCGTGGACACGCTGCTCTCGGCCGGGCTGGGCGCCGGCACCCCCGGCGCGGTGGTGTCCGACGGCTGGAGCCGGCACCAGCGGGTGGTCACGGCCCCGCTGCAGGACCTTCCCGGCGCGGTCCGGGCGGCCGGGGTAACCAACCCGGCGGTCGTGGTGATCGGCGACGTCGCACAGTTGGCCACCGCCGGCATTCTGGTCCCCGGCGATCCCCTATTCCCCGGCGTAGCCGGGGACCCGGGTAGCGCGGCTTCCCCGATGAGCCCGGCCCGCACCACCGCCGGCTCCGCCAGTGCCACCTCCTTTCCCGCTACCCGGGCCGGCACCGTCGCCGATCTCGGCGGCACGAGCTCCTCCCCTGCCACCCCGGCGAACACGGCCACCCTGTCCGGCGCCGCCTCCTCCCCCACCTCCCTTACCGGCGCGGCCCCCTCCCCCACCTCCCTCACCGGCGCCGCCTCCTCCCCTGGCCGGGGCGTGCGGGCGGGGCGGCGGGTGCTGGTGCTGGGCGGGGCCCGGTCGGGGAAGTCGGCGGCGGCCGAGGGCATGCTGGCCGGCGATGGGCCGGTGGACTACGTCGCGACGGGCATCCCGCCCGGCTCGGGCGACGCGGAATGGGACGCCCGGGTGGCCGAGCACCGGCGGCGCCGCCCGCCGCACTGGCGGACGGTGGAGACGCTGGCGCTGGCGGACGTGCTGGCCGCGCCGGACCCGGCCCCCGTCCTGGTGGATTGCCTGACCACCTGGCTGTCCCGGGTGATGGACGACTGCGGGGCCTGGGACGACGCGGAGGGCACCGCGGGGGCACTGGCGGCCCGCACCGGCCAGGTGCTGGACGCGTGGCGGCACACCCGGCGGGTAGTGATCGCGGTCAGCAACGAGATCGGCTCCGGCGTGGTGCCCGGCACGGCGTCTGGGCGGCGGTTCCGTGACGAGCTCGGGCAGCTCAACGCCCGGATCGCCGCGGACAGCGAGGAGGTCTGGCTCTGCACGGCAGGGATCGCCCGGCGGCTGCGATGACGCAGGCCCTGCCGGGGCGCCCGCGGCCGAGAAGCCGGCGGCGGCGGCGCGCACGGCGGACGGGCCTGGCCGCGCTGCGCTCCTGCCTGGGCCTGTTCACTATCCTCCCGGTCAGGGCGCCCGCGGAGATCGGCAGGAAGGATGCGGCCCGCGCGGCGCTCTGGCTGCCCGTGGCGGGGCTGCTGCTCTCGGTCCCGGCCGCCGGGGTGCTGCTCGGCGTGCAGGCAGGCGGCCACTCCACGCCCCGCAGCCTGCTGGCCGCGGCGCTCGCGGTCGGCGTGCTGGCCCTGCTTACCGGCGGCCTGCACCTGGACGGCCTGGCGGACACCGCGGACGGGCTGGGCAGCCGCCGCCCCAGGGATGAGGCTCTGGCGATCATGCGCCGGTCCGACATCGGGCCGTTCGGCGTGGCGGCGCTGCTGTTCACCGTCGTAGTGCAGATCACCGCCTTGGCCTCGGTGGCGCCGGGCTGGCCGGACGCCGCCGCGCTGGCGGTGGCCGCGGTCACCGGCCGGACCGCGGTCGTGCTGGCGACCGGCCCGGGTTCCCCGGCGGCCCGGCCGGACGGGTTCGGCGCGCTGGTGGCCGGGGCCACGACCGCCCGGGCCAGGATGACGGCGGTTGCCGCGCTGCTCGCGGCAACCGCGCTGATCGGGGCGGTCGCATGGGGCTGGTACCCGGCGGTGCGCGGCATCGTCGCCGTGCTGGCCGGGCTGTTCGCCGCCGGCCTGTTGCGCCGCCTGGCCCGGCGGCGCCTCGGCGGGATGACCGGCGACGTGTTCGGCGCCCTCATCGAACTCACCACGGCCACGGTCCTGCTCAGCCTGGCCTTGACCACTTGACTCGCCGTGACCGATAGCCGGTGAGCAATCACTCCTGAACGACCGAGCCCACCTGTGGGTACTCGTGATGTGCCTTCCGGCCAACACTTCCGATGATCCGTGTCGGGGTAGGGCGCGCGGTCGTCAGGTGGAGATGTCGGGGTAGGGCACGCTCCAGTGGCTCAGCCGGGCCGCGTACTCCCGCTGGAACGCCAGCGGCTCGGCGTAGTCGCGCTCGAACAGCGCGATGAACAGGGTCAGCGTCAGGAAGTTATGCGCGCCCATCTCGAACAGCGCGACGTAGTCGTGGGTGGCCAGGGCCTCCCGTTCGGCGTCGGTGAACTTCAGCCAGGTGCTCCGTTCCCCCCCGTGGCAGTTGAGGATCCGGTTGGCCATCTCGGCCTCCCACCAGGTCACGGTGCC
>Ga0070730_10004357_pt1 | contig 12442 bp, 10 predicted proteins | sample Coa_R1_3_FD_66447 | JGI IMG/M metagenome (GOLD analysis project Ga0070730, IMG submission 66447) | Surface soil microbial communities from Centralia Pennsylvania, which are recovering from an underground coalmine fire - Coalmine... | ecosystem: Environmental > Terrestrial > Soil > Unclassified ... | reverse complement strand
CACTACCTGGTGACCTGGGCGCCCGATCGGGAGACCGGCCTGGCCCAGGTCGCCAGCCGGCCCCCCGATGCGATCGTGCTCGACTGGCATCTGGCGTGGGGGACGGGCCAAGCCGTGCTCGATCAGCTGCGGGCTGTCCCCGGGCAGGCGCGGATCCCGGTCGTGATCTTCTCCAGTATGCCGATCGACGCCGCATTTCGGCAGCACCTGGCCGGATCGGCGGGGGCGGGCCCCCTCGTGGTCGTGCCGAAAAGTGCGCGCCGGGAAACAGTCCTGCGGACTCTCCAGCAGTTGCTACTCGCGACGTGATGTACCGCCAGGATAAACACGATGAGTCAAGTACCCCACGCCTGAACGGGCGGGGGCTTGTGAGGAGCAAGCCCGGACTTGACCAGCCCACCTGCTCCGGCAGGTCAACGTTATTGCGGTCAGGATACCTGCGGGTGCGTGCCAGCCCGCAGCTCTATCGTTCGGCATTAAACAGGAACACGGGGTGGCATCCAGTGTGCCGGGCAAGACAAGCCGCGATAACCGGGCGAGGCAAACCTTACTCCCGCAAGGGAAGTGCCCCTCGGGGCCTAGGAGCCTACTTTGAGCAAGGTGTTCGTCATCGATCAAAACAAACAGCCTCGCACCCCGGTGCATCCGGCCAGAGCGCGGCTCTTGCTGGGGCAGGGCCAAGCCGCGGTCTGGCGAATATACCCTTTCACCCTCATCCTGAAGGCTGCCGTGCCTGACGCGGACCCGGCACCGCTTCGTGTCAAGCTGGACCCCGGCAGCCGCACCACCGGCCTGGCCCTGGTAGACGATGCGACCGGCGAAGTAGTATTCGCCGCTGAACTTCATCACCGGGGCGGAGCGGTCAAGAAGGCGCTGGCCGCCCGCCGCGCGGTACGCCGCTCGCGCCGGGGCCGCACCACCCGCTACCGCGCCCCCCGCTTCCGCAACCGCCGCCGGCCTGTCGGGTGGTTAGCGCCGAGCCTGGAGAGCCGGGTGAGCAACGTCGTTACCTGGGTAGCACGGCTGCGGAAGCTGGCGCCCATAAACGCGCTCAGCATGGAGTTGGTGCGCTTCGATACCCAGCAGATGGAGAATGCCGAGATCCGGGGGGTCGAATACCAGCAGGGGGAACTGGCCGGTTACGAGGTGCGCGAGTACCTGCTGGAGAAGTGGGGGCGGGCTTGTGCCTATTGTGGGGCAACGAGCGTGCCCCTGGAAGTAGAGCATATCGTGCCGCGCAGCCGGGGCGGCTCCAATCGGGTATCCAACCTGACGCTGGGCTGTCACGACTGCAACCAGCGCAAGGGCAATCGGACCGCCGCCGAGTTCGGCTTCCCGGCGGTGCAAGCTAAAGCCAAAGTGCCGTTGCGCGACGCCGCGGCAGTTAACAGCACGCGTTGGGCCTTGCACACACGACTGAAGGGGACGGGGCTGCCGGTCGAAACTGGAACCGGGGGGCGCACCAAGTACAACCGCATCACGCGGGGGCTAGGGAAGGCTCATTGGCTGGATGCGGCGTGCGTTGGCGAGAGTACACCAGCAGTGCTGCACATCGTGGGCATACGGGTACTGAGGATCACGGCGACGGGGCATGGCAACCGGCAGATGTGCGGCACGAACAAGTATGGCTTCCCCACCCGCCACCGCACACGCCGCAAGCGGCACTACGGGTTTGCGACGGGCGACATGGTGCGGGCGGTAGTGCTGAGTGGCAAGCACGCCGGTACGCATGTAGGCCGGGTGGCCATGCGGGCGTCGGGCAGCTGCCGCGTGGGTAGCACTGATGGTATCAGCCATAAGTACCTGCGGCTGTGGCAACGCGGTAATGGCTACGCTTATGCAGTCTGAACGCGGGAGCGGCTCCTCCCCCGCGTTGAAACAAGGGGCGTCCGCCGCTATAAGAGATAGTGAATCGGCGCTGATCGCGCTCCTGCGGGCCGGCGCCGCGCTGGATCAGGGCGGCCGGGCCAATCAAGAAGATGCGTTGGGCTTATTTCTTCCCGGCGAGGAAACCCAGGCCCGGCGCGGCAGCTTGTTTGTGCTGGCCGATGGTCTCGGCGGGCACGCCGGCGGGGAAGTGGCCAGCCGGCTGGCGGTCCGCGTGATCAGCACGACGTTTTATGCCTCACCGCTGCGCCAGCCGGAAAATTTACTGCAAGCGGCTATCGAGCAGGCCAACCGGCAGATTTTTGCGGCCGGCCAGGATGCCCGCTTGCGCGGTCTGGGGAGCACCTGTGTGTGCGCGGTCGTGCAGGGCGCCGCGCTATGGGCGGCCAATGTCGGGGACAGCCGGGCCTACCTGCTGCGCGCGGCGACCGGCATCCAGCAACTATCGCAGGACCATTCGCTGGCCGCCGAGCAAGTGCGGCTGGGCCAGCTCCCCAGCCTGGACGATGCCGATCCCGCGCTGCACGCCGTGTTGCTGCAATCATTGGGTATGCCGAACAACGCCCAGCCGGCGATCGTCGGCCCCCTCCCGCTCCAGAAGGGCGACCTGGTCTTGCTGTGTTCCGATGGCCTGTATGGCCCGCTCGATCCCCGGGCCATGGAAGATTACCTGCGGGCGGCGCTCCTCAGCACCCTGACGATCGATCCGGATCAGCTGGCCCGTGACCTGGTCGAAGGTGCCCGCTTCCGCGGCGCCCCGGACAATATCTCCGCGCTGGTGATTTATTGTGCCGATCTCTTACCGGAAACGGTGGCGCGCGCCGCAGGCTGGCCGGAACGAGATGCCCGGCAACTTATCTTACCCGGGAGTGGGCCCGGGGGGCCGGCGGCCCTGCCGGCCGCTCCTGCTCCGTCCTCGGCCGGCGCGGCCCCAGCGCACGCGGCCGCGCCCGTCCCCGCCCCCCCGGGCGGGCCCGGCCCGCCTTCCCCGCTCCGCCCCGCTCCCGGGCCGTCGGCACACCTGGCGGCGCCAGATGACCGGCGCCCCGGCAGTGGGCGGCTACCCCTGCTGACGGCTATCCTGCTCACCCTCGCCTTGGCGGTGCTGGCCGTGCTGGCCGTTGCCTGGCTGGTGGCCGCCCTGATCCAGCCGGCTTTGCTGCCGGCGATCTTTCTGACGGCGCTGGTGCTCGCGCTGCCGACCGGCCTGCTCCTGGTGGCCAATCGGGCCCGCTTACCCCTGCTCCGGGAAGCGGGGGCGCCACCGGCCGCCCCCGAGCGGGGCCTGCCGGATCAGGGCGGGCTGCCGGCGAGCGCCGACGATCCGATCGCCCTGGTAATTGCCCAGTTGCTCTCCCCGCGGGCGTCCGCCGCCCCGAGTCGGGATCGGGGGCTGCCGGGCCCCCCGCCAGATACCGCCGGGGCCGACCCCGTCAGCGTGGCCATGAGCGCCGCGTTGGCCCGCGCCCGCCAGCAATGGACCTTTAATTTGCTGGTGGCGGCCGCCAGCGCCTGCCTGGTTCTCGGCGGCTGCCTGCTGACCGGGATCACCTGGCTCCTGGGGCATGGGGGGCTGCTGGAGGCCCTCTTCGGCCCGGGACTGGGCATCCTGGGCATCCTCGGCTGGCTGGTGACCCAGCCGGCGGCGCAGCTGACCCGCGCCGGGACCCAGATCTCGCTCTTGAGTATCGTCTGGGTCAATTATGCTCAGGAGCTCAAAACCTGTGCGCGTCTGGGCGACCCGGCGGCCACGGCTGCTTGTAGCGAGCGCGCGGCCGCCCAGGCCGTGGGGTACTTCAATCAGATTATTGGCGGCCCGGCCAAGTAAGGACGAGCCCCGGCCAACGTTTAGTCTTTTTCCCAGGCCTGCCAGCCGCCGTTGCCACTGTCGGCGCTGTCCTGGGCCTCATAGTTCTCGTATTCGTCGGCACTCGCTTCGAACCCGTTGGTCCAGTTCACATAGGGGCCGCCATCGTTGTCTTCGTCGTATCCATAGAGGCCCTGCAGGAATTCGTCTGTCTCTGCGCTCATCGTGGCTCCTCGTTTGCACGCAGGAGCCATCGCCCAACACCGGTGGCTCCAGGCGCGAATCGCAACCTCAGGAGCCGCCGCCAACGAGGCGGCTATATCGTTATTCGATCAGTTTCTCGAGTGGAGGAATCCAAATTACCCGTCGACTACGGGATGTCAGGGTTGGGTCCCCTTGGAGGTGCCAAGATACCGCGAGGGGTTGTATCGCTTTGCGGTGACCCGGCCAGCGCCACGAAGCTGGCCGTCCAGGATCTGCTCCCAGTATAGTCTATCTGCCGGTGGGAGTCAATGCGCTCCTCCGACCGTTAGTCGCCAGTCGTCAGTCGTCAGTCGTCAGTTACGGGGCATTATTGGCGAAGGGCCATCGGATCCTAATCCAAAAACTGACGACTGACGACTGACGACTGGCGACTGCGGGTTCAATTGGTACGGAAGTTGCTATATGGATCTAATCGCTACTCGACGCCCGCTCGCGCAAAGGCGACGACCATGGATTCTGCCGCCGGCGCCCCTCAACTCATGACCGCTATATTCGATACACAGGCCGATGCGCGGGGGGCCATCCCGGCGTTACAGGCCAGCGGCCGCCGGCCGGAGCAGATCTTTCTCGCCGACGACAATACGGGCGGTTTTGGGCGCTGGGGCCTCCCCGCCGAGGCGGTGCGCCATTATGATCGCTACCTGCGGGAAGGACGTGTCCTGCTGACGTTGGAAGTGCCCTCCCCGGCGCAGGTGGGCAAGCTCCGCGCGGTGCTTGAGGATGCGGGCGCCTACGATGTCCGCGTCTACCCGCTGGTTACATCGCGCGCTGGGGTCGCGGGGGCAGATCTCGATCGGGGAGGAAACGCCGGGGCGGGGGCCGGCGCCCGCGGGCTGGAGACGATCCCGGGCGCCGGCGCGATCGATCGCGGGCCCCGGGGCACTGATACCGAGTTTCGCTCCGGCGGCGAAGGCTCCCGCGGCACGAACGCCGCCTGGTGAGCCATAAGATACCGGCGCCGCCGGGCCTCAACGCATCAGCTTGCGCTGGCGCAGATAGGCGGCCACCTCATCATACAGCCCTCCCTCGTTGCTATAGATCGCGTAATTCTTGGCCGTGTTGAGCCATTCGACGGTGCTGGGCTTCGCCTGGCGTAGCGCGCGGACCAGCAGGCTGGTGCTCAAGGGCAGGATCTTGCCGGTGCGCATCGCCTCCTGTAAGGCGGCCTCGGCGGCAGCATCCACCAAGGCCCGCAGGTCGGCGCCGCTGAAGCCCTCGGTTTCCTTGGCCAGGCGGGTGCTGTCGACATCCGCCCCGGCCGGCTTGCCGCGCAAATGCAGGCGGAGGATCTCGCGCCGCGCTTCTTCGTCCGGGGGCGCGACGAAGATGACCTTGTCGAAGCGCCCAGGGCGCCGCAAGGCCGAATCGACATGCCAGGGGCTATTGGTGGCCCCGATGATCAACACATTGGTATTGTCGCCTTCGGCGCCGTCGAGCTCGGCCAGGAACTGGTTGACCAGGGTGCGCTGGTGATGGGCGCGCATATCCAGCCGGTTCCCGCCCAGGGCTTCGATCTCATCGAAAAAGAGCACCGTGGGCCGGACGCGCCGAGCCGTCTCGAACACGGCATGGAGCTTCTTTTCGCTCTGGCCGTACCACATATCCAGCACATCGCTGATGCCGATATTGATGAAGCGCGCGCCCACCTCGCCGGCCGTGGCCCGGGCGATATAGGTTTTGCCACAACCAGGCGGACCATAGAGGAGCAGGCCGCCCCCGGCGCGCTTGCCGTACGCGGCGAAGAGCTCGGGCTGCTGGAAGGGATAGATAATCGCCATGCGGATGCGTTCTTTGATCTCGGCCAACCCACCTACATCGGCGAACGCGATCTCCGGCCGCTCGGCCAGACCCGGCTCCGGATCGAGGGCGGCGTCCTCGTCCGCGCTCGCCCGCAAGCGCTCGGGCGGCCGTGCGCCCTCCCCGGGGGGGGGCGGCGCGGTCGGGTGCTGGGCGGCCGGGTCCGGGGCCGGATTCGCCCCGCCCGTTTTCCCGCCCAGGGCGGCGGCGATGCCGAGGCTGGCCTGGGCGCCCCAACTGTCGCCCAAGGCCTGCTGCACCTGGGCCAACTGCTCATAGAGTTCGGCGTCGGCCGGTTTCTGGCGGATGCCGGACTCGATCTGCTCCCGCGCGACTCGGTACTCGGCTTTGGCCTCGTCGGCGCGGCCATGCTCACGCAATGTGCCCGCGAGATGCAGCCGCAGCGGGAGATTGTCAGGGTGCACCGCCAGCGCGGCGCGCAGGGCGGCGAAGAGATCGTCGGGGCCGGACATAGGTGCCTCCGTGAGCTGGCCAGTCGGTTGTCCCCCCATTCTACCACAGTTCGGCAATGGGCGGCCCGCCGGATTAGGTGTCGAGCAGCCCGAGGAGGCCAAACAGAGCCGCCAGGAGCACGAGCACGAGCCCGGCCACCGCCACGATGCGCCAGCGGGATGCACTGCGCCCCTGCCGCATCGCCCGCCGCATGCCGTGGATACCTTCCGCAATCAAATAGGCGACCACAACGAGATCGAGTAACCCAGCTCCTAGCCCGAGGACTACGGAGAAATCCAGGATCAGGCCCACGGCGAGCAGCAAGGTGCCCAGGATCATCCCGCTGTAGCCCAGCCAGAGCAGGCGCCGGGCGCGCCGGCTTAGGCTCGGGTGGCCGGCGGGGATCAGGAGCGCCACGACACTGGTGATGATCAGTGCGCCGGCCAACTGGCTGATCACGGCGTCGGGCCCCACGGTCAAAACCAGGCCGCTATAGCCTAGCAGGCCCAACAGGAGGGCGGCGACGGCGCCCACGCGGATCCCTTTCGCCAGGTCGTATTCGACAGCCTGCCGGCCCAGCGGATCGCGCAAGAGGAGGGTATCGAAGATCGGGTCGACGATCCACTTCCAGACCAGGGTCACGCAAAAGCCGAGCACCAGCACGCCCAGCAGGGCTTCCCAGGCCTGGTACAGCAGACGGCCCGGTTGCGTCTCTTCGCCCACGGTGAGGCTGATCAGTGCGGGGAGCAGGAAGGCGCCGGCGACGAGCACGCGGAGCACGTTCCGCCAGCGCCGGCTCTGGCTCAGAGTTTGCGCGAGCATCCAGCCGTAGAGGGGAGAGCGCGCTTTGAGGGCCAGCACGAGGTTGGCCCGCGCGTCCGGGTGGCCGGGACGCAGGCGCAGGGCGTCGCGGAAGCACTCCAGCGCGGCGGCGATCTGGCCATCCCGTAATTCGAGGCGGCCGAGCTTATTCAGCGCATTGAAGTTGCGCGGATTGATCCGCAGGGCCGTCCGATAGGCGGTGGCCGCGTCCAGAGACCGGCCCAGCCCGTGCAGCGCGGTGCCCCGGACTTCATGCGCGATCGAGGAACTCGGAGTCAGGGTGAGCGCCTGGTCGGCCGTGGCCAGGGCGTCGCCATAGCGGCCCATCGCCGAGAGGAGCCGGGTATAGTTGCACAGGTGCATCGCGCGGTTGGGATCGTCGGCGCAAGCCAACGTCGTGCGAAAAGCCGCTTCGGCCTCGGCTAGCCGGTTGCGGCTCCAGAGGACACAGGCCAGCGCATCATGGCCGTCGGCCAGGTGCGGGTTGAGGGCCAGGGCGGCGCGGGCCGCCGTCTCGGCTTCCGCGAACTTGCCCTGGCCCCGCAGAATCCAGGCCCCCGAAACGTGGGCATCGGCGGAGTTGGGATCTTGCTCCAGCGCGCGCTGCACTTCCTGGAGGGCCAGGTCATACCGCTCCAGGCGCAATAGCTCGTCGGCGCGGGCGACGTAGTCAGCAACGGACAGCATAGCGGTGGGGGCGGGGGCGGCGGGGCCGGCTTAGTTCCAGCCCAGCAAGATGCGGACGATGCTGAATTCGGGCGGTAGCCAGTCGATCACAAAGGCGAAGGGCCGCGCGACGAACGGGGCCAGATGCGATTCGCGCACGGCATCGGATAGCCCGGGCACCGGGAAGGCCGTCGCGACGATGATGATCACGGCGAGCAACAGCGACATCTGGAACAGGCCGAGCACAGAGCCCAGCAAATGGTCGGCCCAGCCCAGAAAGAGCAACCCCAGCACCGTGCGCAGCGTCGAGGCGACGATGCCGATGCCCAGGCTCACGCCGACGACGATCAGCACGAAGGCCACGATGTTGGCCATGTTTTCATCGCCAATCAGGCCCCCGCCGGTCGGGGGGTGGAGAAAGCCGGCGACATTCTTATAAAAGCTGCCGGCCAGCAAAATCGCCAGGATCAGGCCGAACGTGGCGGCGACCTGGCGGATCAGGCCCCAGAATACGCCCAGCACGGTGCTGGTGATGATCGCGGTCAGGATGGTGACGTCGATCCAGTTCATACCTTCACTTCCACGGTTCGTCTTCCGATTCGGGGCGCGCGATGCGGGCCACCACGCGCGGATCGATCGGACGCACGGGGCCGCTGGCCCCGGCCTGGAGCCAGATATTGACCGCCCAGTTATCTTCGGGCGGAATGCGCAGATCCCAGACGGGCAGGATACTGGCGCCGCGGATGGCCGCGCCGGTGGCGCCCGCGGGCGCCGGGCAGACCCAGACCGCCGCCGCCCGCTCCCAGCCGAGCCGGATCGTCACGCCAGGCTGCGGATCGTACAGGGCCACGCTGGTCGTTTGTTTGGCGATGCCGCTCGCCTGGTAGCCGCCCCGCTCCCGCGCGCCGTCAAACTCATAGGCGGGCCGATCGGCGTGCGGGGCCAGGGCGTCTGGGCTCAGCGCAAAACAGAACTCGACGCCGAAGTAGACCTGGAGCGCTTTCGCATCCGGGTTGTCGATGCGGTAGTGGATGCTGATCTCGCCGCCGGGCCCGCCCAGGGTCAGCCGTTTCAATAAGCTCACCGGGGTGACGCGCTTGGCGCCGCGGATGCCGCCCGTGAACTGCATGGCGACTTCGTGCTGTCCCCGGGCGGGGCGGTAATGGGTCGCCGTGAAGGCGCCGGCCGTGAAGGTCCCGAGCTCTTTGGCCGCGCCGAGGGCGAAGTCGCGCTGGCTCACGGTCAGCGCGAAAAAGTGGTCCCCCAGGCCGGACGGCGAGGCCGGACCCAGCCCGGCTAGCATCTCGGGGGTCGCGCCGGCCGCCGCCAGCACCACGGGGCCGGCCGTGACGCCCGCATCCGGGGCGCTCATCAGGCGCCGGGGGGGCGCCGCGCCAAGGGTCAGGTCCCACGTGATCCAGCGGCCGCCCTGGGCCGGGTCGACGACTAGATGCGACTCGCCATTCGCCAGGACCAGGCGGGGGCTGCCGTTGTGTTCTTGCTCATAGCAGCGGACCTGTTGGTCTTGCTCGGTCGTCTCCATACGGCCAGTCTACCACAAGCGGCAAAGAAGCGCCAACGCTACTGGCCCTGATGCTTGCTGCGGGCCGGGTTCACCAGCCGCCAGCACTCATAATCGTTGCGTATCTGCGCCGTGAAATAGGCGCCCGGCGACTCCGCCTGGCGCAGGCCGGCAAAGATCTCCGGCGGCACCTCCATGTAGCGGTAGCGCCGGTGGTTACGGAACTCGATTTCCAGCACCTGGGTGGCGGGATCATACCCGGCCGAGCGAATGGTGCTGGACGTAAAGGGTTCGCGCTGCATAGGACGACATCCTCCCACCCTGTTATAACGCCGCCTCCGGCGATCCGCGACGCGCCTCTGCCCCGCCGCCAATGGACACAGCGCTCGGCAGATTTTGGCCCACGCGGCGGCGAGCCAGACGGCGGCGCCTGTGCAAAAAGCTGCCGAGCACCCCAAAACGGGGGTAGGGGCGAGGCATGCCTCGCCCTGGTGGGGAGCGCATCTGTGGGTCAGCAGCGGCTCCCGCGCCGGGTAGCCGGGCGCCAGGAATTCCCGCGCCCCACCCCGGGCGAGGCATGCCTCGCCCCTACAGCGGATGACCGCTGTACACGCAAAATGCCCGGCGGGCGAGCAGGGCGCGGCCGATTTAGCACGGGGCGCGGTTAGGAGCGGACAGATCGGGCGGGCAAAAAACCTGCCGAGCACCCCAATTGACACGCCCGGGGGCCAGCGGGTATAGTTATAGTGGCCCCGTCTGGCCGGTATCCGGGCCTGGCGGAAACTTTCACCCGCGCCGGCGCGTTATCTTATCGAGCGGATATTGCTTATAGCGCGCCTATCGCGCGCGTCTATCCAGTAGGCGCATATCAAGTAGGAGTTAGGGATGGAAATCAAGCTGGCCCGCGAGATGGGCATGTGTTTTGGGGTCAAGATGACTCTCGACCAGATCGCGGCCGCCGGGCAGCAACACGCCCGGATCGATACCCTGGGCACCCTGGTCCATAACCCGCAGTTGGTCGACCGCCTCCAGACCCAGGGGGTCGAGGTCAAGGAGGGGCTGGACCAGATCCAGGCGCCCGTCGTGGCCATTACGGCGCATGGCGCAGCGCCCGATATCGCCGCCCGGGCGCAGGCCGCCGGCCGCACCGTGATCGATACGACCTGCCCGCTGGTCACCCGCGTGCAGCAAACGGCCAAAAAAGAAGCCGACGAGGGATCATGGATCATCATCTTCGGCGACAGCTCCCACCCGGAGACCAAAGGCATCCTCGGATGGGCCAATTCGACCTTCGACGGCACGGCCCCGCCGCTGCCGGGCAGCCTGGCCGCGCGCAAGCCGTTGAAGAGCCCGCGCCGGGCCATCTGCGCTCGCAGCGTGGCCGATATCGACGCGGCGCTGGCGGCGGCCGGCACGCCCAACGCCAAGGTCATGCGCGTGGCCCTGTTGTCGCAGACGACGATGAATGTCGCCTGGTTCAAGAAGTTCGTGACCGAGGTGGTCGAGCGCTTCCTGGAATTCGGCACCGAGATCCATGTCCACAACACGATCTGCCTGCCGACGGCGAAGCGCCAGCCGGCCGCCGAAGCCCTGGCCCAGGAAGTCGACCTGGTGATCGCCATTGGCGGCTACGAGAGCGCCAATACGCGCCACCTGGCCGAGTTGGCGGCCCAGTACTGCCCCAGCCACCATATCGAGCGCGCCGAAGAGCTGGACCCTGCCTGGTTCGCCGGCGTCGAGAAGGTCGGCGTGACCGCCGGGGCCAGCACGCCCGATTGGGTGATCGACCAGGTCATTGCCGCGATCCAGGCCCTGGACGCGCGAGAGCCTGCCCTCAGCACGAAGTCCTGAGACGAAGTCCTGAGTTAAAAGTCCTGAGTACTGAGTGGAGTTTTGGGATGGGGCGAATCGGACTGTAGGAGCGGGCTCCGTCCCGCGATGGTGGGGCGCGGACCAAGTGTGGAACGCGGAGCACAAAGTGCTGACTGCTGCGCGCTGATCACTTATGGCGTCACCACAATTCATCAAGCCGCCCTGAGCAACGCTCTTAACGCAGTAGTCTCTCTATAAAACCAGATTCCTGGCTATATCCAAGGCTTCTTGAAGAGAGAACAAACCGTTGAATAATCGAAAACATCTAATTATTTATATGTCGTAGCAGCTTAGTTTTCTGCCCGTCGAGCGCGCGCCCGCGCCGCTGCTGGCGCCGGCACTATCCCGACCTGCCGCTCATCCGCTAGCATGCCTATCTACCCGAAGACTGGGACGTAACCCCGGACCACCTGGCCGCGCTCGCCGCCCGGCTCGGCAACTGCACGCTCGTGATAGTCCAAGCCGTCTAAGCCCTCACCGGCACTGCCACACCGGGCCGCTTCGCCGGCACGCACCTGCGGCGTATCCAGCACGTGACTCGTGACAGCCCGGCTACCGACAATGGCCCGGCCGCGCTGCTCAGCCTGACCGATCTGTGGGTTAGGGCCCCGGTGGCGCGGCTGCTGTCCAGATCCCGGCGTGGTAATGCAATAGCGTGCCGCCGGCGCCCACGGCCCAGCCCGCGGCCGGGTCGACAAACGCGACATCCGCCAGGTTGGCGGTTGTCGGGGCCGGCACCGAGATCCAGGCACCCGCCGTGTAGTGCAGCAGCGTGCCGCTATACCCCACCGCCCAACCCTCGCTCGCCGAGAGCATGCGCACCCGCACGGGCTGGCCGGTCACCCGGGCCGCCACAGTCCAGGCCCCAGACTGATAACGGAGTAGGGTTCCTGTATCGTCGGCGGCCCAGCCGTCCTGGGGTGAGACCATGGCGACGCCCGCCGCAACCCTGGACTCCGGCAAGGGCTGCGTCTCCCATCCGCCCGCCCGGTAGTGCAGCAAAACGCCCGCCTGGCCGACCGCCCACCCCTCCGCCGGCCCGACCATCGAGAGTGCGAACAGCGCGGGTGCTGGGGGTCGCGCGACGGGCTGCCAGGTCGCGCCGCTATAGTGCAGCAACAGCGCGACGGGCTGCCAGGTCGCGCCGCTATAGTGCAGCAACAGGCCGCCGCTGCTATCCCATCCTGTGATCCAGCCATCGGTGGGAGAGCGCATCTGGATGGCGGACAGAGTCGCGTTCGGGGCCGGGCTGGGGATGGGAAGCCAGCGGCCAGCCGTCAGGTGCAGCACCACGCCCGCGTCGCCCACGGCCCAGCCTTCGTCGGCGCTGGTGAGCGCCACACCCCAGAGCG
>Ga0070730_10004356_pt1 | contig 12443 bp, 12 predicted proteins | sample Coa_R1_3_FD_66447 | JGI IMG/M metagenome (GOLD analysis project Ga0070730, IMG submission 66447) | Surface soil microbial communities from Centralia Pennsylvania, which are recovering from an underground coalmine fire - Coalmine... | ecosystem: Environmental > Terrestrial > Soil > Unclassified ... | reverse complement strand
GTTGGTCTGGTGCCAGGAGTGCACCAGGTTGAGGATAACGCTGGCCAGCAGCGCGCCGATCAGGGCCGGGCTGACACGGACGGTGAAGAACTGCTCCGCCCAGGCCTTGCGTCGCGCTGCGTTCATGGTTGATCGGCGCCGGCGGCGATCGCCGTATCGATCAGGGCGTCGAGCTGGTGCTTGCAGCTGGCGTAGAGAACGGCGTCATGGCCGATATCAGCTGCAAGCGCTTGATGACCTCCGGGGTCAGTGCCGGCGCCGGCATCTTCTGCAGCAGGCTGGGATCGAACGCCGGGCATTTGCGCTCCGCGCTGGGCGGGGCAACCGCGCAGGCCGCCAGGGCCATCGATGAAATGGACAACAGCATCCTGCGCAGCAGGCTGGATGGCCTGGTCATTGGCATGCACTCCTTGGTAGGTGGTGGAGATCGCGCGCATCGCTTCCTCGCGCTTGAGCGTGAGCGCCCTCGCCTGCTCGCCGGCGCGCTCGGCCGCGGCCTGGTCGACCAGCTGCTGGTGGTCGACGCCCTTGACGTAGAAGAAGCCGGCGAAGGCAGCGATCGCCAGGAGCATCAGGCCGTAGTGGACGATGACGCCATAGGGCGGCGGGATCAGCTTCCAGAGAAGGTTCATGCGGAACTCCTATGCGGCAGGTGGCTTGGGCTCGGACCCTTCCTTGAGCTTGAGCAGGGCGCCGACACCGGCGGCCATGCTGCCGAATCCGATGCCGAACTCCTGGTAGGCGAACGGGTGGTCCGGCGTGGCATGCACCACGCCGTAGATGCCCATGCCGATGTAGGCGGTGCCGCCGAGGATCGCCAGGAGGCGGCCGACGTCGTAGGTCTCGCCGTCGAGGCCGGTGGCCGCGTCCTTGAGGATCCTGGCGACCAGGCCGCCGGCGAGCAGCGAGGGCAGCGTGAACATGAGGCTAGACCAGTCGGCCGATGACGAAGCCGATAAGCACGCCGAGCGCGGCCGCGGCAGGCGCCCACCAGCTCCGGTGACTGAGCGGCTCGACGTGCACGTCGATCGCGCCCTTGATGCGCCTCACCAGCGTGGCGGCGTCGGCCTGGCTGTCCTTCAGGATCAGGGACACCACATTCTTGAAGTTCACGGTGCGGCTCCTGCGGCGGGCGCCGCGGCGGGGTGGATCAGTGCCAGGGCCATCGCTTCGATGCGCTCACAGCGGCGCTGCCAGCCGCGCCCGAAATGGGCCCAGTCGGGATCCGCCTGCAGGAACGCCAGGCGACGGCGGCAGAACTCGCGCACGGCGCCGGCGACGTCGGCGCAGACGCTAGCGGAGGATAGGGTGACCGGCCCGAGCTGGTCGTCGATCTGCACGCCGAGCGCCCCCTGCAGCCAGGCGACGGTACGGTGCTTGTGCAGCGTGGCGTTGCCCATGCCGCTCATGACCTCGGCGTCGAAGCAGACGTAGGCCAGCGGCAGCGGCAGATCGTCGCCGTGCAGCGGGATCCAGTAGCGCTGCTCGTAGATGGCCAGCGCCTCCTCGCGCGTCAGGGCGCGCATGTCGGCCTCAGTGCAGGGCGTCTTGCGCCAGGCGGCCAGCACTGGCGCCGAGATGCCGCGGTTGGTGCCGATCAGCACGCCGGCGCCTACCGCACCGCCGGTCCAGTTGCCGCGATCGTTCGGATCGCGCTGGTATCCCTTCTCGAAGTCGTCGAGCGTCTCGTTGACGCAGGCCAGGAATGCGGGTGACATAAATGATCTCCAGGCGTAAAAAAACCGCCTCGCGGGCGGCGTGCTTGCGGCAGCGCGGACTACAGGTTGGCGAGCAGCGCGGTGGCCACGTCGTCCTCGAGGTAGGTACGCGCTGGCACCGCGTAGGCCGGCGGGTTCGGCATATCCGGCCACCAGGTGGTGAGATCCTGGCTCATCCACATCCGCGCCACCGGCCCGGTGACGACCCACAGCGGCGCCGCGGTGTGGTTGGTGCCTAGGTTGAGGCCGCTCATCCAGGTGGCATAGCTGATGTTGTCGAGAGGCGTGGAGACCTGCGTCCAGGTTCCGAGGCCGGCGGTGGTGTTCGCCTGGTACGCCGCGCAGCGGCCGAACCGCGGCTTGCCCACCGCCAGGAACACGCCGGCCGAGCTGACCGCCACATCCTTGAAGTCGATGAATTCTTCGATATGGATGGCGGTCCAGCTGGTGCCGGAGTTTGTCGAGTAGGCGATCAGGCCATCGTCGCCCACGGCCACCAGGTTGGCGCCATAGCCAGCCACCGCGCGCAGGATCCCGGTCGGTGCGGTCGGCGTCGACCAGGACGTGCCGCCATTGGTGCTCACCATGATCAGGCCGTTGCCGACCAGGCAGTGGATCGAGGATCCGCTACCGGCGGTGCAGCAGGCGCCATAGAGCGCAGCTGAGCCGGTGGTGTTGAGCGTGAAGGTGTCGGTCGACGGCTGGTACTGATAGACCGACCCGTCGTCGCAGCACAGGAACGCCGGGTATGCGCTGGCCGCGCAGTTGGCGGCCATGCCGGTGAAGTTCTTGGTCAGGCCGGTGGCGACGCCGGTGCTCATGGCCAGGCCGCCGGACGCGGTGCGCGACAGCACGCCGCCGTTGCCGAAGGCCGCCAGGTATTGGTTGCCGGATCCGTCGCGTAGCCAGCGCAGATTGTTGTAGGTGCCGGAGACGCACGCCGCCGTCGTCTGCGAACTGTACTGGATATGCGACAGGTTCGTAGAGTCGAGATTGACGATGTACGGCCCAGCCATGAACGAACCGGGCGGCGTGGCCGCCAACCCTTGTGACAACATGCGGCGCCAGTTGTAGGGGCTGTTGACCAGATCGATGCCGACGCCGGTGTCGTCGATGCGGTTGAACTTTGGGTCGGCTAGGAAGCTGGTGGCCCAACTGGCTTGCGCCAGTATATTTATGTTCCAGAAATTGCTGCTGTTTGCCGCCACCATACTCGCTGAAGCGCCGCCACTGAACGAGGCACCCAGTACGGGGTTGCCGAAGTTGGCGGTCGGCGATACCAGAGCCGCGAAGATACAGTCGTTGAAGGTGATGCCGTCCACTGCGTTAGAAAGCTGGAGCCAGCGCAGGTTGACGTTGTTGTACTTCTGGACCGTCTTGCAGCGGTTCATGGTGAGCGCGCCGGCCGCGCCACCTGCTGCGGAAAGGATCGCGACCAACTGGTTCTCGACCACGAACTGGCCGTCATCGATGGTCAGCGTCAGACCGCTGAACTGCGGAGGACTGATCGCCCCGGACTGCGATCCGGTGCCGGAGAACTGCACCTGCGGGCGCTCCAGGTAGTAGTTCACGCCAGGCTGGCCCAGGGCGCACATGTCGCGCGCGACCAGGCCCTTGACGTGGACCAAGTTGCAATGCGCCTCGGCACCGCATAGTTGGTTGACGTTGGAACACTCCAGGCCGTCGAAGGCGACGATGTTGCCGAGCGTGCCCACGAAACCTGTGCCACCGTGTATGCCGATCACCGCGTTGAACGGCCCGGTGAAGTTCACGCACCGCGCATTTCGGTGCAGTGCCTTGACGAAGGCGGTCGATCCAAAATGGTGGTAGGCGTAGCCGGTCGGCACATAGAAGTTGGACCCGTCGATGTACAGGTTTTCGGTGTGGCATCCGGGGAACTCTCCGGCGTGAGCGCCGGGCCAGTACAGCGACACGTTCCGCAGGCGGCAGGCGTAGGCGACCACGCCATCGTGCTGCACACCGCCGATGCAAATGGCATTCTCCAGCAAATTGCTGCTGCCGAGCTGCGGGAACTGACGCTGCCCGAAACGGTAAATGCGGCCATTGCTGCCCGGGTTAGTGCCGTCAGCCGGGTGCACGTAGTACGTGTAGCTGCCGGTGGTGTAGCCGCCGGTGTAGGTGCCAGGACCGCTCACGGTGAACGTGCCGGGGTGTGCGTCGACGTAGGCCTGGGCCGTGGCCAAGTTGGTTACGCCGCCGATGGTTCCGAATCCCCAGTCGATCATGGTCATGCGACTGACGTTGTCGACCAGGATCGGATAGCCGCGGTTGGCGATCTCCGACCAGGTGTGCGAGACGGTGGTCTGGTAGGTGTTGCTCAGGCCGCCCGTCGCCGTCCACGTGGCGCCGCCGGGGATGTCGTCCAGCCCCATGAAGACCGCCCTATTGCCGGGGTCGCCGACGATCGACACGCCGGTGGTGGCGCCGGCTACGAAGGACTCCTTCAGCACCGCCCCAGGCGCCAGGCGGATCGTGGTTCCGGCGACGGCCGCGGCGAAGGCGGCGGTGAGCGTGGAACGGCGAAGCCTGCGTGCCGGGGTTGGCATCGTTTCCGGTCGCCGGGTTGACCCACAGCGTGCGTGCGCGCAGGTTCAGTGCCGTCTGCCCGTTCATGCCGTCGGCGGTGCCCACATAGCCGGCGCCGCTCGAGGAGGCGAGCTGTGGGAAGGTGATGCCCTGCGCCAGGTACCAGTGCGCGCTGTCGGCATCAGGCGCGCTGCTGCTCGGGCCCACCGCCGAGTAACAGACGTACAGCATGTTATTCGGATCGATGGAAGCATCGTTGACAGCGTAGGCCGTGCTCGAGCTCCAGTTGCCGCGCAGGTTGTATGGGCGCGACAGCGCGCTCGGAAGATTGTTGATCTGCGTCTGCAGGCTGCTCTCTGCCGCCTCGGCGCGATTGGTTTCGCTGGTCAGTGCCGACGAGCTCGCGGCGCCCAATGTGGACAGCGCGGTCGCGGAGGTGCCGTCGCTGCCGAACAGGCCCGCGGCCCAGTTCAGCAGGTTCTGCAGAGCCGTCTTGAACTGGCCCTGCGTTGTGCCTCCGGAGTTAGGCGGCAGGCCGTTGTCGAAGTTGTTGTAGGGAGGCAGAGGCGTCGTCATTTCTTCGCTCCTTTACGCGGCTTGGTTTCTTCGCGCGGCTTGCTCAGCTGCGCGTCGATCTGGGAATTGATGCTGGTGAGGATCGGCAGCACCGCGCTGGCGGGCGCATGCGATGCGGACAGGATCTGGATCAGCGCGTGCACCTGCACTGCCGGCAGCTCGAAGCGGATCGCGGTGCCAGGGTCTACGGTGTGTTCCATGGAGAGCCTCAATTACGCTGCAAGTAGTCCATAATTTTTTAAAGCCAGCACGACGTCGCCTACGGTGTAGGCCGACGTGCCCGCGCCTCCGGTAAAGGTCGAAGTAGAGGTAGCGGTGGTACCGGAACCTGCGGTGAAGCCGGCGGACGTTCCAGTGGTCGATTGCTGCGCCACAGCCGTCGCAGCGAAGAAGGACAGCTTTGCCGAAGTGCCGCAGATCGACGCGGTACCGGTCGAGGTGCCGGTGTTGATGTTGACGGCGTTGTTGCTGCTGGCGTTGAAACTCATCGCGCCGCCGGTTGCGGTTATGGCGGCGCTGAAGGTGGACCCCGCGCCGGAGACGCTGATGCCGCCGCTAAAAATCCCGCTTGCTCCGGTCACCGACCCGTTCTGGCTGACCTTGAACAGCGTGCCTCCGCCATTGGTATGAACGGCCAGGAAATCGCCGGCCCACCCACTCGGGGCATTTATACCGAGCACCGTGCCAGACGTATTCCAACTGCTCGGCGCCGACGCACCGGAGTTCAGGTAGACCAGCGGCTGCGTCGTAGTGCCGGTGCCGCCAGTGAACGGCGCCGTGGTCAATGTGATCGAAGGCGCGCTTGCGGCGGCCGCGCCCGACCACGTCACCGCGGTGTTGAGCAGCGGAATATTGCCCCCGCTCGTACCGGTATTTTGCGTCGCTGCTGTCCCGAACGCCGTCCCATTCGTCTTCAGGACAGTGATTGCGCCGCTGCTCGATAGCGTGCCGTCGCCGGACAGCGCGACCGATGCGTAAGCTGTTGCGCCGGCGTTGCCCACCAGAAGCGCGCCCACCGCAGGAGCGGTGTTGGGGACGATTGCCGCCTTCGTCTGCGCGTCATTGGTTACGTTGCCTAGGCCCACATCGCTGCTGGTGAGCGTCACCGCCCCGGTGCGCCCCGCCACCGACAGCACCTCCGACGCGATGCCGTCAAGCTTCTGCCAGGTCCCGGTCGATGCCGAGAAGATCGCCTCGTCGCCGACGTTCCACTGGCTGATGCCGTCGAGCGTGGTGCTGCCGGCGACGCTGACGATGTACGTCGCGCCATCCGCCCCGGTGCCGGAAGCCAGGGTCGGCGTGTTGGTGTTGGCGTTCCAGGTGCCGGCGAAGTATCTGGTGCCGGCAGGCAGGTCCGACACGGTCAGCGCGCGGAACGTCGGCGCGGCCGCGCTGCCGCTGCTCGGGCCGCAGAGGAAGGTGTTCTTGGTCTGCGTCTTGAACGACAGCGTCCCGCTGGCCGCGCCGCCGCTGACGCTGAAGATCACCGGCGTCGAGTAGAGGACGTTGTCGGTGTTGAGCGTGATCGAAGTGACCGCGTCCGGCGCGGCCGAACCCCAGGCGTTGGTCGACGTGTTCCACAGCTGCAGCCGCGCCAGCGAGGTGTTGAAGACCAGCTGCCCGGCCGATCCAGAGATCGGGTTGCTCGCCGTGAGAGCCACCTGCGTCGGGATGAAGTCTTCGGCCATGGCCCGTCAATCCGTGAAGCTGTACTGCGCCGAGAAGGTCAGCGCGGTCGGGTCGCTCGACCACTGGTCGTAGCAGGCCACGCGCAGGTAATACGTCGTCCCCGGCGTCAGGCCGGGCAGCGCCACCGAGGTCGCGATACCGGAATAGAACTGCGTGCCCGCACCCGGCGGCGTGAAGCCGTTGCTGGTCGAGTAGTACGCGGCATAGCCCGCCGCATCGCCCTGCGTCGACGCGCCCCAGCTCACCGTGACGCTGGCGCCGCTGCCGCTCGAGGTGACACCGGTCACCGCCGCCGGCGCCGGCTTGGTGGCGGTGACGCTCGCCGGTGAGGAGCTGCCGGCGCTGCTGTTGGCGGTGACCTTGACGACGTAGCTTCGCTCGATGTCGCCGTCGGCTACCGCGTAGTCGCGGGTGTACGTGTAGGCCGTCGTCGCAGTCGTCGCAGTGCGCAGCAGCGTCACGCCGTCCGACTTGTAGACCTGGACGGTGTAGCTGGTGGCGTTGGCGGATGGGTTCCAGCTCAGGTTCAGGTTGGTGCCGGTCCAGCTCACCACGGCCAGGCCGGTGACCGCGCCCGGGATCGCCACCGCCGGCGCCAGCGTCACGGTGTAGGGGCTGACGCTGGCCAAGCTCTGCAGCTGGGCGCCGAACAGGTTGAAGCTGAGGAACTTGACGTAGATCGTGGTGCCGATCTGCTCGGCGACGTAGTTGTACTTGAAGATCGAGTCGTCGAGCCGCACGAAGCTGCTGCCGATCGGATGGTCGGCGATCGGCGTGCGCGCCTGGCCGCGCCGGATCGTCCCGGTGAGGTTGTAGGCGTTCGGCCCGGTCAGGGTCGAGGTGGTGTAGCTAACGCACTCCGTCCCGCCCAGCAGTGACAGCGTGGCCGCCACGGCGGCCTGGCCGGTGGTGGCCGACTGTAGCGTGCCGTTGCTGGCGCTCATGTCCACCGACAGCGTGTCGGTAGTGTCCGGGTCGGCGTGCAGCGGAAAGTCCGCGGTGAGCGAGCCGTAGCGGGATCCTGTATTGACGATGCCCGGGCTGCCGCTGACCTTGCTGCCGGCGGCCGCACTGCGGTTGATGGTGCCGACCTGCTTGTAGGTGGTGCCGTCGACGCTGACCCATACCTGGCAGCCGCCCCAGTTCGGGCTGGAGCCGGCCACCGCCACGCCGAGCTGCAAGCTCTGCGTCGGCGACACGCCCAGCCAGCCCGGGGCGTTGCTGCCCACCAGGGCCGCCGGCACATTGAAAAAAACCGGCGTGGCGACGTCGCCAGGCGGCGCCTGCGCCGCGTTGCCGTTGCCACCACTGAGATTCGGCGCGGTCGCCTGCGGGATGGCCGTGCCGACGCCCAGGATGAAGTCCTCGGCGGTGATCTTCAGGTTGAGCTTGTCGTCCTCCTCGATCGCGGTGATGCGTACAGGCAGCTGGTTGTAGCCCTCGAGCGTGCCGCTCAGGGTGACGATGTCCATCGGCTCCGCCAGGCAGTACTTGGTCGGCACCGTGAAGGTGTAGGTGTTGCGGATGTAGAGGCCGCGCTGTAGCAGCAGCTGCACCGCAAGCTGCGCCACGCTGGCGGCGCAGATGCCGTGCGCGGTGATGGTGCTGCCGGTGCGCAGCCCGTACTGGTCGATGGCGGCCTGGTCCATCGCCTCTGCCGGAAAGCTGTTGTAGTTGTTCGAGCGGTCGAGGAACTCCAGCTTCAGATCGTTGTAGGCGTCTGAGGCGCTGCCGCGCGCGACCATGATCGGATCGGTCTGCTGGTTGGCGCCGCTGACCGTGCCGCCGGTGATGTAATCGTCGTCGGTAAAGTTGAAGACCGGCGTGTTGTTCGGATTCCAGGTGACGCCGTTGCCGGTCAGGGACTGGTCGCCGTACGGGATGATCTTCAGCTGAGCCTGCGACCAGACGATGGCGCTGTTGGCCCACTTGGTCCAGTCCGACAGGTACTGTTGCACCTGCTGCTGCTGGTCCACCACCGGCGAGAAGAAGAAGCCGGCGGCGGTGCAGTAGTTCCGGAAGTTGCTCAGGTCGCCGATGCTCGACGACGGGAAGCCGGCGCCGTAGCGCGTGTTGGTTAGCAGGTCCGGGATGATGTCCGCCGGGTTGGCGTCCGGCGTGGTGCTGCCGAGCGCCCACCAGTACGTGCCGGTCTGGTTCAGGTAGCCGGCGGCCTGGTTGGGGTGCGTCGAGGTCGGACCAACCTGGGCGAAGCAGACATACGGCTGGCTGTTCGCCGGATCGACCACGTAGTCGCCCGGGTTGTATGTCGAGGCCGACGACCAGGTGCCGCGGCTGTTGTAGGGGTTGGCCGTCTGCAACTGCCCCAGGATCTCGAAGTTGTAGTTCGGCAGCCCGGCCGAGCTGTCGAGGCTCAGGTTGCCGTTCGCCACCCAGGCGGTGCCGGCATAGGCCAGCGCCTGGTCGGAGTGATTGCTCGACAGATAGGACCAGACTGGCTGCGTCGGCGAGCCGTTGGAAAAGGTCAGCGACTCCTGCTGCAGCGGCGTGTTACCGCTGGCGTCGGTGACGATGACCTGGCGGCTCTTGAAGATGCGGTTGACGCCGCCGATCTGGCCCTCGCAGATCGCCATCATTACCGCGGCGGTGTAGGTGTAGGAGGTCGCGCCGCCGCCGCCCTTGCCGCCCTGCTGCTGCGCGTGGGCCTGGAAGTCGTTGTACCAGATGGCGTTGGTTGCCACGCGGTTCTGGCCGTAGACGATAGGCAGCGGCTTGCCGTAGTTCGAGGCGTTGATCTGCACGCCCTGCACCGCCGTGGCGTTGCTGCCGCCGCCGCCGCTAAACATCGAAGCCGCTCCAGCGGAATGCGCGCCGCTCACGCCACCCCAGCTCGCCCTCGTCGAGCCGAGCCCGCCGCACCTTGCCCTCCGCCACAATGGCGTGGACGATCTCGCCGGCGCCGATGAAGAAGCCGCCATGGCTGTAGCAGCGCCCGATGCGCCAGAGCAGGATGTCGCCCGGCTCGAGCTGCGCCTCCTGGATCTCGCGGCAATACTCCAGGACGAAGCCGAGGAACCGCTCCTCGCCGCGGTGCAGGTGCCAGTCCGGCGGGTAGTGGTCGGTGGGGCGGATCCGCGCGCCCAGGTTGACCAGCACCGCGCGCAGCAGCTGCGCGCAGTCCACGCCGGCACCCTTGACGCTGGCCTCGTGGTGCCACGGCGTGCCGCACCAGCTCAGCGCCTCGGCGACGATCGCTTCCCGGGTGATCATCACATCAGCCCTATCTCGGGATTCGGCACGTAGGGGAAGCCGCGGTAGTTGGCGACATTGTTGAACTTGCCCAGGCACGTAGTCGGCGTCTTGTCGCACCCAGGGTAGATGGTGAAGGTGTCGCCGTTCGCCGGCGGCGCGCCGAGCGGCTGCACCAGCGCCACCTGGCCCGAGGCGTTGAGATAGGTGCGCACGTAGCGCTTGAGCCCACTATTGGCACCCGAGGTGAAGGTGATCACGCCTAGGTTGAAATAACCGTCCGCCTGGGTCAGGCTGGTGTTGAACTGCGACACCGTGCCGCCGGATCCCACTACGGCGCCGCTCACCGTGAACGCAGCGCGGCTCAGTGTGCAGCCGGCGTCATACAGCGAGTGCGAGCACTGCGGCTGGAACAGCACGCGCGGCATCTGGATGTTGAGCAGGTCCAAGTCGGACTTCACGGTGAGCGTCAGCTTGCTGCGGCCGCCCGACACGTCGGCGACGCGGCCGTAGAACAGCTTAGGCACCAGGCCGGTGATCGGCTGCAGCGGCGAGGGCCCGACCGCGCGGTCCACTTGGACATAGCAGCCGTCGAGGCCGCCGTTGAGCGCGAACTGCAGGAATGGGTTGGACCCCACCAGGTCGGTGGTGGTCGGGTAGCAATCCACCTGCAGATCGTCGACCTCGACCCCGACCTTGAGCCGGTACGGGCTGCGCTCGATGCGCAGCGCCGTGCCCAGCCAGGTGTTGCCGCCGAAGCTGATGTCCTTGTCGCCACTGGCGTAGCGCAGCACCGAGCCGTTCGCCAGGTTGAAGGTGTAGAGGTTGACGATGTACAGCTGGGTGAGGCCGACGGCCGACAGCAGATTGCTGACCGCCGTGGTGACTGGGATCATGAGGCCCACATCGGCGTCGAGGCATCGGCCGCCCACATCGCCGCGTCGTCGCCGCTCCACATCGGGCTCATATCTTGGTCCCCAGGCAGCCGCGGAACGTCAGCCCGGTGTGGCTGTAGTAGTAGGGCATCTCCTGCACGAACTCTGTGGTATCGTCGGTGAAGCGGCAGCGGTAGTAGAAGTAACCAGACCAGTACACCGGCGTGCCTGACGGCGGCGCGGTAGTGAAGGTGATCTGCGAACCGCTGATGGTGAAGGCGCCCAGGCCGGAGCCGGCGAGCCACATCGGCGTCGTCGGATCGGACACCCACATCGCCGTCGACGAGTCAGACGACCACATCGCCGGGTCGGTGGTGACCGTCGCGGCGTTGACGTTGGCGACCGTGTCCGAGGCGCCGCCGTAGGGCCGCGTCAGCGTGAACGTGCGGGTGGTGCCATCGCCAGTGCCAATCTGGACGTTACAGGCGTAGTTGTCGGTCGGATCGCTGTAGAGCCAGCTGTCCCAGGAGCCGAGCACCTGGTTGTAGAAGCCCAGCAGCTGCTGGAGCTCGGCGAAGCGCGCGGGCGTGCGCAGGAAGTCGTAGGGCAGCTCGAAGTCGTAGACCGGGCTGCTGGACAGCGCGATGCGCAGCTCGCGCATCGTCACCGTCGCCTGCACCAGCGTCGACCAGACCGGCTTCTTCTTGATCCCCAGCCCGCGCCCGGGCAGCGCGGGGAAAACCAGGTTGCCCATCAGCCGGGCACCGCGAACCGTCGCGCGGCGCGCTTGAGCATCGCCACCGCCGCGGCCTCGTTGCTGGCGATGGAATGTGCCGTCTCGCCAGGCGCAGCGTGGTAATGGTAGGACTGGCTCGTCGCGCCACCACCGCCGCCCATGGCGCTGCGCACGGTATCCGCCACCGGCGCCGGCAGCACCATCTCGCGCGCATGCAGCTGCGTCAGAGGGTTGACGCCGGCGGGGATGTCGTAGCCGCCCTCGGCGCTGGCGATCTGGCTACCGATGGCGAAGATCGCCGCGCCGGTGGCCAGCGCTACGGCCGGCGCCAGGAACGGGCCGACATAGGGAATGGCGCTGATCGACGACCAGGCCGCGGCAATCGCCTTGTACGCGCTGATAGCCACGTCCTTGATACCCATGGCAATGGAGATCGCGATCGACTGCTCCTTGCTGGCCTCCTCGATCGCGACGCGCTCGGTCGCGCCGGTCGCTGTAGCCACGGTCTGCATCAGTTCCTTCGCCGCCCAATGCATCACCATGTCCGCAGCCATCTGCTCGAAACCCTGCACCAGCGAGTTCCACATGCCCTTCATGGCATTCGAGAAGCGCAGCTGGCCATTCATCATCTGCACCAAGCCGTGCGACCAGGTGCTTTCCATACCGGTGACCATGTTGCGGAACGGCGCCAGGCGCTCGTTCGCCCCTTCCCGGTCGATCACGGCCATGTTGCGCTGATGCTGCCGCTCCAGCTCCTCGATCTGCAGGTTGAGCTGGTTGGCCGCGGCCAGGTCCTTATTGCCGCCGTTTTCGCCCTGGGCCAGCGCCAGCTTTTGCTGGAGCGCCTGGCGCTCGATCTCGAATTTGCGGTTCTCGAAGTCCTGCGTCTGGCGCAGCAGCTCGCTCTTGTCGATCAGCCCCTGCTGCTCGTCCATCTCCGCCAGGCGCTTCTCGAACTCGATCTCGGCCAGGCCTTCCTTCTGTACGAAGGCAATGCGGTCCTCCTCGATCTTCTTCAGCTGGTCGGACTTTTCCTGGGCGATCTTGACGATCTGGTTCTGCGCCCCCAGCCACTTGCGACCGACATCGAGG
>Ga0070730_10004355_pt1 | contig 12450 bp, 15 predicted proteins | sample Coa_R1_3_FD_66447 | JGI IMG/M metagenome (GOLD analysis project Ga0070730, IMG submission 66447) | Surface soil microbial communities from Centralia Pennsylvania, which are recovering from an underground coalmine fire - Coalmine... | ecosystem: Environmental > Terrestrial > Soil > Unclassified ... | reverse complement strand
GCCTCCGAGACATTCGCCCTCGCCGACCAACTGGCGCCGCCCGTGGTCGAAGAGGAGAAATAAATCCGCTCCGGCCCGCCATTCGCGGAACCGGTATTCCACAACGCATACAGCGCACCCGCCGCGTCCGACGCAAGCGCGATCTGCGCACCCAGGTAGCCCGTCTGGCAGCTTTCGGCATCACATGGCGGAGGCGCACTCGAAACGTCAAGCAGCGCCGTGTTCCACGAACGCCCGCCATCGGCCGAGCGGCTCACGAAAACGCTCACCGGACGCGTCTGCATTTCGTGGCGCGCATAGGCCGTCCAGCCAAAAAAAACATTGCCCGACGGATCGACCGTCGCCCCGCCCGCCAACGACCATCCTGGCGTAGCATTCGGATTCACATTCACCGTAGTAAATGTTTGTCCGGCATCGTGCGACGCGGCGACCAGAAATTTCTCTTCGTGATTAAATCCCACGTACACGTCGACTCCGCGAACCGCCAGCACGGGCTTGTCGGCGTCATCCCGGCCGCGCTCCGCCACAGAGTACGACCAGTTGCGGCCATTGTCGAGCGAGCGTGCGACCACAATGTCCCGCTTGTTGTTCTGCATCCATGACGCGTAGACCGTCTGCCGGTCCGCAGGGTCTACCACGATCTGCGGATCGAACTGCCCACTGGGGTAGGGAAGTAGAGGCCGCGAGCTATCCCATGTGAGCCCGTTGTCGCTGCTGACCAGCAATGCGATCGTCGGCGCTGTGCAGGTCGCGCAATCCGGCACCGCGCCGTACTGTGGATAGAGCACGTAAACGTGTCCATGTCCGTCTGCCGCAATGGCAGGCTCCCACTGATCGCCACTGTGATAGCCAAGCCGTCGCTGGGGCGTGAATCCCGGGATTGCGAGCGCCGCCTGAGAAGCCGCCAGAGCCAGCAGAAGGCAAAGCGCGAGCCTCGGCGTCATCGCTTTCGCCGAAGAACTCCTCGGCGCCGAGCTGGGCACGGCTTGGAAGTGGCTGGTCGAGAAAAACACCAAACGTTCCCCTGGGCAAAACCCTGTCCCGGACTCTATCGTGATTTCCGGGGTGCGTCAATTGCCTGCAAGGCCCATTTTTCGAGGGAAAATACCCTCTGCTGGGACCAAAATCTACCTTCATTTCTTCGCCGGCAGCTTGCAATTATGAATCATATCGGCCGCCACTTGCTTGGCTCCGGCCAGTGAATCTTCCACCTCGTGACTCACCCCCTGCGCGCATACTGCCGCACTCGAACTGGTGATGGCCGCCTGGTAGAGCAGACCCTGCCGGATGGCCGAAGTCGTATCCAGTTGCCCGAACACAAAATTCACAAATGTATTCGGATAACTCAGGACCGCATCCGGCGAAATCACCGAGTCATTCACGAATTGCGCGTCGTGCACCTTCGAATGCGTGACGTAGCTCGACGAGCACCACGATCCCGGATACGCGGGATCGATGAACTTCATCGCAGTCGTCGGCACCACGCCCAATCCGTTGCGCGCCCCCGAACAAGGAGACGTCATGACAGGCTGCGTATTCTCGCATGCGTAGTCCAGCCGCCCATACGGTGGCCCGCTGCTCAATTCGGCAAAAGCGAGAATGTCTCCCGCGCCGTAATGCGCCAGACTCTGTCCAATCAGCTCCGCGCCTGCGGAGTTGCCCGCCGCACAAAGCGGTGTGCCGGCATCGAGAACGTTATCGTGGATCCACTGCAGCACCGTGGCAAACCGGCAGGCGGCAGCACGCACTCCTGAGCCATTTGCATTCGTCTCCCAGCCAAGCTCGTTCGAATTAAATGGCGCGCCGTATGTTACCTCCGCGATCCGGTACCCGGCGGTCCGAAGTTGATGCACCACCACGGGTCCATAGGGCCGAAGCTCGAGCAGGTCGGTGGTCCCGCCGCCAGTAACAAAAACTGCGGTCCCTGTGGCCGCGACGGCCGGACTCAGAATCTTGAGGTATGCGGTGTAGTTGGGCAGACTTGGACAGCTCACATCGAGAGCAAAACAGGTGCCGCCATTCTGCAGCCCCTGGCATGTGATGGGTGAACTCTGAATTGTCCCGATGGAATCAGGCGCCTGCGCCAAACCAGGCACCGCAGCACACACAACAACCAGGAGCACTATTCGCGAGATGATTTTGATACTCACGAGAACCGCCGTGACCCTTGCATTGTCAGGGGGATGCAAGAAGGGCTTAAGACCAACTCAACGCTGACTCTATCCTGATTTCTCGGGGAGCGTCAATGTAGCAACCGCAGTAATTCGACTGATTTTACAACCCTGTGACTTTCTTGGCTTTTGATCATCGAATCAACGACAATACAAATCTAAATCACCGAGTTCCAGGGGAGCGCAGCGCAATGGAAAAAGCCACATTTGCAGCAGGATGTTTCTGGGGAGTCGAAGCCGCCTTCCGCCAGATTCCGGGAGTCATCTCAACCCGCGTCGGCTACACCGGCGGGCAGACTGACAACCCCACTTATAAAGAAGTCTGCACCGACCGCACTGGACACGCCGAGGCCGTCGAAGTCGAGTTCGATCCGGCCAAAGTACGCTATGCCGATCTGCTGAAAGTTTTTTGGGAGAACCACGATCCCACGCAGGTCAACCGCCAGGGCCCCGACTGGGGCACGCAATACCGCTCCGGGATTTTCTATCATTCCCCGCAGCAACAAGCCGAAGCCCAAGCCCAGAAGGAATCACTCGATAAGGCGCATCGCTACTCGAAACCGATCGCTACGCAGATTGTCCCGGCGGTTACTTTTTATCCCGCAGAGGACTATCACCAGCAGTATCTGGAAAAGCGTGGTCTGGCAAGTTGCCACATCAAGTAACGATCGCCAAGTAACGATCGCCAAATGACGATCGCCGCCGTTATCGCAGTTGCGCAGCGACTTTTCTAATGTGCGACGGGCTCTTTCATCGCATGTACCTGGTCTTTGTTGGCAACGAGCCTTTTTTTGAGCAGGCTATGAATCTTGCTCAGTACCCAGAAGATCGAAACCAGCAGAATCGCGATTACGAACAGCAAGAGTTGGGCAGACATTTGTTGTTAGCCTTCCGGCCCAGAATTTAACGGCGAGACTCTACTCATCCCACACCAACCGGGGCCTGATGTCAATGACGTGTCGGCTTCTATGGTTCTACTCCCTCAAACTGCGGCGGTGTTTCCCTTCGTTTCTATATGATTAAGAGATGATAAGGGTTCGCGGCAGCGGCCATGTCTGACGATACCGAGAACGCCCGACAACGCGATATCCGGGACCGGATAGCGCGCTTCATGCACACCGACCAGCAGGTCCGGCCCAAAGAAGTCTCGCGAGAAGAAGCCCAGACGCTGAGAGCCGCCTCAGGCCGTCTCGATCGGCTGTTGAAGAAGTTCACCGAGGCCGAAGAAACCCAACGCCAAGAGAACAGGGAGAAAGAGGCCGAAGCGCTCCGAGCTGCGGCTGGGCGTCTCGATTCCCTACTGGCCGGAGTGACAGGGAAGGCAAGCATGCCCGAATTGAAGCTGCGTCGCCTCAAGAGAGACAAAACACCATGAGATGAGCTCATTCATGAATAGCCGGCCATTCTCCGCTGCTTTGTTCCCCCACGAGGGAATGCCCTGACGTATTGCGTTTTGTTGAGGGATTGATTGCGTCGGGTTTGAGCGTTATGGCCTCGATTTCGACAGTTGACGGTACGGGGTATTTGAGCTTCAGCCTGACACGGAATCGAGTGCAGATTTCTGCACATTGTCCCCTGTGTTGCAAGAGTGTAAGCTTCTCCACGCCCTCATCCCCCGCGGGCTAACTCAAGGGAGATTGCCATGCGGATTTGCAGACTTGCGCGACAAAGCCAGTTGATTCTGATGGCCAAATTAGTTTCGGCGGCGATGTTGCTTGCAGTGATCGCCGCACCCGCGCACGGCCAGTCGACCTTCAAGCTGCTACACGGCTTTCTTGGCGGGAGAGACGGGTCGTATCCAGCGGCCGGGGTAACACTTGGTCCGAACGGAAGTATTTATGGAACGACGATGGAAGGCGGCCCCGCCAATGCTGGCACAGTTTTCTATATCAGCCCCGGTGGTTGGTACAAAGTTCTCTACGCTTTTACCGGTGGCGCAGACGGGCAATACCCAATCACGCAGCTGTTGGCGATGGGCGGCAACTTTTACGGTACTACGATGCTGGGTGGCGCTTACAACGCGGGGACTGTGTTCAAAATCACCCCCTCTGGAGTGCAGACTGTTGTCCACAGTTTCTCAGTCACGGATGGGCAGGGTCCATATGGGGCATTGATCCACGACTCTGTCGGGAACCTTTATGGCGCCACCGCTTTCGGTAGTACTTATGGTTTCGGAAATGTATATCGCCTTGATTCGGGCGGCGTCGAGACAACGTTGTACAGCTTCAAAGGGGGAACCGACGGAGAATACCCCCAAGGCCGATTGGCTCGTGACGCCAAGGGCAACTTGTTCGGCACGACTGAGGAAGGCGGCGCACACACTTGTAGCACCTGCAACTATAACTTTGGGACCGTTTTCAAAGTCGATCCCAATGGAGTCGAGACGATACTTTACAACTTCGGGGGATTTCCCGATGGAGAGTTACCCCAGTCCGATGTGATTGAGGACTTGGCAGGCAACATCTACGGCACTACGGGGTCGCCAACGCCGGGCATCGTATTCAAGGTGAGTCAGGCCGGACAGGAAACCATACTCTACAGCTTCCTTGACAGTACTGATGGCGGGTATCCTGGGAAAGGATTGGTTCGCGACGCCAACGGGAACATCTACGGCACGGTGGGAGGCGGGGGTGCGTTCAACTATGGGGGCGTCTTCGAGCTGGATAGTTCCGGCGCGGAGACGGTGCTGTACAGCTTCACCGGTGGAACGGATGGCGCAAATCCCGTCGGTAGTGTAGTCCAGGACGCGTCTGGCAATCTTTACGGCACGACTCCTGCAAAAGGCGTTGCCAAATTTGGAACGGTGTTCGAACTGACCTTCCCTTAACCGATTCTTTTAGTTCGCATACCGTTTCGGCTCGTCTGCGGAAGCTGGTCGCGCCATTCTTTGGCGAAATATCCCAATTTCACTCATCGCCCCTGCTCTGCTCAAGCAAGTCTCTCCTCCGAGATGTGGCCAGCCTCGACTCCTCGCTCGAAAACCTGTCTTGGTTCTCGTCCCCTTCTCTTTCAGGCAAGTTTCAGGCGCCCGCTGCTACATTAGCCTCGGCTTCCAATCACGCCGCCGAGGTGCGCTCCATGAAGATCATCCGCTCGCTTGCCGCTCCACTACTTCTGCTCGCCGTAGGCATCATCGCTGCCCTCATCGCCGCTCCCCAGGGCTCCGCGCAGGATTCCAGCGCTCCTCAATATCACCTGCTCAAGAAGATCGTTCTCGGCGGCGAGGGCGGATGGGACTATTTCACCGTCGATCCGGCGACGCACCACATCTTCATCGGTCGCGGAGACTATGTCATGGTCCTCGACTCCGATGGAAACGTGGTGGGCAAACTCGACGTCGGCAAAACGAACGAAGCTCATGCCGTCGCCCTCGCGCCCGATCTTCATCGTGCGTTCACCAGCAACGGCGAGGGCAGTTCAGTCACCATTTTCGACCCGGATGCCCTGAAGGTGATCGGCGAGGTGAAGATCGCCGACCGCGATACCGACGATATTGAATACGAGCCGGTAACCAAGCGGGTCTTCACGTTCAATGGCGGGAAGGGAAGCGACGCCACCGCGATTGACGCCGTCAAAGGCGTAGTCGTGGGCAAGATTCCGCTCGACGGCAAACCCGAAACCGCCCAGGCCGACGGCCAGGGCCACCTCTACGTCAACATCGAAGACAAAAGTGAACTGCGCGAGATCGACGCCAAGACTCTTCAGGTGATGCACAGTTGGCCCTTGGCGCCGTGCAAGAATCCTTCGGGACAGGCGATCGATGTAGCACATTCGCTTCTCATCATCGGCTGCCACAACGGCTTGATGGAATTTTGGGACTATGCCAACGGCAAGGTCGCGGGAACCGTGCCCATCGGCAAGGGAGTCGACGCCAACCGCTTCGATCCCGGCACAGGTCTCGCCTTTGCGTCCTTAGGCGACGGCACTATCACCGTCGCGCACGAAGACGCGCCCGACAAGTTCACCGTGGTGCAGACCATCACCACCATGAAGGGCGCGCGCACCATGGCGCTCGACCCTGCCAATCACAATATCTATACCGTCAGCGCCGAGTTCGGGCCGCCGCCCGCTCCCACGCCCAAGAATCCCCATCCCTGGCCCGAGAGGAAGCCCGGAACTTTCACGCTCCTCATTTATGGACGATAAACTGAGTTTCAAGGAAAAATCGGGGTGCGGATACGTTTCTACGTAGTCGACGCGCTAACGGGTTCCCGCGGCCGGAAGAAGAAGAGGAGCACAAATCCTCCAAGATAGAAGGGCGCGCTCTGTTGGAAGTTGCAGCCCATGAAGCGCAGCACGAGTCCGAATAGCGCGAGCGCTTCGCACAAAGCGTAGGTCGCGAGGTAGCCCGTCCTCCACTGGTTCAGGCTGAGTCCGTCCTCGGGATGCGTTGCCAGGCTCGCTGCTGCGCGCAGAACCAGCGTGCGTCGCACCACAAAAATCACGCCTACAATCGCCACGCCCAGCGTCGAGAAGAGATAGTTCAGGGTAGGATCCACCGTCCGCTTGTGTGGGTCCAGAACTTCGCCCACGACGCCATACAGCAGTATGCTGCCTAGCATCGCCCACTGCACGACCCGCAGTGTTCTTAGAGCCCGCGACATGGAAATAGTTTATTTTCGCGCGATCGGGGGGAGAAGTTACATAGGGATTGTACGGTAGAACACATGTCAATAATAGAGCGCTGACACTACTTTACATTTCTAGTGAGAATGCTGTGAGGATGACGTGCTGGGCCGCACCCGCAAGAAGATTTGAAACGACACCGGATTGCTGCCGTACGCCGCATCGAGCGCGGCAGGCTTCGAATAGAAAGTAACGTCCGCGCCCAGACCCAGTTGCCAGGCACGGCTTTGGACCAAATCCCGAACGCCCCCAAACGTATATCCTCCGATGCGGTACGTAGGATGAGCCAGAGCCTGTGGAAAGAGCTCGTCCTTGTCCACGAGTTCAAGACGCGAGAATGCATAGTTTCGCTCGTGAAAATTGACCGTGGATTCGAGCAGGTAACTGTTCAAGTTCGCACCGCTAGCGAGCTTATGCACCCGTCCCCAGATCAGGGACGTCGTCCAGTTTCCCCGCGCCGTGCCGTGCCCGAGAAGCGGTCGGTTGTACTCGACCGACGCCGTCTGCCGCCACTGGCTCCCCGGCTCGAGCGCTTCCGGATGCTCCAGCCTTCCCACGCTGTACTCGGCCGTCCAGTTTGCTTTGGGCGCTATAAAAGCGCGCGCCGAGTAAGAATCGAGTGGTGCGAATTGAATGCTCCAGCGCTGCTCGTTCGGCTCGCGGCCGTTAAAAGCAGAGGCCTCCAGCTTGATGCGGTCCATCGTGAACCCCGTAGTCACAACTCCGAAGCTGGTGTGGGTCGAGTCCTGCAGATGGTGGCTCAGCGGAGCCATCGGCAACTCCGCGGCCGACGCGCGGTGAATGAAAGTCACCGGACCAAGCGCCGGTTCTGCCGATGGCCCTCCGTACAGTTCCCACGAGATTGTTTTCGTCAGCGGCAACGTGTAGAGCGCCGATAATTCCGCGAACACATTGTGCGGATGCTGGTGATCCACCAGCTGCCCGCCATGATAGGTCTCGCCGGTCTGAAAAAGCTCAGGGAACCCCGGATGCGGTGACGTCAGCGATTCGGCGGAAAACATTTGCCGGAAAAGAATCGTGCCCGCGCCCAGCTTGTGCTGCTCCATCAGCATGCCCCAGTTCACCGACTCCGCCTTGCCCTCGCCGCGCGGCCCGCCTTGCTGGTTGTAGTCCACAAAGACGACTCCGTGCGCCATCAACTCCCAACCATCGCGCATCCACATCCACTCATGTCCGGATACAGAAGCCGGTTGCCACGCCGTGCCCGACCCTTCATGCGGAGAAGGCAGCCGCGCGTCGCCCGGCATCTTCATGTCCATCCCCGCCATCGACGTATCTTGCTCCGCGGACGCTGCCGTCTCCTCGTGCGCATGCGGTAACTGCCCTCCAGTGCCGCTCTGGGCGCGGGCCAGCGCCGCCGCAAGAACAACCAGCATCAAAGCCCCATAAAATGGGCCTCGCGCAACCGTGCGATTTCGAGTGTTAACCATAGTTAATTTGCTGAAAGTTAAATTCTGCGGACCGTGCACACACGCCGGTCAGATGATCGGATTGAAAATCAGGGGGAATTCAGATTCTTAGCGGAGTCGCATTGGGTGGGCTGGCGGAAGCACTATTCAGCATGGCAGAGTGTTTGTCGAGAAGGCAATTCCCGACATGATCCTGGATTGAGTCAACAAATAATAACGTTACCATCCCGCGCAGCGTAACCGAAGCGCTGGGCAGCGCCTGGTGATGTCCACTCACGCAGCATCGATATCTGTTCGGAACCGGGTTTGGTGTCACGGGTGTATGGCTGTGACATCCCGCGGAGTGAGTGGGCATGGTCGGCAGGGCAAACGCTTGAACGCCCGGCCACGCCGCTGCCATCGCGATCAGTAACCCCACTGCGATCGTGCGTGAAATCCCCTGCATCGCTTAGGTCCCGGTAATCTTGATGCGCAGTTCTTCCGGAAGCCGCTGCCGAATTTCTTCCGGCAGGCGGTCATGCACCTTCCGCGCACCCTGCTTTGCCGCATCCAGCACGGTGACTGGCGCGGGAGTCGCGACTGCCACGCCCAGCCAGATCAACGCCGAAAGTGCGAAGCCGGCCAGCGCGGCGATCTCCAGCCAGAACGCGTGCCGCGGACCGAAATGCACGATTACGCCGAACGCCAGCAGGAACACCCCCGCCGAAACCGACGCCAGTGCGATCAGTCCCACGTCAATGATGCGATGGATTCTCTGCCGGTTGCGGCAGTGTTCGCAGGCCGCGAAGTGGCTTTCGTAGTCGCCGCACATCTCTGGCGCCAGGCCGGATATGTCGTACCGCCAGCCCGCCAGAATCTTCCCAACGATTGGATCAATGCACTGCTGACTCATGAAGTAAGACAACGATGCGAAAAAGCCGGGCCAGTCTACAAACGAATCGGCTGCAAGGCCTCGGTCTGCGACGCCAGTAGTACGCGGTTCTGAAACAACCCGCCCCGTGCCGCCAGCGCCCTTTCCGCTTCCCTCCGGGCTATTTCCGGATGATTGTTGTGCTCTGAGAGATGCGCCAGCACGACAAAAGCTGCATTATTATCATAGTCGTTCGTGAAGAAATCTGCGAGGGCTCCATTGGAGAGGTGGCCCACGCGGCTCATCACCCGCTGCTTGACCGACCAGGGATACGGCCCCACCCGCAACATTTCCAGGTCGTGATTCGATTCCATCACCAGCACGTCGCAGCCGCGCAGATGATCGCGAACGCTCACCGGCAGGTATCCAAGGTCGGTCGCGACGCCAACCTTGATGCCTTCTGCTCGAAACGTAAATCCTACCGGATCAGCCGCGTCGTGCGGAATGGTGAACGGCTTTACTTCGATATCGCCCACTTGAAATCTGTGGCCGGACTCGAAGCGCTCGAATTTGTCGAGTTGGGGCCGCTCGCCATTCTCATTGCGCAGCGCGCGCGCCCACGCCTGGTGCGTTGCGCCGGTCATGAACACTGGGATGCGCAGCTTCTTTGCCAGCGTTGCCAACCCATAGATGTGATCGCAGTGTTCGTGCGTAATCAGAATCGCCGCGAGCGAGTGCGGATCCTCGTCCAGTGCCTTCATGCGTTTAAACGTCTCACGACACGAAATGCCGGCGTCGACCAGAATCTTCGTGCGCGCGCTTGCGACCACTGCGCAGTTGCCGCGGCTGCCGGAAGCCAGCATGGTCACACTTACTCCCATCTTTGCGCACCCATGATCGCAGCATACGCGTTACTCCTGTGGAACAGGGAGTAACTTCTTGGTTAGCCGATACCTAAGAGCAGTCTTCCGGCTTCCGGCCTTCGGAGTAAGGGGATGAGCGGCGTCAGGCGTCGGACGTCAGGCGTCAGGCATCAGGCGTCGGACGTCGGGCGTCAGGCCTCGGACGTCGGACTTCGGGACTTCGGACCGCAGATCTTCGCCATTCGGCCTCAGGCTCTTCTCATCTCCACGTTGAAGCTTAAGGCTGAGGCGCAGATCGGACCTCGGACCTCAGCCCTCGGACCTCAGCCCCCGGTCGGCTGACGCCCGACGCCCGACGCCGTTTTTCCTCACTTCCCCTGCCGCAAATTCTCAATCACCCCGCGCATAATTGACCCGCCATAGGCTCCCGCGATGCCAGGAAGAAATGCGAGAAACGATTCGTAGACTTGCGCGCGCGAAGGCTTCACCGTGAGAACGACATAGGCCGCAAGCTCGGTCAGCGGGATAAACACTCCCACCGTGACCACCCAACGCCACGGCCAACGCGGCCGCAGCAATCCCAGCAAGATGCACGCTGAGAGGACCAGCAACGCGGTGAATAGTAAATCGTTCACCACAACGTCGGCCCACCCGGTCGCAATCCCGCACACCGCAGCCAGCACATAGAACCACGCGTCGCTAGAGGAATTATTCATCTTCCCAGAAAATTTCTGGTCAACAGCCCTTCCCGGCCAAGAACATTATCAATAGGGCAACAATCAACAAATAAAACATTCCCGCGAAGTGTCCGACGCGGGTGATCGGTTTTGACAGCTGCCACAAGGCCGGAATAGGCCCATAGATTTCACGCGGTTGGGATGGTGACTGGACTAGTTTTCTGGCTTCCGCGATGTTCAGACCAGATTCTTCCAGCCTGGCTGCTGCCGCACATTTGCGTTCGCGCAGCATGCCTAGGATGAGGTGGTCGGTGTCGATCCAGTAAGACTCCAGGTTGTTAGCTTCTTCTTCTGCGTACGCCAAGACTCGCTTGCCATCGTGCGCTAACGGAATGTCCTTCTGCTCAGATGCCCGGTTCAGAGCGCGCATCCGGGCGGCTTCTTCCGGGAATCGTTCATCCAGTTTGAATGAGCCGTTTGCTCGTGAGGTCTGCTCACGCATCAGGCCGGACAGGAGATGCGTCGAATCAATATGAGTCGCGCCTGCATGCAGAGCGGCCTCACGAGCGTAGAAGATTGCCCGTCGGCTAGGAGCGGGATAACGCTTGAACATGAACGACACTCTTCAGTCCCCGTACCGAAAAAGGCGATTGCCCACTGGCAACTGTGGTTTATCAATATTTATAAAACCCTCGCCCGCTTTTCCTTCCCAACCACCCCGCATCCACCATCTTGATCAGCAGCGGGCACGGCCGGTACTTCGGATCGCCCAGCCCGCCATGAAGCACGCGCATAATGTCGAGGCAAACATCGAGCCCGATGAAATCGGCCAGAGTCAGCGGGCCCATGGGATGCGCCATCCCCAGCTTGAAGACTTCATCCACCGCCTCGGGCGTGGCCACGCCTTCCATCACCGTGTACATGGCTTCATTCAACAGCGGCATCAGCACGCGGTTCGAAACGAAGCCCGGCGCGTCGTTCACCTCTACCGGCGTCTTGTCGAGTTTCACCGACAAGTCACGCACCGTCGTGAAAGTTTCCTGCGAAGTCGCCAGTCCGCGAATTACCTCGACCAGTTTCATCACCGGCACGGGATTGAAGAAGTGCATCCCGATTACTTGCTCCGGCCGCTTGGTCAGCGCCGCCAGCCTGGTAATGGAAATCGAGGAGGTATTCGACGCCAGAATGATTTCCGGTCGCGTGATGCGGTCGAGGTCGCGAAAAATCTCCGTCTTGATTTCAAACTTCTCGGTCGCCGCTTCGATTACGAAATCGCACTCCGCCAGCTTGCCGCGGTCGGTCGCCGGCTGAATGCGCTGCAACGCGGCAGTCTTGTCGTCAGCACTGATCTTGCCCTTGGTGACTTCGCGGTCCAGATTCTTGGTGATGGTCGCGACCGCGCGATCGACAAACCGCTGCTCCACGTCGCACAGGACCACATCGTATCCACTTCGCGCGAACACATGGGCAATGCCATTGCCCATCGTGCCTGCGCCAATCACTCCTACACGCCGAATGTCCATGATGATCGCCTCGTTCTATCGTCCGGGAAAACGTTCGAGTCTATCACCACGCAAGAGCGGATAGGTAACACTGAGGAGGGACTGACATAAACACTGGTTCGTGGGAAAAGTTGCGTCTTGTGCCAATGCACGAAAGCCCGCGCAAATACTGGCCTATTTCGCACTCCCGCCGCAGGCATCGCGCAGGCACCCCAGCGCATCGGATTGTATGTACGAACCGAAGCGCCTCTGGCTGCTTCGGCGACGGAGGTGACTATGGTACGCAACGCAATCTGGAAAAGCCTCAGAATCGCGGCACTGGCTGCGACGG
>Ga0070730_10004354_pt1 | contig 12452 bp, 8 predicted proteins | sample Coa_R1_3_FD_66447 | JGI IMG/M metagenome (GOLD analysis project Ga0070730, IMG submission 66447) | Surface soil microbial communities from Centralia Pennsylvania, which are recovering from an underground coalmine fire - Coalmine... | ecosystem: Environmental > Terrestrial > Soil > Unclassified ... | reverse complement strand
CGGCCGGAATACGTTCGTACGAGTTGCGACGCGAGTTTGAAGCGATTGGGCGTGGCTACGATCGACTTGTACTATCAGCACCGTGTGGATCCCAATGTGCCCATTGAAGAGACCATGGGTGCAATGGCGGAATTGGTGAAATCGGGTAAGGTGCGCTACCTGGGGCTGTCGGAAGCTTCGGTTGTCACAATACGCCGCGCTCACAAAGTACATCCCATCGCCGCGCTGCAGACGGAGTATTCGCTGTGGACGCGGGACCCGGAAGACGAAATTCTTGCCGTGACGCGCGAGCTTGGAATTGCCTTCGTGGCGTATAGCCCTTTGGGGCGCGGATTCCTGACCGGGCAAATCAAGCGCTTTGAAGATTTTGCGCCGGACGATTACCGAAGAAACTCGCCGCGCTTCCAGGGAGAAAATTTCCAGAAGAATTTGGATCTTGTGGCGCGCGTGGAGACGATTGCCAAAGAAAAAGGCTGCACACCGGGGCAACTTGCGCTCGCCTGGTTAATCGCGCAGGGGCAGGACATCATCCCGATTCCGGGGACGAAGCGGCGGAAGTACCTCGAAGAAAATGCCGGTGCGTTGAAAATCAAGCTGACTCGAAGCGACCTGAAACGAATTGACGAAGTGGCGCCGCATGGGGCGGCTTCAGGCTCGCGGTATCCAGAACACATGATGGCGTTGGTAGGGCGCTGATTTCCTCGCGAAATTCGCAACTGTCTTCCGAATGGTCCTCAAACTGGACAAAGAGAAGGATGGATCTTTTCAGTGACCGCCTGAGCGCAACGCGGGGACTGTGAATTTCGGTGCAACTTCCTTGCGCTTCGACCAGTCGTGGTAGGTGTGGCACTCCGAGCAGCGAGAGTCGGCATGCCCAGGGCCGGGCGCGTGACACGTTTTGCAAATCCCAATTCCGGGAAGCAGGGTGTCGCTCAATTCCGTACTCGTCAGAGCCTTTGCGTGACAGCCCGCGCAAGAAAATCCACGATGAGCGTCATGATCGAACTTGGCGAGTGGCATCCAGCGTGTCTTTACATTGGCGGTGGCCACTTGGGGCAGCGTGCTGTCTTGCGAAGTCGTTAAGGCGTGACACTGCTTGCAGGTTTTGCGCCAGAGAAGTTCTTCCGCATCAGCCGTCCGTTCTGCCACCCATTGTGACGGACTGACTACGCGCACTTGAGGCGGCAGTGGCTTGCCGCCAAGATCGCGGCCTGGATCGCGCTGCACGCGAACCTCGGCAGGATGAGTACCAATGTATTGTTGGAATTTTGTGATTAAGAACGCATGCACAATTTCCGGCCTGTCGTGCGGGACGCCTTCGTCGAAGCGCTTGTCGAAGGCCAGCGAGTGACAGCCCGAACAAGCCTTCGCGAAAGACACTGGCGCCATGAATTCGCGGCCGGTCGGAGGTTCGTAAGGAGGAAGAATGCTTGGGGGGACGGCAACGTTTATGTCGCTCTCTAAGTACGACGGCTTGGCGACCAGGTACCGAATATCGGCGTAAATCCAATTCGACAGCGGCACAAACGGACTTGCATTGTTGGAGTAGATCAACCCTTGAGCAGCCAGAGATCGGTGACAATCGGAGCAAACGAGTTGCACGTCGGGGCCGATCGGGCCACGGCGAATGGGCTTCATGTGAATGGCGTGATTCACCTTGATGGTTCCGGGATCACGCGTCGGATATCCTGGTGTGGGTTGAAGCGCGGCAAACTCGGGATGACCGTCCTCGAAGCTCCGGATATGCGTTTTGTGAATCACCGGCCCTAAGGCTGATACCCCGGCCAAGGTTTTCAGATTTGCGTGACACACAGCGCAAACCTGATCATTTGCGGCTGAAATGTTGATGCGGCCACGATGTTCGGTGTGGCATTCCGCGCAAGCGAGGCGGATTCCGCCGCTCGGACTGACGGCATGGTGAATGGGGCCGTCGTGGCAATCGAGGCAGGCGCTGTCGGCGGCCTTGGCGGAGAACGCGCTAGCGGTTTGTACGTGGCATGCGGCGCATTCCTTTTCGAGGACGGCGTGTGCGCGGGACATGCGGCCGCTCGAATAGACGCGATGATCGCCTGAGAATCCACGCCAGGTGATCCAGGACAGAGCGAGTAATGGCAGAACGAGGCTGAGCCAGAATTTGGCGCGCTTTAGGGGTGTCGGCCTTTTGAAATAATTGAGGTCGATGCGTTGCGCGAGCTTTTTTGTTGTGCGTGTGCGAGCCACAATCTATTCAGTTAACCGTTCACCGTTAGAAAAAAAAGACGACAAATACAAATCCTTTCTCAATAGCGCAGCGCCATCAAGGCGTGGACGGCACCGAGCAGAATCAGTGTGAGCGAAAGTGGAATGTGCATCAGCAGCCAGCCGTGGAGCCAGCGATGCAGTTGCTCCTGCCGGGCGAGCTGGCGCGCTTCGTCGCAAATATCTTCGAGATCGCTGAGCGTGCCATGAGCAGCGGCAGGCAGCAGAGTCCGGAGCCCGGCAAACGTACTGCTTGACGCCGCGACGTCCGCGAGCCGGTTGCCACTCTTCGGAAGTTCGAGAAAGGGGCGCATTTCGCTGAAATAAAAACTGCTGAGCGGCGCGCTTTGCTCTTCGCTCAATACAATTCTCTCCGGAGCGGCGGCGACAGCGGCGCTGGCTCCAGCACTAACTGCCGCAGACGTTCGCAAAGGAACCGCGGTAGCGGCTATTGGACGCAAGGCGGTAAATCCTCCGGCGCGCTGCGTTTCCCCCACGGTGGATTTTGTAAAGCTGAGATTCCCGCACACGGCCTCCACCGCGCGGTCGGCTTCTTCCAGCAGAAGCGAGCGGACGTGGCCTACCTCGTCGTAAATCGTTTCAAGAGGCACGTCGCGGGTCATGACCTGTGGAACGTAGTGTTGCAGAGCCGCGCCAAAGATGCCGCTGGCAACGGTGATGATGAGGAGCCACATCAGCAGGCGTGTGAGCGTACCGCCAAAATGAAAACCGCCATGAAAGAGAGTCATCGGCAGTGCTAGGAGCCCGAGCCATAGGTGCCCTCGCATCCAGGCTTGTGCGCGGCCCATGCGCCAAGTGGGCACGCGCTTTCTTGCGCCAAGCAGCGCAGCGAAGATCATGAAACCGAACCCGATGATGCCAAACAATAAGCCAATCCCGCTGCTGCCGCGAGCACCCTGCGGCGCGTTGAGCGCGTAGATGACATACACAATCGAGGAGACGCCAAGAATCGCAAGTGAGGCGATGGCCCAGGCGCGGTGCGTGCCGTCAATTCTCATTTCGCGCCACTCTGGCCTAACATTTCGGCGAAAAATTGTTTTGGGTCCACTCGATGCGCGGCGTCGTGCGGGCAGGCGTAGACGCAGCTTGGTTCCTTCAAGTGTGTGCAGAGATCGCAGGAAGTCGCTTTCTGTTTGATGATCGCTTTTTTGTGGCCAGTATTTTCAGGGTCGTCCGCCAGCACTTCAAACGGATGCAGATTGATATTGCCGTAGGGGCAATTGCGCGCGCAAAGGCCGCAGCCGATGCACCAATCCTCGATGATGACTTCGAGGGAATTGCGACGGCGAATCGAACCAACCGGGCAGCCGACCATGCACAAGGGATCGCGGCATTGGCGGCAACTCGTGGCGACGAGATAGCGATCAAAGCGCAGTCCTTCGCGCACGAGGCGCGTGACGCCGTCGTGCGCGTCAGCACAGGCGTTCACGCAGGCGTCGCAGCGTGTGCAATTCTGCAGGTCGAGAATGAGCAGGCTTTGCGCTTCCATCAATCCTTGCGAGAGGAACTGGTCGATGGGAACGCTGTGGACCATTTGCAGGCGCTGCTGGTTGGCGGCGCTGCGCTCGGCGGCGATGGCTTCGAGGCCGGCCCGCACGCTGGGGAAGCGCCCAACCATGTCGCGAAAATCATCGCCGGAAATGCGCACCAGCTCGACGTGATCGAGCGCCGTGCAAGTAGCGGTCCGAACGCCGCCACCGAGCAGCCCAATTTCGCCGAAATAGTCGCCGCGGGAAAGATAGGCGAGCACCATTTCCCCACCAGGATAGTTCTCTGAAACCTTCACGAACCCGATGCGAACAAGATAGAAGCTGTCGGCCGCCTCGCCCTGTTGCACGATGGTTTGGCCGGGAGCGAATCGTTGCAGCTCGACGCTTTCTTTAAGATGGGCAATAAACTCCGCCGACAAGTCCGCGAACATCGGCACGCCCCTAAGATGATTCTCGAGGGCGCGGCGCCGGTAGGTTTCGTCGAGTTGCGCGCGGAAGGTCTTGTTTTTGAGCATGATGTCGAGGACATTGCGCAACATTTCGTAAGCAACGACATCGGACTCGGCGACGACTGTGGCGGAGCGCGGATAGAAATTCATACAAGTCATTTCACCAAACAAATCGCCAGGTCCTAATTCCGCGACAGGATTACCGTAGGAGAGGTCCACGGAAGCGTCGATGGGGATGGTGCGGTCGCGCGCTTCCTCTTCGCGCTTGTCTTCGTCGCGGCCAACGAGAGTGCTCGTCAGCCGTTTAAAGAAGCCCTTTGCGCCGCCTTGCGTCTTGACGTGCGCGATGGGTGAAGAAATGGAAACTCGCGCGCGTCCCTCGACGATATAAAATGCCGTGGAGCCAAATTCGCTTTCGCGACAGATAACTTCACCTTTGTGGAAGCGGCGCTTGACGATGGCGCCGCGATTTAATTCCAGGAATGTCCCGGAAACACTTTTGAAAACCGGAATCTGCAAAAGCTCTTCGGCTTTTAGGACATCCGCGTTAGCACCGGCGGCTACCTCCGCGCCAACGACACCTTTGTTGGTCAACGCACCTGTAGGGCAAGAAACCATGCACTCGCCGCAGGAGATACAAGTGGAATCGCCCATTGGTGCGTTCAGGTCGAAAGCGATTCCCGCGGAATAGCCTTTGCCCATGCGGCCGAGGACGAAATTATTCTTGACCTCGTCGCAGCCGCGAATGCAACGGTCGCAGAGAATGCAAGAGTCGTGGTTGACGGCGATGGCGAGGGAAGAATCGTCTTCGCCACGGGCGACTGTGCGTTTCGCAAAACGCGGTTGAGCAATGCCCGCGGAGTTCGCGAGCGCTTCCAGTTCGCAGTCGCCGGATTTTTCCTGTCGCGCGCACGGCGAAGGATGATCAGACATCAGCAGTTCAAGCAGCGTTTTGCGCGCGTTCAAAACCTTTTCCGAATTGGTGACCACCTTCATGCCGGGCTCGACCGGACGCACGCACGAAGCGGAGAGCACGCGAGCGCCCGTATCCACGACACACAGGCGGCAGACACCGACTGGGGTTTGGTTTTGCAAGTGGCACAGCGTGGGAATGCTGATGCCATTCATGCGTGCAGCGTCGAAAACGGTGGTTCCGTTGGGAACGCGCACGGATTGTCCGTCGATGCTGATGTCGATCACTCCAGGCGGTGTGGCGGAAGTGGTCACGGTCGAATACCGACTCGTTGAGCTTCCCCTGCTCGTGACGCTGGGGTGAAGCAAATTCCGCTCGGGCACTGGCTCTTCAGCACGTGGGCATCAATCTCCGCGCGAAAATGTTTCAGCACGGACTGAATGGGCGCCGGAGCGATCTGGCCAAGGCCGCAGATTGAAGTTTGACTCATGACCCGCGAAAGGTCGTCAAGCAGCGCGAGGTCTGCACGATATTGGGGTTCAGAAACGGCGCCTTGCGTCCATCGCAAAAGCAGGTCGGTCATTTTTTGCGAGCCGAGGCGACAGGGAACGCACTTTCCGCACGATTCATTGCGATAGAAACGCACCGCGTTTAAGGCCATGTCCAGCATGCAGGTCGTGTCGTCGCAAACGACGATGGCGCCGGAGCCAAGCATTGAGCCGGCATCCGCCAGCGCCTTGAAGTCGAGCCTCACATCCACCATCGAAGCGGGCAGGTAGCCCGACGATGGGCCAGATGGAGCAAAGGCCTTCAACGAGCGGCCTCCAGGAATTCCGCCCGCGTGCTTGAAAATCACCTCGCGCATCGGCGTGCCCATGGGCACTTCGAAAATCCCGGAACGCGCCACGTGGCCGCTGACGCCGACAAATTTGAGCCCGCGCGAGCTATTTACGCCTTGTTCGGCGAACCAATCCACACCGCGACCCAGAATTTGCGGCACGTTGATGAACGTTTCTACATTGTTGATGACCGTGGGTTTTTGCCACAGGCCAATTTGCCCGGGGAACGGCGGTTTGTTACGTGGCTCGGCGCGATGACCCTCGATGGCTTCGATCAGCGCGCTTTCTTCACCGCAAATATAGCCGCCGGGGCTGACAAATACCTCGAGATCAAACTGGAGGTCGCTGCCAAGAATCTTCTTGCCAAGCAGGCCCGCTTGATAGCAGCGGCGAATCTCTTCGCCAAGGATTTCTTCCTGCATCGAGTATTCGTGGCGAATATAGAGGATGCCGCGCTTTGCTCCTGTGACCAGGCCGGCGATGAGCATGCCTTCGATTACAAGGTGCGGCAGATGAGTCATGATAAAGCGGTCCTTGATCGTGCCCGGTTCGCTTTCGTCGGCATTGCAAACGACGTACTTCACCGGATCGGGCTGTCTGCGCACCAGATCCCACTTCATACTAGTGGGAAAACCAGCACCGCCCATACCTCGCAGTTCGGCAACTTTGAGTTGCGCCAGGACGTCGTCCCACGCGCGCGATTGGACGAGTTTGCGCACGACACCGTATTTGTCTCCATCTTTGTAAGGATCGGCTTTGCAGCTTACATGCGCCTGCTGGGGATGAGGCTCGTTGATTTCCTCGCCGTGAAGGGCGCTGCGTGCGATCTGCTCAGCGGTTGCGGCGGTGACATCCGTGAAAATTTGATCGTTGATCGAAACCGCGGGAGCATGATCGCAGCGGCCAAGGCAGGAAACATCGCGGACTTGCACGTCTTGGGGCAGGGAACTGGCAAAGTGCCGCTCCAATTCGGCACGCAGTTGGGAAGCCCCATTGAGATGGCAGCTCATGTCAGCGCAAACGCGGATTTCTGCTTTGGCGGGCGGCGCGAGATGGAAATGCGGATAAAAGCTGGCGACGCTATGAATTTGGTAGAGCGGAGTTTGCGTGCGCTGGGAGAGTCCTTCAAGCTCCGCTTTGGGCAGGAAGCCGTAGCGAAGCTGGATGGCCCGAAGGTCGTCGAAGATCACGTCGTTCTGTCTCGCACACAAAGCCGCGCTTGATGCGACAAAAATGCGCGGTGCAGGTTGGAGTGTTGAATCCCTTGCATACTACTGAGCGTAAAGCGCGCTGTAAATAGCGCTACGTTTGCTTTTCGCAGCGCGTCGCCAAAAAGATAACGCAATGCGTTGACTTCTTTGCGCTGCAAACGTTATAAGCGAACAGATTCGCCCGGCACTCGGAATGCGCAACGCGAAAAAGTTCTTCCTGCTGCCCAGCTTCGCCTGTTTGTTGCTCCTGACGCTCCCTTTGCTGCGAGCGCAGGAGAAAGAGCCCGTCAAGTACATTGGTCCCGGATCTTGCGCCGCGACGAGCTGTCACGGAAGCGTAAAGCCTATCCCCGGCAGCCGCATTTTGCAGAATGAGTATTCGACCTGGATTCTTCAAGACAAGCACAGTCGCGCTTATCAGGCGTTGATGGGCGACGTTGGGGAACGTATGGCTCGCGTCCTGAAATTGGGCGCGAAAGCCGAGGAAACGGCGAAATGCCTAGCATGCCACGCGCTTTACACTACGCCCGAGCAGCGCGGGCGGGTGTTCGAAATTTCCGAAGGCGTGTCCTGCGAAAATTGTCATGGGCCGGCTTCGGCATGGCTCGGTCCGCATACTACGCGCTCCTGGCAGCATGAAAAGTCCCTCGCGCTAGGTATGTACGACACCCGCAATGTGATTCACCGCACTGAGAAATGCCTGGAATGCCACCTCGGAACAAAAAATAAATTTGTCGACCACGAAATGATTGCGGCGGGGCATCCCGATTTGTATTTCGAGCTCGATTCGTTTTCTGCTGTAATGCCACGACACTGGAAAATTCCTCGCGAGTCGGAGCCGGGAAAACCTGTGGAAGATGCGGCGTGGGTCGGCGTCCGTGAATGGGCCGCCGGTCAGGCGGTGCAGTTGCGCGCGGCGATGGAGCGGCTGACCTGGCGAGCGAAGAACGAGCGCTTCGACAAAAAAGATGTTTGGCCGGAATATTCTGAGCTTTCCTGCTTTGCCTGCCACCACGCGCTGGGGCCGGCAAAGGACAGTTGGCGACAACAGCATGGATATGCGGGGCGGCGTCCGGGCGATCCCGCTTGGAACGCTTCGCGCTACGTGGTGTTTCGGTTGCTGGCAAGACAGGTCGATTCGGCGAACGCGCCGGAGCTGGACCAGCAACTGCTCCTGGTTTCCGACGAAATGAGCAAACTCAATCCTGACCGAAACGCGGTTGCCGCAGCGGCTTCCGCGGCGGTGCCTCTGGCCGAGCGCATCGCGGAGCGGCTCGCTACTATGCAGTACGATCAAGCCATCGTGCTGCGCATGCTTCAGCGCATTTCCGATGATGCGGAGAATATCGCGCTAGCCGATGAGCGCGCCGCGGAACAGGCGACCATGGCGCTGGATTCGCTCTACATTGCCTACAGCCGCGAAACCAAACCCGCGAATGCCATCGAAGTTCGCACTGCGATTAACGGCCTCTTCCAGCAGCTTGAGAGTCCTTCTGGCTATAACGCCGATCAATTTGCGTCTTCCCTTCGGCGAATCCGCGCTTTGCTGCAATAGTCTGCTCGCGGCGATAAAGTGGTCAGCTTGGAGAATGTTTCAACAGTCCGATGAATACTTTCGAGAAATGGTATTGCGGGTCAGCGCTATGGCGCTATCTCACGCGGCGGGAATTGCTGCCATGGATGCTGCAGGGTTCAGCGTTGGGTGAGCATATCTTGGAGCTAGGCGCCGGCGCCGGACCTGCGACGAAGGAGTTGGCGCGCCGCGCGCCTCGTCTCACCAGTCTCGAATATGATCATTCGAGTGCGCTGAAGCTTCGTGCGCGCGCCAATCATCCGAACGCTGGCGTCATTCGGGGTGACGCCGCAGCATTGCCTTTCCCCGATGCCACGTTCTCATCCGCAATCGCTATTCTCATGCTGCATCATTTGAAGTCTCCTGAATTACAGAATCGCGCCTTTTCTGAGGTTCACCGCGTGCTTCGCCCCGGCGGCGTTTTTCTGGCTTTCGATATTCCGAACAGCTGGATTCATCGAATCGGTCACGTCAAAAGCACCTTTGTGCCTTTGGATCCGGCGACCGCAGCCGGGCGACTGATGGCCGCAGGACTCGCGCAAGTCACGATTGATTCCCGGAGCGGAGGTTTCCTTATTCGAGCCATGCGTGCGAACTAAGCTTTCTCGTTACAGAATTCACTCGCGTTGACCCTGGGAGATACAGGGCTTAGCATGGAACCATGTGGTTCCGCCGCGATAGATTTCCTCCCGGCCCTTACACCGGGCTCAAAGGCTGGTCTCTCCGAGCGTTGAAACAGAGTCCGCTGGAAATGTTCACCGAACTGGCGGGTTACGGCGACATCGTCGGCATTCGCGTCGTCAATTTCAAAAATATTTTCATCAATCATCCTTCCCTCATTGAAGAGGTATTGGTTGGCCATCCACGCCGGTACTACAAAGGCCGAGTCTTGCGGGCTAACCGGCACGTATTTGGAGAAGGGTTGCTCACCAGCGAAGGTGATTTCTGGCTGCGGCAGCGGCGACTGGTGCAGCCGGCGTTCCATCGCGCGCGCATAGCAGCATACGCGGAGACGATGGTGGAATATGCGCAACGCCTGATGGAAAGCTGGAGGGACGGGGAGGAGCGCGACGTTCATCAAGAGACGATGCGCCTAACTCTTCAAATCGTGGCCAAAACACTCTTTAATGCCGACGTCACTCGCGACGCCCAAGAAGTCGGCAAATCCCTCGAGTTGCTGCTCGAGCTTGGCGCCGATTTCCGGCGCACATTGTTCGTGCCGCATTGGGTGCCCACCCCCACCAATCTTCGCATCAAGCGCGAGATTGCGTTTATCGAAAGTATTCTCTATCGCATCATCAGCGAACGCCGCGCCTCCGGGCATGATGCCGGAGACCTGCTTTCCATGCTCCTTCACGCGCAGGACGAGGACGGTTCGCGGATGACGGATAAACAGCTCCGCGACGAGACGATTACCCTTTTTCTCGCGGGGCATGAGACTACAGCTAGTTCGCTTTCCTGGACGTGGTGGCTGCTCGCGCAAAACCCCGCGGTGGAAGCGAGGCTGCATTCAGAACTTGACGAAGTTCTCGGCGGCCAGGCGCCATCGATAGACGATCTGGCGCGCCTTCCTTACACCGCAAATGTAATCACAGAATCCATGAGGCTTTATCCTCCCGCTTGGGGCCTGGCTCGGATTGTGGTGGAAGACCACGAACTTGGCGGGTATCCCCTGAAAAAGGGAATGGGCGTTGCTATGGCGCAGTGGGTGGTCCATCGCGACACGCGCTGGTACGACACTCCTGAAGAATTTCGTCCGGAACGCTGGGAGGGGGACTTCGCGAAGCGCATCCCGCGCTTTGCTTACTTCCCGTTCGGCGGCGGGCCTCGCCAGTGCATCGGCAACTCTTTTGCCTTGATGGAAGCGATCCTGATCCTCGCAACCATCGCGCAAAAGTACCGGCTGCGCCTCGTGCCAGATCATCCGGTACTTCCGTTGGCGTCCATTACGCTGCGGCCCCGGCATGGAGTACGCATGGTCCTGGAGTCACGGCAGCGACATTCCGCGAGGACTCTTGCGCCAGACAGCCAACCTGCCAGCCAAGTCATGAGCGCCGACTAGAAGAGCTCCTTTTGCGCTGGACCGATTTAGAGACTTGTTACCCTGAGCCTGCCTGCAGCAGCTTGTCTGCTGCAGGCAGGGCAGGCGAAGCGAGGGTTCTCAACTGATTGCACCGCCGCAAGCCCTTGAGTAAGAAGCGCTACTTGCCGGAAAACTGCGAAGCCAGATCCGAATGCGTTTGCATCACGCGCAGAATGGAATCTCGCGTGACCATTCCCACAATTTGAGGCGCTTCGTCCGCGGCGCCGCTGACCACCGGCATTTGGTTGATGTCCGCCGTCAACAAGCGCTCGAGCAGCCGAAGAAGTGGCTCGTCCGGCGAAGTCCATTGAATTTTGTCCCGCGGAATCATTGCGGACTGCACCGAGTTGTTGGCCCAGTCTGAGCGCGTCACCGCATTCAGCATGTGGACGTTCATCATCCCGACGAGCCGGTCGCCGGAAAGAACCAGATGGCAGCGCCGCCCGGTGCGCAGCACTTCCGCGCCATATTCATCCAGGGTCATGTTTCCGCTAATCGTGGGAACCTCATGGCTCATGACGTCTGAAGCACGCAGGCCCGCGAGCGCATCGCGGATGGTCATTTGCGCGATGCTCTGCTGCGCGGCGTTCAACAAGTACAGACCGATCACTCCCAACCAAAGCCCTGAAGACCAGTCATTCTTGTAAAAGGCCTCGTAGCCGCCGAAGCCCATCATTGCGTACGCGACCACTTTGCCGCTCGACCCGGCGATCAGCGTGGCGCGCGAGTAATTCTTGGTGATCCCCCAGATGATGGCGCGAAAAATTCTCCCGCCATCCAAAGGGAACCCTGGAGCCAGATTGAAGGCTGCAAGAATGAAATTGCTGCCACCCAGAATTTTGGCCGGGGCGACAATTATTGAATTTGACGGAAAAGCCAGCACCGTCGCCCCGAATACACCAGCGAGAAAGAAGCTGGCGAGCGGCCCTGCCACTGCGATGTTGAATTCCTGTATAGGCTTGGAAGGCTCTCGCCCAATCCGTGCAATGCCGCCAAAAATGAACAGCGTAATCGAATGCACGGGAATTTTGTAGTACAGCGCAACCACGCTGTGCGCCAACTCATGAAAAAGGACGGAACCAAAAAACAAAAAACTGGCGAAGACGCCCACGGTCCAATATTGAGTTTGCGTCCACTTCAGGTTCATTCCGGGGAAGACCATTTTAGAGAGCTGATAGGTGATAAGGCCAAAAATGAGCAGCCAGGTGGGATCCAGGTAAATGGGAATGCCCAGGATTTTAGCAATTCGAAAGCCGGTGGTTCGGGTAGGCATTGGCCAGCGCTTTCTCGAGGAGGCGGGTGCCGCACCTGCAGCATTAATCCCTCAACCTCTCAATCTACACTAGCGCGAATTCCCCCAGCGGCAAAACGGCAGGCGGGGCCTTTTGAGTCAGTCCCGACACAGTGTCCTCACGAGTCCACGGGGTCGCGTCCATTCCACCCAAGTAAAGCCTTTGTTTTCAATGCATTGAGATTGGTACGCCAGCTGCCATTCAGAGGTTCGCATTTCAGGAGGCACGCCATGATCACCATGCTCGACTTCGCCATACTCGCCATCGCGACGATGTTCGCTGTCGCTGCAGCCGCTGCCATCTCTTGGATGTTCCTTCGCGTCGCTTTCGTGCTGATGCATCC
>Ga0070730_10004353_pt1 | contig 12453 bp, 11 predicted proteins | sample Coa_R1_3_FD_66447 | JGI IMG/M metagenome (GOLD analysis project Ga0070730, IMG submission 66447) | Surface soil microbial communities from Centralia Pennsylvania, which are recovering from an underground coalmine fire - Coalmine... | ecosystem: Environmental > Terrestrial > Soil > Unclassified ... | reverse complement strand
GACCCACCAGCCGTCGAGAATGCTGCAATTGGGCACGCCATTGAGCGAGGCTTTCTGGCCGCTGGTGCCGCTGGCCTCATAGGGGCGAACGGGGTTGTTCAGCCAGAGATCGACGCCACTGACTAGCTTGCGCGCCATGTCCATATCATAATCTTCCAGGAAAACGATGCGGCCTGCAAATCCTGGTTGGCGCGAGAGGCGATAGACCTGTTGAATGAGCGCCTTGCCCGGCTCATCTGCCGGATGGGCTTTGCCAGCAAAGATCATTTGGACCGGGCGCTCAGAAGACTGTAACAAACGGCGGATACGTTCCAGGTCACGGAAGATCAACGTGGCGCGTTTGTAGGTGGCAAAGCGTCGGGCAAACCCAATCGTGAACGCCTGGGGGTTAAGCATCGTTGCCGCCTCCTCGATCTGTCGTGTGCCCTCGCCTAGCCGGAGCCGGTGTTGCCTGACCCGCTCGCGCGCATAGGTAATCAGGTCGGCTTTCAACTGGCTATGGGTTTCCCAGAGTTCTTTATCTGGAGTGGCGATGATTGGCTCCCAGGTTTTGGGCTGGTCCAGGCATTGCCGCCATGCTGGGTCAAGCCAACGATCATACAGGGCGCCCATTGCCGGGGCCAGCCAGGTGGCCGTATGCACACCGTTGGTGATCGAACCAATCGGCACCTCATCGGCATCAATCCCCGGCCACAGGAACTGCCACATGCGCCGGGAGACATCGCCATGCAGCTTGCTGACTCCATTATGCTGGTGAGAAAGATGCAGGGCCAGCACGGTCATGCTGAAACTCGGCCCCCAGCTTTGATCCTGGCGGGCCAGGTCGATGAATTGGTCACGGTTGAGTCCCAGTTGGCCCCAATAGCCGCTGAAAAAGCGATCAATGAGATCAACCCCAAAGGCATCATTGCCCGCTGGGACCGGGGTGTGGGTGGTGAAGACGGAATTGGCCGCGACAGCTTCGCGCGCCTCGGCAACGGAGAGTCCTTCTTCGGCGATCAGTTCACGCATGCGCTCCAGCCCCAGGAAGGCCGCGTGCCCCTCGTTCATGTGCCAGAGCGCGGGCTTCAGCCCCAGCGCCCGCAAGGCGCGCACACCACCGATGCCCAGAACGATCTCCTGCGAGATGCGCATCTCGTGGTCGCCACCATAGAGGTGCGCGGCCAGAACGCGATCATTGGGCGCGTTGGGTTCCACGTCGGTATCCATCAAATAGAGGGGGATACGCCCCACCTGGATTTTCCAGACCTTGGCGTAGACCTTACGCCCTGGGAGATCGACGCTGATAGCGACTTCGGCGCCGTCAGGTGTGACTGCCGGTATGGCCGAAACCTCCGAGAAGCGCAGCTTATCATAGGTGGCTTCTTGCATGCCGTCGGCGTTGATGCGCTGGCTAAAGTAGCCCTGCGGGTAGAGGAAACCGACGCCCACCAGCGGCAGCCCCAGATCGCTGGCCTCTTTGCAGTGGTCGCCGGAGAGAATGCCCAGGCCACCCGAATAGATCGGCAGCGATTCGTGCAGGCCAAACTCCATTGAGAAGTAAGCAATGGTCTGATCGCGCAGTTCCGGGTGAGTTTGCCCAAACCATGTCTGCTCAGCTTTCATATAGGCATCAAAGGCGTGCAGCACCTGATCGTACCGCGCCAGGAATGTGCTATCGGTTGCCAGGGCATTCAGTCGCTCTGGCGCGACCTCACGCAGCAGGCGCACGGGATTATATCCGCTGCGCTGCCAGAGGTTCGTATCAATCGTCTGATAGAGCGCCTGTGCTTCAGGATGCCAGCTCCACCAGAGGTTATAGGCCAGTTCATGCAAACGGCTGATTCGCGCAGGAATGACCGGAAAAACAGCCATCCGCCCCAAAATTTTCAAGACCACAACTCCTTCATAGCTACCAGAATAGACGCTTGTTTTTTGCTTTTGCTCAGCAGCGCCTTGCGGCCCTTGCCGCGTTCCAACCCGACGCTCCCTACTGTACGCCAGAGCATATTGTCTGCCAATTTCTTGTGCGATGCCCTTTTCTATTGTACGCGATAGAATGGGGCCAGAGACAGGGGCGGTGGTTTTAATTGAGGCAGCCTTGGCACGCGATCAGCTCTGGTTATACAGACGCTGCGCTTCGGCCAGCGCGGCTTCAAAGTGCGTCAGGACATCCTGCTCTCGGTAGATGATCTTCTCATCGGCCAGCAGCGCGCGCCCAAAACGAAAGAGTCCGTCCTGTTCCAGATGCCCCACCTGCGGCAACTGGTTGGGCCTGGGCCAGAAGGCTTTGCCGAGCGGATAGGGCATGTGAAAGGCAAAACACAGTTCTGGGAACTCGTCTGCACGTATCTCCAGATAATAGAGTGAATAGAAATCGTGGCCCTCGTCCACATAGCAAGTTGGGGCATCGGCGTATCTCCGGGCCATAGTCTTCGTATAAGTCCCATTTGCTCTCATAGAGCAGCTCGCGTCTCATCTCATAGTGGCTGTTACAGAGATTGAGCGAGAGCTTATCCGGCTCTTCTGGGCGATAGAAAGAGAGGCGGGCGTAGGGAGTTTACGCCAGCAGGCGCATCGCGCTGTTTTTACGCGCATACCAGGCGTCGCTTTGCTGCTCATAGGTAGCGGCGTGTTTGATGGCGCTCTGGCGCTTCAAATGGTTCTCTTTGGCCCAGCGCGACGCCCAGACGGTCCAGTAGGCCAGTTGCAAGGTTGCCGCAAGCTCTGGGGCGCCTTGCTCCTGCCAGACAGCGAGCATGGCCTCCCACTGCTGGCGAAACGTCTGGCGCGAGTGCTGGTGGACTTCTCGGCTCTCAGCCGCCTTGCGCGCGCCCGTTTTGTGGCGTAGCTGCACCAATGCCTGATGCTCGGCTCGCCAGCGTTCGATGGTCTCCGGGGAAAGGCTGTCAATCACGCGCCGGTCGTGAACGGGGTAGGGCAGGTCGCGCGCGACTTTGTGGAAGGTGCGATACTCCATGATGGGCAGCTTGCCATCGGCGATCCAGCGTTTGCGCTCGGTGGCTGTACAGTGCAGACGGTCTTCTATCTCCCAGGGGGGCACGGCCAGTTCGCTCTTGAAGGTTTCAAAGAAGCGATTCCTGGCTGCGTCATCCTCCTCCAGCACGGCCAGCAGCCTTTGTGCCAATTCGCCCTTCGATGCTTTGGGGCGTTTGGAGGCAAGCTGCAAAAACTGGCCGATCTGGTCTTTGGTGAGCAGATCGGCTAACTCTCCTAGATTCATGGAAGCGTTACCACTCCTCTGAGTCGGTTTGATTCCATCCGCTTGGATCGTTGGTGCTACAATTCTACCAGGAAGGGGGGATTGCGCATGTTCTCTATTGGCTGCCCAGCGTGGGGCTATAAGGAGTGGATTGGAAACTTCTTTCCGCCGCGTACATCGGCGAGCGAGTTTCTGAAACTCTATAGCCGACGCCTGACGACGGTTGAGGGCAATACGACGTTTTATGCCACGCCCTCTGCGGAGACCGTTGCGCGCTGGCGGCAAGAGATGCCCGCGACATTTCGTTTTTGCCCCAAAGTCTCGCGCAGCATCAGCCATGCTGATCGCCTGGATGCAACCAGGGCAGAAACGCTCGCGTTCACGGAGCGCCTGCGCGCTCTGGGCGCATCACTGGGGCCAATGTTTTTGCAACTGCCACCCTCCTTTGGCCCAGCTCACCTGGCACAACTCCAGACCTTTCTTGATTTTTGGCCGCCCGATCTGCGCTTGGCGGTGGAAGTACGTCACCCAGGCTTTTATACAGGGCAACACACAGCGCCATTGAATGCCTTGCTCAGTCAGCACAACGCCGCGCGGGTGATTATGGATACCAGGCCGATTCGCATGGGCACAACACAGGAGCAACAGATACACGCGGCGCGTGAGCGCAAGCCTGATCTTCCGGTCCAGATTGTCCTCACCACTGATTTTGCCTTCGTTCGCTATATCGGGCATCCACGCATGGAGGTAAATGAGCCGCTGCTCGATGGCTGGGCGCAGCGCCTGGCGCAATGGCTCAAGCAGGGCGCAACGCTCTATGTCTTCTGTCATTGCCCCTTTGAGGTCCATTCACCTGCTCTCTGCGCCGAGTTGTATCGGCGTGTTGGGGAACTGACGCCACTGCCCCCGTTGCCCTGGCAGCCTGCTCCCACAATCACCCAGTCCCAGATGCTCTTTGATACACCAGCCACCTGAACTACGGCGCTATAGTGATTTGATGTTCGCTGACAGTGCGGTCACTCTTGATGCTGAAGGCGCGCATCTCTGGATGCTCCCAGTTGCGCAGCGAGAAGATGATGTAGAGCGTGCCGGGCCAGCCTTGCGCCAGGACAATATCGCGTGGTGAGGGATAAGATGGCGTGCGTGGATGCGAATGGTAGTAGGCGAAAAAGGTCCAATCGTGGTCATCGATCTCCTGGGCGATGCTCAGGAGTTCCTGAGAACCGATCTGGCTAAAGGTCTCTGGCGTCTCCGAAGCATTGGTGGCTGGATAGTGCTTGACGACGCGGCCATCCTCCCCAGCCAGCACACCGCAGGCTTCGTTAGGATAGCCCGCCTCGACATGCGCCAGCATGGCATCGGCAACGGCGCGAGGCAAGGTAATCACCTGTGGCATATCCCCATTCACGGCTGCGCTCCTACCTACCTACCTACTCTGCCTACTCTGCCCACCCACCCTACCATAACAGCTTCTGGTCGAGATCTTCTTCCAGGGTTTTCAGGTCGCGTGTCCAGAGGTCTTCGCTGAGATATTTCCAGCCGCCATCGGCCAGCAAGACCAGGATAGTGCCCTGCTCAATCTCTCTGGCGACCCGCAGGGCGGCATAGAGCGCCGCGCCGCAGGATGGCCCGGCGAAGATGCCCTCGCGGTCTTTGAGTTCGCGCAGCGCCCGGATGGAATCTGAAGCCCGAACCAGAATCTTGCCATCCAGCAGCGAGAGGTCCAGCACCGGTGGGATAAAGCCATCCTCCAGACTGCGCAGCCCCTGCACGCCTTCACCCTGCAAGGGTTCAGCGGCCACCACGCGGATGGCTGGATTGTATTCTTTCAGGCGGCGGGCGCAGCCGGTCAGCGTGCCGCCAGTGCCCAGCCCGGCCACGAAGACGGTGATGTCGGGCAGGTCTTCGATAATTTCAGCAGCCGTTGTCTCGTAGTGCGCGCGGGGGTTGGCCTCGTTCCCATACTGATAGGGCATATAGTAGCGCGGGTTGCTGGCGGCGATCTCGCGCGCCAGGGCGACAGCGCCGTTGCTGCCTTTCGCGCCTTCGGAGAAGATGATCTCGGCGCCGTAGAGTTCAAGCAGCTTGCGCCGCTCGGTGGTGACGTTATCGGGCATCACGGCGACAAAGCGATAACCTTTGACTTGCGCAATCATCGCCAGGCCGATGCCCGTGTTGCCGCTCGTTGGCTCCAGAATCACCCGATCAGGCGTGAGGGCGCCGCTGGCCTCGGCCTGCTCGATCATGTATTTGGCGATGCGGTCTTTCACGCTGCCGGTGGGGTTGTTCCCCTCCAGCTTGGCGAAGAGATGCACCGTCGGCTTGGGCGACAGGCGCTGGAGTTCGATCACCGGCGTATGGCCGATGCTATCAAGGATCGAGGCATATTTCATAGACGCCTCCCAGCAGGTGGAGCGCTTTTCGGTCTGGGCGCTTTAGCCTTGCCCACCGGCCATTGCAGGCAGGAGGCGCACGCTATCGTTTGGGCCGACGGGTGTGTCGAGTCCCTTCAAAAAGCGCACGTCCTCGTTGTTGACGTAGACGTTGACAAAGGTATTCAGCCCGCCCTCTGGCGACACCACCTGTTCTTTGACACCAGGGAAGCGCTGGAAGAGGTCGTCCAGCACTTCCGTCAGAGTGCTACCCTGGGCGCTGACCTGTTTAGCGCCGCCCACCGCGCTGCGCAGCACGGGGGGAATAAAGACGGTAATCATCGATGCGTCTCTCCTGGAATATGGCTTCACAGCATAGGCGCTCTGGCATAGGCAAATCGCCTATGCCGGAAGCGCGCAGAACTCTTCGTAGGTCGGCAGGTCTTCGGGATGGGCGTTTTCGCCGCAAGCCGGGCAATGCGGGTCACGGTACAACTTCAACTCCTGGAACTCGGCGCTGAGCGCATCAAAGGTCAGCAGCCGCCCGACGAGTGGCTCGCCCTTCTCCAGAATCAACTTGATGACTTCGGTGGCCTGGAGCAGCCCGACAATGCCAGGCAGAATTCCCAGCACGCCAGCTTCGGCGCAGCTTGGCGCGAGCGCGGCGGGCGGTGGCTCTGGATAGAGGCAGCGGTAGCACGGCCCCTCATAGGGCTTGAAGACGGTCAGTTGCCCCTCGAAACGGAAGACGCTGCCATGCACCACTGGCTTGCGGGCTATCACAGAAGCGTCATTCAGGAGATAGCGGGTCGGGAAGTTATCAGTGCCATCGAGGATGATGTCGTAGTTGGCGATGATCTGGGCGACATTCTCTTTGGTGAGGCGGTCGTTGATCGCTACCACCTTGATGTCGGGATTGAGCGCCTCGATGGTCTCGCGCGCCGATTCGACCTTCAGGCGGCCAATCCGGCTGGTGTTATGCAGAATCTGGCGCTGAAGGTTGCTCTCGTCCACAATGTCAGCGTCTATGAGACCCAGTGTGCCCACACCAGCAGCGGCCAGATAATATGCTGCTGGGGAACCCAGGCCGCCCGCGCCGATCAGCAGGACTTTTGCGTCTAGCAGCTTCAACTGCCCTTGCTCGCCAACCTCTGGCACTAGCAGATGGCGGCTGTAGCGCCGGGATTGCGCTTCGGTCAGGATGCGCGGTTGGGTAAAAGCATAGCCCAGGCCCTTCCATGCTCCAAAGCCGCCGGCCATCGAGATGGGCTGCTCATAGCCCATCTGCTTGAGCGTCTCCGCCGCCAGCAGGGAGCGCACGCCGCCCGCGCAATACAAGATGACAGGCTTGTCTTTATCAGGCACAGCCTCTTCAATCTGAAGTTCAAGATAGCCGCGTGGCACATGAATCGCGCCAGGGATATAGCCCTCGTTCCACTCGTGCTTCTCGCGCACATCCACCAGCGTGTACTCGCCCTCGGTGAGCTGCCGGTTGACTTCGGTCGGATTCCATTCTTTGATTTCGCTGCGTGCCCGTCGCATCAATTCGCGGGAGGCATTGCCCATAGTCACACCTCGCTGTAAACCTGGCTCCAACGATGGCTGCCAGACCTCTTGACAGCCATCGAACTTGATAAAGTCTATCGCTTTACTTTATGAAGTACAAGCTAAAAATAGCATTATTGGGCCATTTTGTCAAGAAATAGTACCGACTGATACGGCGACTGCTTTCACCTGGGTTTCGCTGCCCCTGGTGTGGCATACATCGTGTAGGAATAAGAGGGGTACAGGCCAGGACGAGGTGTTTGGTCACAGGTATCTCAGACTTTCGCTCTGGAGGTGGAAGAGATGCCCCCTCAAGATGCTGCTTCATTAGAAGCTACTTTGCTGCCAACGCAGCAAGGTTTGGCTAGCGCCCAGTGTAAAGTGTCGAAACAGCAGCGTACTCTGCCCCAGTGTTTGCCTGCACAGCGCAGCGACCATATGGCTGGGGTAGCTCAGCAGAGAGGCTCCCACTGTGCCGCCAATTGACCCTGATCTCGCGCCGGGGTGTCTATCTCCTGACGCTGGCGCTGCTGGCTGGCTAGTGTGAAGTTAACCGTCGTGCGGGGGATCAGGGCAGGCGAACATCACGGCCACGTTAGGTGAGCGGCCTGTGGGTTCATAAGCACAGCCGTGTGGGTAGTACAAACAGGAGACGCCTCCATCACCCGATGGAGGCGTCTCCTGTTTGTACTGCTTATTCGCTGCAAGGCGCAGCCTGGTGGTTACACTTGCTCGACCTGAGTGGGGTCGGATGTTCCGGCGTTCGATGCGCCTGCACTGGATGACGCGCTAGCGGAGGCGCCACCTTCGGTTGCCGGGCGCTTGAAAATATAATAGGCGGATTGGGGTGACAGCGGCTGGATGCCCACCAGTTCCCATCCATCATGGCCCAGGGCATCGAGATAGCGCCGGGCAAAGGTGCTGCGGCGCTCCTCACCGCTAATAAGTGTCTCCTGGCCCTCGGATGAAATGCGTCCCCGGTAGTCAATATAGGCGACTTTATATTCCCACGCGGCCATCGTTGCTCCCTTCTGACTTGCCTGACAACGGCTGGATCAATCTATCACAGGGCTGGGAAAGCTGGAGCAGTAGACACGCGCCCGGCAAAGAATCGCTGAAAGCGCGTCTCCTGGGTCTACCTCATCCAGGTTTCCCTGGCCTCTGTGGGAAAGTATAGCCGCTGTGTGGCTTCTTGTCGCCCGCTTTCTCTCCAGTCTTTCTCCCAGTAAAGGCTACAGCAGGTTCCCTGTAGCTTTCTACAGGGTGGCCTATAGCTGCTAGGGCAAGTCGGAGACGCTTTGCCTGATCGAGATCAACGAGAGACTATCTTCAGGCTTTAGGGTGTCTATGACGCTCCCCTGGCTTGAGAGCGCGTGAGCATATTCAAGTAACTCTTCCAGATCAAACGGCTTGGTAAGGTAGGCGTCAACCTGGAGTTCCTCGCTGGGGGGGGCGTAAATAGTGGCGCTCATGGCGATGATTGGCAAAGGGGGGCCAGGCTCTTTGCGCAGGCGTTTGATAAGTTCACGCCCATCCATTACCGGCATGGCAAGATCAACAATGACCAGCGCTGGGCGCTGCACACGGACATAGTGTAATGCTTCCAGGCCATCGCTACAGGCCACCGTTTGAAAACCTTCCTCGGCAAGCAGAGCAGTAATCAGGTCGAGAATATCGGGATCATCATCAGCTACCAGTACAGTTGCTATCATCGTAAAATCCTTTGGATACCAGGATGAGGAAGATAGTTCTGCATCATCAGAGGGGCTATTATCTCTGACGATGCGCTTGTACAAGGGTAACGCTGCCCCCGTAGCGACGGAGTTCTGCGTCGATCCAATGAGGGTAGCGTAGCGCAGGGGAGCGGGAAAGCGTTCCTCACCCTGTCTGGCTCTGCCTGCGGCAAGAACTGTGCCGTGATTTACCTGGGGTGGTGGAACTTGAGGGTGAACGTTGCGCCTGTGTTGCCTTCCTCGCCGCTTTCGATCAAAAGGCGCCCATCGTGCGCTTCAATGATGCCTTTGGTGATGTAGAGGCCGAGTCCGCTGCCTTTGATTTTGCGCTCGCGCGCTGGAGCTAACCGTCCAAACGGTTTGAAGAGTTGCGCCTGGGATGCTGGGGCAATGCCCATCCCTTCATCATGCACGCTCAGGCAATCCCACTCCTCTTCAGCCCAGAGGCGGACTGTGACGGTTGTGCCGGTATCAGAGTATTTTACGGCGTTATCGAGCAGGTTGCTGATCGCCTGGACGATGCGGTCACGGTCATAGGCGCCTATAAATTCTTCGCTTGCTTGTGGCGCGCTGAAGGCAAATTGATGGCTGGGATGGGTGGAGTGAAGCTGTTCAATGATCTCACCCACTAAGACGAGCAGATCGCAGGGCGTGCGCTGCAATTCAAACTGGCCGGTGGCGAGCCGGGAAATATCCTGAAGGTCGCGGATGAGGCGTTTCAAGCGCTCGCCCTGGCTGACGATGGAGCTGATGCTGCCAGCGATGCGTTCTGGCTTCTGGCTGGGTTGCCCGGCGTATTGCGCGTAACCAATGATGGCGGTGGCGGGATTCATCAGTTCATGGGCGACCATTGCCAGGAAGAGATTCTGCTGCTGCTGGGCATCTTCGAGATCATTTTTGGCCTGGGCCAGCTCATCGATTTTTTGCTGCAATGCCTCGGTCGCTTCGTCCACCTGGCGGCGCAGGTCGCTATTGAAACGCTGGATGGTCTGATTGGCCGCCTCCAATTCGCGCACGCGCGCGGCCAGTTCGCGCTGCAAACGCTGGCGCTCCAGCGCGCGGGCGACGGTGAGCTTCAACTCTTCCACATCGGTGGGCTTCACCAGATAATCATAGGCGCCCTGGCGCATGGCCTGGATGGCTGATTCGAGGGAGGCATAGCCGGTGAGGACGATGGCGACCGCATCGGGAGCCAGCCTGCGCAGTTCAGCCAGCATCTCCAGGCCGTCGTCGCTGCCGAGCCGTAGATCGGTCAGGATCAGGTCAAAGGTTTGCTCACGCACGGCGTTAAGAGCCTCACGACCAGTGGCTGCGCCCTGAACATGGTAGCCTTCCATGTCTAAGATTGCCTGGATGGTCGTCAGCACGCCTGGCTCATCGTCAATGACCAGGATGTGTCCCGTATTCAGCGGGAGTTGCTGAGCATTGGCGAGGGTGTGCGCCTGATCCTCTGTCTCCAGAGGCGCTGGTGGTATGCTCCAACTCATGCTCTTCCTCCACGCGCCAGCCGCCCTGGCGCTTGTTCTCATTCGGTTACGCTGAGGCGCCTGCCCAGCATTCCGAAGGTAGCGGCAAGCCCACCAGAAAGGTAGCGCCCTTGCCTACTTTGCTATTGATGTGTATCTGGCCGCCGTGACTGCGAATGATCTCCTGGCAGACCCAGAGGCCCAGCCCGGTCCCTCGTCGGGCACCCTTGGTTGAGAAAAATGGTTCAAACATGCGCGCGCGGATATCCTCTGGTATACCCTCGCCATCATCGCGTACCCGCACGACGAGATATTTATCCGCCAGCAGCATGTTATCGTGCATCTGAGCGATACGGGTCTGAATGAGCAATCCACCACCGCGCGGCATAGCGTCACGCGCATTGAGAAAAAGATTGAGAAAGACCTGTTTGAGTTGATCGGCGGAGGCCATAATTGGCGGGAGCATGGTATCCAGCTCCAGGTTGGGGATGATCTGCCGACGTCGCAACTGCGGTTCGACCAATGCCAGCGTCTCCTGAACTACCCGGTTCACGTCGGTAAGAGCCATACTTGCCGAGGGACGGGCCACCCCAAGCATCTGACGGATGATGCGCGAGACGCGCTCTGTTTCGCGCTGGGCCAGTTCCAGCAATTCGCGTTGGGGAGCGTCTGGCGCTGAACGAGCCACCAGCAGGTAGAGCGCGTTTTTGATTGCCTCCAGGGGGTTATTGATCTCATGCGCAATTGAGGCGGTCAGTCGGCCTGTAGCGGCTAATTTTTCCGATTCAAAGAGATGCTGACGGATGCGCCCCTCTTCCAGTTCATCCAGACGCGCGGCTTGCACTGCCTCCAGGCCGAGAAGCGCTGCGCCGACCTGCCCAGCGACCACTTGCAGGAGAACCACCTCCTGCGAGCGAATTGCGGGCGCGCGCGCGCCGACCAGAACACCCCGCGCTGGCAGTAGGCCGCTGGTGGCCTGATCCTGGGCGGCCTGGTCTCCATCCAACCAGGTAGACATAGTGAAGCCTTCAAGCAGTTGGGGTGGGAGATCAGGCAGATAGGGAACTGGCACAGCCACCCAGTTGGAGTTGCCAACCAGCGCTTGCAGCGCATCGCTGTTGTTCTCATCCGGTTGATCGACGATATCTGGCCTGCCTGCTACATGAACGAGCGCTCTGCCCGTAAGCGCGACCCGCGCCAGCGGTTCTGTCTCGGCGGAAAGCGAGATGATCAAGCGCGCCAGGCTCTCTTGCTGGACGTTCAGGCCAACCGCTCCCTGGAGCGCTCGTTCGCCATTCGCAGCAAGGGTCAACAGCGCGACAAAGAGGCGCTCAAAGCGCAGGTGTTCGGCAAGGCGCATGAGTAGTGGTCCCAGCGCACCGTCGTAGAGCGCATATTGGTTGATGGTGACGGTCTGGAAGAGCGGTTCTGTTCCCATACAGCGTTTTTCACCGGCGCAGGCGCCGCGCGATGATTACCCTACTCTGATGCTATCACAGCGACGTACCAATCGGCTATTCTTTGCTATTATTTTAGATACGGCATCAGGCTGGAAAAGTCATTTTCCGGGGTGAGGAGCCTCCCAGATAGGCTATGCTGAAAGTCCTATTCCCGATACCGCTTGCTGAGGATACGAAGGGAGGGTCGCTCAACGCGACCCTCCCTTCGTTAACTGGTGTGCTAGGCGCGAATCTCTTCGACCAGGGAGAGATTGATGAAAAGATCACAGCTCTGGCGCAAGATGGAGGCAGTGGCCTCGTCGAAGGCGGCGACCTCCACGCGCACGCCATGATCGGAGCAGTATTCCAGCAGGGGCAGGAAGTCGCTATCGCCGCTGACCAGCGAGATACAATCCACTGCGCCTGCATCTACCATGCGCACAATGTCCATACAGAGATCAAGGTCCAGGTCGGCTTTTTTAGCTCCGCTGGAGAACGTCTTGTAGTTCTTGGTGGTGATGCGGTAGCCCAGCCCTTTGACGGCATCCAGGAACATCTGCTCGGCGCGTGGGTCGGGGCTGGTAGGGCAATAGGCGTGTGCGCGTACCAGCCGACGATTGCCGCGCAAGAAGTCGAGCAGACGACCAAAGTCGATGGCGATGCGCATATTGCGCGCGGAGTAGAGCAGATTGGCAA
>Ga0070730_10004352_pt1 | contig 12455 bp, 6 predicted proteins | sample Coa_R1_3_FD_66447 | JGI IMG/M metagenome (GOLD analysis project Ga0070730, IMG submission 66447) | Surface soil microbial communities from Centralia Pennsylvania, which are recovering from an underground coalmine fire - Coalmine... | ecosystem: Environmental > Terrestrial > Soil > Unclassified ... | reverse complement strand
GACCGATCTCATGCTGGAGCGCGAAGGCACGGGCGGGGCGTATCCGACAATCGTGCTGGCGGCGCAGCGCGCGGTATACAGCGACACGGGCAAGTCGGCGCGGCGACCGCATTGGACGCTCCAGAAAGGCGCGCTGCGCTACCTGGAGGGCACCGAGGCAGGCAACGAGGTCGCGTTCGAGTTCGACTCGCTGCAATCGCGCACGTTGCGCGAGAAGCCGGTCGATCTGCTGGCCGAGCCGAAAGCGCCGGACGAGATGCGGTTCGGCGAGCTCGGACGCTACATCGACGCGCTGCGGCGCAGCGGCTCGAATACGAAGAAGTTGCAGGTGGAGCTCGCGCTGAAGATCGCGATCCCGTTCATCTGTCTGCTGATCTCGCTGTTCGGTGCGCCGCTCGCGATTTCGAATCCGAAGAGCGGCATGGCGTGGGGCGTGGCGGCGAGTCTCGCGACCACGTTCATCGTGCTGCTGATGTTCCAGCTCGCGAAGGCGGTCGGCGCGGGCGGCGTGTTGCCGCCGATGCTCGCGGCATGGACGCCGAATCTTCTCGTAGGCGTCGCGGCCGTGTATCTGCTGCGTAAAGCCCCGACGTAGTCCTCTCCCCCGCGCTTGACGGCCTTTCCGGCCGGGGGCACTTTCTCCCGGTCTCGATGGGCACCAGCTACCAGCATCCCTTCCTGAGGAGAGGTCCATCCATGCGTTGGATCGTGAGCCTGAGCCGCGTCGTCTTGGCCGCGGCGTTGTGGTCGTTGTGCTGCATCTGTCCCGCATCCGCCCAGGGCGTCACCACCGGAGCCGTCGCCGGAATCGTGAGCGATTCCGCCGGTGGGCCGCTCGAAGGGGCGCGCGTCGTCGCGGTTCACGGCCCTTCGGGAACGACGTACGCGACCGTGACGCGGGCGGACGGCCGTTTCACGATCCCCGGGATGCGGGTCGGTGGACCGTATCGCGTCAGCGCGAATCGGCTGGGATATCGCCCCGAGGCCCAGAACGGCATCGAGGTGACGCTCGGCCAGACGACCGACCTGACGTTCAAGATGGCTCAGGCAAGCGTGCAGCTCGAGGCGGTAAACGTCGAGGCACCCGCGGCAGGCTCGGTGTTCAGCTCCGAGCGCACCGGGGCCGCGACGACGGTGTCGGCGGACCAGCTGTCGAACCTGCCGACGATCAGCCGGAAGGTCGAAGACGTGTTGCGGCTCACGCCGCAGTACTCGGGTATCTCGCAGCCTTCGTCGTCAGGCGCCTTCTCGTTCATCTCGTTCGCCGGTCAGGATAACCGGCTGAACAACATGACGATCGACGGATCGTACTTCAACAACTCGTTCGGCCTCGGCGGCCAGCCGGGCGATCGCACCGGTGTCGCGCCGATCTCGCTGGACGCGCTCGAGCAGATTCAGGTCAACATCGCGCCGTACGACGTGCGGCAGGGCAATTTCGTCGGCGCCGGCATCAACATGGTGACCAAGAGCGGCACGAACCAATTCACCGGCTCGGCCTTCTACAATACCCGCAGCAACAGCTTCGTCGGGACGCAGGCCGGCCCGAACGCCTTCAATCCCGGCACGTTCCAATATCACGACGTCGGCTTCGCGCTCGGCGGGCCGATCGTCAAGAACAAATTGTTCTTCTTTGGGAGCTACGAAGACGACGCCGCTACGGCGCCCGGCACGACGTTCCTGGCCAACACGGGCGGCCAGACCGTCGGCGGCAGCGTGACACGCGTGCTTGCCTCGGACCTCGACGCGTTGAGCACCTTTCTCAAGACCAACTTCAACTACACGACGGGTCCCTATCAGAATTACGACTTCAAGACCCCGTCCACGCGGTTCATTACGCGCGTCGACTACAACCTGAACGATCACAACAAGCTCAGCTTCCGCTACAATCTGCTCAATTCGGAGACGCCGGTGCTGATCTCGAACTCGGCATCGCTGGGGCTGGGCAACCGGCGCAGCAATCTCACGTCGCTCAACTTCGCCAACTCGAATTACGCGATCCTCGAGAACCTGCGCTCCGTTGTCGGCGAATGGAACTCGAGCTTCGGCAACAAAGCCAACAACCTGATCCTCGGCTACAACACGAGCGACGAGAGCCGCAAGAACGTCGACAGGCCGTGGTTCCCGCTCGTCGAAATTCTCAATAACGGAACCAACTACACCACGTTCGGCTTCGAGCCGTTCACACCCGACAACAAGCTTTTCTATCACAGCTATCAGCTGCAGGACAACTTCACGATCTATCTGCCCAAGCATTCGGTAACGTTCGGCGCGAGCCTCGAGAAGTACCACTCGACCAACGTCTTCTTCCCGGGCGCCCAGAGCGTGTACGTCTTCAACTCCTTGCAGGACTTCTACACCGCCGCCGACAGCTTCCTGGCGAATCCGTCACGGACGGTCTCGCCCGTGTCGATCCGGCGTTTCCAGTATCGTTACGCGAACATCCCCGGGCTGAAGGAGCCGGTGCAGCCGCTCGACGTGCTCTACGGCGGCGTCTACGCCCAGGACGAGTGGCGGCCGACGCCGAATCTCACGTTGACCGCGGGACTGCGGATCGATGCGCCGAAGTTCACGAATACGGCCTACGACAACCCCGTCGCCGACACGATGACGTTCCGCGACGCGAGCGGCGCGCCGGTGCATTACAACAGCGGCGCGCTGCCGGGAGTGAATCCCCTGTGGTCACCCCGTCTCGGCTTCAACTATGACGTCGGAGGCCGGCACAACACCCAGCTCCGTGGCGGCACCGGCATCTTCACGGGCCGGCCGGCCTACGTCTGGATCTCGAACCAGGTCGGCAACACCGGCGTGCTGACCGGATTCATCCAGCAGGACAACACGACGGCATATCCGTTCAACCCCAATCCCGACGCGTACAAGCCGGCGACGGTGACTGGCGCGCCGGCGGCCAGCTTTCAGCTCGCGCTCACGGATCCGAAGTTCAAGTTCCCGCAGGTGTGGCGCAGCAATATCGCGCTCGACCAGCAGCTCCCGTGGGGCATTACGGGCACGGCCGAGTACATGTACACGAAGGATGTGAACGGCATCGCATACATCAACGCAAATCTGCCGGCCCCGCAGACGACGTTCAGCGGTCCCGACGGCCGGCCGCGGTGGACGTCGAACCGGATCTACGCAAACGTCAGCGACGCAACTACGCTGACCAATCAGGGGATTGGTCACTCGGCGAACGTGGCGGCATCGCTCGAGCGCGCCTTCCGCAGCGGCCTGTTCGCGAAGCTCGGTTGGAGTTACGGCACGAGCAAGAACACGGTAGACGCGGGGTCGATCGCGTCGGGATCGTGGACCGGCAACCAGATCGCCGTCGATCCGAACAACCCGCCGATCGCGAATTCGCAGTTCGCGCCGGGGCATCGCTTCTTCGGCGCCGTCAGTTACAAGCGTGACTTCTTCGGCCTCGGCGCGACCACGATCGCCGTGTTCCTGGAAGACCGCAGCCCGGGCAACGCCAGCTACGTGACCTCGGGCGACATGAACGGCGACGGCGCCAACGGCAACGACCTGATCTATGTGCCGCGCAATCAGGGTGAGATGAACTTTGTCACGAACCGGGTAATCGTGGGTGTCGACACCGTGTTCTATACTCCCGCGCAGCAGGCCGCGGCGTGGGACGCGTTCATCAACCAGGATCCGTACCTCAGCAAGCGGCGCGGCCAGTACGCCGAGCGCAACGGCGCCTTCCTGCCGATGGTGTTCCGTGCCGATCTGAGCATCGCGCAGGACGTGACGCGCAAGGTGTCCGGCAACGCCAACAGTCTCCAGATTCGGCTCGACATCTTCAACTTCTTGAACATGCTGAACAGCGATTGGGGCGTGTCTCAAGGATTCGTGACGCTGCGGCCGCTGACGTACGCCGGCGTGGATGCGAGCGGTGCGCCGACCTACCGGTTGGCCAACGTCGGCATCAACCTGATCTCACAGTCGTTCCAGAAGAACGTCAGCACGCTCGACGTGTGGCGCATGCAGCTGGGCGTGAGGTACATGTTCAACTGGTGAACTGACAGGCTGATGGTCTGATGGGCGGAGAGGCATTAACACGGTAGGGGCGCAGCATGGTGCGCCCCTACATTTTTTCCCCGCCCTACCGAGCGCGCTTGTTCACCGCATCGTAATGGCGGGCGGCGGCGCATGCTGTTCGCGCCACGCCAGCCAGAGATACACCGGCACGCCCGTCAGAATAATCCCGATGTCAACCGCAAAGCTGCCAGTCTCTCGCACGAGATAGTTGCCGAGCAGAAACAGCGCGGCCACCAGAAACACGAGCGGCACGAACGGATAGCCCAATGTCCGGTACGGCCGCTCGAGCCGGGGCCGCGTGCGCCGCAGCACGTAGACGCCCGCGACCGCAAGCGCGTAGAACGGCCAGATGCCGATGATGAATTGATCGGCGAGCGCGGTGAACCGGCGGATGAGAATGAAGATCATGCCCATGACCGTCATCAAGACAATCGCAGCGGTCGGCGCATGGTTTTTCGGATCGACGCGCGCAATTTGCACGGGAAGCAGCCGATCCTCGGCGGCCGCAAAGAAGATCCGCGGCGCCGTCATCATCGAGCCGTTCAGCGTACCGAACGTGCTCACCGCGATCGCCGCCGATACCACCACCACGCCAGCAGGTCCGATCACCAGCTGCGCCACGTCGGCCGCGACCAGCTCGGCGTGCTTCATCTGCTGAATCGGAATGAGGTAGAGATAGACCAGGTTCGCGCCGAGATAGAGCACGACGACGGTGATTGTTCCGATCAGCAACGCGCGCGGCAAGGTCCGCTGTGGATTGGCGACTTCGCCGCCCACGAATGCGAGATCGGCCCAGCCGTCGTACGCCCACAGAATCGCCACCATCGCCAGCAAAAACGCCGAGATCCCGACCTGCGCGTGTTGCGCGAAGATCCCGCCCGCCGGTAGCTCGGCCGACTGCGTGCCGAGGGCGAATCCGACCAGGATCAGCGCCGCGAGCGCGCCGACTTTAAAGACGGTGCTCAGGTTCTGGAGTACGGCGCCGCGATGGATGCCGAAGAAGTTCACCGTGCCCACGAGCAGGATGTACCCGGCGCCAAGCAGCTGCTCGGCGGCAATGTGGAGTGGGCCGATGCTGGCGACGATGGCGCTCGGATCGTGGCCAAGTGTCCGCAGCGTGTACGCCGACGCGGTGATCCCGATGGCGCCGAACGCGCCCGGGCGGATGACCCAGAGCTCGGCCCACACGAACAGGAAGGCGGGCAGCCGGCCGAACGATTCGCGCACGAACACGTAGACCCCGCCCGAGCGCGGAAATGCCGCGGCGAGCTCCGAGTACGTGAGCGCGCCGCACAGCACGACGACGGCTCCGACGACCCAGGCGAGCAGGAAAAGTGGGACGTCGTCGATGCGGCTCGCGACGCTCGCGGGGGTACGGAATATGCCGCTGCCGATCGTGGACCCGACGAGCACCGCGACCGCGCTCCATAGACCGAGTCGCCGGAGCAGGCGCTCGCCCCAGCGGTCGGCAGGCATCAAGGGTGCGGACATAAGATTGGCAAATTATACCTTGACACCGCCTGCGCTGGGGGCATACTCCGAGAACGCTCGCTTCCGCATCCCCGGAGACTGACCATGCTGCAATCCCGTGCGTTCTCGCGCCTCGCCGTCATCGGCGTTCTCGCCCTCGGTTGTAAGACGTCGCACGCGTACGACTCCACGAACGATCCCGGCGGCCGGCCGCTCGGGACGACTACGATGGGGAGTCTGATCCTCACCGGTCGCGCTCTCTCGATCGATCCCGGCCGCACGGTGCTCGACGCCATCAGATACTCCATGCCGCAGCTGCGCATCACCGGTTGGACGCAGTACACGCGCTGTCCCATGCTCGAGCTGCGTGGGAAAGACAGCATGGAAGGCAGCAACGATCCGGACGTGTACGTGGATGGGACGCGAACGTCCGACACGTGTCCGCTCATCACGATCCAGGCTGTCCAGACGGAGCGGGTCGAGGTCTATCCGCTCGGCATGACTTCGCGGCCAGGCTATCCGAGCAGCGGCCACGGCCTCATCCTGATCTTTCTCGCGCGCGCGGACACGCCCGACAGCACCAGCTGAGGCACGCGCCGAACGCAACAGCCCCCGGAGAATCGCTCTCCGGGGGCTGTCACTTTCTCTTACAACTACGACAACGTCAGGCTACTGCCGCCCTGTAAACCACAACGGCGACTGAATGTCGTTGCTCGCGGTGAACTTCTGTGCCGACACCGCCGCGGCGACGTTTGCCGCGTTCAGCACGGCCTCGTTGTCGTCGTACGGCAGGCGCTCCGGAATCTTGCCCGGGACGCCCGCGCCGAACACGGCGTTGGGGCCCGGAACGAGCAGCGGCACCCGCGTGCGACGCACCTCCGTCCATGCCTCCATACCCTGCATGAACAGCGACGTCCATTTCTGATAAGCGATCTGCTGCAGATGGCCGGCTAACGTCGCACCGGCCGCATCGTATCCCACCTTGGCTTGCGCCCGGTACGTACTGTCGGCCGCTGTGCTGAGCCCGTACTGGCTCATCGATGCACTGATGGCGTTCGCGTAGTAGGTGGCCGCTGCCGCGCTGCCGCCCGGAATCCAGCCCCGCTCCGCCGCCTCTGCCTCGAGGAAGAGCACTTCGGAGTAGGTCAGCAGCGCCATCGGCGCCGCCCCCGTCTCGCGCCAGAACGCTCCGAAGCGCGAAATGTTGACGATCGGGGTGCCCGCGCCATCGTTGAGCCCGTTGGGAAGTCCCTGATAACCCGTCTGGGCCGGATTCACCTGGGCAAAAACCGGCAGGCGCGGGTCGGCCCAGCTGGTCAACGAATCGACGTACGTCTTGCTCATCCCGTAGTCGTCGCGACCGCCGACGTGGACATCTCGGTAAATCGGGTTCTGATTCGGCGACCCGCTGAGATACATGAGCTGAGCGTTATCCAAATTGCTCGTAAACACGCCGGCCGTCACCGCCGCAGCAGCCTCGGTCGCCGCCTTGGTCGGGTCCACCTGCGAGAGGTGGATCGCGAGACGCAAACGGAGCGAATTGGCGAATTTCTTCCACTTCGCCATGTTCCCGCCGTACATCAGGTCGCCGGACGGGAAACCGATTCCCGCGAGGTCGATCTCCGAGCTCGCCTGCGCTAGAGCAGCGAACAGACTGTCGTAGATCGCCTTCTGCGAATCGTACGTCGGATGCAACACCGTGTCGCCCTTGAGCGCCTGCGTATACGGCAAGTCGCCCATGGCGTCGGTCATGACGCTGTACGCGTACGACTTCATGATGCGCCCGACCGCGGACCAGTTGGGCGTCTTGGATGCCTCACCCTTCACGATCATGCGCTGGGCATCCTCGATGCCGCTGTTGTACATGCCCCAGCCGCCGCTCGTCCCTGACCGCACGATGTACTTGTCCTCATCACGGTATTGGATCTCGGCGTAGTACTGCACCCATAGTCCACCACCCCGAATGTTCAGCGCATCGACGCCGTCGACGTTCCCCACCACGTTCTGAATGACCGATGGCAGGATCGACGGGGGCGGTACATCGATCGGCCCGTTCGGATTCTGGTTGATCGAGGTCAAATCGCCGCAGGCCGTGAGCACGGCCAGTCCGGCGAAGACGCTCAGGATTTTGTATCGCATGTGATCTATCTCCTCAAGCGGCTACGGCCGCACGGACATGGTGAAGCCGATGCTGCGCGCGGTCGGCAGCTGGCCGTTCTCGACACCCTGGCGATTGCTCGTGTCGAAGGCGGTTTCGGGATCGATGTTCTTGTTCTTCGTAAAGAGCAGGAGGTTGCGCCCGACGACGGCGAAACTCGCATCCGAGAAGCCCAGGAAATGCGTCACGGAGGCAGGCAGCGCGTACGCCAGCCGGAGCTCGCGGAGCTTGAAGTACGTCGCGTCCACGATGCCGGGCTCCTGCGCGTAGAACGTGTTGTGCCAATAGTCCTGCGCCAGCACGTGCGTCGTGTCCGGCTGGCCGCTCGACTGGTACACCGCGTTCGGCACGATATAACCCGGGTTATTCCAGTCGACCTCGCGACCGGCGAGCGTGTTGGAGAGCACGCCCGAGTACTGGCCGAACCACTGCGTGACCGAGTACACCTGGCCGCCGACCTGTCCGTCGAACGAGAACGTCAGGGTCATGCGCTTGTAGCTGATCGTGTTCGTGATGCCTCCGACCCAGTCGGGGTTGTAGTTGCCCAGCACCTGCTGGTTCGGATCGCGGACCGGCAACCCTGTGTCATCGACGAGGATGTGCCCGGCGTTGTCCCGCGCCCATTTGTAGCCGACGAGGTTGCCGTAGGGCTGGCCAACATCCGCCGTCACGTTGACGTTCCAATACGAGCCAACGACGATCCGCGACACGCCGCTATACAGCGACAGAACCTTGTTGGTGTTCTTCGACCAGTTCGCGTTCACGTTCCAGCGGAAGTCTCCGCGCTCGACAGGCGTCGTCGCCAGGGCGACCTCGATACCACGATTGCGGACTTCACCGGAGTTTACGACGGCGCTGGTATACCCCGTCGAAGCCGAGATCGAAACCGGCAGAATCTGGTTGGTCGTGCTCTTCTGATAGATCGTGGCGTTGACGATCACCTTGTCGCGCAGGAAGCCGAGGTCGGCGCCGAGCTCTTCACCGGTCGTCTGCTCGGGCTTCAAGGTCGCGTTCGGCAACCGGTCGGGGGCCGTGAAGCTCGGCGACCCGCCCCACGCCGTGCCGGAACCGTACACCGCGGCCAGTTGATAGGGATCGGTGTCGTTCCCCACGCGCGTCCAGCTCGCGCGCAGCTTACCGTACGACAGGAAGCTGCTCTGCAATCCGAGCGCGTCGGTGAAGACGAACGCCGCGCCGACGGACGGATAGAACAGTGAGTTGGCGTTCTTCGGCAGCGTGGACGACCAGTCGTTCCGGCCCGTCAAATCGACGTTCAGGAAGTCTCTGTAGTTGAAGCTCGCCGACCCGTACAGCGAATTCACTTTCTTGTGGCTCTGCTGCAGCGTCGGGGCCAGCGCGCCCGCCGAGTTTTCCAGCGTATAGACGCCGGGAATGACCAGCTGATCGACCTGGGCGACGTTGTTATTGAAGTCGTTCTTCCGCTGGTTGCCGCCGGCGTTCACTTGCAGCCCCAGCGTCGGGGTCAGCTGGCGATTCGCGGTGATGAGGAAGTCGTTGTTGATCTCACTCCGCGTCTCGCCCACATCGACCAACCCGCCACCGGGGAACGGGGAGATGTTGTTCACCGGGTAGTTGGCGCGGAAATGGTTCTGATACCAGTCGCGGCCCGTGCGGCCCGTGACGCTCAACCAGTCGTTGACCTTATACGTGACGGATGCATGGCCGAGCCCGCGATTGCGCGAGTAGTCGGTCTTCTTGACGGTCGCCTCCCAGTACACGCTGGGGTGATAACTGTAATTCCAGCTGTACGGGAACGGCGCATCCGTCCGCATGTTGGGGTTGCCGGCGAAGATCTGCTGCGAGAGCGGATCGGCCGGATTCCGGTACAGGTTCTGCTGCAGGATCTTGGTGTCGACCTGGCGGCCGAACCAGATGAAGCCCTGCATCGGGTCGATCTCTTCGTACGCCTGCGCCGGCTGGTTCTGCATGCCGTCGTTGATGTAGTTGACCGACGCCTCGGCGCTCCAGTGATCGGAGACCTGGGTGCCGCCGGACATCGCGATGTCGGTCCGGTTGTTCGTGTTGTTCGGATACATCCCGCTTTCGTTGGTGCGGCCGGCCGACAGGCGGACGTTGCTGCGATCACTCGCGCGCGCCACGGCGACGTTCGCGTTGACCATGAGACCGGTCTGCCAGAAGTCACGCACGTTGTTCGGGTGCGGCGACCACGGGCCGGCGCCGAAGAACTGATTGCACGGATGCGACGTGTCGTACACGGCCGGCACGCCGATCTGAAGCAACGTGTCGGTCGGAACGCGCACGCAGCCCGTCGTCCGCCCGTCCATTTTCGGACCCCAGCTCTCGTCCGCACCGTCGTTCTTGCCGCCGAAGTTTCCGTCGACAAAGTCGAACTCGCCGTAGAAACCCTGGCCGTAGCGATTCTGATAATCCGGGAGCCGCAGCGGCGTCTCGGCGTTCGCGCCGAACGTGGCGGTGACGCCGAAGCCCTGGTTGGGAGCGCCGCGACCCGTCCTGGTCGTATACACGATCGCGCCGTTCGCCGCGCGCGAGCCGTACAGCGCGGCCGCGTTCGGGCCCTTCAGCACCGTCACCGACGCGACGTTGTCGGCGTTGATGTCCGCGGCGGCGTTACCCACGTCATACCCGCCGAATTCGCCCGAGCCGTAACCGGTATTGGACACGGCCGAGTTGTCGATCGGTACGCCGTCGACGATGATGAGCGGCTGGTTCTGCCCGAGAATCGAGCTGGCGCCGCGGACGACGATGCGTGCCGACCCGAACGGGTTCGACGAGTTCGTCACCTGCACGCCGGCGACTTTGCCCTGCAATTGGGAAACAACGTTGTTCGACTTGTTGTCGGCCAGCCGGTCGCCCGACACCGTTTGCGCTGCATAGGAGAGACTGCGTTGCTCGCGCTCGATACCGAGCGCCGTCACGACTTTCGACTCGAGCTCGATCGCGCCTTCTTCGAGCGCGAGATCTTGCGTCACCGGCTGGCCCGTGAGATTGACTTGCACGGACTGCGTCTTGAAGCCGATGAGTCGCGCGGTGAGGGTGACCGCGCCGGTCGACGACGCGGGAACGGTCAGTTGATAGCGACCGTCACCGTTCGTACTGCCGCTGACGCGGAGCGAGGGAATGCTCACGATCGCTCCGTAGAGCGGCGTGCCTCCCACGCTGGCAGTGACCCGTCCGGTGATCGTCGTCGGTGCTTGCGCAACGAGGACGGCCGGAGACAGCCCGAGCAGGGCCACGCCGAATTTGAGAGTGGAACGGAAAGACCAACGATTGTCGGCCATACACTTCCTCCTTCAGCTGCGGTTCTAGATGCTGCGACGGCGGGAGCAGCGACAATATCAGTAACTCGTGATTTTCGCCCACTCTTGCGCGACTCGCAAGGGCCCTCCCTGTTAGAATATGTGACTCCGAGAGAGAGCCCATGGACCGTCGCTTTGTCACCCTCGCCTGGATCGCCGCCGCCTGCACCTACCTCCTCATCGTGCTCGGCGCAGTGGTCCGAATTACCGGCTCCGGCCTCGGCTGCGGGGAGCACTGGCCACTATGCAACGGCCACCTCTTCCCGCCACTCAGCGACCCCCCGACGGTCATCGAGTGGAGCCACCGGCTGTTTGCCGCCCTCGTTTCGATTCTGGTTGTTGGATTGGCGGTCTATGGAGTCAGGAGCCGGGAGCTGGGAGTCAGGGCTCGCATGGCATATGTTGCCCTCGCACTCTTGATCGTTCAGGTCCTGCTCGGAGCGATCACGGTCAAAACCGGATTGACACCTCTTATTGTGATCTTGCATCTCGGGACCGCGATGTTATTGCTTGCAACTCTCATCACCGCCGCCCGCGGCCCGTGGACCCTGGCTCCCGGCTCCCGACTCCTCCTGAGCCTGACGTTCGTTACCGTGCTCTTCGGTGCGCTCACCGCGAATTTGGGAGCGACCAGCGCGTGCGGCGGATTCCCGTTATGCAATGGGCAGATAATCACCTCGGCCGGTCCGCTCGCGGCGATTCACTGGACGCACCGGCTGCTCGCGTATTCCCTGCTCGGATGTGTCGTCTGGTGGGTGTACCGCTATCCCAACCATGCCCTGGGACTTTTGGCGATCGTCCTGATTCAAATCACGATTGCGGCGACGATGGTGCTGCTTGGCTTTCCTGGTGGGTTGCAGGCGGCGCATGCCGCGGTGGGAGCAGCCGTGTGGGCCACGGCGGTGCTGGCCGCGCTCAGACCAGCAGCAACTCCCGCTGCGGCTCCTTCGGCGTCACCTCCGGACCCGCGTCGCCCATATACACGTTGATCTCACTCCGAATGCCGAAGCGGCCCGGAAAGTAGACGCCCGGTTCAATCGAGAAGCCGACGCCGGGGATCAGCTGGCGATTGTCCTCGGTCTCGAAGTTGTCGATGTGCGGGCCGGACCCGTGGAGCTCGCGATCGATAGAATGACCGGTGCGATGCACGAAGTAGTCGCCGAACCCGGCCGCGCGAATGACGCCGCGCGCGGCATCGTCGACCGCGGCGCCGGTCAGGGGTTGTGTGTTCTTCCAGCGCTCTCTGAGCAACGACACCGCGGCGTCCCGTGCGTCACGGACGACGCACCACGCACGACGTACTTCCTCCACGGGTTCTCGCCCCGCAAACGCCATCCACGTCTGATCGGCAAACACGCTGCTGAGCGACGGGCCCGCCCAGAGATCGAGCAGCAGCACGTCACCGGCGGCGAGCCGGCGATCGGTGCCCGCGTGCGGCTCGTAGTGCGGATTCGCCGCGTTCGGCTGAAATCCCACGATCGGTCCATGATCGG
>Ga0070730_10004351_pt1 | contig 12460 bp, 8 predicted proteins | sample Coa_R1_3_FD_66447 | JGI IMG/M metagenome (GOLD analysis project Ga0070730, IMG submission 66447) | Surface soil microbial communities from Centralia Pennsylvania, which are recovering from an underground coalmine fire - Coalmine... | ecosystem: Environmental > Terrestrial > Soil > Unclassified ... | reverse complement strand
GAACCCGGCGCCGGGCGGCGGAAACTCTACTTCCAGCTACAGCTTGGTCGAAGTACATGCGCCGACATCTGGAATCGTTCCGGGACCGCCTGCCGTTTTTCCGCAGACGTCTTACACCCTGGTTCCAGCCAACCTTTACGGCGACGGCGTGATCGATCTGATTGGCCCCGGAATCGGTATTACCCTCTGGGTTAACGACGGAACCGGAGCGTTCCAGATGGACTCCATCATTGGCCCGTCCAACTATGGCGTTGGCGGAATCGCGTATGGGGATCTCAACGGCGACGGCCAGACCGACATAGTGTACGTGCAGGGAAATGGCATTGCCCCCCCCCACGCATCTGGCTGAATTATTGGGCGACGGCAATAACACCTTCCACAACGGTAAGGGATTCGGTAGTTTTTCTGGAGCGCCAGCGATTATTGCGGCAGACATCAATGGCGACGGCAAGCTGGACCTCATCACCACGCAGGGCACCAACTCCGTATCGGTTTTTCTAGGGAACGGTGATGGTACCTTTCGGCATTTTGTGGATTACGAGGGTGTTGACGGGTATCTCCAAGTCGGAGATTTCAACGGAGACGGCAAGCTGGACCTCATCGTTGAGACCGAAAACACCAACACCAAGAACCGCTGGCACCTGTTCTTTCTCGCGGGCAACGGAGATGGCACGTTCCAGAAACCACAATTCATCCATGCCATTTCAAACGGCTGTTCTTTCGGGCAGATGCTTTGGGTAAGTGATTTCAACAACGACGGAAACCTCGACCTCGCCTTTTGTAGCACTGGCATGGTCGGAGTTATGCTCGGCAACGGTAATGGAACCTTTCAGAAGCCCGTATTCTATTCCGCATTGCTAACAGCCCAAGGCAGCTTCACCTTCACCGTGGGCGATTTCAATTCTGACGGCAAGACGGACATCATCATCCAGCACGAAGCGCTTGACAACCAGTTTATAAGTCTCTTTGGCAAAGGCGACGGCACTTTTCAGACGCCCCAGATCATCGACGGACTAGCATGCACTGGAGAACTGGGATTCGTGACAGGGGATTTCAATCGGGACGGCCTGCTGGATTTCGTGTCACAGACGCCAGGAGGCGGGATCTGTATTTATCTCCAGCAGTAGAATCAAGGGGCCATTCCGCGAGTACGTTTGTAAATGCCAGGTGCCCCATCCTTGCGCGTTTTTTGCGCAAGGGTGGATTCCACTGCTGCAAATCCCTTAGGGTGAATGCGCTCACCACACCCGCCCTACCCGCTCTTCCTCTGCCGCGCATAGAACCGGCGAACCTTTGCGCGGTTGCCGCACTTGGTCATGTCGCACCAACGCCGCCGGTGATTCTTGCTCTCATCCAGAAATAGCCACTCGCAGGTTTTCGACTCGCACGCCCGCAGGTACCGCAACTCTTCCGACGCCAGAAGATCCGCCGCTGACCGCGCGATCGGCCACATCACCGATTCAAAATCGTTCGGCGGATTCTCGAAGCGCCATTCGAACCGCCCATTGGTCTTCACCAGGATCGCGTGCTGCGCCGCCATCTGCACATATTGATTCACGAGGATCAGATCCCCCGCAGGCACCGGCTTCTTTTTCACCAGCGCCCAGAAGATGCCATACATCGCCTCGCGCAATTGGATCGCCGCACGCAGCGCATGTTGCGCCTCGTCCGGCTTCCTGCCGCTCAACTCAAACAGATGATCCACTCGCGTTGAGTCGAGAATGCCCGTGTCCTCTCCAAAGCGCGCGAGATCGACATAACTCTTGAGCAACTCCTTCGGCTCGCTGCTGAAACGATCGTCCAGCGTGTTGATGAAATCGAGGCATACCGGCCCTCCCACCAACTCGAATCGCGGCGGTCGCCGCCTTACAGTTTTCTTCTTGTCTTCTTTTTTATTACGCATAGTTGGGCACGCCAGTGCCCCATGCTACCTAACCATTAAAACACACTTGACAGGTTAGATTCCAACGCCTACGATTTACCTAACCGTTGAACGTCGTTTAGGAGGTTAGATATGCCTACTCACGAGCCGGCGCAAATTATGGCCCTTATCCGCAGCGGCAAACTCGTTAACATCGGAGGTAGACCCGTGCTCGTCCCCAACCCCAAACCGAGAACGCAGAGCGATCACGACCGTGCCTACTCCATCAAGCTCGCGCTGGCCTTCGTAGCAATCTATGTCGTGTGGGGCTCGACATATCTTGCGATTCGTTACGCGGTTGAAACCATTCCGCCGCTGGTCACCGCTGGCGTACGTCACGCGATTGCAGGCACGATCATGCTGGCGTGGGCGTGGGCGCGCGGCTACCGCCCGACGCGCGCGCATTGGGGCGCAGGCTTCATCGTGGGCGCGCTGTTCTTTCTCGTCGGACACGGCTCGCTGCACTGGGCCGAACAGTACGTCGGATCGGGTCTCGCGGCGCTGCTCATCGCGACCGAACCGATGTTCATCCTGGTGCTTGCGTGGATGACAGGCCAGCAGAAGATCAGCCGCATCAGCGCACTGGGCCTGGGTTTGGGCGTGATCGGCGTGGCCCTGCTGACCGGCATCGAGTTGAACATGAAAGGTTCGAGCCTGCTCGGAATGCTGGCCGTGTTGCTCGGCTCCGTGTCGTGGGCAGCGGGCGTGGTGATCTCTCCCAAAGTTCAGTTGCCTTCCGACGCGTTGGGGCGCACCGCGATGCCTACACTTTGTGGTGCCGCCATGCTGCTCGTGGCCGCGGGATTGACCGGCGAGTTTCACGCGACCCATTGGGCAAGCATTTCTCTCCGGTCGATTTGGGGCCTGGCGTATCTGATTGTGTTTGGTTCGATCGTTGCCTTCACCGCATACACGTGGCTGTTGCAGCGGTGTCCACCGGCGCTGGTGGCGACGCACACGTATGCGAATCCGGTGGTCGCGGTGCTGCTCGGATGGCTGCTCGCCTCTGAGCCGCTGACGGTGCGCGTGGTGCTGGCGTCGGTCGCGATCCTGGGAGCGATCGTGCTGATCCGTCGCGGCGAGCGCGCAGCGCGGCCTGCAGCCGCTGTGTCGGCTGACGTGAGAGAGGTGAAGGAGTGCGCCTAATTTCTGTCGCGGTCGTGATCCCGGTCGTGGTCTCGCATCCTTAACTCTGAGCACAGGATCCATAAGTGATCCATGTACTCGCCGCTGTTGGAGCGGAGTCCCGTGATGACTGCGCCCTCAGGACAACTCGCCCACGCGGGACGGCCGCCGGGTTGCGGCCTGGCGACGAGTTGAGTGGGTTCAGTACGAGGATGCTCGCGCCTCTCCGCGATCTCGCGGATGGGGCTGCATTCGCCGGCGGCTTCGTCGATGGAAGCGCCGGTGCGCCCGCGCAGGCCGCGTAACACCATGCCCTCAGGACAATAGGCATCGCCAATGGGACGGCCGCCGCGGCTGCCGGTGCGCTCAGTGACCCTGCGATCTTCTCCGATCCATCCGTCGGGGCGCAGCGGCGCGCACTCGAGCCACGCCTGGTTGTAATACTCCCCAGTCTGCACGTGGAAGCCGATGGCCACGAAGCCAGGATCGCAGAGCGCATCGCGCGAGGGACGTCCGCCGTTGCCGCCGCCGAAGTCGCGCGCGATACGGTCGTCAGAGACGCGCAGCCCTCCGCGATCGCGATCACGGTCATGATCGCGGTCGTGGTCGCGGTCTTGCGGCGCGGCCAGCGCGGCGAGTGCGATGAGAAATAGAATGGCAAAGAGAGGAACGATTCGAGCCGTTGTAGAGTGATTGCGCGGGATGCGATTTGAAGGTCTCATGACACGCCCCTTATGATGATGGTCCGCCCAAAGCAGGACGATTTGATCCGGATGGTAGAAGTCTATTGGAATGAAGTCAATGCAGAGTCAGGTACCGGGTGGTCAAGGGTAAAAGCGCCGGCGTAGGTAAATTTTACATACGTTCCGGCCGGAACATTTCAATGTACATAAATGTACGTACATATCTATATTAGGTTGTTGAAACGGCGGCAGATACGCCGTTTGGGATGGAATGACGGAGTAGTAATATTTCTGGCCTGATCCAATTTTTTGACGGAAAGTGACTGCGTGGACCGAGGGCGACGAGAATTTTTGATTCGCGGGTGTCAGGGTGCGTCGGCGGCGCTGGTCGCAGCGCGCCTGGGTAGACTTGCCTTCCCTTTCTTTGGTTCCGCGTCCGAACCGAGCGCTTCACCGGCTCCTGATTACCATCTTCATCCGCATTATCGCGCGCCGATGCCGCTCGATGCCGTGCTGCGTAAGGCGAACGCGGAGTTCGATGACTTCATCACGGAAAAATATGCGGACCAGATTGCGGCCATCCTGGCGCGGTGGACTTCGGGATTGTTGCGGTCCCCGCAAGATGTGGACGCGGTTCAAAAAGTTCTGGCGCCCAGTTTTTCCGCCGCATCGCTTACTCCCGCGAACACGCGCAACGTGCGGCCCGGGCCGCCGATCGAGATTCATCGCAAAAGATTTTCGCAACAGCTGTCTGTGGGGGGAAGCGCGTTTCTGGAAGAGCTGCGTTCTTCCTTGAGCAGTTTGGCAAAGATCCTGACTGCGGAATTTCAGGTGACGGGAATTGACGCCAGCGGGATGCAAGGGGCAAGAGGCGCATTGCGGACTCGAGTGCGCTACGAGTTGGTAGGCACGGGCCGTGATTTTTACCGGGAACAGAAAGTCGGTTACTGGAATTTGCTTTGGGAGGCTTCGGCTTCAGGAGAGTTCCGGCTGCGGAACTGGCAGGCAGAAGAAGAAACGCAAAGCCGGGCAAGCGCTCCCGGATACGTTGACATCGCGGCGGCGGCGCTGGGAGGAAATGCATCGTACGCTGCGCAACTGTTGCGGGGAAGCGATTACTGGCGGACCGTGCTGGATGGAGCTTGCGGCATTGATATCTACGGACACAACGGGGTTTCTGTGGGCGACATCGACGGCGATGGACGGGATGATCTTTACGTCTGCCAACCCGCCGATCTTCCGAACCGCCTGTATCGCAATCGGGGAGACGGAACGTTCGAAGACATCACGGAAGCTTCAGGTGCGGGCATTCTCGAAGATACGGCGTGCGCGCTCATTGTGGACGTGGATAACGACGGCCGCCAGGACCTGATCGTCGTCCGCAAGAATGGGCCGCTGTTGTTGCTGAACGAGGGGGGCGGCAAGTTTCGGCAGAAGGACGACGCGTTTCGTTTCGCGAATCCTCCGCAAGGCACTTTCACTGGAGCGGCGGTGGCGGACTACGATCGCGACGGCTGGCTCGACATTTATTTCTGCCTGTACGTTTTCTACCAGGGCGCCGATCAGTACAAATATCCTTCGCCGTATCACGATGCAGAAAATGGGCCGCCGAATTTCATGATGAAGAACAATCGCGACGGCACGTTTCGCGACGTGACGGAGGAAAGCGGATTGAATAAAAACAATACGCGCTACAGCTTTTGCTGCGCGTGGAACAACCGTGACGGCTGGCCCGACCTTTGCGTGGTGAACGACTTCGGGCGCAAAAATCTTTACCGCAACAATGAGAACGGGACCTTCACGGATGTTGCGGCGGAGGCAGGCGTAGAAGATGTAGGGGCGGGAATGGGGGTCTGCTGGTTCGACTACGACAACGACGGCGCAGAAGACCTTTACATTGCCAACATGTGGACGGCCGCGGGGGAACGCATCAGCATGCAGGATGCATTCAAGAAGAATTCGCCGGCCGAGGTGCGGATGCTCTATCACAAGCACGCGATGGGCAATTCGCTGTTTCGGAATGTCGGGGTAAATGGAAAGCCTGGACATGCGTTCGAAGATCGCACCGCAGCGGCGGGCGTGGGGATTGGCCGGTGGGCATGGGCGAGCGACAGTTGGGACTTCGATCATGACGGGTTCGCCGATCTCTACGTGACAAACGGAATGGTGAGCGGCCCCTCGCGCGAGGATCTGAACAGCTTTTTCTGGCGGCAGACGGTGGGTTTCTCGCCGGACCGGGCGGAGGCCTCGCACGAGTACGAGCAGGGATGGAGCGCGATCAACGAGTTGATCCGCTCGGATGGCACATGGAGCGGGTACGAACGCAATATTTTCTATGCCAACAACCGGGATGGCACATTCTCCGACATATCGGGCGTAACTGGTCTGGACTTCGTGGAAGATGGTCGATCGTTTGCACTCGCGGATTTCGACCTGGACGGACGGCAGGAAGTATTTCTCAAAAACCGGAACGCTCCGCAACTGCGGGTGCTGAAGAACGCGGCGACTTCCCTGCCGCCATCGATTTCATTTCGACTGCGGGGGACGAAGAGTAATCGCGATGCGATTGGAGCGGTGATCTCGATCAAGACGGAACAAGGGCTGCAGACGCGGTCGCTGCAGGCGGGGTCGGGATTTCTGTCGCAGCATAGCAAGGATGTGTTTTTTGGTCTCGGCGCGGCCAAGGGGCCGGTGACGGCGTCGATTCGCTGGCCGAGCGGACTCGTCCAGGAGTTGCGCGACTTACCAATTGATCATCGGATTTGGGTGGAGGAGGGAGCTGCACCGACTCGCAGAGAGCGGTTTCGATCGCCCGCGAAATTCGAGCAACGCGAGCAACCGGCCGAATCGCTTCCGACAATCGTGGGGACCTGGCTCCTGGCGCCGATTGCCGCGCCTGATTTCACCCTGCCCGACCGTCGCGCGGGAGTTCTGCGATCGCTCTCCGCTCTGCGCGGCAGGCCAGTGCTGCTGCACTTCGGCGCGACTGGGGATGAACGCACGCGACAGGATTGGTCCACGTTATCTGGGCACTATCAGGAGTGGAGCGCGCAGGGACTGCAAATTCTCTCCGTCGTGTTCGAAGAGGGAGCCGGCATCGAGAGCAAGAAACGCATTTACGCTTTCGCGATTTTGGCAGGCTCGGACGACGTGGCGGGTATTTACAACATTCTTTATCGTTACATGTTCGATCGGCGGCGCGATCTGGGACTTCCGACATCGTTTCTGATCGATGCCAAGGGCGAGATCGTCAAGCTATACCAGGGACCGCTTGATGCTGAAGCCGTGGGCAAAGACTTCCGCAATGTTCCGGGGAACTCCGCGGAGCGACTTGCGCGGGCGCTTCCCTTTCCCGGCGTGGCGCAAGAGGCGGAGTTCCAGCGCAATCATCTTTCGTATGGCTCGGTGTTTTTTCAGCGCGGGTATCTGGAGCAGGCAGGAGCGTCGTTCAAGATGGCACTGCGAGACGATCCGGAAAGCGCGGAGGCGTTGTATGGGGTGGGCAGCGTTTATCTGGAGCAGGGAAAACTGGGGGAAGCGCGGCAATCGTTTGAACGAGCCGTTCAGATGCGGGCGAAGTATCCCGATACGCTGGCGCGCGCGTGGAACAATCTGGGATTGCTGGCAGGGCGCGAAGGCCACACAGGTGAGGCGATTGAAAACTTTCAGGAGGCGCTGCGACTGAGCCCGGGTTATGGGATCGCGCTCAATAATCTTGGGAGCGCTTATCGCGCGGAGAAGCGCTGGGATGATGCGCGGGCGATCTATGAGCGACTGCTGCAACTCGGGCCTGAGGATGCGGAGGCGAACTATGGGATGGGGATGGTATATGCGCAGAAGGACGATACGGACCATGCCTTTGAGTATTTGCAGCGGGCATTGAAAGCGCGGCCCGGATATCCGGAGGCGCTGAATAATCTGGGGATCCTTTATTTGCGGACGGAGCGAGTGAAGGAAGCGGTGGCGAGTTTTGAGGAATCGATTCGAGTGGCGCCGCAATTTGATCAGGCGTATTTGAATCTGGCGCGGGTGTATGCGGTGGAGGAGATGAAGGACAAGGCGCGCGCGGTGTTGGGGGAGTTGTTGAAGGTGCATCCGGGGCATGCGGGGGCAGAGCGGATGTTGGAGGAGTTGAAGTAACGGACCACGGCGCTGAAGCGCCGGAATTTTCTCGCGCGCTTACGCGGCCCTAAAGGGCCGCTCTTCCACGGTATTTCAATCGGCGGTCGAATTAATCGCGTGAGGGATAGCGTGTGTTTCGTTTACCCCCGGCGACCACGGGCCCTAAAGGGCATCAAGCTCTCTATCTCTGACGCGGCCCTAAAGGGCCGCTCTTCCACGGTATTTCAATCGCTCGTGAAGGTTTCGCGGAGCTAGCGGTGCTGGTCGCGGCGGCGGAGGTAGTCGATGAACATTTGTTCGACGGGCTTGTCGTAGGTGCGGAGGACGTGGCGGACGGTGTGTCCGCTGACGAATGTGCAGACTTCTTCGGCGAGATTTTTGGCGTGGTCTCCGGCGCGCTCGAGAGATTGGGTCATGAAAATGATTTGCAGGCTGGCCTGGCGTGCGACGTTCTCGGGATTCTCGATGTGGCGGAGGAAGATGAGATTTCGGAGGCGGTCCATTTCGGCGTCGGCGCGGAGGACGTCGATGGCCTTGCTGACGTCGCGGGCGGAGAACGCGGTGCCGCAGTCGGTCAGCATTTTTTCGAGGATGGTCGCCATCTGGGTGAGGTCGCGGGTGTCCTCGGAGTCGATGCGTCCGCCGGCGGCCTGGGCGCTGTTGGCGAAGCTGAGCAGCAGGTCGCCGATGCGCTCGAGGCCGATCATCACTTTCATGCAGGCGAGAAGTTCGCGGGCCTCGGCGGGACCGACCTCTGTGATGGCGTTGGTGACTCCGCTGTCGATTTCCATGTCGAGCGTGTCGAGTTCGCGCTCACGCTGACGCAAGGAGTTGAGCAGGGCGTTGGAGCCGGTGGCGATGCCTTCGGCGGCGGCGCCCGCGGCTTCCTGGGCGAGGCGGCAGGCTTCGACGGTGCGGCGCACGATGTACTGATGGGCCGGTTCGGGGTCGGGAGTCTTGATCGCAGTACTCATAGTTGCGTCCGGCGTGCGAGAGCGTAGGGAGCGATGGGACTTGCGGGACCCGTCGCTGCGACTCCGCCGTTCATTGGGTTGGATGGCCAACGCCTAAGGATAGGTTTTCCGGTGGACATTGTGGTTAATAAGCTGTGAATTTTGCGTAACTTTTTGCTATTGGATGGCGCACTCAGGAAGAGTACGACAAAGCGCAGAAAGTGGCCAGTAGTGGGGGGTGGCTGACGCGCGGCCATGGTTAAGCGGGAGACCCGTCATAACGCCAATATTGGGGGAGCACTCAGGCGTTGGGCAGGGTGAAGAGGAAGGTACTGCCGTGGTTGAGTTCGCTTTCGGCGCGGATGGAACCGCCGTGGGCAAGCATGATGTGTTTGGCGATGGCGAGGCCGAGTCCGGTGCCGCCGGATTCGCGGGAGCGGGCTTTGTCGACGCGGTAGAAGCGTTCGAAGAGGCGCGGGAGGTGCTCGCTGGAAATGCCGGCGCCAAAATCCTGGACATAAAACTCAACTCCGAATTCGATGCCGCGGGAGGCGGGGCGCGCGCCGAGAACGATGCGTCCGCCGGCGCGTCCATATTTCATGGCGTTGTCGATCAAATTGGCGAAGACCTGGTGAATCGCTTCGCGATCAGCTGCGACGGAGGGGAGGGATTCGACCGGGCCGTTCTCTTCGCCGTCGATGATGTGAAGGTCGACGCCCTGGCTGCGAGCGACCTCGCGGAAACTTTCTTCGGCGTCGTGGAGAAGTTCGATGGGAGGGACAGGCTCGGTATCGAAGCGAGTCTCGCCGGATTCGACGCGGGCGAGGGTGAGGAGATCTTCGGTGAGACGCGACATACGGGCGGCATTCTTGCGGATGATCTCGAGGAATTCGCGGTTGGGAGCGCCGTTGTCGGGAGTGGTGTCGAGGAGAGTTTCGGAGTATCCCTGAATCGAAGTGAGGGGTGTGCGGAGTTCGTGAGAGACGTTGGCGATGAAATCGCGGCGGGTTTTTTCGACGCGCTCGGTTTCGGTGAGATCGCGAAGGACGGCGACGGCGCCTCCACCGGGAAGGGGTGCGGCGGTGACGTCGAAGGCGCGTCCGGAAACGATGGAGGTGGCGCGGGCGGTCTTGACTTCTTTGGTGGTGGTGGCGGCTTTGACGGCGGCAAGGAAATCAGGGTCGCGAATGGTTTCGACGACGGGAGCGTTGAGGCGAGTCTTTTGCGGGACGAGGCGGTCCATGGGCTGGTTGGCCCATTGCACAAGGCCGTCGGCGCTGACCGCGATGACAGCGTCTTGCATGCTGTTGAGCAGAGTTTCGAGCTGACGCTGGCTGGAGCGGACAGCGGCAAAGCTGCGTTCGACCTGGCGGGCAGTTTTATCGAGGGCGCCGCCGAGGCGTCCGATCTCGTCGGCGGACTTGTCCTGCACGCGGGCTTTGAGATCGCCTTCGGCGATGTGGGCGGCGACATCGACGATGTGTTCGAGGCGGCGCGCGGTGGCGGTGGAGGCGGCGGTCGCGACGATCAAGGCGATCAGTAGAGCAATCGTGGAACCCCAGATCAGGCGGTTGCGAACCTTCGACTGGACGGCCTCGACGTCGGAGAGAGGATAGGCGAGGCGGACCGCGCCGCCGGACACGGGAGCGGCGACGTAGAGAAATGGAATGCCGAGAGTGGCGCTGCGGCGTTCGTTCGATCCGGTTTTGCCGGCGAGGGCCGCGGCGAACTCCTTGCGGGTGGCGTGGTTCTCCATGGTGGCGGGATTGGCTTCGGAGTCGGCGAGGACTTTGCCGGAGGCGTCGATGACAGTGGCGCGGGCGCCAGCGGCCTGACCTTCTTGCGCGACGATTTCGGCGAGGGGATGCGCGTGATCGGTCTCAACGCGATGGGCGAAAAGGACAGCCTTCTGGGTAAGGTTGCGCTCGATCTCGGTGCGGAGCGAGGCTTCCCACGCGCTGCCGATCATGAAATCCAAGGTGACGGCAGTCGCGGCGATGACGATCAGGAAGGCGGCGAGGAGCTTGAAGAAGATGCGGCTGTTCACGCGCTCCTCATTTGGGGACCTCGAAGCGGTATCCGGCGCCGCGGACGGTTTTGAGATAGCGCGGGTTCTCGGGGTCGGGCTCGATTTTTTCGCGAATGCGGCGGACGTAGACGTCGACGGAGCGCGGAGTGACGTAGGAAGTGTCGCGCCAGACGGAGTCGAGGAGATGATCGCGGCTGAAGACGCGTCCCTTGTGGCGGGCGAAGTAATCGAGCAGGCGGAACTCGGTGGCGGTGGTGGCGACGAGATTGCCGCTGACGGTGAGCGTCATGGCGGAGGGATCGATTTCGATTTCGCCGACTTTCACAGGACTTGGGGGCAACGGGCGCTCGAAGCGGCGCAGCACGGCTTTGACGCGGGCTACAAGTTCGCGGGGACTGAAGGGCTTGGCGATGTAGTCGTCGGCGCCGAGTTCGAGTCCGAGGACGCGGTCAGCCTCGCTGCTTTTTGCGGTAAGGAAAATAACGGGAACGGCGGCGAGACCGGAGGTCTGGCGAATGGTGCGGCAGATTTCGAGTCCGTCTTTGCCGGGCACCATGATGTCGAGAAGGAAGAGTGCGGGACGCTGGCGTTCGGCGTCGGCGATGACGGTGGCACCCGTGGGATAGACGCGCACGGTGAATCCTTCGTTTTCCAGATGATGGCGGACAAGACGGGAAATGTCGGGATCGTCTTCGACGACGAAGATGCTGGGTTTCACGGGATTATTGTAGCTGGAAAGCGGTTGCCGATTGCCAGTTGTCAGCTGCAAGTAGCGGAATCGAGGTGGATTTTCATCGGATTTTAACAATTGAGATGGAAAGGCTTTTACCACAGGGGACGCTGAGGATCACAGGCGAAACCTTTTTTAGATCGTGATTACCAGGTTGCTGGCTTTGTCGACGTGGAATTTCTTTCCGGGCGGGATGACTGTGGTGGCGCTGTATTCCGTGATGATGGCGGGGCCGGGGTATTTTTTGTTGGGTTGGAGTTCTTCTCTCGAGTAAATCTTCGTTTCTTGTTTCTTGCTGTCGAATAGGACCGGGGCTTTGGCAGGGGAAAGCACACCTCGCTTCGCTCGGGGGCGGACGAATGGGTCCACCCCTACACGAGCAGGCCCTACACGAGTTGTGATTGACTTCAGCCGGGAACGGAGACGGAGAGTCACGAGTTCTACTTCTCTTGTGGGATGCGTATAGCCGTAGCGGCGTTTGTGTTCCTGCTCGAAATCTGCGAGGAGATTTTTGGTGAGGGGGATGTTGAGTTCGTAGCCCTGACCGCGGTAGCGGATGTCTACGCTGCGGGTGTGATGCGGAGTTCCTGGCCAGGCCTCGGATTGAAAGTCTTTGGCGGCGCTTTTTTCGAGGGCTGCAAATTCCTGATTCAATTTCTCGTGGGGAACTTTCCCCTGAACACGCCAGAGGACGGTGCGCGAATAGTCTTTCACGACGTCGCTCGCAAGAATTCCCAGCGCGGAAAGTGCGCCGGGGAATGCGGGGACAATGACGTGCGGGATGCTGAGAGCTTCGGCGAGAGCGCAGGCGTGGAGTCCTCCAGCGCCGCCGAAGGCGACCAGGGCGAATTGGCGGGGGTCGCGTCCGCGCTCGATGGAGACGACGCGGATGGCTTT
>Ga0070730_10004349_pt1 | contig 12463 bp, 6 predicted proteins | sample Coa_R1_3_FD_66447 | JGI IMG/M metagenome (GOLD analysis project Ga0070730, IMG submission 66447) | Surface soil microbial communities from Centralia Pennsylvania, which are recovering from an underground coalmine fire - Coalmine... | ecosystem: Environmental > Terrestrial > Soil > Unclassified ... | reverse complement strand
ACCATACGCACGAAGTCGCCATCAACAGCAGTTACTACCCAATTTTTTATCTGCCGATCATGACCGCAGCCATGTATTTCGGCCCCCTGGGAACGCTGCTCTGGACTTTGGCTTCGGCGGCGGCCTACTGTTCGTATCTGCCCGCAGCCCTGGGAGAATTTGAGATGACCGCCGCGAGCACGGCGGAGTTGTCCCTGCGGATTCTGTTCTTCTTTCTGGTGGGTATGATCGTGAATCGCTTTGTGATGAACTACCGCAATCAGGTACAGCGATACCAGGCGCTGACGGAAACGCTGAGCGAGGCGAATCGCGATCTGAAGCAGGCCCGGGCCGAGGCGCAGCGCGCGGAACGGCTCGCGGCCCTGGGGCAGCTCTCCGCCGGCCTGGCCCATGAGATACGCAATCCTCTGGGCGTGATTAAAGGTTCGGCGGAAATACTGAGTCAAAAACTTGCGGCTTCCGACGAACTGGCAAAAGAGCTTTCCGGATATATCTATACAGAGGTAAACCGCCTCAGCGCGCTTGTGAGCCGCTTTCTTGATTTTGCCCGGCCGCTTCATGTGGAGCCCGTTCCTCAGGATGTGACGGAAGTGCTTGAGAAGTCGCTCAAGGCGGTTGCGGATCAGCGTGCGGACGTCAACGTGAGGATCCGCCGGGATTACGCTTTACACCTGCCTATGGTGATGGCGGACCCGGAGCTTTGCGACCAGGCTTTCAGCAATCTTCTGCTGAACGCGTGCCAGGCCATGGGCGAGCAGGGAGGAGAGTTGCGTATCAAAGTCAGGCCGGAGCATGAAGACAAAAAAATGGGCGTGGCGATTGAAATTCAGGATACCGGGCCGGGAATAGCGCCGGAGATGAAGGAGGAAATCTTCAATCCGTTCGTGACCACGAAAAAAACCGGTGTGGGACTGGGGCTGGCCATTGTGTCCAGAATTCTCGACGGACACGGTGGCTCGGTGCGCGTGGTGGCCGCGCCGGAAAACGCTGGGGCTTGCTTTCGCGTCTGGTTGCCGTGCGCTCCGCAACCGGCACACTGATCCTCAGTTATCAGGGCAAACGCGGCATTCGATTCGGTTTTTGCCGCTCATTTTACCCAGGTACATGGTTTCGTCAGCCATGCCGATCATCGCGTCGGCGGAAGCCGTCGCTGATGTAAACGTCACGATTCCAATGCTCAGCGTAACCGGAGAACCGATGGTTTGGGTCTTTTCGAGCAGACGATCGTACATTTTTGTTATGGTGGCGGAAGCAGCTTCCGCAGATGTTTCGGGCAGGAGTATGGCGAATTCATCTCCGCCGAGGCGGGCCAGAAAGTCGGTGGTGCGCAGGCTGTTTTTCATCGATTCCGCCAGGGTTTTGAGCAGGGCATCGCCGCCAATGTGTCCGCGGGAGTCATTGACTCGCTTGAAATTATCCACATCGATGTACACCACCGAGAGCGGACGGACATGGCGCTGGATTCTCTGGCGTTCAAGGTTTACCAGCGCGATAAAGGCCCGCCGGTTCAGCAGTCCGGTAAGCGGGTCGCGCAGAGACAGCTCCTGTTCGCGCCGGTAGAGCCTGCGGACTTCGGAAAAGATAAACACAACAAAAGAGAACATCGCCAGATCCATGGCAAGGTTCCACCAGAGTGCGCCCGCCGTGGTTGCGGAATGTGTGATTTCAAAAGACAGCAGGAGAGCCGCGGAGGCAAAAGCAAAAAACCACCCGAGCAATGGAGTAATAAACCATGCGGCAAATGAAATGGGGACGAGAAACAGAACGGAAACATCGCGGGCTGGAGGAGTGAAGTAGCGCAGCGCCGTCACAAGCGAAAATTCAAGCACGCTGGCTGATACAAGAAAAGCGCGCGATTGTCTGCCGAACCAGGCCGTGATGTTGATTTGCGTCAGCTTGGAAAAATTAGTCAACTCTCAATCATAACGGCTCTTATTTCGGAGTGAACTGGGAAAGGTCGTAGATCCCTAATTGTTTTTCGATCATGGTGACCTGGTCCACCGCGATATCAAAGCCGTCGCCGCCGAAGGTCTTGTGCTCGATGCGGTCGAACTCCTCTCCCAGAGCGTCATACTCGTGTTTGCTCACAATGTCATGCAGGGCGGGGAAGAGCACGGTATCTTCGCGCGCCTCGTGCGGGCGATACATGCGGATGAATCCGGCAAGCGCGGCGCCGGTGGTCTGCAGGTCGCCGCCTTTCACAGATGCCATAATGCGCTGAGTGAGCGTGCGGCCGGCTTTATGCTGCTCCCGCAGCGTGCGGGTGAGATCAACCAGCTTGCCGGCCTTCTCGAAGCGGGGAAAGAGGTAATCTTCTTCCAGTTTTTCGTGGTAGTCCTCGATGAATTTCTGGATCATCCCGGCGGCCTTGAGAAGCGGATCGGTATCGAACTTCTGCTTTGCCTGAATGCGGCGCAGGGATTCATCGTAAATCAGCAAAATACGATTGAGCACGCCGTGTTCGCGCATCAAATCTTCATTGGTGGAAACATCGTCTTCTTTGGGCACATCAGCCTGTTTGGATTGCTGAAGTCCCAGGACCGGGAGTGCCAGGGCTGAAGTGACCAGGGCCGAGCCGCCGATAATAAATGCACGCCGTTCTGTAGCCATTATGTGTCCCTTTCGCTATCGCATATAAATGCAGTTCGTCGAATTCATATGCCAGCGCAGAAATAATATACTCTCCGGTCGGCACTGGCATAGATGCAGGGAAGACGGTTCTGGTCATGTGCCCGATTACTTATGCTGTTTGGCTACTCTCAAGGAGGTTGTAAGCATTCATGAGACTCTCATCTGCCGCGAAATTACTGTTTGCTTTGATGTGCGCCTGCACCGCAACGATGATTTTGGGTCAGGCCGGTTCCGCGCCAGTTCCAGCGCCTCTCACGCTGACGCTGCAGGATGCGCTGGCCCGCGCCCGGGTCAACAGCGTCCAGTTTCAGGCTGCGCTTACCGACCAGGGTGTGGCGCATCAGGACAAGATACAGGCCTTCGCCGCGCTGTTGCCGAGCGTGGCTTACAACAATCAGGCAATCTATACCCAGTCGAATGGGGCGCAACCTGTTTTTATTGCCAACAATGGGCCGCACGAATATGTGAGCCAGGCCAATGTGCATGAGGCGCTAGCGGTTTCGGGCGTAACGGATTTTCAGCGCTCGCGGGCGCTGGAAGCTGTCACCCGGGCTAAAGCCGAGATTGCCGCTCGCGGTCTGGTAGTAACCGTGGTGCAGATGTATTACGGCCTGCTTGCGGCCCAGCGCAAATATGCCAGCATGCAGGATGCGGCAGCAGAAGCGCAGCGCTTTCTCGACCTGAGCCGGAAGCTGGAGAATGGAGGGGAAGTGGCGCATTCCGATGTGATCAAGGCCCATATTCAGGCCCAGGACCGGCAGCGCGATCTCCGCGAAGCACAGCTGGCCATGCAAAAAAGCCGGCTGGATCTGGCCGTGCTGCTTTTTCCCAACTTTAATGAAAACTTTACGATTGTTGACGATGCTGATCTGGCGCCTCCGTTGCCAGGGTTTGATGAACTGGCCCGCGCCGCTCAGTTGAAAAATCCCGACGTGCGTGCGTCCTCGGCGGCTTTGCAGGCCGCGCGCTACGAGCTTTTGTCGGCCCGCGCCGGCTATCTGCCCACGCTCACGGTGGATTACTTCTATGGCATTGATGCGGCCCGCTTCGCCACGCACGAAACGGTCGCCAATCCCACTCCCCCTCCCGACTTTTTGCGGTTCAATAATCTTGGCTACTCCGTTGCCGCAACAGTAAGTGTGCCAGTATGGAACTGGGGCGCCACGCACAGCAAGGCAGTGCAGGCAGACCTCAGGCGCAAACAGGCAGAGCGGGAGCTTTCCTTCGCTCAGCGCAAGCTGCAGGCCGATATTCGGGGTGCTCACGCCGAAGCCGATGCAGCGCGTTCTGAGCTGGATACGCTTCGCAGCTCTGCCGAGCTGGCGGCCGAGAGCCTGCGGCTCACCACCGTACGCTATCAGGGGGGCGAGGCGACCGTTCTCGAAGTGGTGGACGCGCAAAACACACTCACGCTGGCCCGCAATGCATACGATGACGGCGTGGTACGCTATCGGGTCTCTTTGGCGAACTTGCAAACCCTTACGGGTACAATGTAGTCCGATTCTGCTTATGAAAATAAATACGGAAGCAAAGTCAGGTCTCCGATTCAGTCTTGCCGCAGCGGTGATTCTGCTCGTCTTTTTTGCGGGATGTAAAAGCAATGAAGAAAAAGAGTCCAAACCGGAAGTTTCAGTCCAGGCGGCAACGGCGCAAAAAGCCGATATTTCACGAATCGTGAATGCCGACGCCATTATCTTTCCCCTGGCGCAGTCCGTAATCACGCCGAAAGTCAGTGCCCCGGTCAGCAAATTCTTTGTGGTCCGCGGCCAGCCGGTGCATAAAGGCCAGCTTCTGGCGGAGCTCGAAAACAGAGACCTCACCGCCGCTGCACTCGATAACAAGGGCTCTTACGAGCAGGCCGAGGCAACGTACCAGATCAGCAAAGGTGCCACACTTCCTGAGGATGCACAAAAAGCGGAACTGGATTTAATTACGGCGCAGCAGTCCCTCGATGCTCAGCAAAAACTGTATGACAGCCGGGAGATGCTCTTTAAACAAGGTGCTCTGCCGCGCAAGGACCTTGACCAGGCTCGGGTTGCGCTGGTCCAGGCGAAGAGCCAGTACGATACTGCAAAACAGCATCTGGAGCACCTGAACGCTCTGGTGAAAGAGCAGTCTCTCAAAGCCGCCGGTGGGCAGCTCACCTCGGCGCATGGCAAGTTTATGGGCGCGGAGGCCATGCTGAGTTACACGCAGATTCATAGTCCTATCGATGGAGTCGTCACCGACCGGCCGCTTTACCCTGGTGAAATGGCTTCGCCCTCGGCCCCTCTGCTGACGGTGATGGATGTGAGCAGCGTGATCGTCAAAGCCCACATTCCTCAGTCCGATGCTCTTCTGCTGCGCAGGGGGGACAAGGCCACCATTGATGTCTCTGGCCTGGAATCAGTGGAGGGAACCGTGTCGCTGGTGAGTCCGGCGCTCGATCCCAACAGCACTACCGTTGAAATCTGGATACAGGCCAAAAATCCCAAACAACTGCTGCGTCCGGGAACAACCGCGCGAATCTCGATCACGGCGCAGACCGTCCACGATGCTCTGGTGGTTCCGACCGTTGCGCTGCTCAATATCAATACCGGCACGGCGCAGGTAATGGTGATCGATGCTCAAAGCACGGCGCAGGCCCGCGATGTGAAGCTTGGCATTCAGACACCAGAACAGGCCCAGATCGTCGCTGGCTTGAAACCGGGAGAGCAGGTTGTAACCCAGGGAGCTTATGGCCTTCCCGATAAGACAAAAGTGAAAATAGAGAAACCCGGCGCTGCAGGCGGTGAAGGCGAATCAGTGAAGGATGACAAGGGGAGCAAGGACTAGCCGTTATGTCGGGTGACCTGATGCTGAAAAATCGCACTGAAGCTGCCGGCGAACGGAAGCACTGGGTCGCCCATCATTCGAAGTCGCTGATCTTCGTAATGATCATGATTGCCCTGGTGGGAGCCTGGCTGGCTACGAATATCCCGGTATCTGTATTTCCCTCCACGGATTTTCCGCGCATAGTCATCGGCATTGACAGCGGCGTAATGCCCATAGACCAGATGATGGTCACCATCACCCGCCCCGTGGAACAGGCGGTGAACAGCGTTCAGGGACTGCAATCCGTCCGTTCGACGACCAGCCGAGGCTCCGCCGAGGTGGATTTGTACTTCGACTGGTCGGTGGACATGTTTCAGACTTTGCAGCGCGTGGATGCTGCATTGGCCAGAGTCGAAACCGAACTGCCTCCCGGAACCAAAGTAGAGACGCATCGGCTCACTTTCGCTTCCTTTCCCATTCTGGGTTACAGCCTTATATCGGACAATGTGCCCCAAACGCAGTTATGGGAAGTGGCGACGTACGACATTGCTCCACGCCTCAATCGCCTGAACGGAGTCGCGACCGTAATCGTGCAGGGGGGACAGGAGCCTGAGTTCCAAATCACGCCCGATCCGGCAAAGCTGCTGGAAGCCTCGGTTACCGTAACCGACATTCTGGATTCGGTGCGCAAAACCAACCTTATCGATTCGCCCGGCCTGTTTAGCCGCAACCATCAACTGGTGCTGGGCCTGGTGAGCGGGCAGGTGCGCAGTCCGGAAGAGCTTTCGCGGATCGTGGTCAAGACCACGCCGGCAGGAATTCCAGTGCATATCGGCGATGTGGCTGGCGTGTCGCGAGCGGTCAAACCGATCTACACCATGGTTCGGGCAGACGGCAAGCCGGCGGTGCTGCTCAACATCAATCGCCAGCCCGACAGCAATACAGTTGCGGTAGCCAGTGAAGTGCATGACGAGATTAATCGCATTCGCGCCACGCTGCCCCCTGGAATACGCCTGGCACCGTTTTATGACCAGTCGAATATTGTTCAGGATTCAATCAATAGCGTACGCGACGCCATTATTTTGGGTTTGATTTTGTCAGCCATCGTGGTGGTGGTCTTCCTGCGCGACTGGGGTAGCTCCCTGGTAGGCGCACTGGTGATTCCGCTCACGATTCTGATCACCTTTATCGTTCTCAAACTTCTGGGACAAACTTTTAATCTGATGACCCTGGGCGGTTTGGCTGCGGCAGTCGGCCTGGCGATAGATGACGCCATTGTGGTCATCGAGAATATCGTTCTGCATCGCGATGCCGGCGAAGGACGCCTGGAAGCTATTGAGAGCGCGCTCGGTGAGATCATGGTGCCCCTGATCGGTTCTACGCTCACGCCCATTGTCGTGTTCCTGCCGCTCATCTCCATCAGCGGCGTTCTGGGCACCTTCTTTCGCTCCCTGGCCGTGACCATGTGCGCCGCACTGCTGGCTTCACTCTTACTGGCGCTCTTGTGGACACCTACACTGAGCCTCTACTTTATTCGCCGCAAGCCGAATGCAGAGCCAGAGTCGCCACGGTCGATAAAAGACGAAAATGCGGACGAGGAAAATCAGGAGATACGCAAGCTGATGGCGGCGGAAGAAGCCTCGATGCAGGGCTTTTTCCGGCGTGTTATTGATTTTTACGAGCGCTGGCTGCGGCGTGCTCTGGAGCATCCGTGGTGGCTCACGGGCGCCAGTGTGGCGCTGATTATTTTTTCCGTGATCAGCTACAAAACCCTGGGCTCGGAAGACCTGCCAGCAATGGACGAGGGCGGCTTCATCGTTGACTACCTAACGCCCGCCGGAAGCTCGCTTGAAGAGACGGATCGAGTTGTCTCACACATCGAACGGATCCTGCACAGCATTCCGGAAGTCGAAAGCACTTCACGCCGGACCGGCCTGCAACTCGGTCTTGCGGCCGTGACCGAGGCCAATCGCGGCGATCTTACCGTGAAGCTCAAGGCGAAGCGCGACCGTTCGGGAGAGGAAGTGATTGCCGATGCCCGTTCGCAGATTACCCAGCAGGAACCAGGAGTGGACGTCGAGTTCCCTCAGTTGCTGCAGGATATGATTGGCGACCTTACGGGCGAACCGGAAGACATTGTGGTGAAACTGTTTTCCGAAGATACAAAGATGCTGGAGCAGATTGCACCGAAAGTCGCTGATGCAGTCGAAAATGCCGGTAAAGACAGTGCAGGGAAGAAACACATCGTCGATCTGAAAAACGGCATTGAAAATACCATCAGCGGCCCCTCCACGGAGTTCAAGCTGGATCCATCGATGATGGCTCGCGCCGGAATGTCCGCAGAAGAAGTCTCCACCGACGCAACCGCCATGCTGCAGGGGGTTCCGGCGGGAACTCCGCTGATCGTCAACAACCGGGCTTATACTATCCGCGTACGCTTTCCCGAACAGAACCGGGTTTCGTTTGAAAGCATGAACAGCACGCTGCTCGCCAGTTCAAGCGGCAGGACAGTGACCCTGGGGGCGCTGGCCCGGCTTGCTGAAGTACCTGGCCAGACCGAGATTCTACGGGAAAATTTGCAGCGCGATGTGGTGGTTACGGCGCGTCTCGAAAGCATGACTCTGGGCGAAGGCATTCAGCGCGCTCAAAAGGCCGTTACCGACCTTCATCTGCCCTCGTCTGTTCGCGTGGTTTATGGCGGAAAATATGAGCAGCAGCAGAAGGATTATCATGATCTGTTCATTGTGCTGCTGCTGGCCATTGTGCTGGTCTTTACCGTCCTGCTGTTTGAATTCAGAAGCTTCTCCGCGCCGGTGGCCATTCTGACTTCGGCCCTGCTTTCAACTTCGGGTGTGTTTCTGGCGCTGATGATTACCGGTTCGACCATCAATGTTGCATCCTATATGGGCGTGATCATGGTGATTGGCATCGTGGCCAAGAATGGAATCTTGCTGCTCGATGCCAATCAGAAATTCTCCGCTGCTGGTTTTGCTCCCGAGGAAGCCATGATTCAGGCAGGCCGCCGCCGCCTGCGGCCCATCTTTATGACCGCTTTGGCTACTATGGCAGGCATGGCCCCGCTGGCTCTGGGCATCGGCGCCGGCGCCGCCATGCTCAAGCCGCTGGCAATTGCCGTGATTGGCGGAGTGCTGATTTCCATGGTGCTGTCGCTGATCGTTACTCCGGCCGTATTCTTCTATATGACGGCTAAAAGGCAGATACAATACTAAAAAGCACTGCAAAATTCATGGCCCCGAACGGGGTTGAGTGCTGTTTCCTGGCTGCATAGTAATTATTGTTTGGAAATTCTCATTGTGTTCTGCTCCCCTTCCGGTGTAGAGTCGTCAGTTGCATGATGCGCTTTACCTCCATCACGACCATTGCTGCCATGATCTGTTCATTGGTTGCGCCGGTCGTGCCTGGATCGTGTTTAGATGCCGGTAAATCTCCGTCTTGCCATCATGCAATGGCCGAGCACCGGGGCGGAAGCCACAAATATGCCTGCCATGAGCATCAGGCACAGGAAGGTGACCCGGCGACTGCTCCACCGTCCTCTCCGTCCATTCAGAAGACAGCCAGCCAGCAGGAATGCCCTATGAGCTGCTGCTGTTGTGCTCCGGCCAGCGCGGGTGGAAAGTTCATGCTGGCATCGGATGCAGGTTTTGTCGTCGCGATAGCCAGCAGCGGACTGGTCGCCACCCGCAATGTTGTTCTCGAGCGCAGCGGTTTTTCTTCCCACACCGACCGCGGACCTCCCTTCATAACTCACTAACAAGCGCCAGCGTCAACGATTCGTGGAGCCACCTTGCACAGGCAAATCGGTTTTCCTCGAATCTGGTTTGTTATTCGGACATAACTTCCTGATGTCCGCAAGTTGCGTCACTGCTATCTGCCAAATGGCTTTCTGCGGTTATTGACCAGCAGAGAAGCAGTGTCTGTTCCCGTGGGGGATTAGAGTTTTGCGAAATTTATTAGCAGTTATTGTGTTTTTGGCTCTTGCGCCACTGAGCCTTTGCGCTTCTTCGTTTGGAAATATAAAAGCCGTGGTTCACGATCCTCAGCATCGTCCGGTCGCAGGCGCTATGGTTACGCTGAGATCGGCTACATCAGATTGGTCCCGGACCAGCCAGACCAACCAGGATGGCGAAGTGGCGTTCCTGAGCATTCCCGTTGGCGATTACATCATGGCAGTGAATCAGCCGGGCTTTAGCATGGCGGAGCAGAATGTCACGGTGGTTTCCGGTTCTTCGCCCGGTTTGCATTTCCAGTTGAAACTTGCGCCCACGAATCAGACGGTCACGGTGACAGCGCAGGCGGAAACCGCGTCCGTGGAAACCGCCACGCCCACCACACTGGTTACCCGGACTGATATTGCCCGCACGCCCGGTGCGGACCGCACCAACAGTCTCGCCATTATCACTGACTTTGTCCCTGGGGCCTGGGAGACGCACGATCAGCTGCACGTTCGCGGGGGGCATCAGGTGAGCTGGCTGATTGACGGCGTGGAGATCCCCAACACCAATATTGCTTCAAACATCGGTCCGCAGTTCAATCCTGGAGATATTGATTATCTCGAAGTGCAGCGCGGTAGTTACGCTGCCGATGAGGGCGACCGCACCTATGGAATCTTCAACGTGGTCCCCCGGACCGGATTTGAGCGCAACAGCGAGGCGGAGCTGGTGGCCAGCGCAGGCAATTTTTATCAGAGCAACGACCAGCTCAATTTCGGCAGCCATACCGACCGCTTTGCCTATTACGCCAGCGTGAACGGGAATCGCAGCAATCTGGGTATTCAGACGCCGGTGGGGCAGGTGCTGCATGATGCGGAAAACGGCTATGGCGGTTTCGGATCGGCGATCCTCAATGCCAGCCCCGCACATCAGTTCCGTTTTGTGACCTCGCTTCGCCGCGATTACTACCAGATTCCGGTCGCCCCTGGCGACCAGCAGGCCGATGGTCAGCATGAAGCGGATGCTCTGGCCAGCCTCTCGTGGATATGGACCCTGAATGCCAAAACCGTGCTGCTGGTAGCGCCGTTTTACCACTACAACGGGGCCAATTTAGACGGCAGCGCCAGTGATTTTCCCGTCAGCACCACGTCGCACCACGCATCGCGCTATGCCGGCGGACAGGCGACACTCACCGTGAGTCTGCCGAAGAACGAACTACATGCCGGTTTCTTTGGCTTTGGCCAGCATGACAGTCAGCTTGTGGGCCTGAACTTCAATGATTTTTCGGCTGCGAACTTTGCCGATAACGCCGCTGTTTCCGGCAGCCAGGAAGTGATTTTTCTTGAGGACAAGCTGAAACTCTCGCCATGGGTAACGCTGACGGGCGGCGTGCGCCAGACCCACTTTTCCGGCTCGACCGTGGTGGAAAACGCCACCAGCCCAAGAGCGGGTATTTCCGTTCGCATACCCCGTATCAATGTGGTATTGCGCGGATTTTATGGTGATTTTTATCAGGGGCCGCCTCTGGTCACTGCCCTGGGGCCGGCACTGAATAACTTCATCGCTGCATCCAGCCTGGCTTTTATACCGCTGCATGGCGAGCGCGACGAGGAGCAGCAGTTCGGCATTACCGTTCCATTTCGCGGCTGGTCGCTGGATACGGACGAGTTCCGCACTCACGTCCGCAATTTCTTCGATCACAATCCCATTGGGAACTCCAATGCGTTTTTTCCTCTCACCATTGATGGCGCGCTCATTCGCGGCTGGGAACTTACCCTGCGCTCTCCGCGCATTCAGCGGACAGGGCAGTTTCACCTGGCGTATTCCAATCAGATTGCCCAGGGCCGGGGAGCCATCAACGGTGGCCTGACCGACTTCCAGCCGTCCGCGGGCTTCTTCCTTCTCGATCACGACCAGAGGAATACGCTCAACGCCGGCTTTGATGCCACGTTGCCGTGGCATACTTTTGCCTCCACCAATGTGTATTACGGCTCGGGGTTTCTTGATGGCACTTCACCGGCGGAGAATCAAACTCATTTGCCCGGTCATACCACCATGGATATCAGTATGGGCAAATCATTTGGCGAAAATTTTTCCGTCTCTGCAACGGCGCTCAATGTGGCCAATCGCCATCTGCTGACCGACAACAGCCTGACCTTCGGCGGATTTCACTACAACAATCCGCGAGAGCTTTATGTTGAGGTCCGTTACAAATTTCACTACGGGAGAGACAAGCACTAACACGGCGCAACTGGGGCGCGAGGAAGGGAAGGATTCAGTGGGGCTTGTTGTCAGCTTCCTTGCCGGTGATGGCCTGGCGAATCGCGGCTTCCGGAGCTGAGTCGCTGAATACGACCTGGTCATGCTGTATCTGCAGCCCCAGTTTGCGCCATAACTGGTCGAGGTCCACGGGAGCAGGCTTATCGCGCATTTCGCGGTAGAGATCCATCAGCACGGTTGTGCCGGTGGCTTCATCGCCCAGGCGAAAAGCCTGCTCAATGTTCCAGTCCTCGGTGATGGTTCCACCGCCATTCAGAATGCCCCGCAAAGCGTCCTGCAGTCCTTTGCGATTGTGCGTGCGTTCGCGAATGCGTACGTCGGCGACCAGGCAGAACATGGCCCCGCCCCAGTAAGTGCGCCCCCAGGTTGGCGTGCGGTCCAGTCCGTGGTCGCCTGATTCCGGCTGCCCCTGCGGCATGTCATGAACGAATTCTTTCCACATCCGGGCCACGGAGATATTGCCCACACGCGCCCGAGATACAGGCTCAACGTAGGTGGAGATGCCTTCCTCAATCCAGTGATGACTGTCAGCCATGCTGGGAAATGCCAGATGGATCATCTCGTGCGTGAGCATCCAATCGTTCTTCAGGTCAGCGACAGTTACATTTTTGCCCACGGCAATCAGGATCAAACCACCATTCCAGGGATACGTGATGCCGCGGTGGACAGAGTCGCCGGAGTCGGAGCGAACGCGCAGCGTAAGATGCTTAACCGGAAAGTGGCCGTAGTAGCTGGAAACGGTGTTTGCGGCGGTGTTGATCCAGTCCAGCAGGTCCGTTTGCGACACGGTCAACTGCTCCTGGGGAAGG
>Ga0070730_10004348_pt1 | contig 12465 bp, 10 predicted proteins | sample Coa_R1_3_FD_66447 | JGI IMG/M metagenome (GOLD analysis project Ga0070730, IMG submission 66447) | Surface soil microbial communities from Centralia Pennsylvania, which are recovering from an underground coalmine fire - Coalmine... | ecosystem: Environmental > Terrestrial > Soil > Unclassified ... | reverse complement strand
GACGCCTCCGGTCGGGCAGAATGCGACATCCGGCAGCACTCTGCGCAGCGCGCGGATGTGTGCTGGGCCGCCGACGGACGATGCCGGGAACACCTTCACAACGTCGGCTCCGGCTGAAAGCGCGGTGCGCACTTCCGTTGGGGTCAGCGCACCGAGCATCAACGTGGCGCCCGCGGCACGGCAGGGCGCGGCCAGCGACGTGTCGATCCACGGCGCAACGATGAACCGCGCGCCGGCGTTCAGGCATGTCTCTGCCGTGGCGAAGTCCGGCACCGTGCCGGCTCCCACCAGCAGGCGCGAGTCGCGCGCGAGCTCGCGGATCAAAGACGGCGCGTCTGGTATGGTCATGGTGATTTCGAAGATGCGCAGGCCGGCGTCGCGCAGCCACTGCACGACCGTGGCGGCGTGCCGCGTTTCCTGAGTACGCACGACAGGCACGACGCGGGCTGCACGGAGCGTGTCCAGCAGGCTTTCTGGCATCGATCCACCTCCAGCTGCGCGTACTGACAATGACCCGATGACTGGTCTTGGACAACTCGGGCAGGCCACGCGGAGCAGGTATTGTGGAGGCTACATGCCTATCGGGTACCGGGTGCTACAGGCTTTGAGGGTAGCGACGCTGCACGGACCGGCAAACTGTTACTTAGGGCGGCTCGCCAAGGCGGCATCCGCTGTCTGCTCCAGTTGCCGCGCCTGGCTGTTCAGGCCGGCTACGCGCTCTCCCAGTTTGTCCAGATTGCCGCGATAGCTGTGCAGGCTCTCGCCCAGCCCCGACACCACGGTGCCCAATTCGCCGAGCGCCTTGCGCCACGCCGCCACGGCCACGCGCTGTCCGGCGATCGCGCTATCGAGGCCTTCCAAGGCGCGCCGCAACCGCTCCTGCCCTTCATCCAGCGCTGCTGCATTCCGCCGGACCGGGAAGGGGATAATTCTTGCAGTTTCGCCTGTCCCGGACATCGTCATTTGCCCTCTACCGCCAATGGTTAATAATGCCTAAATCGAGGGTAAAAATCAAGAAAACTGTCAGAATTCTATTGTCTGTCCCAGCAGCCGAAGCGTGAATGCGGTTATCAACATGGCAATGGCCGGGATTGTGAAGCCCCAGCGTAGCCACAGATAGGGTTGCGGCAAGGCGCCGTAGGCCACCGCGCGTTGCTCCACCAGGATCGCTCCAAGGTAGGCGGCAATCAGGACGATGAGCGCGCTCGCGGGCGCGACGACGAGGGGCAGCATCAGGGCCGCCCAGGCCGCAAGCAATGCGATGGCTGGTATGGCCAGCCGCAATCGTCCCACGAGACGGTTCGCCTGTGGCGTTTGGAGTTCGAACCCCCAGTGAATGCCGCCGGCAAAGGCGAGGATCAGCGCTGAGTACCCGATCAGTGCCTGGAGCATATGCGAAGCGGTGACCGGGTCCGGTCCGAGGGCACCCAGCGCACAGCCGATAAGCGGTATCAGTCCGAGCGCACTCAGCAGGATGGCTATCAGCGGCATGGCAGGCATCAGAGCGCCGAACCGTGCTAGCTGACAACCGCCCTGCCGCGGTTATGCTGGTGCCATGGGCCTCGGACTCGAAATCGTTATCGTCGTTCTGCTGATCCTGGTGAACGGGTTGTTCGCGCTCAGCGAGCTGGCGCTGGTTTCGGCGCGGCGCGCACGGCTGGCGATGCTGGAACACAAGGGAGTTGCCGGCGCTGCGCGCGCACGTGAGCTGGCACAGGACCCGCAGCGGTTCCTGCCGACAGTGCAGGTTGGGATCACGCTGGTCAGCATGCTGACCGGTGTTTTTGGTGGCGCGCGCATTGCCGGCGATCTGAAGACCCTGCTCGCCAGCTTTCCCGGGCTTGCGCCCGCGGCCGAGACGCTGTCGCTGGTGCTTGTCGTTGTCGTGACGACCTATTTGACCATGGTGCTGGGCGAGCTGGTACCCAAGCACCTGGCATTGCGGCGACCCGAGATGGCGGCCGTCAAGGTCGCGCCCGCCATTGCTTTCGTCGCACGGGTCAGCGGGCCGATTGTTTGGTTGCTCAACATTTCGTCGGCCGGCGTGCTGCGGCTGTTCGGCCTGCACCGTGTAGCGCGTCAGACGGTCACCGAGGAGGAGCTAAAGGCTCTGCTGGTCGAGGGCACCCAGGCCGGTGTGCTGGAAACCGAGGAGCGCGACATTATCGAGCGCGTGCTCCGTTTGGCTGACAAGCCGGTGCGTGCGATCATGACCCCCCGCACCGAGATCGCCTGGATCGACCGGACCGATTCGCCGAAGGATATCGCCGCCGAGCTGAAAGCCGCGCCGCACTCGCGGTTCGTGGTGTGCGACGGATCGGTCGACAATGTGGTCGGCGTGGTACGGGCGAAGGACCTGCTGGATCGCATCCTGGATGGCGGCGACCTGGCGCTTGGAGCTGCGCTGCGTCAGCCGATGGTGGTGCCTGATACGGTAACGGCTCTCGATTCCCTAGAGCGGCTGCGGCTGGATCCGCTGGGGATGGCGCTCGTGATGGATGAATACGGCAGTTTCGAGGGGGTTGTGACCGCAGCCGACGTGCTGGAGGCGATTGTTGGTGACCCGACCGATGCGGCGCCCCAGTTGGCAGATAGCAGTGGCGAAGGCGAGGCCGCACTGGTGATGGACGGCATGATGCCGGTGGACGAATTGAAGGCACGACTTTCGCTGCCGGATCTGCCGGCCGAGGGCAGCTACCACACGCTCGCGGGCCTGGTCCTGGCGCTGTTGCGCCGGGTCCCGCGGGTCGGCGACCGCATAGTATTCTCCGGCTGGCGGTTTGAAGTGCTGGAGATGGATGGCCGGCGCGTCGACAAGGTGCGTGCGAGCCGTGAGCCGGCAGCGGAGACGTAGTCGGCATCCCCGCAAAGCTTGCTCCGGCCGGGTAGAACCCGGCATAGGAAGCCGTCCACTCGCCCGAGGCCGATTTGTCGGAATTGCTGCATCGCGTCGAGGCCGCATCCACCAGTCAACTGGCTCCCATAGGCTTGCCGCTTTGCATCGATCTGGACGGCACGCTGCTCCGCATCGATTCGCTCTTTGAGGCCACGTTTTCCGCCGTTCTGGCGGACTGGCGCGTCCTGTTCCAATTACCGCGGTGGCTTGCGGAGGGCCGCGCTCACCTGAAGCAGGAACTCGCGGCCCGATGGGAATTTGTCGCGGCACAACTGCCGTACGATCAGGATGTGGTGCAACTCATCGAACTTGAGCGCGCCCGAGGCCGTCGTATCGTGCTTTGCACGGCCGCCGATGAGCGGATCGCGAATGCGGTCGCCGCACATCTGGGCTTGTTCGACGACGTGATTGCGTCGGATGGCAGCAGCAATCTGCGTGGTGAGCGCAAGGCGGCCGAGCTGTGCCGCCGCTTCGGCGAGCACGGCTTTGTCTATGCTGGCAACGACAGCACCGATTATGCGGTATGGCGACACGCCGCGGCGGCAGTTGTGGTGAATGCGCCATCGTCCGTTGCGCGCACCGCGGCGGAACTGTGTCGCGTTGCCGCAACGATCGATGATCGTGCGCCGCGGATGCGGGCTGCGCTGCGAGCGTTACGGCCGTACCAGTGGGTGAAGAACGTGTTCACTCTGGTGCCTCTGCTCGCCGCGGGGGACTTCGCCAACGGCGCCGGATGGCGGCATTCGCTCGCGATCATGGCGGCATTCTGCGCCACCGCATCGGCAATCTATCTGATCAACGATCTCTCGGACCTTGCTGCGGACCGCGCGCATCCGCGCAAGCGGCTGCGCCCGTTCGCCAGTGGCGCGCTTTCGCTGGCGAGTGGCCTGGCGATGGTGCCCGTGCTGTTCGTGCTCGGTGCCTGGCTGGGTCTCGCCAGCGGAGCGGTCGAGGCGCTCGCTGTATATGCCGCGCTGTCGCTTGGCTACACGATCCGGCTGAAGGAACAGCCGCTGATCGACGTGTTCATTCTGGCGGCTCTCTACACCATTCGGTTGTTCGGCGGCGGTGAGGCGAGCGGGCATCCGGTTTCCATGTGGCTGCTGGGGTTTTCCTCGTTCCTGTTCCTCAGTCTCGCGCTGGTGAAGCGCGTTTCGGAGCTGTACCGGCTGCAATCGGCGGCGCTGTCGAAGACCGAGCGGCGCGGCTACGTGGTGCAGGACCTGCCAATGCTGCAGATGTTCGGCTGCGCTTCCAGCTTCGCCTCTGCGGTCGTGCTGTCGCTATACGTACAGAGCGACACGGCCCTGCATGCCTATGCGCGGCCATCGATGTTGTGGGGAGTGATCCCGTTGCTCCTGTTCTGGCAGTGCCGCCTGTGGCTTTCTGCCAGCCGCGGATACATGAACGATGACCCGATTGTCTATGCAGCGCGGGATTGGGTCTCGTGGCTGGTGTTCGCCGGGGTGGTGGGCGTCGCGGTCGCAGCTTGGTTGCCGGTATGAATAGGATTTCGTCTCCCGTGATCACCTGGCAGATTTTTGCATTGGTCCTAATCAGCGTCGGCGGTTCGGCATTCGGACAGATAGCGCTGAAATTCGGCATGGCGTCGGCTTCGGTGCAGGCGGCATTGACCACCGGTGGTGTCGTGCCAGTCAGCACTGCCATTGTGATCAATCCGTTCGTGCTGAGTGGGTTGTTCCTCTACGGGTTCAGCGCGGTGGTCTGGCTGTTTGTGCTGGCGCGGTTGGACGTGTCGATCGCCTATTCGTTCGTGTCGCTGGGCTTCATCGTCATCATGTCGCTCGGCTGTCTGCTGTTTGGTGAGCCATTCACCTTGCGCAAGTTGCTTGGCACCATCGTGGTCATGCTTGGCGTGTATCTGGTGGCTGCGGTGCGATGATTGCCCGGCTTGAGCTTGCGTTTGCCGCGGTCGTGTTTCTTGCGGGCGCGATGCTGCTGTTTGTCACGGCGCCGCATCACGGTGAGTTCTGGTGGAGCGATGCACCGCGGCACGCGCTGAATGGCGCTTTCGTCAAGGACATGGTTGCCGCCATGCCGGCGCATCCTGCCGCGTGGGCAATGCAGTACTACGTGAAGTATCCTGCGCTGACGATCCTGTTCTACCCGCCGTTGTTCTATGTGATCCTGGCGCCGTTCTATGCGGTGTTCGGCGTGTCGCATGCCACCGCGGTAGCGGTCGAGCTGCTGCACTATTTCGCGCTGTCGTTCGGGCTGTACATGCTGGTGCGGCGCTGGGTCGGTCCGCTGACCGCCATTGCGGTTGGATTGTCGGCGATGGCCGCGCCCGGCATTGCGCTATGGGGGCGCCAGGTGATGCTGGAGGTCCCGTCGGTCGCGTTCGCGGTGTGGTCGGCCGTACTGCTGGAGGACCATCTCGCGAGCGGGCGTTTGTCCAGGCTGTACCTGGCGATGTTTCTTCTGCTGTGCGCGACCTACACCAAGATCACGACAATCTTCCTGTTCCCGGTTTTTGCATTGGTGCTGATTGTCGCGCAGGGGTGGCAGGAATTGGGCAAGCGGCAGATCTGGTTCGTGATTGTGTTCACCGTGCTGGGCCTCATTCCTGTTGCATTTCTTACGCTCAAGTTCGGCCAGGCAAACGTTCAGTCAGTCACCGGCATTCCCGATGCGAGGGTAGCGCGCGACAGCATCGCGGGCTGGACCTGGTATGTGCGGCAGATGCCGTGGCAGCTGGGATGGCCGCTGCTGGCATTGGCGGTGCTGGCGATTCCCCTGGGCATTGCCGGCCGTCTCTCCCCACGACTGAGCTTGGCAGATCTCACGCTGATCTGTGGGTGGATCGTGCTGGGCTACCTGTTCCTGTCCTTGATCGATCTGAAGGAAGCCCGCCACGCGCTGGTCTTTCTGCCGATGGTGCTGGTTGCGGCGGGTCTTAGCCTTGATGCCTTGCTGCCGGCGCGTGCGACGGGGCCCACGCTGATGTTGCTGGTCGTTGGCACCGGTATCTACACGTGGCTGCAGGCGCCGACCCCATTTGTGGACGGCTATCGCGAGGCGGCTGAGTGGATCGCGCGCGAGGCCCCAAAGGAGGCAATCGTGGTGTTTTCCGGCAAGCGCGACGGGTCGTTCATCTTCGACATGCGGGCAATCAAGGTACGGGGAGACATATCTATCATCCGCTCCGACAAGCTCCTGCTGGACATTGCGGTGCGGCGCACCATCGGCGTGCAGCAAAAGGACCTGTCGGAGCAGCAGATCGGCGATCTGCTGGATCGTGACGGCGTCAGCTATGTGGTGGCCCAGGACGACTTCTGGACTGATCTGCCTGAAATGGCGCGGTTTCAAGCTGTGCTTCGTTCACCGCATTTCCAGGTGGAGGAGCATATTCCCGTCGTGTCAAATGTGCCGACGGAGGATCGGAACCTGACGATCTACCGCAACTTGGGCGATGTGTCCTCGGGGCCGCACATGGTGGATCTGCATCTGCCGATCATCGGTGAGACGGTGAAGGGCACTGTGGGCAAGTGACGGTCCGCCAATGTGCTGTGCTGGTTGGGGGGCGTGGTTCGCGTCTTGGCGCGTTGACGGCCGAGACGCCGAAGCCGTTGCTGCCATGTGGTGATCGGCCATTTCTCGCCTGGGTGATGCGCGAATTCATCCGCTTCGGCGTCGAGGAGTTCGTGCTGCTGGCGGGGTATCGTGCTGAGCATGTCACGGCGGCGGTGCCGAAGCTGGCAGCGCTGTTGCCGCGTCCGGTCCGGATCCTGGTGTCGGAAGAGACGGAGCCGGCCGGCACGGGCGGGGCGTTGTTTCATGCGCGGGCGCTGCTCGATCAGCGGTTCTTGTTGTGCAATGGCGATTCGTTGTTCGACACGAATATGGCGCCATTGGTCACGGCGGATGCTCGGGCGCTCATGCTGCTCCGCCGCGTAGACGATGCGTCCCGTTATGGCGTCGTGTCTTTGGCTGGCGGGCGCGTCAGCGGTTTTGATGCAGTGTCGACGACATCGTCGCCCGGGATCATCAATGCGGGTGTATATCTGCTCGATCGCTCTCTGATAAATGAGTGCACGCCATGCTGCTCGCTGGAGGCCGACATTCTTCCCCGCATTGCCGCGAGCGGATTGTTGCATGGCATGGTTGCCGACGGCTATTTCCGTGACATCGGTGTTCCAGAGGATTTCGCCCGCGCCCAGTCGGAGGTGCCTGGTGTGCTGCGTCGTTCAGCTCTGTTTCTCGATCGTGACGGTGTGGTGAACGTGGATCACGGCTATATCGGCAGCCGCGAGCGCTTCGAATGGACGGCTGGTGCGCTTGAGGCGATAAGCGCTGCTACGGGCGCTGGATGGCACGTCTTCGTCGTGACCAATCAATCCGGCGTCGCGCGCGGCTATTATGATGAAGCGGCGGTGCACACGCTGCATGCCTGGATGGTTTCCGAGGTGCGGCAGTTCGGCGGGACGATCGATGACATCCGCTATTGCCCCTATCACGAGCAGGCGACTGTCGCGGCTTATCGCCGCGCAAGCGACTGGCGAAAGCCGGCGCCAGGGATGCTGCTGGATCTGATGCGCGCGTGGGAACTCGAGCCGGAGCGTTGCATCCTGATTGGCGATCAGGAGACTGACATGGCGGCCGCGCGAGCAGCTGGCATGAAAGGGCGGCGCTTCGCCGGAGGCAATCTGGCGGATTTCGTCAGGCCGACATTGGAAAGATTCGCATGTCGTTGCTGAGTGGTTTTCGCGTTGTGCAGCTTGGTCGCGGTCTGGCTGCGGCGGTCTGTGGTCGGCTGCTGGCTGATATCGGTGCGGACGTGACCTGCGTTGATGCGGACACTTCCACCCCTCTCGCGGCCTATCTAAATCGCGGCAAGACGATCGGCACACGGGATGCGTTGGCGTCCGCGAATCTCATTGTCCGAGAAAGCGATGACGGAGTGGTAGATACCACGGCCGCGCAGGTGTTCATTTCGCCGTTCGGCCGCACCGGCGCAAAGGCGAATGCACCGGCCAGCGACCTTACGTTGATGTATGCCAGTGGCATCGCGCGGTTGCTGACCGGCCAGGTGGACGATCTGAACGAAGCGCCGATCCGTCCGATTGGAGAGCAGTCGGCTTTTATCGGTGGACTTGCCGCCGCCTGCGCTGGGATGCACGCGGCGCAACAGCACATGTCGGGCGCGATCATCGACGTTTCGATTGAGGAAGCGCTGGCGACCATGGCGATGACCGAGCTGGCCGGCGCCGCATTGCATGGCCGCAGCCGCTCGCGCAAGCGCATCACCGATGGCAACGGCGCGACGGTTTGCATCCTGCCCGCGCGCGATGGTTTCACTGCCATTTCTCCGCGCGAGGACAGGCAATGGGCGGCTTGGCTGCAGGCGATGGGTTCGCCGGCATGGGGCGAAGACCCGCGCTTCCGGACCAAGGCTGATCGTGTCGCGAACTGGAATGCGCTGCATGCGCTGATGTCGGAATGGAGCCGCCGGTACGACAAGCAGCGGATTGCCGACACGGCGCAGGCGGCGCGCGTGCCGAGCTTCCCGTTGCGCGAACTGGCTGAGCAGCTTGATTCGCCACAGCTCGAGCACCGAAATTACTGGCAGGCGTGGGATGGCGCTAAAGTGCCCGGATCGCCGTTTGGCCTGACGATGACGCCGGCGCAGAGGACGGCTGCGGCGGGTCCATTGCCGCTGTCTGGCGTACGTGTGCTCGATTTCAGTTGGGTGATCGCGGGACCGACGACGACACGATATCTCGCAGCGATGGGAGCCGATGTGATCAAGGTCGAGGCGCCTGGCCGTGGCGATCCCGGTCGCGCGTCGGAACTGCATACTGTGCTGGGTCAGGCGAAGCGGGCGATCGTTCTGGATCTGAAGCAGCCCGAAGCGGTCGATATCGCGCGCCGGTTGGCGGAGCGTTGCGATGTGCTGGTGGAGAATTTCGCCACCGGCGTGATGGACCGCCTTGGCCTCGGTGCATCGGCGCTGCGGGAATGCAATCCCGGGCTGATCTACGTTTCCGCATCGGGGCTGGGGCGCAGCGGGCCTGAGTCTCATGCGGTCGCTTATGGGACGCTGCTGCAATGTTATGCTGGCTTCGCCGGACTCAACCGCCATCCCGAGATTGCGCCTCGCGTTGGCTTTGCCTGGCTCGATCCGATGTGTGGGTTGATGCTCGCTTTCATCACCGCCGCGGCCATCTGGCGGCGCCGTGCGACTGGCGAAACGGCGCGCGTGGATTTTTCCATGATCGAAGCGATGCTCTGGACGTTGGCGGGACCGCTGCTGGCGACGCAACGCGGGACACCGCCGGCGCCACAAGGCAATCGCTCCGATGGCCACCTGCTGCACGGCGCCTGGCGTTGCGCGGGCGATGATGCGTGGATCAGCATCGCCGTCGCCAACAATCAGCAGCAACAGTGCCTGCTCGATGTGATTGGTGATGCATCGCTTGAAGCGTGGCTGGCGCAACGGACGGCTGCGGATGCTGAAGCGACGTTGCTGAGAGCCGGCGTGCCGGCTGCCGCCCTCGCGAGCTCGACCGATCTTGTCGCAAGCGAACATCTGCGCGCGCGGGGCTTCTGGGATGGTGGCTTACCCGGGTTGCCATGGCGCGCAAGCTTCGGCCGCAGGTGGGGCGATGCGCCGAAGCTTGGTGCGGATACCGATGCCGTGTTGGCCGAGGTCCTCGGATGTCAGGAGCCGGATATCCGTGCCCTGCGCGCCAGGGGAGCGTTGGGCTGAAGCCAGCTAGGTCAGCAGCCGTTCCGGAATACGCATGCCCAATCGTAGCGGTACGTTCCACACTTCGCGGACCTGCCGCAGGGTGCGGAAGCCGGCGCGGAGATACGTGGGCAATGCGCGTGGATGGTCGGCGGTGCAGGTGTTCACCGTCATGCCGCGCGGGTTCTCGCGCCAGGCTGTATCTACGGCGTTGCGCAGGAAGGGATAGCCTACGCCAGCCCCGATCGCATGCGGCATCAGGCCGAAGTAGCTGAGATTGATGTCCGGCCAGCCGCGACCGTCCAGTTCGTAGAACCCTGCCGGCTCGCCATTGCTGTACAGGACATGGATCGATACTGCCGGGTCGCTCAGCAGCGCCGCGATTTCGTCATCCGCCACGGTGCGGCGGAGCCACCAGACGTAGTCGGCACCTACTGTATTATATAGGTAACGATAGAATCCCACCGTGGGCGCTGTTGCGCGCACGACCTGAAAGTCCGGCGGCAGTCCCGGCGAGGGAACGGCCGGAGGCCGATCCATCCGCAGAAACGTGACCGTCACGGTGACTCGCGCCACCGGCTCCATCTTCTTCTCTCCCTCGCTGGAGCGCTTCAGTCATCCAGGGAAGCGGCGCCTGCACGCGAGGTCAGGTTAGACTGCCGCCCGAGTTCTTCCAAGCGGTTGCGCCCTGCTATGTGACGACAATTGCGGAAGACACCAGCGCACCTATGGTCACGTTACTGGCGCCTTGTGCCAGCATCCACAGGTAGTAGGTGCCAGCGGTCGCCGGTGCGTCGAAATACTGCCCCCATCCATTGGGCTGGCCGTCGGAACCGGCCACGATGAGGCCCGTCGTAGGTACTGTCGAAGAGCTTGCTGACCAGGCGAAGGCCGCTCCGGTCACGGCGGTAGGCGCCGGTGTGGCGGTGAGGTTCGCCCCACCGGCAGGCGCGACGCCCGTGTTGTGGACCTGCGTGGTTGCCATGGCGAGGTTGCCCGCAGCGACCGTGGCTCCCCAGGTGCTGGCCGTCGTGGTGGCGGACCATGCGCCGGCATTCCCCGATGCATTCGTCGCCTGGACTTCGACATCGATCGCGGCCGCACCGGAGAGTCCACTGATGCTGTACGGGCTGGTGACGCCTGAAATCGTTGTCCAAGTACCGGCCCCCGACGGGCTGTAGCGAAGGTTATAGCCTGCGGCCGCCGGATGGTCGCCGTCGGCTGCCGGCGGCATCCAGGCAACAGTAAGTACGCTGTTGGTGCCGTCCGGTGGTGGTGCAACGAAGCTGATCGACGGCGCATTTGGCACAGAAGCACCAGAGGCCGTGGACAGCGAACTGGTGGCTGACCATGCGCTGGCGCCGGCCGCGTTCAGGCTTTGCACCTGGACATCATATGCCGCGCCAAAGGTCAGTCCTACTAACAAATGTGGGCGGGTGACGTTCGATAGGACTGTCCAGGCATTGGCGCCGGCTAGGCTGAATTGCAGGTTGAACGCAGTCGCGGCGCCATGCGAGCTGTCGACGGGCGGAACTGTCCAGGTCGCGGTCAGGTCGCCTCCCGCGCCTTGTGCGAGGGATGGGGCTGACGGGATGTTGGGAACCAGTGTCACGGGGGAGGGGGCCGTTGGCGCGTTGACCCGGGACAGGGGAAGCATGACGGAATGGGACCGGACGCCCGGCGTTGGCTGATATATCGGCATGTGTTGATACGGCCCCGCTCTCTAAGATCAATCATGGCAACGATCGGGGCTCTCCCCGTTATTCGTCATTTATACTAACGAATGATGGTCCGGGATGTCAAACTGAATCTTTGTGGTGATTCGGCCGTGGCTGGCAGGAGAGGGTCAGTCGTCCAGGAAGCTGCGCAACTTTCGGCTTCGGCTCGGATGCTTCAGCTTGCGGAGGGCCTTGGCCTCGATCTGGCGGATGCGCTCGCGCGTCACGTTGAACTGCTGGCCGACCTCCTCGAGCGTGTGGTCAGTGTTCATGCCGATGCCGAAGCGCATGCGCAGTACGCGTTCCTCGCGCGGCGTCAGCGACGACAGTACGCGCGTGGTCGCTTCACGGAGATTGGCCTGGATTGCGGCGTCCAGCGGGATGACTGCCGCCTTGTCCTCGATGAAGTCGCCCAGATGGCTGTCTTCCTCGTCGCCGATCGGCGTTTCCAGGCTGATCGGCTCTTTGGCGATCTTCAGCACCTTGCGGACTTTCTCGAGCGGCATGCCGAGTTTCTCAGCCAGCTCCTCGGGCGCGGGCTCGCGGCCGATCTCGTGCAGCATCTGGCGCGAGGTGCGCACCAGTTTGTTGATCGTCTCGATCATGTGCACCGGGATGCGGATCGTGCGCGCCTGATCAGCGATTGAGCGGGTGATGGCCTGCCGGATCCACCATGTGGCGTAGGTGCTGAACTTGTAGCCGCGGCGGTATTCGAACTTATCGACCGCCTTCATCAGGCCGATATTACCTTCCTGGATCAGGTCCAGGAACTGCAGCCCGCGATTGGTATATTTCTTCGCGATCGAGATAACCAGGCGAAGGTTCGCCTCGATCATCTCCTTCTTCGCCCGCGCGCTGTCGCGCTCGCCGCGGCTCACCGTCATGTATACACGGCGGAATTCGGCGATCGGCAGGCTGGCGTCGTTCGCCACCGCGGCGATCTGCGCGCGCACGTTGGTGATGTCGTTGGGGTGCTTGCCGACGAAGGTCTTCCAGCCCTTCGAGGGCAGCTTCGAGACCTTCTCCACCCAGTTCGGATCCAGCTCCTGGCCGCGGTAGTTCTTCAGGAACTCATCGCGCGGCACCTTGCAGCTCTCGGCGGTGCGGAGAAGCTGGCCCTCCAGCGCGGTCAGCCGCTGATT
>Ga0070730_10004347_pt1 | contig 12465 bp, 13 predicted proteins | sample Coa_R1_3_FD_66447 | JGI IMG/M metagenome (GOLD analysis project Ga0070730, IMG submission 66447) | Surface soil microbial communities from Centralia Pennsylvania, which are recovering from an underground coalmine fire - Coalmine... | ecosystem: Environmental > Terrestrial > Soil > Unclassified ... | reverse complement strand
TAGCCGTAGTAGGCGCGGCATCCTGCCAGCACTGCGCCCTTGATCACAGCGACATTGCCCTTACAGAGTTGCCGCATGTTCGCCTCCTGCCTGCGCGACGACTGCTTTCGGTGGCGGCGCCAACCGGTAGACTGTGATGGCCCCCGGTTCCGGACAGCAGTAGAAGCAGATGCCGCACCCGGTGCAGTCCGCACCCGTGTAGCGTGCCGGATGCACGCCGTAATGACTTAACTCCGGCGCCAGCTCCAGGCATTTCGGCGGGCAAGACTCGACACACAGCCCGCATCCTTTGCACTCGTCGACATCAATCGTGATATTGCCGCGCGCTTGCCCCGCCATGCTTTCACCTCGAAACTGCTGTCTGTGCCGCTTGCGGATGCTGCAACCACTTCGTCTCTTCGCAATACTTGTAAAGCCCTTCGCGGAAGCTGGGGTGCGCGATTTCAATGAGCGCCTTCGCACGCTCGCGAATCGACTTGCCGTGCAGGTACGCCACACCGTATTCGGTGACGATGTAGCGCAGCAGACCCCGTGAAGTCACCACGCCCGCTCCCGGATCGAGCATCGGCACGATCCGCGAAACGGTACCCTGCTTGGCGGTGGAAGAAATCGCGATGATGGGTTTGCCGCCCTTGGAGCGTGACGCTCCGCGCAGGAAATCCACCTGCCCGCCAATGCCGCTGTAAAACTGGTTCCCAATCGAGTCGGAGCAAACCTGCCCGGTCAGGTCGACTTGCAGCGCCGAGTTGATCGCCACCATCTTGTCGTTGCGCGCGATCAGTATCGGATCGTTCGTATACGCCGTGGGATGGAACTCGAAAATCGGATTGTTGTCGACAAATTCGAAAAGGCGCTTGGTGCCCAGAGCGAATCCCAAGATGATCTTGCGCGGCTTGAAATTCTTCCGCGCTCCGGTCAGTACCCCGGCCTCAATCAGCGGGATCACGCCATCCGACACCAGTTCGCTGTGAACCGCGAGATCTTTGCGGTCCATGAGCATGGGTAACACTGCGTCCGGGATTCCGCCAATGCCCGTTTGCAGCACCGAGCCATCGTCAATCAGCCCGGACACATTGCGCGCGATCGCAATCTGCAAGTCCGTGACTACAGGCTTGGTCAGAGCACATAACGGGCGAGACGACTCGACCAGCGAATCGATATCGCTGACGTGAATGAAGCTGTCGCCGTAAGTTCGCGGCATGTTGTCGTTGATTTGGGCGACCACATGGCGGGCGCACTTGGCCGCGGTCAGAGTGGTATCCACGCCAACCCCAAAACTGCAGAAGCCGTGGGAATCAGGAGGGGAAACTTCAATCAGCGCAACGTCAATCGGCATTGCGCCGCTTTCGAACAGGCCCTCGATCTCGCTGAGATAAATCGGAGTGTAGTCCGCCCGTCCATCGTTAATCGCCTCGCGCACATTGGCGCCGATGAACATGGCGTTGTGACGGAAGTGCCCGGCCATTTCGGGGGCCACGTACGGCGCGCAGCCCATGGTCATCATGTGAACGATTTCGACGTTGTAAACGCTGGGCCCGCGCCGCATCAGCGCCTCGACCAGCGTTTCGGGCTCGGCACAGCCCGGCTGGATGTAGACGCGCATCCCCGACTTCACGCATTGCAGCGCTTCGTCGGCCGTTCTCAGCCGTTTTTTGTAATCCATTTCCCAAGACATGGACATCGAATTTCCCCTTAGACTGCCCGCAGCGCGCCCACTTTGGCGGCCATGCGGCCCACTTCTTCTTCGTACCCCACCACAGCGTAATAAATAGCCCGGTCGAAAAACATCTCGAGCATTTGGAGCAGTTCCAGTTCGCCCATGATCTCGATCGCACGGTCCATCACAGCTTCGCTTTTCAGGAACTCCCACAGATTTTCTTTGGTCAGAACGATGGCCTGGACCACTTCACTCAGCGGCACCTTCTGATCGGCTCGCCGCGCCCCGATTTCCCGGTACCGATGCTCGATATCCAGTTCGTTCTTGCCCAGGAGCCACTCGCCCAAATGCCGGTAAATCTCGTAAACGCGCTCCTTCAACTCATGGGCGGAAATATCGCGAAAATGCGTGACTTGGACGTTGTTCTGTACTCTTTCCTCAAGGCCCGCGGCGAGTGCATCGGCATGCGATTCAATCAGCCGAACCAACCTGTAAGAAAACATCATATGCACCCCCTTGACTTCTTCCTCAACGGCGCATCACACCCCAAGTTTCGCAACCTCATCCTGCTCCGTCCAACCTTCGACTGGAACCTTGCCGGTCTCTACCGTGGGTTCCATGGTTTGCGGAACAGTGATGGCGCGGGAAATCATACAAACCGCTTTGGTGCGACGCAGCAGGCCAAGCCCGGCTTCACGCAGATCATCGGATTGCACAGTCAGGCGGGGACGAAGCAGAATTTCGTCAAAATTACACCCCGTCGTCCGGTTGCGATGTACCGTGCCTTCCACCTCGACTTCCAGATCCGTGTACTCGAACTTTGCCGCGCGCGCGACCTCGTGGAAGGTGGTGGTGAAACAGCCGGCCAGCGCGCAAAGAAGCAACTGCTCGGGCGTCCATCGTCCTTGCAGGCCACCAAGTTCCGCAGCTTCCGAGAAGTGGATCGTGTTGGGGGAGGACTCGCACTTGGCCAGTCCAGTGCGGCCTGAAGTCCACCAGGCCGAAACGCGATAGGTATATTCAGCAGCCATGTTTTGACTCCCGGCGCTCCCCGAGGGCGCCCTGCCCACACATCAAGAGGTAAGGTTGAAGATCACGGTGATCGTGGTCTCGACCTCGACCGGTTGCCCATTCAATAAGTAGGGTTTGTAACGCCACTGTCTGACCGCTGCGATGGCCGCCGGCACCAGCATCGGGTGGCCGCTCACCAGTTGCAGATTCTGAATCTGGCCGTTGGTATCAATGACCGCACTGAGAATGACCTCGCCTTGAACCCGGGCCGACTTGGCCAGAGTCGGATAGGTCGGCTCGATCCGCTGAACCAACAGTCCCCTGGTCACGCCTTGCGAGATGCGGATGCGCTGAGGAGTTACCGGTATGAACTTCGGCACGGCGGCCAGGCTGGAAGTGGAGTTGACGATGCCGCCAATCACGCCTCCCATTTGTCCACCGGGAATGCCCCCCGGGACGCCTCCGATGACTCCGCCACCAGTTGCGGGCAGCGGCGGTGGCGCCTCTTCTTCCTTAATCATCTGTATCTTCGTTGGGATCCTGGTCGGGGTACGCAGCGCCCCGGTTGATAGCAGGTCGGTCTGAATGACTTTGACCACCTTCACGGCTTGAGCCGCAGGCGGGGGCGGCGGAGGAGGCGGTGGGGGAGCAACCAGGAACGTCAGCAGCTGTGCCTTTGGCAATTCTTCGGTGAAGGCCAGCGGGATCGCAAGCACTACCCCGAGCAGAAACACGTTCAACATGAAAGACGTCGTTGTGGCAAAGGCCTTGCGCTTCCGTTGCACGCCGAAGTCCAGCACGCTGTCAGCGAACATCGGCCGTGGTGCGACCGGGGGCCCCAGCACGAGCTCTATGCGCGGCAGCACTGCTGCCTTGGCACGGACTGGCGCCGCAACTTCTTGTACTTCCGGTTCGTGGATTTCGATTGTGCTCATCGGAGCCCTCCCAGATTTGCCCCGTCGGGACTGCCTTACCGCCCCGCGTGCCCGGGGATGTGGCCTGAGGCTCACATCTCCGCTTTCTCCAAAGACATCTTCTTCGAAGTGCCGGTTAGGGCAAATGGCGGACATCACGGCACTTGGTGATTCCAATCACGGAATTGCCGTTTGGGCTAAACCGAAGTAACACTGAGCGATGGAGGGAACTCCCTTTGACCGGTGACGACTGTGTTGCCTTTGCGGAGCCCGCGAAGAAGAAGCAAAGGATAAGTAAAGAAATGGTCGGCGGTCGACTCTGAGATGACCCCGCTCCGAGTCCCGGCTAGCTGGACAGCGCCGACGCCCGTTTCACTTGCCATCGCGAGATGTTCTCAGCCAGATGCGCTGCGTAGAGTCCAGTGACCAGTCCAGTGAAGACGTCCATTGTGTAATGCGCGCGCAGCACCAGCACGGTTGCGGCCTCGAAGATGACGACGGCGACGCCGGCTGAGGTCAGCCAACGTTTCCTGGGGCGAACCAATTCGGCGGCACCGAGCACCGCGATTGCGGTATGTCCCGAGAAGTAAAAGTCATTGGCCACTCCGTAAGTCACAAGCAACGAAGGGAATCCTGGATAGTGCCAGATCGCGTCTGGAGGGATGGGAAGTGCGACGCAGGCCTGCAGGATCTGCCGCAGGCCGAGCACGATCAGCAGGCCAATGAACGGCCGCGAGTCCCCGCGGAACATCCACATCGCCAGCAGACTGATGCCCATCAGGTCGATCAAGCCAGAGCTGACGATGAGGAGTGCATTCGCGGCCGCAGGATGCTCATGCAGGTAAAGATTCGCCGGTGCCGTTGCGGTGTGAATGCTGTCGCCGATCCCGGAGCTTGGGACGCTGCGTGCCCCGATCAGCGATTGCGTCCAGAACCAGATTCCAAGGGCGACCACGGTCACAATCAATCGAAGCGCGAGAGACGATGTGGCCAGAGACTTCCCGCCGGTCGCAGGTGGCATAGCTGTGCGGGATTATACCCGCATGGGATAACCCAGCACGATTATTGTGAATGCACAATCTCGAAAGCGACCCCGCTCTTATCGGCGCCTCCGGCCGAAGCTGTTCCGAAGAGATTTCCTGACGAATCGATCGTCACTCCCGCCTGCGGAGCCGCCCCATCCGTACCGCCGGTAAAAGTGTGCAGCACGCTCTCGCTCCACGGCCCGGTCGAACGCGGAATTAATTCAAAGATCGAACCAGCGGAATCGGCGCCTCCAGCTTGGGCGGCCGCATAAAGATTCCCGGCGGAATCGAACGCCGGTGGACCGATCGCTGTCGTTCCATCCCGACCGTTCAACTCATGCAAAACCGTCTCTGACCACGTGCCGTCTCCGTTGCTGGTTAGCTTGTAAACCAGGCCACATCCGATCGAAGAACATGTTCCATCGCCACCCTGTCGCGTCGTCCCGTAGAGGTTGCCACTCGCATCCTGCACGGGCGTCGAGTTGGGAACCGCCCCATTGCTGACGTTGAAGCTGAAGATCACGCTTTCGGTGTAACTGCCATCGGAGTTGGGAGCGAGTTGATATACGGCTCCCTGACCGTTCGCTCCACCCGACTGTGCCACGCCGTAGATATTTCCATTCTTTGCAAGCACAACGCTACCCGCCGGCAGGTTCGGATCGGGCCCCAAATATTCACCGGTAAAGCTATACAGAATGGTTTCAGTCCATCCACTGGTGGTCGGGGTGAGTCGAAAGACAGTGCCTCCGTTGTCGTCGCCGCGGCCAAAGATCGCGCCTCCAAGTTGCGTGGTTCCGTATAAATTACCCGCGCCGTCGAAAACCATCTCAGCCTGCGGATCCCATCCATCCTGTCCGTTGCCAAAACTGTGCAGCACACTCTCCGTCCAGCCGCTGCCTGAAGGACTCACCTCAAATGCCGTGCCGCCTCCGTACGCGCCTCCCCCGGCAGTGGTGCCGTAGAGATTGCCGGCCGCGTCGAGCACGAGCGAGGCCACTGGCGACTGACCGTCGAGTCCGCTGAAGCTATAAAGAACTGTTTCCGTCCATGTTCCGTTGGAATTGCGGGAAAGCCTGAACACTGTCCCATCGTTGCTGACGCCACCACTCACGGTCGTGCCGTAGAAGTTGCCGTGAGCGTCTTCGACCAAACCCGCGCTCGGAGCAGCGCCGTCCGGCGTGCCCTTGAACGTATAAACCACCCTTTCGTGAGATCCGGCAAAAGCCGAACTGACCAGAATTGCGACCGAAGCAACCGCACCAAGTACCCGTCCCCGCAAGAAAAATAGATGAAGCATGCTGAAATCCCTCCCCCGATCAGTGACCACCCCAGTGGCAATAACGATCACGAGTAAGGATTCTGTCGGACCTGCAAAGGTTGGCGTGGATGAAACTGTACCCGGCGCGGGACGTTCAATCCGCGTCCCTCTTCGCGCCGGGCTGAAATATCGATTTCGCAGAAAAGTCAGGGAGCCACCGTGACAATAGAAATCTTGCTTGACTTGCCACAAAAGGCTGTCAAAATGGCCCCAATCGTACTGTGGGTTTTGGGGGGCGCATATGGTCGTTCTGGGGATTTTCCCGGCACTGCCGGCATTCGTTTCTCATAGACCTTTTGTTCCAAGGTCTCTCTCGTGCACGCGCGTATACCAATCGCTTCTGAAAACCGCGGTGCTCGCTTACATCGCAACCATCACAGCACTGCCTTGCCTCGCACAGGATTCCTTCAGCTTGAGGAACGTCAAGCAGCAGAAATGGCCGGAGGCGGAAGCGCGAAGAATCTACCAATTCGCCTCGCAGGCCGTGCAGCGTGAGTTCCGCGCCGCCGCGAAGCCGTTTCGACCTCACTTCACTCTGGTGCTTGGCGCCGATAAAGATCAGATGGACATCAACACAAATGAACTGAGGCTGGTGAAGTGGAACAAGGAATTTTTCGCCGAGGGCGTGGTCCTGTTCTCCTTCGAGCAAATGCTGCCCGCCGATAAAAAGTACCAACTGACGCACCGTGCCCTTTCCGAAGCGGAGGCTACCGTCAACCTGCAGGAGGCGCGCGGTTCCGCGAATTGTCCCGCAGGAGTTGGCACCGCCGGCGATTGTCCTTAAAGCTGCGCGATCAATCCGTGCAGGGTCGCCGACGGGAATTGCCCGGACACCCATTGAGCACGCTCACTGGAGAGGAGTCCGACGGCGGTAAGGAAAATGAAAAATTTGGAGCGGGAGACCGGGATCGAACCGGCGACATCCAGCTTGGGAAGCTGGCGTTCTACCGCTGAACTACTCCCGCTCAGGTCACAAACCAGCCGCTGGCGCGGCTTCGAACTCGGCAGAAATCAATCAAAGTCTAGCACTCGACGCGGGCAGAAACAAACTGGCATTAAACATAGTCGAAGAGCGTCTAAATCCAAAATCCATGGCAACTGCTGGTGGCAGTGGAGCAGCGTCAGGCCGGGATGATCCGCCGTGAAATCGATTTCGACTTCTTAATAGCCGCCGACCATCACAACCTCCAACATTTCATGGTTAAATGGATCGCGCGTTCGGCTGATTAATTGCGCCGGACCCACCACACAGCCAATAAGGATCTCCACCCCATGGGAAAGAGCACGAAATCATCATCCAGACAGCCTGTATCCAGCCGCCGTTTCTTTTTGCAAACCACTCTCATCGGCGGAACCGCCGCTACCCTGACGCCCATCTACGCCGCGAGCGAGGCCGCACGCGTTGCATCGCCAAAACCAGCGGGCACCATCGCGCCGAAGGCCGCCGACGTCAAGGAGTTTGAGTTAGCGGAGATCACGATTCCAGAACTGCAAGACGGAATGAAATCCGGCAAATTCACCGCGCACGCTCTGGCCGAAAAATATCTCGCACGCATTGATGAACTGGATAAACGCGGCCCGGCGGTCAACGCCGTCATCGAACTGAACCCGGATGCGCTCTCCATCGCCGACGCGCTCGACCAGGAGCAGAAGGCGAAGGGTCCGCGCGGGCCACTGCACGGCATTCCAGTGCTGATCAAAGACAACATCGATACTGCCGATCGCATGATGACCACCGCGGGATCACTGTCACTGGTAGGCTCAAAGCCGCCGAAAGACTCCTTCGTCGCACAAAAATTGCGCGCGGCGGGCGCGGTAATCCTCGGCAAGACAAACCTTAGCGAATGGGCCAACTCTCGCTCCAGTCATTCGACCAGCGGATGGAGCGGCCGCGGCGGCTTGACCAGAAATCCATACGCACTCGATCGCAACGCTTGCGGGTCGAGTTCGGGCACCGGGGCTGGCATTTCCGCGAATTTTGCCGTTGCCGGAATCGGCACCGAAACCGACGGATCGATTGTCTGCCCGTCTTCGTCGAACGGTCTGGCCGGAATCAAGCCAACAGTGGGTCTGGTCAGCCGCAGCGGCATCATCCCGATCTCGCACAGCCAGGACGGCGCTGGCCCCATGTGCCGCACGGTGCGCGATGCAGCGATTCTGCTGGGAGCGCTCACGGGAGTCGACCCTGAAGATGCAGCCACCTCCGCTAGCTCGAGCAAGGCCCAAACCGATTACGCGCAATACTGCGATCCCAACGGCCTGAAGGGCGCACGCATCGGCGTGGGCCGTAAATATTTTGGCATCAGCGACGCGGTCGACGCGCTGATGAATGAGACGCTCGATGTGCTTAAGAAGCAGGGCGCGACGCTGGTCGATCCTGCCGACATCGAGACCTTCGGAAAGTTCGATGACAGCGAAGGGTTGGTATTGCTTTATGAGCTTAAGGCCGATCTCAATGCTTATCTGGCGCGTCTCGGGCCCAACGCTCCGGTCAAAACTCTGAAAGATGTGATTGAGTTTAATGAGCGCAACCGCCAGAAGGAAATGCCCTACTTCGGGCAGGACTTATTGATCAAGGCCGAAGCCAAGGGACCACTTACGGACAAGGAATATCTGGAGGCGCTGACGAAAAATCATCAACTAGCCGGCAAAGACGGCATCGACGCGCTCATGGACAAGCACCAACTCGACGCCATTGTGGCTCCCACAGGTGGTCCGGCGTGGCTCACAGATCTCATTACCGGGGACCACTTTACCGGTGGAAGTTCCAACGCAGCAGCGGTTGCGGGATATCCTAATATTAATGTGACTGCGGGTTATGTCTCGGGAATGCCCGTGGGTATCTCCTTCTTTGGACGGGCTTGGAGTGAACCGACACTCATCAAGCTGGCCTACTCCTTTGAGCAGGCAACCAAGGCGCGGCAGGCTCCACGATTTCTCCCGACGATTCTGCCAGGAGTAAAATCATAGCGGGGCGGCGGAGGTTGAGTAATGGATGCTCTCCGTTGTGGCGCGTTCGCACTGTTTACCTTGTTTTCATCGTTGGCGTATAGCCAAGACGTTCCTAATCCCAGCCCCTACGCAATCCAGACGAATCTGGAAGTCAGAGTCAGTGGTCTACCTTCGCTAAAAGCGCAATCCGGCGAAGCGCCCGATGTGCTCGCGACGGCGCTAGCGACCGTCTTCCGAGACAAAGACCTTTGCTGCGAGCGGAACTCCGCTCTGGAAGATCGGCTGCCTCAGTCTGATCCGGTTTCGTTGAAGGAAGTTGCAGCCAAGCTGCAAGGCAGACAGCTGAGGAGCGACGGTCGTCCCATCCTCATTAAAGCTGAACTCTTCACCCCCGAGTCGGTGAATTCTGGACAATTGATCAGCGAGATTCGCGATCAGCACGCTCCCCTGATGGTATGGAACTCTCATTTGTATGTGGTCAGTGGAGCAGTCTACGACGAAGCGTTTTACAACGACGGCACGCAGACCTATGTGATCCGCAAGATTTTGCTGCTGGACCCGAGGTACTCCGATTCGCGCCGACAAATCTCGTTTGCCCGCGACACCGACGATCTAAGTAAGGTTCAGGGAATCTTGTTCCTTAGCGTGGTGCCACAGTAGGTTTGGAGTTTGAGCGAGGCGTTCGAAACCAGGTACGGCAAACATTCTAATATTTACAGCGTCTAACTATTCCCATGTTAGCCTTACATTCATGAGGGGGTAATACATGACCAACCTGAATAAGGTAGTCACTTCCCTGCGGAACGAGTACTCCCGTCTCGAAAAAGAGATGGGAAGAGTGGGGAAGGCACTGGACGCGCTCGGCCAGGCTGGCGGAAAGAAGCTCAAGGGAACCGGACGTACCCTGAGCAAAGAAGCCCGCAAGCGGATCGCCGATGCGCAAAGACTACGCTGGGCAAAAGTGCGGAAAGCTGCTGCCAAGCTAGTCAAGACGTAAGATGTAGTTTTTTCGCAAGCACCGCGGCCTCGTTCATAACTTCTCTCAAGTATTATGGACGGGGCCGTATTGCCGAATTGCATCTCCCCAGCGTTCTCATGCCCCTGGCAAAACATTTTTCTTCTCCGGCTTCGATACTCCTGTTTCTCATTTCCGTCTTCTTGAGTACGGCGATGCCGGCTCAGCAGATAAGCCTTCAGGCCATTGTCACGCCTTCCACGGTGGTGATCAAGGATGGCCAGCCGGTCCCATTTGCGCTGCATGGCTTCATCGAATTCAATTCGCTGGCACAAATGTTTCCCTACATTGAATCCCAGACGCGGCGCTGGCCGGGACGCAGCGATTTCGGCGACAGCCAGCGGCGACGCCTGGCACGCGAACTGCTACGGCACGGTGTCGAAAGCCGGCTTGTCTCGATGGCCGACGAACGGCCGTTGGAAGCGCTCGTGACCCACACCAGCGAAGAATTACGGGAAGCTCTGGCCCGCGTGAAGGAACCGGTGCCGGAGGGTTATCGCGATATCTTTTTTGAGATTCGTGACAAGTGGATACATGCGATCAACTGCTGGAGCGCGTCGCCGTCGATCCCGGCCCGCGTTCTGTCGAACTGGTATCCGATCGAAGAAGGCATCGAACTTTACGGCGCAACTTACGATTCGACCGAGCACTTCTGGCAAGCGGTGAAGTATCACCCCGATCTGACAGTCGGCGAATTGCGAGGACTGCTCGACGTTTTCCAGCACAAAGATTGGGAACCCTGGATCGCACGGCTTGACGATCATCCGAACCTGTATTTGCCAAACGCCTATGCCGTGGAGTTTCTCCGCAACAACCTCACGGCAGAGAAACTGAAATGGTTTCAGCAGGAACTCGCGGGCCACGATCTCAAGGCCAGCGATCAGGCTCGCGCGATGCAACAACGGCAGGGGGCGCGGTTTCGTTTCACGGCATTACAGGAAAAGGTTTTGTGGGGCGACCTGGCTGATGTGTTCCATCTGGTCTATGTCCTGTCGGCGGCGGACGATCCGATCAGGGCGATGCTGGCTGCGCATCATTTTGACGGGATCTATCTGGATGAGCGCAAGATGGGATTTATCAGCGAAGACTTCCGCTCACTGATGTTGAAGATCTGGAAGGTGAAATACATCAAGATGGCGCGGCTCCGCGAGCTGATCGCGTCGATTCCGATGGAAATCAGGCTCGAGCACTTTCTTAATGACGGCGATTCCCCCGACATTCCGATCCCGATTTATGTTGGGTACCTCAATCAGATGCGGGAATTAGCGATCAAAGCAGGCACGAAGTAACGAGGAATTCTAGCGGGCGGGCTAAGTCCAGCGGAACCACTTCAGCGCCAGCACAAACGAAATCCCACCCCACAGGCCCAGAATCAGTAGTCGGGACCACTGATGCATAAGAGGCGTGCCTTCCAGAATGCTGGCGCGCAGCGCATCGTTGAGTGCAGTCAGGGGCAGAGCCTTGATGAAAGGATGAATGACCGCGGGAAATCTCTCGTAGGAAAAGAAAACGCCCGAAAAGATCCACATGGGCATCATGACAAGGTTAATAAGGCCGCTGATGCTTTCAATTTTTTGAGCACGGCTCGCGGTGAGCAGGCCGACGCCGCCGAAGGTGAGCGATCCCAGGCCGCCAATCGCAGCAATCGCTGCCACCGACCCCAACACGCGCATGTGAAAAAAGATCACACCGAAGATCAGCAGCAGGCCGATCTCGATGACCATCAGGATCAGACGGCTGCTCATGATCGCGAGCAGGAAATCTCCCCGGCGCATGGGCGTGCCCACGTAGCGCTTGAGCAGCTTGCGCTGGCGCATGTCAACCAACGCGAAGCCGATGCCCCACATCCCGGAGTTCATCAGGTTCATGCCTAACAATCCGGGGATGAGGAAGTCGATGTAGCGCGAGCCCGGCTCGGAAGAGGTAACCGCGGTTGTTGCCACGGCATCGTTGCGGCCGGAGGCCGCCTGCAGCGCGTCATTTACCTCGGCCTTGGCTAGAACACTTTCGGGGCGCGCGGGATCGTAACGATAGACAAGGCCATTGTTCAACCCGGGCTCGATCACGAGATCGAACTTCCCCAGGCGGAATCCCTTACGCGCGTCGTCCGCGTTTAGAAGTTGAATCTTGAAAAGATCGTGATGCGGCGAGCGTGCGAGCAGCGCCTGCGCACGTTGAGCGCTGCTTCCGTCGATGATCGCAACGGAGACGGCGTCTCCCGGCTTGTTGCGGAAGGCGATGCCCAGCCCGAGCGCCAGCAACAGCGGGAAGACGAAAACCCAAAACACTACCTCCGGCTCGCGCTTCAGTTCGAGCATGCGCGCCATCAGCAGATGGCTATAGCCGGCCCATCGGCCGTTGCGGCGAGGCGGCCTTTGCGGGGCTTTCGCTATTTCAACCGGCGTTTCCTGGACAACGCTCATCCGACTATTCCTCTTCCGACCCTGCGACTTCCGATGATTGCGCTACTGCGTTTCCGTCTTCCATCTATTCAAGAATTCCAGCAGCACTTCAGGAGTCATAGCCCGCGCGTTTTCAAACTCGCCGTTCTTCTGGCTGACTAGCAGTTTCCC
>Ga0070730_10004346_pt1 | contig 12466 bp, 11 predicted proteins | sample Coa_R1_3_FD_66447 | JGI IMG/M metagenome (GOLD analysis project Ga0070730, IMG submission 66447) | Surface soil microbial communities from Centralia Pennsylvania, which are recovering from an underground coalmine fire - Coalmine... | ecosystem: Environmental > Terrestrial > Soil > Unclassified ... | reverse complement strand
GGCGGGCCGGCCAGGGCAGAACTGACCATTGACGCCGAGGTCACGTGACCCTCATCATCTGATTACCGCCAGTCACCAGATGGAGGGGGAGCCGTCTGCCATGCGCCTCGGGATCACCCGCCGCCAGCCCCGTCTCGCGCCCCGAAGGGCCAGCTTGCGCGCCGCCGTTGCCATGGCGGGCGGATCGCTGCTGGCCGTGGCGATGTCCGGCACGGCGGGAGCGGGTGTCGTGGGCCCGTTCGGCGCCGTGGGGGCGCCGCACTACGTGGCGCTCGGCGACTCCTACACCGCCGGACCGCTGATCCCCACCCAGACCGGGTCCCCGGCCGGCTGCCTGCGGTCCACGCACAGCTACCCCTGGCTGGTCGCCGCGGGCACCGGCGCCGCCACATTCACCGACGTCAGCTGCCAGGGCGCGACCACGACGGACATGACCCACTCCCAGTCGGTGCCGCTGGGCACCAACCCGCCGCAGGCGGGCGCCCTGTCCGCCAGCACCACCCTGGTGACGCTGCAGATCAGCGGCAACGACATCGGCTTCACCAACATCATCATCCACTGCACGACGCTGAGCCTGACCAACCCGTTCGGCTCGCCGTGCAAGGACTACTTCACCTCGGGCGGGACCGACATGCTCCGCGCGGCGATCAGCGCGGCGGCGCCGAAGGTCGCCGCGGACCTGCAGGGGATCCACGCGGCCGCGCCGAACGCCCGGGTGCTCCTGGTCGGGTACCCGGTGATCCTGCCCAACAGCGGCGACGGCTGCTGGCCGGAGGTGCCGATCGCCTTCGGCGACGTGCCCTACCTGCGCGGCGTGGAGAAGACGCTGAACGCGATGCTCGCCACCGAGGCCGCCGCGAATAACGCGAAGTTCGTGAACACCTACACCGCCAGCATCGGCCACGACGTCTGCCAGGCTCCCGGGACCAAATGGGTGGAGGGCCTCATCCCCACCTCGCCCGCGGCGCCGTTCCACCCGAACCGGCTCGGCGAGCAGGGCATGGCCCGGCAGGTGCTCGCCGCCCTGGGCTGACCGGGATAAAGGCAGGCGGGCGGCCGCGGCCAGCGGATCGCTGCCCGGCCCGCGACGGAGGACGTGCTCATCCAGCAAAACGCCAGGAGGCGGCGGCCCCTACTTCGCGGCGGTCCCCTGGCCCGTGCCGGGCCAGGGGACCGCGTGCACCGTGGCCAGCGCCGCCCGCGCCGCGGCGAGGGTCTCGTGCAGGAGCAGGACGGCGCCCGGCCCGCTGGCCAGGCCCAGTGCCGAGCGCAGCGCGGCAGCCGGGCCGCTGGCCGTCTCGATCGTGATGCCGGGGCGGCGGGCCGCCAGTGCGCCGGTGATCAGCGCGGTCATCTCACCGGGCCGCCGGCCCCGCAGGTCGGAGTCCTCGTAGACGACCACCCGGCCGAACCAGTCCGCGATCACGGCCGCCGTCTCGGTGACCTGGTCGTCGTGGCGATCCCCGGGCAGGGTCACCGCGGCCACCGGGCTGCCGCCCCAGGCCTCGTGCAGCAGCCGGCCCATCGCGGCCATGGCCGCCGCGTTGTGCCCGTAGTCGACCACCACCGGGCGGCCGCCCACCTGGTACAGGTTGCCCCGGCCTGGGTTGGCCTGCTCTGGGGTGAACGTGACCAGCGCGCGCCGGATGTCCTTCGCGCTCACCCCGAGGGCACGGCAGGCGGCGCAGGCGGCCAGCGCGTTCGCTACCAGATGGGCCGCTGAGCCACCGAACGAGCCAGGCAGCTCGTCCACGCCGAGCAGGGCGTGCTCCTCGCCGCCGCGGGTCTCCACGAGCGTGCCATCCCGCAGCTCGCAGGTCATCCCGCCGCTCATCCGGTGCGCCAGAATCACCGGGTTGCGGCCGTCCAGGCTGAAGTACCGGACCACCGGATTTCGGGCCCGCACAGCGGGCCGGGCGGCCAGCGCTCTGACCCGGCCGTCGTCGGCGTTGAGCACCAGCGTGCCGCCGGGGTGGATCTCCTCCGCAACCAGCGCCTTGACCTCGGTCAGGTCGTCCAGGTCGTCGACGCCGTCCAGGCCGAGGTGGTCGGCGGTGATGTTGGTGACCACGGCAACGTCTGCCCGGTCATAGCCCAGGCCGCGGCGCAGGATGCCGCCCCGCGCAGTCTCCAGCACGGCCGCCTCGACCGCCGGGTCGTCCAGCACCATCTGCGCCGAGCGCGGGCCCGAGGCGTCGCTGTATTCCACCGGCCGGCCCGCGACCAGCACCCCGTCTGTGGTGGTCATGCCGACGCTCATCCCGGCCTGGCCCAGGATGTGCGCGATCATCCGGACGGTGGTGGTCTTCCCGTTCGTGCCGGTGACCGAGACCACCGGGATCCGGGCCTGCGCGCCGGGCGGGTAGAGCCGGTCCAGGATCGCCCCGGCGACGTCACGGCCCCGCCCGGTGCCCGGCTCCAGGTGCATCCGCAGCCCCGGGGAGGCGTTCACCTCCAGTACGGCGCCCGTCCAGGCGGCCGGGTGCCCAGGCAGGCTGCCGCGCATCGGCGCGGAGATGTCGGCCAGGCGCACGTCCACCCCGCACACGTCCAGGCCGGTCACCGCGGCCACCCGGCAGCACAGCGCGGCGACGTCGGGGTGGACCAGGTCGGTGACGTCGGTGCTGCACCCGCCGGTGGACAGGTTCGCGTTGCGGCGCAGCCGGACCGCCTCGCCCTGGCCGGGCACGCAGCCCGGATCCAGGCCCTGGGCAGCCAGGCAGGCCAGCGCCTCGCCATCCAGCGGGATCTTCGTCATCGGCCGGGCGTGGCCCTCGCCGCGCCGCGGGTCGGCGTTGGCCGCCTCGACCAGCGCCGCGATGTCGTGCACGCCGTCGCCGATCACTGCCGGGGCACGCACCCGGGCCGCAGCGGCCATCCGGCCCTCGACCACCAGGACCCGGTAGTCGGTGCCCGGCACGTACTTCTCCACGATCACCGCGGGCCCGGTCACGCTGGCGCGCCGGTACGCCTCGGCGGTCTTCTCGGCCGTGGTCACCCCGACGGTGACCCCGCCGCCCTGGTTGCCGCTGCGCGGCTTGACCACCACGGGCGCCCCCAGCCGGGAGAACGCCGCCACGGCCTGCGCCGCGCTCCAGGCGACCGTCCCGGGCGGCACCGGCACGCCGGCGTCCGCGAGCAGTTGCTTGGCCAGCACCTTGTCGCAGGCGATATCTACGCCGACCGCGGAGGTCTGGTCGGTGAGCGCGGCCCAGGCCAGCCTGCGATGGCTGCCGTAGCCGAGCCGGAGCAGGCTCAGGTCCCCGACCCGCCGGACCGGGATGCCGCGCCGCCGCGCGGCCTCCGCCAGCGCCGCAGTGCTCACGCCGAGCCGGGCCCGCTCCACCTCGGCCGCGATCGGCGCGATGGCCTGCGCCAGGGCGGGGGAGCGTTCCGCGATCACGCCGGTCACCACGCCGATCGCCAGGCGCAGCAGGTCGCCGGGGACGGCCGAGTCCACGGGCTCGTCCTGCGGGCACTCCAGCACGATGTCGTACCGCCCGTCGGCACCGGCCCACACCGTCCGGCCGAAGTAGACGTCCCGGCCTGCCAGGGCGGACAACTCCAGCGCGACGTGCTCGGTGACGTGGCCGAAGTAGGTGCCCCGAGCCATGGCGTGGCAAAAGCCGCCCGGCTCCCCGGCCGCGCAGTGGTGATCGGCCAGCCCCGGCAGCAGGGTCAGCAGCCGCGCGGCGAACCCCTCGGCGCCGGTCGTCTCCTGCCCGGTCAGTTCCTCGAGCTCCAGCCGGGCGATGCTGACCGGCCGCGAGGTGTAGATGTTCGGGCCGTACAGGCGGCGCAGATTGATTAGCCGCACGTCTGCTCCCTGGCGTGATGGTGGACGGGCTCCGTCTGGGTCCGGGTCAGTACCTGGTGTGCCTCGGCCCGATGGCCGGCACCCGGCTGCCGAGGTCGAACTGGCACCCCGCGGGCATGAGGTGCAGGCGCACATCGAACAGCGTGATCGGGTCGTAGTCGCCGGCCGGGTGCACGACGGTGGACCGGTCCAGGTCCACCACGGTCGCCACGCCGGACCCGATGACCTCGAACCGGGATCCCTCGACCAGGATCGCGGTGTTCTCGTCGATGCCGACCCCGATGTGGTCCGGGGCCAGCGCCACCGCGGCCAGCAGCCGGGGCAGCCGCCCCCGCTCGGCGAAGTGCATGTCGATGAGCACGCCGCCGAGCAGCCCGAGACCCGGCGCGGTGCGCACGGCGGCCGCGGAGACGTCCGGGCGCGTGCCGCCCAGGATCATCGTCCGGCCAAGCGCGGTCGCGCCGGCGCTGGTGCCAGCGATCACCAGCCCCGCGGCGAGCCGCTCGCTGAGGATCTCGTTGGTCCGGGACCCGACCAGTGCGCGGATCCGGGACTGGTCGCCGCCGCTGAAGAAAACCCCGGTAGCGCCGCGCAGCATGGACTCGGTCAGGTCGCTGTCTGCGTCGGCCCGGCCGCGCAGCCGCAGCTCGGTGGTGTTGTCCACGCCCAGCTTGCGGAACACGCGTTCGTACTCGGCGTGCACCTCGTCGGGGACGCCCGTGGCGGTGGTCACCAGGGTGATCCGGGCCTGGTCGCCGCCGGAGAGTTCGACGAACCGTTCCAGCACGCCAGCCCCGCAACAGCGGTCTTCCCCGCCCCCGATGACAAATAGTGCCACCGTGCGTAGTTACCCACAGTAATCGGAGTTAACCGTACGCGAAACGCTAACTACGCACCGAGGTCCGCGGTGGTGTCAGGCTTGGCCTGGCTGCCGGTCAGCCCGGATCGGTGCCTAGCCGCCGGCCACCCCGGCGGCGCGTTATCGGCGGCCTGGCGAGTTCCTCGGGAATGCGCAGCAGCGGGTTGGTGGCGCTCTCCACGACCTCGGTGGCCATCTCGAGGACCCGCCGCCCCCGGGCCCGTGCCACGGACCGGAGCAGCTCGAACGCCTGCCGGGGCCGGAGCCGGTGCCGTTCGGCGAGGACCCCGATGGCCTGCTCCACCCTGACCCGGGCGCGCAGCGCGTGCTCCAGTTGCGCGACGGTCTTCTCCAGCCTGCGCGGATCCGGCGGCTCGCCGTCCACGGCCGGGCCGCTGGCAACCGGCATGGCCTGGGTCGGCAGGTCAGCGGCCAGCAGGTCTGCGAGGACCATAGCGCTGGTCAGGTCGGAGACCTCCTCGTCGCCGACAACCCATCCGGTGGCGGTGCGGCGGGCCACCGGCTCACCGTCCATGGGGAAGCCCCCGGGGGCCGGGCCCTGATGGCTGCCATCCGCCTCGCCGGGACGGCCCGGGGCGGCGTGCCTGCCCGGCTTGCCGTCCGGCCATCCAGGCGGCCCCGACGCGGCGGCCCCGTTGCCACCCGGACGGGCGGCGGTCTGCGTGGGCTGCCGGTCGCGCGAGTGGCGGCCAGGGCCTCCCGCGTCTGCCGTATTGCCGTGTTTGATCATTGTCCTATCGCGGAGGCGGCCAGACGTTCCCGGACCTGCGCGGCCGACGGGTTGGTCAGCACCGTCCCATCGGGGAACGCCACCGTGGGGACAGTCTGCATTCCGCCGTTCACGGACATCACGTAGTCCGCAGCGGCGGAGTCCCACTCGATGTCGACCTCGGCGACTTCGATCCCCTCCCGCGCAAGCTGGCCTTTGAGCCTACGGCAAAAGCCACACCATTGCGTGGTGTACATCGTTACGCGTTGTGACACCCGCGTCTCCTTATCCCTTTCCCCACGGCGGTTCCCGCAGTTGCAACACCGCGCTGATCGCTCCGCTTCCCGCGCATGTCGGGCCGATGCGCAAGGATGACTGCGGTGAAGGAGGTGCGCGGTGGACGACGGTCCCGAGGCGGTGCTCGCCGCGCTCGACCCCGAGCAGCGCGAGGTGGCGCTGGCCACCCGCGGCCCGGTGTGCGTGATCGCGGGCGCCGGAACCGGCAAGACCCGCGCGATCGCGCACCGGGTCGCCTACGCCGTCCGGACCGGGGTGATGAACCCCGGCCACGTGCTCGCGGTCACCTTCACCACGCGGGCCGCGGGTGAGCTGCGGGGGCGGCTGCGCCAGCTCGATGCGCCGGGCGGCTCCGGCCTGGGCCAGGTCACGGCGCGCACCTTCCACTCGGCGGCGCTGCGGCAGCTGGTTCACTTCTGGCCGGCGACCGTCGGCGGCCGCCCACCTGCCGTGCTCGACTCGAAGATCAGCCTGCTGGCCGAGGCGGCCCGCGCGGCGCGGGTGCCCGCGAGCGGCCCGGAACTGCGGGACCTGGCGACGGAGGTCGAATGGGCCAAGGTCATGCAGGTACGCCCGGAGGACTACGCCGGGGCGGCGGCCGGCCGGACGCCGCCCCTGGGCCGCGAGGTGGTCGGCCGCGTGTTCGCCGCATACGAGCAGTTGTGCCGGGACCGTCACCTGCTCGACTTCGAGTCCGTGCTGGAACTGACCGCGGCGATCCTGAACGGGCACCCGGCCGCGGCCGCCGAGGTCCGCGACCGGTACCGGTATTTCATGGTGGACGAGTTCCAGGACGTCAACCCGCTGCAGAAGCTGCTCCTGGACACCTGGGCGGGGGATCGGGACGACGTGTGCGTGGTCGGGGACCCGCGCCAGACGATCTACTCGTTCACCGGGGCCACGTCCGGCTACCTGACCGGTTTCGCCGCGGAGTACCCGCACGCCACCGTGGTGAAGCTGGTGCGGAACTACCGGTCCACACCGGAGGTGGTCGACTGCGCGAACCGGCTCGCGCAGCCCCGGGCCGGCCGGGGCAGGGCAGGCTGGGCGAGCGCCGGCCGGGACGGGGCCGCCCTGGGGGGTGCCGGCGGCCCGGCCCTGGTCGCGCAGCGGGCCAGCGGCCCCCCGGCCGAGTTCACCGAGTACGACGACGAGCCTGCCGAGGCGGCGGCGGTCGCCGCGCGGGCCCGGCAGTGGATGGACTCGGGTCTGCCGCCGCGGGACATGGCCGTGCTGATCCGGGTCAACGCCCAGACCGAGCGGTTCGAGCGCGCGTTCGCCGACGCCGGGGTACCCTGCCAGGTGCGCGGCGCCGAGCGGTTCTTCGACCGGGCCGAGGTGCGCCAGGCGACCGGGCTGCTGCGGGCCGCCGCCAAGAGCGTGCGGGCGCCGGACGAGCCCGGGGCGCCAGGGCCGGGGGACACGGTCGCGGAGGTGCGGCATGTGCTCGCCGGGGTCGGGCTGACCCGGGAGCCGCCGCCCGGCCGCGGTGCCGCCCGGGACCGCTGGGAGTCGCTGGCCGCGCTGGCCCAGCTTGCCGAGGACCACTGCGCGGCGAGCCCTGGCGCGGCCCTCGCCGACGTGGTCGCCGAACTGGCTCGCCGCGCCGCGGCTGAGCACCCCCCGCAGGTGGAGGGGGTGACGGTGGCGTCGCTGCACGCGGCGAAGGGCCTGGAATGGGACGTCGTCTTCCTGCCCGGGCTCACCGAGGGGAACCTGCCGATCGTGCACGCCCAAAGCGACGACGCGGTGGCCGAGGAACGCCGGCTGCTGTACGTCGGGGTAACCCGGGCCAGGCAGCAAGTGCTGCTGTCCTGGTCGTTGGCCCGGCTGCCGGGCGGCCGCCGCAACCGCACCCCGTCCCGGTTCCTCGACGGGCTCCGGCCCGGGTGGCGGGAGTCCCGGGCCGCCCGGGCGCGGCCGCCAGCCGGCCAGTTCCAGTTCGCCGACGCCGATCCCGCGCTGGTCGAAGCCTTGCGGAAGTGGCGCCGCGAGGTGGCCCGGGCTGCCGGGGTACCCGCGTACGTGGTATTCGGCGACGAGACGCTCCGGTCCATCGCCGCGCAACGGCCCGCCACCCGGGAGGAGCTCGCCCGCCTCCCCGGTCTCGGGCCTGGCAGGCTTGACCGGTACGGTGCCTCGGTACTGGCGTTGTGCGCGCAAGCGCCCGCGCCCGCCGGCGCGGACGAGAAGAAGGCGGGATCGGTGGCATGAGACAACCGGCGGGCGGGCTGTGAGCGACACCCTGGGCAAGCTGCTCGACCTGCTCGACCTGGAACAGATCGAACTGGACATCTTCCGCGGCCGCAGCCCCAGCGAGCACCGGCAGCGGGTGTTCGGCGGGCAAGTGGCCGGCCAGGCGCTGGTCGCGGCGGGCCGGACCGTGCCGGCCGACCGGCCGGTGCACTCTCTGCACGCGTACTTCATCCGCCCCGGCGACCCTTCGGTGCCGCTGGTCTACATCGTGGACCGGGTGCGGGACGGACGGTCGTTCACCACCCGGCGGGTATCCGCCATCCAGCACGGCAAGGTCATCTTCACCCTGTCCGCGTCGTTCCATCACCCCGAGCCGGGCCCGGACCACGCCGCGCCCATGCCGGACGCCCCGCCGCCGGATTCCGTGCCAACGCACCCGCAACGGCTGGAGAAGGCGTTCGGCCCCGAGGCGGCGAGGTACTTCCGGGACAACCCGATCGACCTGCGCGTGGTCGGGCCGCTGTCCGTCGAGGCGCACCGCGACCCGTCGCTGCGCACCGAGCGCAACCTGGTCTGGCTGCGCGCCGACGGCGACCTGCCGGACGACCCGTTGTTGCACGTGTGCCTGATGACCTACGCCTCGGACATGACGCTGCTGGACTCGGTGCTGCTCCGGCATGGCCTGTCATGGGCGGATGGCAGCACCACCGGGGCGAGCCTGGACCACGCGATGTGGTTCCACCGCTCGTTCCGCGCCGACCGGTGGCTGCTCTATGCCCAGGAGTCGCCATCCGCCGCCGGTGCCCGGGGCCTGGCCCGGGGCGAGGTGTTCCAGGACGGCAACCTGGTGGTCTCGGTGATGCAGGAAGGCCTTATCCGCAGCACCCGCAAACCCTCCTGACCTCGCGCGCGGTGCTGGCGATCTTGATCACGGGCACTTCCCCTGTGGAGTCGGCGGGAAAGTGTCCATGCTCATGAAATCCGGGTCGCGCGCCATGTATCACGGGGGCGCCTGCGGCGCTCCTTGATAGACGACGGGGTGGTAAGGCGGGGCATTCCCGGCGCGACAAAAAGGTGTCGGAAAACCAGTTGCCCCGTTGGCCAGCCGCTTCATAGGCTGCATCCATGTCCAATGAGTGGGCCCACGACGTTGCGCGGAAGGAGGTGCCCACGGTGACAAACATCACCATCGGTGGCTACGCCGTCGCGAATTCTGCCATGCATGCCGCCGCTGCCGTCGCGGGCACCCGCCCGCGGGGCGTGGTGCCGGCTCAGCTCGTCCAGGACGGCAGCGGCTTCGCGGCTGCGCTTACCGCCACGCGTGGCGATCTCGTGGTTGCGCGGCCGCGGATGCAGCTCCAGAACTACCCGTTCATGGCCCTGGGTGCCGTTATCAACGGCGCCAAGTTGGGTCCGCATAGGGCTTGGGATCCGGTCTAGAAAGACCGGCCTCGATCCCCAAAGGCCGCGGACCCGACAACCGGGTCCGCGGCCTTAGCTATGCCCGGGCCGCCGAGTCAGCCGAGTGGAACACACGACGAGCAGATCGACGAGGACGAGAGGGGAACGGACATGTACTGGCCCGGCACCACCGCCGCGGGGGGCGCGGCGGGGTTCGAGGCAGCACTCGCCTTGCGGGTGGCCAGGCAAGGAGCGGAACCGGTGGCATCGCCGCCGGTGGCTTCCCGGACGGTAGGGCAGGCTCTCAACGGCACCCGGGTGCCCGCGGCGCACACCGCCGACCTGCCTTGCATGGATGAGCCCGACCTGTTCTTTGCCGAGTCCCCGGCCGACGTCGAGACGGCCAAGGCCCTGTGCCGTGGGTGCGCAATCAGGCTCGCGTGCTTCTCCGGTGCCGCAGAGCGCCACGAGCCGTGGGGAGTCTGGGGCGGAGAGCTCTTCCTGCGCGGCGAGGTCGTGCCCCGCAAGCGCCCCCGGGGGCGCCCGCGCAAGACCGAGGTGGCGGCCTGAGCCCGTGGCCGGCCACCAGCGGAACTGGGGTTGGCGGGAACAGGCAGGGTCACGCCGCAGCCGGCGGCGAGACTCTGCCGACCCCGGGGGCAAGCCCCCGGACCCCGCGCCTCCCGTTCCACTTGCTGGCCCCCTCCGGCACGAGCAAGCGCGCCGCTGGCCTGTGCGCCTCCGGCACGGCGTCCCGCGAGGGGGGCAATGAATTGCGCTGAAGGGAGGTAAAGCCATGTACGCCCATACCCGGCAGGCGGCCGAATACCAGCGTGCCCTCCTGGCGCGGGCACAAGAGCAGCGGCGGGGGTACCGCGTCCTCGCGCTCAGGAAGGCGGCCCGCCGGGTCGCGCGCGCGGAACGCCGCCTGCTCGCCGCCCAGACGGCCGTCCTGCGGGCTCGCAGTGACCTCGCATCCTGACCGCTCATGGTGACTTCGATGATGGGCCGGTCCCGGGGAACCTGCACATCATGATCGTGGTCGATCGCTGGGTCTTATCACCCCGGTGATCGACCACGATCATGAAGGCCGGCTTTCACGCGGGTCGGGCGCGAGTGACGGGCGGCGCTAGTGGTGCGGGGCGGCCGCGCCGGAGACGCGCTCGCCGTGGCCCGGGCCATCCGGGTCGCTGTCCGGCGCCGCCCGGTCGGTGTCCCCGTAGCCAGGCAGCCACTTGATCACCTCGGCCCGGAACGATCCCTCGGCCTCCAACTGACAGAGCACTCCGGTGCCCGCCGTGCACACCCGGTGGATCAGCATGTAGGAAGGCGGCAGGTTGAGCCGGCGGCTCAGGTTGGACGAGCGTGGGTCGGTGACCCGGGCCGCCTCACCCCGAAGCCAGTCGCGGCTGAACTTGAACCGGTCCTGCCGGGACGGTTCGGCCATCGGTGCCAGGAACGCGCGCAGCGCTTCCATGTCCACGCTTACGCCGTCGCGGACAAAGCCCTGCCTGCGCAGTTCCGCCTCGGCGGGACCTAGGTCGGCACCATCGTGGACCATGCGCACCAGGCGCCCGATGAAGGGGGGCATGCCCCCGGGCAGCCGGTCCACTGCGCCGAAGTCCAGCACGCCCAACCTGCCGTCGGCGAGGATCCGGAAGTTGCCCGGATGCGGGTCGGCGTGCAGCATCCCGGCCCGGGCCGGGCCGGAGAACAGGAACCGGACGAACAGCAGCCCGGCCCGGTCCCGCTCCTCCTGGGTTCCGTCGCTGATGATCTTCGACAGCGGGGTGCCGTCCATCCACTCGGAGATCAGCACGCGGCCGGTGCTGGCCACAACGTTGGGCACCGCGATGTCCGGGTCACCCGCGTAGGCATCGGCGAACGCCTGCTGCGCCTGCGCCTCGAGCTTGTAGTCAAGTTCCTCGGTGATCCGCGCGCGCAGCTCGTCGAGCAGCGGCCGCACCTCCAGGCCCGGCATCAGCACCGCGAATAGCCGTGCAACCCGGCTGAGCTGGGTGAAGTCGCTCAACAGGGCGTTGCCTGCACCCGGGTACTGGATCTTCACAGCCACCGGGCGCCCGTCCTGCCAGATCGCCCGGTGCACCTGGCCGATCGACGCGGCGGCGGCCGGCTTGTCGTCGAACTCGGTGAACAGGTTCCGCCACTCCGGGCCCAGGTCCTCGGCCAGCACCCGGTGCACGGTCCGGGCGGGCAGCGGCGGCGCGGACTCTTGCAGCCTGGTCAGGGTCGCCCGGTACGGCCCGGCGATCTCCGGGGGCAGCGCAGCCTCGAAGATCGACAGCGCCTGGCCGAACTTCATCGCGCCGCCCTTGAGTTCGCCCAGGACCCGGAAGATCTGCTCGGCCGTGCGCTGCTGGATCTCGGTGGCGACCAGTTCGGCAGGCCGGCCGCCGATGCGCTTGCCGAGTCCCAGTGCGGTACGGCCGGCCAGGCCGACGGGTAGGGTGGCCAGCTTGGCGGTGCGCGTGAAGGCGCGCCGGGGGAGGTCGCTCACATGTTCCATTGTCGGTCAGCGCGCAAGAGGTGTGCCACACCCGGCCCGGGCACCCCCCGCCTGGCCGCTTGTTGCTGCAGGTCACAAGCCCCCACACGCTTCTCAGTGCTCGCCTGAGTGGGCTCGGTCAGCCGCCGTGCCGGCAGTCGCAGTCGGGACGGGGCAGCCAGGAGCGGCGGCGCCACTGCCAGCCGGGCAGGACCAGTTCCAGCGTGCCGTTGGTCACCGCGGTCGCCGGGGCGCCCTGGTCGATGAACGCGAGTGTCTGCGCGGCGGCTTGAGCGGCCACCGTGGCCGCCAGCACGGTGTCGCAGGCCGGCGGGTCCGCGTTTGCCCGGCCGGCGAGCTGCGCCAGGATCAAGGGCCAGGCGGGATCGCGTTCGGCCCGGGTCAGGTCGAGGCAGCGCAGGCAGGCCGACCGGCCGGGCAGTACGAGCGGGCCCACCACGCCGATCGCCTCGCCCGCCGACACCGCCAGGTGCGGCACCCCATGCCGGACCAGCGCGGCGGGGAGTTCGCGCCGGTGCGTATCGGCCAGGACGACCAGATCCGGGTGCCGTGTTGCCCGGGATCGCGGGCCCCGGGCGCCCCCGGCGCTCCGGCCCGTGCCCGGGGGACCGGCCGCCGGGGGACGACCGGCCGGCGGGG
>Ga0070730_10004345_pt1 | contig 12467 bp, 14 predicted proteins | sample Coa_R1_3_FD_66447 | JGI IMG/M metagenome (GOLD analysis project Ga0070730, IMG submission 66447) | Surface soil microbial communities from Centralia Pennsylvania, which are recovering from an underground coalmine fire - Coalmine... | ecosystem: Environmental > Terrestrial > Soil > Unclassified ... | reverse complement strand
CATATTCCGGCCATTCAAAAGGATTGCGACGCTTTCGAGCACTCTCTATTCCCCGAAACCAGCGGGTATTCCATGGTAAGCGCTGAACTGGGCGCCCTGGCCGCCAGTTCCGGACTGCGTTTGGACAGCCGCGCATTTGACGCCAAACCCGTGAAAGGGCGGGACCTCACCGAACTGAGTATCTCGGCCCAGGTAACCGGCGATTATCGCGGCGTGGTGCGATTCCTGAATGGCTTGCAACGTTCCAACAATTTCTATGCGGTCGAAGGTCTTTCCGCGCGGTCTTCGAGCCAGCAGCAAAACGCTCGCGGCGCTTTGCAGGTGACCGTGCACATCAAAACTTATTTCCGGGCCGCCTGATGAACCAAAAGAATCAGATCGCCCTACTGGCTATATTGATGCTCGTTGCCGCCGCCGTTTTCTATTACGACAGTAAAGGCAGCCTGTCCTTCCCCGGAAAGTCATCGTCATTCGCCTCCAAGACCTACTCGCCCCTTCCGGTCGAGAATCCCGAGCTGCAGCGCTGGAAACTCGATGCCAGCCGCCGCACCGAGTACAAAAGCAGCGGCCGCGATTTGTTCAGCCAGGTTCTGCCTCCACCGCCCACGCGCCCCAAGCCGCAGCTTGCACCTGATCCGGGACCCCAGGTTCCGGCGGAGCCTCCACCGCCCACGCTGCCTGCCAACATGAAATATTTCGGGTTTGGCACGGTGCCCAATGGGACAGCCAAACGCGCCTTTCTGACCGATGGCGAAGAGGTTTATATCGTGGGCGAGGGCGACACCCTACTGGGGCGATTCCGCATCCTAAGAATCAGTAACGCTAGCCTGGAGTTTGAGGAAATGGGTTCAGGAAGGCGCAACTCTGCCGCTCTGGATGAGCAAGCTGCGCCGCCTGCGTGAACATCGTGAACCTAATGAGCATCGTAAACATCCTGCCGGCTTTGAGAAATCGCCGCCGCAGCTCCGCCGCCAATTCCGAAAGAGGATTTGCGCTGATGATGGTCATGTTCATGACCACAATTTTGCTTCTGAGTGCCATCGCCGCCGCACCCTATATCCGCACGGAACGGCAGCGCGAAAGAGAAGACGTGATGATCTGGCGCGGCAAGCAGTACGTCCGCGCGATCAAGCTGTATTACCTGAAGACTGGGCGTTTCCCGACGTCGGTTGACGATCTGACCAAGGCCAAGTTGGGCAGCCTTCGTTTCATGCGCCAAGCCTACAAGGATCCGATGAACAAGGAAGATGGTTCCTGGCGATTCATCTATGTTGGTCCCGCCGGCCAGCTGATTGGCAGCCTGAAGCCGCCGCAGACGATGCAAATACCGGGACTGGGCGCGCCCGCCGGAGCCAACCCGCAACAGACCGCCGCGCCTGGATCCTCGGGAACCGCGCAGTCTTCGCCTCCGCAAACGGGCTCGCAGCCAGCCGCGACACAAAACGGAACGAATCCAACTCCACCCGGCCAGGGGGCGCCCGCCTCGGCCAGCGCCGCTGACGATGCCGCCAATGCTGCCGCCAACGCTGCTCCATCCGGCCTGATCAACTCCGATAGTCCGGTGCTGGGCGGAAACATTATTGGTGTCGGCAGCAAAGTCAACCGTCGGTCCATCATCGTCTACGACAAGGCCAAGAATTACCGCCTTTTTGAATTCGTTTGGAATCCCTCAAAAGATATGGCCAATGCGATGAATCAGCAGATCGCCGCGCCCAATCCCAACCCGCAGGGAACGGCTCCAGGGCGGACGGGATTCGGGCAGAGCAGCTTTGGGCAACAAAACAATCAGCAAAATAATCAGCAGAATCAGCCGGGTAATCCGCCGCCCGACATGCCTTTACCCTCGCCACCTCCGGATCCTAATCCTCCGCAGTAGGCCAAGATCTCGCGGTATTCAGGGTTTGCTCGAAACTAGAACTGCGCTGCAGGCGCCGCCGTGTTCGCGGTTGCGCTGATATGTGGAGTCGCTGCCGCGGCAGTGCTGGCGGCTGGGGATCCGCTGGCCTTCCGCCGGTTATAGGTCTGCTTCACCCGCCGAACGTACGATACGGTCTCCGCAAAGGGCGGCACCCGCTGTCCGTAACGCTGCACCCGTTCCGGCCCGGCATTGTAAGCCGCTAGCGTCAGCGCCAGGTCGTTCTTGTACAGCAGCAGTAGATCGCTAAGATAGTGCGTCCCGGCGTCGATATTTTCCCGCGGGTCGAAGATATTCTTCACGCCCAGGCGCGTCGCGGTCGTGGGGAGAAGCTGCATCAGTCCGCGCGCGTTGCGGCGTGAAGTAGCCCTGGGGTCGAAGTTCGATTCGGCGGCAATTACGCTGGTGATCAGATCGGCGTCGACGCTGTACCGCTTGGCGGCCGCCTGGATCAACTCACCAAACGGTTCCTGCGATACTTGCGCCTGCGGCACGGGTATAAAGACTTCCTCGGGTTCAATCCCCAGGACCTGATCGGCCGGCACATCGGCGGTGCCGCCTTTCATCTGCAGATGATATGTGCCGCCAAGAAGTTGATATCCGGTTACCGCCAGGCGCTGCCCGCCGCGCAGCACCACATATTCCGCGCGAGAACACGGCGCCATCAAAGCGACACACAACGCGCTCCAGCCCAACTGCTTCAGCCACACGAGGCGACCTCCCGCAGCGCAAACTGCTCAATCGCTGCGGCTACGCCATTATGGTCATTCGATGCGGTTTCGTGCCAGCCAAAAGTTTTTAACTCCGCAACGCAGTTGCCCATCACCACCGGGATCCCCGCAAACGAGAGCATCTCCACGTCATTGTGGTTGTCTCCGATGGCCATTACTTCTTCGCGCGCCAGACCGCGCAACGTGGCCCACTCCGCAAGCGCCGCCCCTTTGGAGCATTGCGGATGAATGACGTCGATCATGGCGAAGTCGCGGCTCTGGTACACCGTCGCCGCCACCCCAAATGTCCCGTCCGCCTGCGCGGCGCGCAGCAGCTCTTCCGCCTCGCGCATTGGCGCCACTTTGCCGGACAGCATCACTTGCAGGGGATCTTCCGTGAGGCAGCTTTCCAGCGGCACGGCCTGTCCCAGAAACTCCTTATTGCGCGCGTAATATGCGGAACGAATGGGATCGTCCGTCGCAAACGTTTCGAGAACGACCTGGTTTGCGCCCGGCCGGTCGAACACCACCCCGCAACTGTCCCGCCACGCCCTGGTCATCCCCAAGACCCGCGCCGCGGTTTCCCTGGGCAGCAGATGCCGTAGATGCGTCTTTCCGTCTTGCGTGCGAATCAGCGCTCCGTTACTGACGATCATGGTAAGCGGCGCGCCAATTTCCAGCGCAATCGGCATGGCGAAATCGTATCGCCGTCCGGTGACCAGCGCGACCTCGATCCCCCGCCGGGTAGCTTCCGCAACGGCCGTGCGATTGGCCTCCGGCAGCTTCCAACGGCTGTCCAGCAAGGTCCCGTCAATATCCAGCGCAATCAGCTTAATCGCCATGCTCTCATTGTACCGTGGATTGGATGTGGTTTCGGTTGTCTGCGTTCGCCGCGGCTCCGCGTCCGAATCGCAAAAGCGCCTGTGCTAGACTTTCCGTTTCATGCTGACCGATGCCAAGACCATGGAGCTGGAATGCTCCGAATGCGGCAAAAAGTATGACGCTGCTATCGAGCAGCACTTATGCACCTGCGGCAAGCCGCTTCTGGTTCGCTACGACCTGAAGCGCGCGGCTGCCACTCTGACGCTGGAAAATCTCGCCAAGCGTCCCGCAACTCTTTGGCGTTACCGCGAGGTCCTTCCTCCCGGTCCGCCGGTCAGCCTGGGCGAAGGCATGACCCCCTTGGTGCACGCAAAGCGCCTGGGGCCGTCCATGGGTCTGCAGCGCCTGTTCGTCAAGGATGAGGGGTTGAATCCAACGGGCTCGTTCAAAGCGCGCGGAATGTCCGCGGCGGTCACCCGCGCGAAGCAGCTGGGCGCGAAAACTCTGGCGGCGCCCACCGCGGGTAATGCGGGCGGCGCGCTTGCCGCGTACGCCGCGGCCGCGGGCATTTCGGCGGTGATTGTTATGCCCGCCGATACGCCGGTCGCGAACGTGATGGAATGCCAGGCCTTTGGCGCGCAAGTGGTGAAACTCAACGGGCTGATCTCCGATTGTGGGAAGTACGTCGCGGAACGAAAGGACCGCGAAGGCTGGTATGACGTTTCTACTTTGAAAGAGCCTTATCGCGTCGAGGGCAAGAAGACCATGGGCTACGAACTCTGGGAGCAATTCGGCGCGGAACTGCCCGATGTGATTCTCTATCCCACTGGCGGTGGCGTGGGCCTGATCGGCATGTGTAAAGCCTTTGATGAAATGCAGGAAATGGGCTGGATCGGCGCCGCGCGCCCGCGCATGGTCGTGGTACAAGCGGAAGGCTGCGCTCCCATCGTCAGAGCCTGGGAGGCTCACCGCGATGCGGCGGAGTTTTTTGCGAATGCCGCAACGATGGCTTCTGGGTTACGCGTGCCCGGTCCGCTCGGCGATCGCATCATGCTGCGCATGCTGCGGCAAACTCACGGAACGGCCCTGAGCGTAAGCGATGCCGAAATGCTGCAAGCGGGAAGGGAACTCGCCTCCCTGGAAGGCATCTTCGCCGCGCCCGAGGGCGCCGCCACGGTCAGTGCGGTCCGCAAACTGGCCGCCGCCGGCTGGATCAAGCCCGAAGAAACCGTTGTGCTGTTCAACACCGGCACGGGCTACAAATACACGGAAGCCTGGCAGCGCGCCCTTCAGGCTTAGGATGGCTACTCGCCGCCTCTATTACGACGATTCCTACCAGCGCGATTTCTCCGCGCAGGTGCTGAGTTGCGAACCGGAAATGCACGGCATCCGTACAATGTGGAGCGCCGTGCTGGACTGCACCGCGTTATATCCGGAGTCCGGCGGTCAGCCTCACGACTTGGGCAAGCTCGGCGAGGCCAACGTCGTCGAGGTCCGCGACGATGGCGAAGACATCCTTCACATTGTCGATCGCGAACTTCCGCTCGGCTCCGTCGCGGGCTGCGTCGATTGGGCTCGCCGCTTCGACCACATGCAGCAGCACACCGGTCAGCACCTGCTCTCGGCCATGTTTCAGGAGCGTTACGGACGCCCGACCGTTTCTTTCCACCTGGGCGCCGATGTTTGCACCATCGACCTGCGCGGCCCGGAGCCGACGCCGGAAATTCTGGAAGGCGCCGAACGTGCGTCGAACCAGATCATCTCCGAGGATCGCCCGATTACCGTGCGCTACGGCACCGCCGAGCAGTTCGCCGAACTCGGCATCCGTAAGGAAGTGCAGCGCGTAGGTATTCTCCGCGCCCTTGAAATTGAAGGGGCGGATCTGCAGCCCTGTGGCGGCACCCACGTGCGGGACACGGCGCAGATCGGAATTATCCTGGTGCGCCGCTGCACCAAAATGCGCCAGGACTGGCGCGTGGAATTTGTGTGCGGTCGGCGCGCGGCTCGCGTCGCGCGCCACGAGTTCCAACTCCTGCATCGCGCCGCGGAAGCTTTAGGCTGCGCGCCGGAAGACGTTCCAGCTTCGCTGCAGCGCACGCTCGGTGAGCGCGACGCGCACTTCAAGAACGCGCGATCGCTCCTGCAGCGCCTCGCGGAAAGCGACGCCGCCGCGGTGTTACGTGCCGCGCCCGCCGGAGAGAAGGGCGTCCGCGTGATCGCCCGTGTTTTCGGGGAAGAAACTCAGCCAGAGTATCTGAACAGCTTTGCCACCCAGCTCGCCAAAGCGGAAAAAACCGTCGCGTTGCTGGGCCGCTCGGTCTGCGGACATCTGATTTTCGCGCAACACTCTTCCGCCGGGAAGGATGTAAACGCGCTGCTGAAGCAGGTTCTCGCCGAAATCCCGGGCAAAGGAGGGGGCACGCGTGATTTTGCCCGCGGCAAATTAGCCGACGCCACCCAGGCCGGCAAAGCAGTAGCCGCAGCCGAGCGCCTGGTCCACGGCTAGCACTCTTCGTGGCTGCCTCGGCACCCCGTGCCGCGCGCAACTCCGCAGAGAAAAGAAGGTATCAGTGATATCGTTATTGCTCCTGCGAGGGACCAATTCCAGCTTTTCTGAATGTTTGACAACCGTGCGTTCGCTTTTTAACATAGAGCTTCACACGTTAGTCGTTTACAATTAAGTTTTTTGGAGCGCTTCAAAAAAAGGCTGTGTTGCACGTCGTTGCGTAACGCCAAATTCTTATGATTAAAGTCACCGACCTTACCAAGAGGTACGCTCGCCATACCGCCGTGGATCACATCTCCTTCGAGGTCCACAAAGGCCAAATCGTCGGCTTCCTCGGGCCCAACGGCGCCGGCAAGACCACCACCATGCGCATGCTGACGTGCTTCCTGCCTCCCACGGCAGGCAGCGCAACCGTCGCGGGTTTCGACGTCCTGGAGCAATCCTTCGAGGTAAAAAGGCGCATCGGCTATCTCCCGGAAACTCCGCCGCTTTACCCTGAAATGCGCACCGTTGAATATCTCCAGTTCGTCGGCAGCCTTAAAGGTCTGTCCAAATCCGAGCTTGCCAAGCGCGTCGGCTACGTTTGCGACCGCTGCGCCATCTCCGACGTAAAGGACAAGCTCCTCGGCAAGCTCTCCAAGGGCTATCGTCAGCGCGTCGGCCTCGCGCAAGCCATCATTCACAATCCCGACGTTCTCATCCTTGACGAGCCCACTTCCGGGCTCGACCCCAAGCAGATCAACGACACGCGCGAACTCATCAAGAGTCTCGCCGGCGACCACACCATCATCCTCAGCACTCACATCCTCCCCGAAGTCGAGCAGACCTGCGAGCAGGTCATCATCATCAACAAAGGCAAACTTGTCGCCACCGACTCGGTCAGCAATCTGCAAAATCGCGCTCGCGGCGCGGAATCGCTGCTCGTCGAAGTCGGCGCGCGCGGCGGAAACATCGATCCCGCCAAGGTTCAGTCCCGCATCGAGCTGGTTTCCGGCGTTACTCGCGTCGTTCTCAAGAACAATCGCGATAACCGCTCCGTCTTCGAAGTCGAAAGCCGCAAAGGCCTGGTGCGCGGCGATCTCGCCCGCTCGGTCGTCGAAGCTGGCTGGGACCTCAACGAATTGCGCCCAGCCGCCATCAGTCTGGAAGAAGTCTTCTTGCAACTCACCGGCGAGCCTGCCGCTGTGCCTGCCGAAGAAGCTGTCGCCGCGGGAGTCAAGTAAATGCGCAACGTCTGGATCATCCTACGCAAAGAATTACGCAGCTATTTCGTTTCTCCCGTCGCCTACTTGCTCCTCTCTATGTTCGCCGTAATCTTCGGCTTCTTCTTTTGGGCGCAACTGAATGGATTTATCACCTACGCCATGGAAATGCAGATGCGCGGCCAGATGTTCCCCATGAACATCAATGAATCGCTGATTCGCCCGTTGCTCGCCAATGTCCGGGTCACCGGATTGTTTTTCATTCCTCTCATCACCATGCGCCTCTTCGCCGAGGAGAAACGCACCGGCACCATTGAATTGCTGGCCACTTCACCGATCAGCGATACGGAAATAATTTTGGGAAAGTGGCTCGCTGCGCTGACCCTTTACGGGTGCCTGCTGGGCTTGACCGCGCTCAACTTTCTTTTCCTCTTCAAGTATGGGCGCCCCGATTGGAAGCCGCTCGTTATCGGTTACCTCGGGCTGCTTTTGGAAGCCGGTGCCATGCTTGCCATCGGCACCTTCATCTCCACGCTGACCAGGAACCAGATCATTGCCGGCGCGGTGACCTTCGCGGCCTGCCTCCTTCTTTGGGTTTTTGAATGGGTGAGCGAGTTCGATAGCGCAACCTGGGCTCAAGTATTGTCTTACGCGTCCGTGACCACTCACGCGCAATCATTTGCCAAGGGTTTGCTCAGCCTGAAGGATGCCGTGTATTTCGTCTCCACTATTTTCCTTGGCTTGTTTCTTACCGCGCGCTCCCTGGAGTCCCTGCGGTGGAGGTCGTAACTATGAGCGCCGAGTTTCTGAAAGCCAGGCAGAGCAAGTACGCCGCATACGCCGCCACCTACATCGCCGTCGTTCTCACCATTATCGCTGCCCTCAATGTGCTCGCTAATCGCTACGAGAAATCCTTCGATACCACCGCCAATAAGCGCTACAGCCTCTCCGATCAGACCGTTAAGATCGTCAAGGGTCTTAAGCAGGACGCTACCATAACGTATTTCGACGGTCCTCGTGGCTTCCAATCGGCCCGCGATCAACTTGATCTTTACTCCAATCTCTCGCCCAAAGTTCACGTCAAGTTCGTCGATCCCGACAAGGATCCGATGGTCGCCCGTGCCGCCGGCTTCAAGAGTAATGGCACCGCCATCGTTCAGGTCGGCCTCAACAAGAACGAAGCCAAGAGCGTGACCGAGGAAGAAATCACCGGCGCCCTGATTCGCGACCTGAAAAATACCACTCGCACCGTTTGTTTTGTCACCGGCAGTGGCGAACACCAGATCGACGACTCCGGCCGCTCTGGCTATTCGCGCCTGAAGGATTTGCTCGGCAAAGACAATTACACCGCAAAATCGATCGACCTGTTGCAAAAGGCTGAAGTTCCCGCCGATTGCACCGTCCTCGTGATTGCCGGACCTAGCGGCGATTACCAGCAGCCCGAAGTGGATGCCATCAAGAAATATGTAGAGGACGGCGGCCGCGCATTGTTCCTGCTTGATCCTCCCTTAAAGATGGGTCGCTCGGAGATCGCTGACAATGACGCTTTGACCTCCGTGCTTTCCGCTTGGGGCGTCACGGTCGACAAAGACTTGATCCTCGACCTCAATCCCATCGGACAACTCACCGGTCTCGGCCCGCAAGTGGCCCTGGTTACCAAGTACGAATCGCACCCCATTGTTAGCGAGATGAAGGGTTCCGCCACAGGTTTCCCCCTGTCCCGTTCGTTGGACATCAAAACCGGCGGCGCGGGCAAGGCTTCCGTTCAAAAGCTCTTCGAATCTTCTGACTCGAGCCTGGCCACCGACAAGTTGCATTCCCCTAAGATCGATCCCAACGATCCCAAAAACAGAAAAGGGCCGCTCACCATCGCCGCCGCCGGAACCTACAGCAACGGAAAAGAAAATTCACAAGGCCGCTTCGTCGTGATCGGTAGCTCCGAGTGGGCTGCGAACTCCTTCCTTCCTTTCAATGGCAATCGCGATCTAGCTTTGAACGCCATGAATTGGCTTTCTTCCGACGAAGATCTCATCTCTATCCGTCCCAAGGAGCCTGAAGACCGCCGCATCACCATGACCAACGCCCAATTTCGCGGCGTGATGATTACCAGCCAGTTCGTCCTTCCACTGCTCGTGATTTTCGCCGGGGTCTCCGTCTGGTGGCGCAGAAGGTAACGGATAACCTCTCATGAAGAATCGCGGACTCCTCGTCGCCGCCGTCGTGCTCGCCGCTCTCAGCGGCGTGCTCTACTGGTCCAATCATCATCCGCCTTCAGAAAGCACCGCAAAAGCCTCTATCGATACTCCGCCCAGGATCCTCTCCCTCAAGCAGGAAGACATTTCCAGGCTCGAAATAAAAAAGCAGGGCGGGGAAGCGCTGGACCTCGCCAAAGGTGACGCCGGCAAATGGCTAATCACCGCTCCCAAGCCGCTTCCCGCCGATCAGGATGCCGTCGCCAGCCTGCTCTCCACCGTCTCCTCTCTCAACGCCGATCGTCTCGTCGACGAAAAAGCCTCCGACCTCGCTCAATACGGCCTCGCCCAACCTGCTCTCCAACTCGAGGTCACCACCAAAGACGCCAAGCCGCAAACTCTTCTCCTCGGCGATCAAACTCCCGCCGGCAGCGCTGTCTTCGCCAAACTCGCCGGCGATCCCCGTGTCTTCACCGTCGCCACCTACAACAAATCCAGCATCGACAAATCCCCGAACGACCTCCGCGACAAGCGCCTGCTCACCATCGATTTTGACAAGCTCAGCCAGCTCGATATCCTTACCAAAAAACAAGACATCGAATTCGCCCGCAACAAGCAGGAATGGCAAATCGTCAAGCCCAAACCTCTTCGCGCGGATAACTTCCAGGTGGAAGAAATCGTTCGCAAGCTCCGCGACGCCAAGCTGGAAGTCCCTGCCAGTGATGCCGACGCCAAAAAGTCCTCCGCCGTTTTCAACTCCGCAACGCAAGTCGCCACCGCAAAAGTCACCGACACCGCCAGCACCCAGGAATTGCAAATCCGCAAAGCCAAAGACGATTACTACGCTAAATCCTCCGCCGTCCCCGGCATCTACAAAGTACTCAGCGACGTCGGTCAGGGCTTCGACAAAAATGTCGACGATTTCCGCAACAAGAAACTGTTCGATTTCGGTTTTGACGAGCCCACCAAAGTCGAAATTCAGGATGGCCCGAAATCTTACTTCCTCACCAAGGGCGGCCAGGACTGGTGGTCCGACGGCAAAAAAATGGACTCCGCCGCTGTTCAGTCGCTGATCGACAAAATCCGCGAACTCTCCGCCACGAAATTTGTCGATTCCGGGTTCACCACTCCCGTCCTGCAACTCGCGGTTACTTCCAATGACGGCAAGCGCGTCGAAAAAATACTGATTTCAAGGTCCGGAGAGGATTACATCGCCAAACGCGAAAACGAACCGGCGCTCTACCAACTCGATTCTTCCTCCATCGCCGATCTCCAAAAGCTCGCCGCCGATGTGAAGCCCGTCCCCGCAGCCGGCAAAAAGTAGCCTCGCGCAATTCCAAACGACCGCTCAAACCTCTAGCGGAGCCTGCGTGGCTCTGCGGTTTTAGCGCTTTCGACAGCCAACCAACGTCCCACTACGGCCGTAGCCCTGTTCGAATTTGTCAAAATACCGAATACCGGGTATAGAAACATTTCTGCTCTGCCGTAAACATGAACCAGGGAGAAGCGCTCGCAGCCAGTCTGCGGCAGACGAATGCAGCACGGCAGCCATTACACCCTTCGCGCAGGCCCCCAAGCCAACACCGGCATTCGTGTAGTTCCAAAACTTGCCGCCGCTCAATCCATCCCGCCCCTTCTTCTCGATCTCGACGGCACCCTCATCGACAGCGTTTACGAACACGTTATGGCCTGGCGCGAAGCTCTCGAGGACGCCGAAATCCGTCTTCCCAACTGGAAAATTCACCGCCGTATCGGCATGAGCGGAAGGCTTTTCCTCCCCGCTCTGTTGCGCGAACTCGGCAAGAAAACCGATCAAGCCGAGATTCGCTCCATCGAAAAAGTTCGCAGCAGCATCTTCCGCAGGAAAATTCCCGAAATTCGTGTTCTTCCCGGCGCGAAGGATCTCTTGCAGTACTTTGACAAGGCCGGCGCACGCTGGGCCCTGGCCACCAGCGGCGAACGCTCCCAGGTCGAGCAGTTGCTGAAGAATTTCGAAATCCCTTCCCATGTCCCGATCATTACCGGCGACGACGTGGCCACCGCCAAACCCGCCCCGGATTCCTTCGTCCTGGCCGCCCAGCGTCTCGGCCTGGCGCCCCACGATTCCATCGTTATTGGCGATAGCCCCTGGGATCTGCTCGCCGCCCAGCGCATGAAAGCTCTTGGTGTCGGCCTGCTCTGCGGCGGTTATGCGGAATCGGAACTGGAACGTGCCGGAGCTTACCGTGTCTATGAAGATCCCGGCGATTTACTAACCCACATTGAGGAGCTCGGCATTCAAACCGAATGACTCTTCTCTAATAACAGAGGTACATCATGGCTAGCGAAAAACAACGCAAGGCAGCTCGAAAAAATGTCAAGAAAGCCGCGCAAGCCGCCAAGAGTAAGCACACCATCGCTCACCTGCCGAAGTCGGCCCGCGCCGCTTTAGGTAAGCAAGGTGCCAAGGTGGCCCGCCAGAGGCGCTCTGCATGAGCCCTCGCAAGGCCGCCCTCCGCCAGGCCGGTGCGCGCCAAGAAGAGTCGAAACGCATCAGTGCTAAAAACTTGAGTTTCTGGAGAAAGATTTATGAAAGCTGTCGTTTCCCATGGAGTTGGAGACATTCGATTGGACAACGTCAAGGAGCCGTCCATCCAGCACGATTTCGACGCGATTGTGCATCTGACCGCCAGCGCAATCTGCGGGACCGATTTGCATTTCGTGCGTGGCACCGTGCCGGGTATGCAAGAAGGAACTGTTCACACCGGCGTTTTTGACCCCTCCGCGATTCTCACCAAACTCGAAACGCTCACCTCCGCCATCGACGCCTACAAACTCTTTGACCGTTGCGAGCCCGGCTGGATCAAAGTCGCACTGCTTCCCGCGGCATAGTCACAACCGCGAATCTGACGGTACCATGCGCGGCCGTACCTCCGGGCGGCCTTTGTGCATCCCAAATACTGTAGGAGTGTAGGATGGCCTTCGCACCTCCGGTGGAATCCAATCTTCGGGACCAGGCACCCGCTCACATGATTGCGCGCGGCTATTTCCGCATTCTCAACTTCTTCGATATCGCCGAGGCCATTGATCTCGAGAAATTGCGCGTGCTGCTTGGTCCGCAAGCCGCTCCGCGCTCGCCCG
>Ga0070730_10004344_pt1 | contig 12473 bp, 7 predicted proteins | sample Coa_R1_3_FD_66447 | JGI IMG/M metagenome (GOLD analysis project Ga0070730, IMG submission 66447) | Surface soil microbial communities from Centralia Pennsylvania, which are recovering from an underground coalmine fire - Coalmine... | ecosystem: Environmental > Terrestrial > Soil > Unclassified ... | reverse complement strand
GCCGGACAGCAGATGGGGCTGTTCAAGGACGTGAAAGAGAATTTGACGGGCGATGACGTGCGTGAGGGGTTGGTGGCCGTGATCAGCGTGAAGCTGCCGCAGCCTCAGTTCGAAGGGCAGACCAAGGGCAAGCTGAATTCTGACATCGCAGGGACTGTGACACAGTTCGTCAATGAGCGTCTGGGCGCGTTTTTCGAGCAGAATTCGACGGTCGCGAAGAAGATCATCAACAAGGCGGTGGATGCGGCACGGGCGCGTGAAGCGGCGCGCAAGGCGCGCGATCTCACGAGGCGCAAGGGCGCTCTCGATTCCGGAGGACTGCCGGGCAAGCTGGCGGACTGCTCGGAACGTGACCCGAACCGCTGCGAGTTGTTCCTGGTCGAGGGCGAATCGGCAGGCGGGACGGCGAAGCAGGGGCGCGACCGGCGGTTTCAGGCGATCCTGCCGCTGAAGGGAAAAATTCTGAACGTGGAGAAGGCGCGGTACGACAAGATGCTGGCGCACGAGGAAATCCGCGCCATGATCACCGCGCTGGGCACGGGCATCGCGAAGGACGATTTCGATCCGACGAAGGTGCGATACGGGAAGATCATCCTGATGACCGACGCGGACGTGGACGGCAGCCATATTCGCACGTTGCTGCTGACGTTCTTCTTCCGGCATATGCAGGAGCTGATCAAGCGCGGGAATGTGTTCATCGCGCAGCCGCCGTTGTTTTCGCTGAAAAAGGGCAAGTCGCAGCAGTACATCAAGGACGAGCGCGAGTTCGTGAAAGTCATGGTGAAGCGCGCAGCCGATGGGCTGACGATTCGCTACGGTGAAGGAGCCGCCAAGATCGAAGGCAAGGATCTGGCGCGCTTCATGACGGTGCTCGATGAGTATCTCGGATTCTTCGAGAAGCTCGACAAGCGGGTGCGCAACGAGCGGGTGACCGAACTTGTACCCAAGCTGGATCTGGCGAAGCGCGCGGATTTCGAGGGTGACAAGAAGACGCCGTCGAAGAAAATCGAACGCCTGGAACGCGAGATCAAGAAGCTGCAAAAGGACGAGGGCTTCAAAAGCGTCGAGCTGCGCTTCGACGAGGAGCACAATCTTTGGGAAGTCGCCGTCGTCAACAAGCATGGGGCGGAGCACATCATCAACTGGGAACTGGCGTCCAGCGCGGAATGCCGGCAGATGATCGCCAAGTACAAGCAGATTGAACCCTACATGGAGCCGCCGTTCGTCGTCGAGACTCTGGTGAAAGCGGCACCTGTGAATGGCGATGGCGCCGATGGTGAAACTGCTACCGCGGAAGAGAAGGCCGACAAGAAAGCCTCCAAGGTTGCGAAGAAAAAGGTGGACGCGGAAGTGGTGGAGAAGACCAACGTTCGCGAGCTTCGGGATTACGTGATCAATGAGGGACGAAAGGATTTCACAATTCAGCGGTACAAAGGCCTGGGTGAGATGACGGCGCCGCAGCTGTGGGAGACGACGATGGATCCAGAGAGGCGGACGCTGCTCTCGGTGAAGTTGGAGGACATCGCGGAGACCGAAACCATCTTCACCACGCTGATGGGAGAAGACGTCGAGGCGCGGCGGAAGTTTATCGAGGACAATGCGCTGGATGTGAAGAACCTGGATATCTAACTTCTTTACCGCGGATAACACGGATAAACTTCTTGAAGGGTGGCTTGCGATAAGCCGCCCTTCATTTTTTGTTGCACCATCAAGAACACGAAGGAAGAGGGAGATTTCCTTTGTGGCACTTCGTCTCCTTGGTGCTTTGGCCGGCGTGCACCTACAATGCGCAGCATGAGTACGACTCAGCTGCTTCTTGCCTTCATTTTTTCTGCTGTTTCTGCTGTGGCTCAATCTTCTTCCGCGCCAACGCCTCCGATGGGTTGGAATAGCTGGGATTCCTATGGCACCACGGTGCGCGAGGAGAACGTCAAGGCGAATGCCGATTGGATGGCCGAGCATCTCGCAAAATTCGGCTGGAAATACATTGTGGTCGACATCCAATGGTATGAGCCGAACGCGCAGGGGCACGACTACAAGCCTGGTGCGCCGCTCACCATGGATGAATACGGACGGCTGATGCCCGCGGTCAACCGGTTCCCGTCGTCGGCGAATGGGGCTGGATTCAAGCTTCTGGCAGACTACGTTCATGGCAAGGGATTGAAGTTTGGCATTCACATCATGCGCGGGATTCCACGGCAGGCGGTTGAGAAGAATCTGCCGATCAAGGGAACTTCGTATCATGCCGCTGACGTGGCTGATCCGGAGAATGGCTGCCGGTGGAATCCTGACATGTGGGGAGTCGATACCACCAAGCCGGGCGCGCAGGCGTACTACGATTCGGTTGCGGAGCTGTATGCGTCGTGGGGCGTGGATTTCATCAAGGCTGATGATATGGGCAGTCATCTGTATCAGCCGGCGGAGATGAAGGCGCTGAGCCTGGCGATAAAGAAGACGGGAAGGCCGATGGTGCTGAGTATCTCGCCGGGACCAGCGCCGATTAGCGAAGCCGAATTCTTTCAGAAGTACGCGCAGATGTGGCGCATCTCCGACGACTTTTGGGATGACTGGAAGCTGCTGCGGCAGCAATTTGATTACGCTCGCGACTGGGCTTCCTTTGTCGGCAAGAACAATACGTGGCCCGATGCGGACATGCTGCCGTTCGGCAAGCTGCGCGTGACGAGTGCGGAAGGTGGAGGCGCGCCGAGCAAGTTCACGCCCGATGAGCAGCAGACGGTGATGACTTTGTGGAGTATCTTTCGCTCGCCTTTAATTTTTGGCGGAGACCTGCCGAGCAACGATGCGGCGACTACCGCTCTGATCACCAACGAAGAAGTGCTTGAGGTCAATCAGCACAGCAGCGGGGGGCATGAGGTGATGAACAGGGGGGATATTCGGGTGTGGGTTGCGAAGCTTCCCGGCAGCCAAGATCACTTCGTTGCTGTGTTCAATCTAGGGGATTCTGTGCGACCAGTAGATGTTGGCTGGGCGGAAATTGGAATCTCAGGCTCACAACGTAGCGTGCGCGATTTGTGGACGCATAGAGTAATCGGTCGCCAAAACGGAATTCACGCGAGCTTGCGTCCACATGCGAGCGCGTTGTATCGGGTGTCGGCAGATCGCTGATCCTGCGCGCGCAAACACAGGGTCCCTCCACTACGCTCGCATGCGCTCGCTCCGGTCGGGATGACAGAGTAAGGGACAGACTCGATGACAGAGCAAGGGACTGACTCAGGGATGCGAGCCTGAAGACTCTGCTGGGAGTGGTTCGGGTTCTGGTTTTTCTCCACGAAAGACGCGCGAGATGCCGCGCACGATGCGGCGCATGGGGAGTTCGCCTTTCTTATCGGCGAAGAAGATTTCGCCAGTACGGGTGCCGCGGTAGTACCAGCGCTTCAGGATGGCGAGATGCTCCATGGTTTCGAGGGCTGATTTGTGTTTTACGGGAGGGGATGTTTGGAGAACTTCTTGGACTCGCGACTCCATCGATTGAGACTTTGTATGGTCGGCGGGCTGGATGGGGAATGGGATCGGCCCGGAGATGCGACCGCTCTCGACGCGGAAGAACGCGACTGCGCCCGGAATGTGGCTGGGCTGAATCATGAGCGCGGAGAGGCGATCGAGACGCTGCACGATTTCCGGCAGCTGACTTAACACTGGATTCAGCTTTTCTACTTTGGCATGAATCCCGGCCGCATCTTCGAACGCCAGATTGGATGACGCCGCCTCACGCTGGTCGGAGAACTCGCGGAGAAGAGATTGGCCTCTGGACTCGAAATATGTCTGCACGCGCTTTACCTCTGACTTGTATTCCTCATCAGTGCATCCTTTGAAGCAGGGCGCCAGGCACATTTTCATCTCGGAATAAATGCAGCCGGGAAATTTGGGATCAGGATGCAGGTCGTCGACGCAGCGGCGCATCTTGAAAAAATCCAGCGAGTCATTCATGAACTTCTCTGCCGCGACTCGGGAGAGGAAAGGGCCGTAGTAGAGTGCGGGACCGCCCAGCTTGGTGAGGCGAGTGGTGATGGAAGCTCGGGGGTATTCGTTTTCTAGATGAAGCTTCACGAAGGGGGGGAAGCGGAAACGTAGCCGCTTCTGGTAGGTCTTGGGAAACGCGTCGCGTAGAACGCGGTACAGGAGGAAGCCCGATTCGAAGTCGGAGCCTGTGGGAGAGTACTCGATCCAGCGAACGCGGTCGCGGAGATTGAGCTTCTTTGTGCGTTCCTCGACTGGGCCTAGAAGCCGCTGCAAACGGCGGCGCAGGTTAGCGGTTTTGCTGACGTAGGGCTCAGCTTGTGGGTCTTCGCCTCGAAGGAGAAAGACGGCGGGGCTGGCCGAGGCCGCCGCGAATACTTCGGCATCTCGCTCAGGTGTAAATTCGAGGCGCTCGGTCAGCATTCTAATAATTATCCGCCATGGACGGCGCGATCGGCGATTCCCTAATCAGCATCTGGTCAACACCAGGATGCATAGGTCCTTCGCTTCGCTCAGGATGACAAGATCCCTGTAGATCAGCGTTGATCTGCGACTAAGAATCAGCGGAAGCTGGCGCTGCGGAATTTTTGGCGGAAGTCGGTGCCGTCGAGAGGAATGATGCGGCACATTTCGTGGAGGCGGGAGCGCATGCGCTCGCCGATGCGGTCACCGAGGGTCTCGCCGCGAGTGGCGGCACGGGCGGGAGAGATCGATCCAGCGACGCCGCCCGCCGGTTGGTCTTCGAAATTTGTGGTGATGATGGTGGTGCGGTTGTCGTTATAGCGCGTGTTCAGAATGAGGCTGACCGTGTCCCAGACCCATTCGGTGGGTTTTACGGCTCCCAACTCGTCCAGGACTAATACGTCCGTGTCGAACACTGGCCGAAGGACATCGAGTTCTGTGGTCTGGACCGTCGAATTGTAGGAATTCTGGATTTCCTTCAGCAGCTCACGATAGTCGTAGAACAGGGCCGGGATGCCGCGATTCAGAATCAGTTCCTTCAGAACACCGACGGCCAAGTGAGTCTTGCCCGTACCGATTTTGCCAATAATCAGAAGGCCCTTGTCGCCGCGGGGATCACATTTGCGGGCGAAATTCGAGGCGACAAAATGTGCCTCGGCCAGGGAAGGGTGGGCACCGGGGAAATCGGTGTCGTAGTTGGTGAGCTCGCAGTGTTCGTAGCGGCGTGGGATGCGGGCTGCGGCGAGCAGGGACTGGGCGCGCGCGCGCAATTGGCAGTCACAGCGAGTGACACGGCGATCTTTTTGGGCAGAGTTCGCGGGCACGGGCTTCCATCCCGTGCCTTCACATAAGGGGCAAACTTCGGCTGCAGCTTTAATCACTACGGCGTCCTCGTTCAGCGGCACGCTCGCTCCGCTCGCGGGCCGGACGAATGCGTCCGACCCCACATGATCTCTCTTTCGACTTTGCACCTTCAGGGCTCATTCGCGCAAGGCGGAATCCCTGACTAGCTGTGTACATCCTGTGAACGGCTGGAGGGTCCTGTGGAGGGGCGAGGAAAACCCGCCGTGGAGCCTCGGAAAGCCGCACCGGCTGGCCGAATTCGGGCGAGGGAATTGCGAAAGTGGCTACCGGCGCGGATTTCCACAGTTGACAATCGCGAAAGAGAGAGCACAATACGTGAGGTCAGGTTTCCCAACCCAGCTTTAGCCCGCTGTTCCACCCGGTTTCGGCTGGGCACTAACGAAACCTGTGAGGAGAAACTATGAACAAAGCCGATCTGGTTGACAGGATCGCAGGCGCATGTGAAATCAGCAAAGCGCAGGCTACCACCGCCATTGATACCGCTGTCGACAGCGTGACGTCTGCCCTCCGCAAAGGAGATCGGGTGGCGTTGATAGGCTTCGGCACCTTCTCCGTTTCGCAGAGGAAGGCACGAAACGGACGCAATCCACAAACCGGCGCGACCATCAAGATCGCCGCCCGCAAAGTCGCAAAGTTTACCCCTGGGGCCGAACTCAAGAAAGCTGTCAATAAGAAATAGCCGGAAGACAAGTTCAGAATTGCCCAAACGGCAGGGTCGGCCCTGCCGTTTTTTGCTGTCCGCTCGAGTAGAATAACGATCCGTAAAATGTGCCGCAGATTCCACACTAGAATTATTTTTCTATTTGCCGCCCTCGCGCTTGTAGCCGCCGAACAAGGGCTTCGGGTGCCGTCCGGCTGGAACCGGCTGTCGAACGAGCCGATCATTGCTCCGCGCGGCGATGGTTGGGAATCGGCCGGAACATTTAATCCAGCCGTGGTGGAGCGAGACCACAAGGTCGTGATGCTCTACCGCGCGCAGGATAAGCAAGGCACGTCTCGCCTCGGTTATGCGGAGAGTTCAGACGGGATTCACTTCACGCGGCGGGATGAGCCGGTGTTCAGCCCGTCGGCTGATTACGAGAAAGATGGGGGAGTCGAAGACCCGCGGCTGGTTCAGTTCGGGGATACGTACTACCTGACCTACACGGGATACAACAAGAAAGACGCGCAGTTGTGCCTGGCCACTTCCAAAGACCTGATTCATTGGGATCGTAAGGGAGTGATCATTCCAGCGAATCAGGGCAACTGGAATGTGAAGTGGACGAAGTCGGGGGCGATCGTTCCGGAGCAGATTCAGGGAAAGTACTGGATGTATTTCTTAGGCACGAGTGCGGACGGCAAAGACCAGGGTGGATTGGCGTCGTCGACCGATCTCCTTCACTGGACTGAGGCCACGAAAACTCCTGCGCTGCCAGTCAGGCCCGGGAAATTTGATGCGCGCGTCGCGGAACCGGGACCATCGCCGATCCTCACCGATAAGGGGCTGGTGCTCATCTACAACGGCGCTGACGAAAAGCTCGTGTATCGAACAGGCATTGCAGTGTTCGACCGGAATGATCCGCGAAAACTTGTAGGGCGCAGCGAACAGCCTGTGTTTGCGCCCGAGAAGGATTGGGAAAAGGTGGGCCAGGTTCCCAAAGTGGTTTTCGTCGAGGGCATGATCGAGCGGAGCGGAAGGTTGTGGTTCTACTACGGCGGGGCGGACAAGTACGTTGGTGCAGCTGAGGCGAAGTTCAGCCAATAGGCCGGTCGCTTGACCCTCGGCGACGATCACCCCTACCATCGAATGGGGCTCATGCGATTTCCGATTTCCTTCTGGTTTCCACATACACTTCGATTGCAAATCCTCGTCTGCACGTCGGTGGTGTTCGCCTGTGCATGCTTATGCGCTCAGCAGGCAAAGACTGCCAGTGCTCCCGCGTCCCAGATCGTGAATTTTGTGGACATCGCCGAGAAAGCCGGGCTGACCGCGCAGAACGTGTTTGGCGGCGTGGATACCAAGAAGTACATCATTGAGACCACGGGAAACGGTGTGGCCATTTTCGATTACGACAATGACGGATGGGCGGACATATTTCTGGTCAATGGCACAAAACTCGAGGGATTTCCTGCGGGGAAGGGTCCTACGAATCGTCTCTATCGCAACAACCATGACGGAACCTTCACTGATGTGACCGCCAAGGCTGGGCTTACTGTTACGGGGTGGGGACAAGGGGTGTGTGTTGGAGACTATGACAACGATGGGTGGGAAGATCTCTATATCACGTATTACGGCAAGAACCGGCTCTACCACAACGATCATGGCGTGTTCACAGAGGTATCGGAGAAGGCGGGAGTGGCGAGCTCGGCGAAGGATTGGGGCACGGGATGCGCTTTCGTGGATTATGACCGCGATGGGCACCTCGACTTGATGGTCGCCAACTATGTGGATTTCGATCTGGCGACAGCCCCTGCGCCCGGGGATCGGCCTACGTGCATATGGAAGGGCGTGCCGGTGATGTGCGGGCCGCGGGGGCTGGCGGGATCGAAGAATGTTCTCTATCACAATCGCGGGAATGGAACTTTTGAGGACGTCACCGCCAAGGCACACGTAGATAAAACCGACGGGCATTACGCCTTCAGTGTTTCAACATTCGATTTCGACGAAGATGGGTGGCCAGACATCTTCGTTGCGTGTGACAGCACGCCGAGCATTTTGTATCGCAACAACCACGATGGGACGTTTACCGATGTCGCCGTAACGGCTGGAGCGGCCTTCAATGAGGATGGGCGCGAGCAGGCCGGGATGGGATCGACGATCGCAGATTACAACGGCGACGGACATCTCGACATCTTCAAAACGAATTTCTCGGACGATACTTCGACTTTGTACAAGAACAACGGTGACGGCACTTTCAACGATGCGACGTCGGCTGCGGGACTTGGGCTCTATACCCAATATCTGGGCTGGGGAACGATGTTCCTGGACATCGATAACGATGGCTGGCCGGACTTGATTCTGGTGAATGGGCACGTTTATCCCGAAGTTGACAGCCAGCACCTCGGAAGCAGTTACAAGGAGCCACGGATCGTTTTTCACAACAATGGGGATGGGACTTTTAGCGACATTTCGGCGTCGGCGGGTGCGGCGATCACGACGGTTGCGTCATCACGCGGCTTAGCGGTCGGCGATTTGTGGAATGACGGCAGGATCTCGGTCGTGATCAACAACATGAATGCCGCGCCGAGCCTGCTAGGAAATCAGATCCGCAATGCAAATCACTGGATTGCAATTCGTACGGTTGGGACCAAGTCCAATCGCGACGGGATTGGCGCTCGCATTCGGGTGAAGACCGCCTCGCGTGTCTTAGTCGACGAGGTACGAAGCGGGTCGAGCTACATCTCGAATAGCGACATGCGGGTGCATTTCGGGCTGGGCAGGGCTGACAAAATCGAGTGGGTGGAGGTTCGGTGGCCTAGCGGTTTGGTTGAGCGCTTTTCCAACTTATCGGTGGATCAGATTCATACGCTTAAGGAAGGATCGGGCAGTCCTGCTGGCGATGAGAAAAGGCCTTAACCACAGGGGGCACAGGGGTTCACAGGGATCTCTGGGTTATTTCTTTTTGGAATTTTGAAACTGCATCGTGCGGGTGATGCCTTCGCCTTCTTTCACATAAACGACCTGATTCGCCTTTACATCTTTTAGCGCGTCTACCTGCCCGCTGGGCCAGCGAATTTCCAGCAGGTCAACCTTGTCGGCTTTCTCTAAGCCGAAGTGAACGCGCAGGTCATTCTGCGAGAAGTAGCCGCCGCCGCTGCGGACTTCGTCAATCTGGCGATGTGATTTGGATTCGCCTGGCAGGTGCGTGACACACGCGATCCGGGCACCAATGCCGCTGCGGTTTGACTTTGTGCCGATGGTGCGAATCTTGATCCAGTTGTTGTCTAGTTTGGAGTCGCAGCGCAGGAGTTGCGGGTAATCGTTCACGCAGTTGACGACGACGTCGATGTCGCCATCGTTGTCGAAATCCCCGAAAGCGGCGCCTCGTGAGGCGCTCGGCTCCGAGATGCCCGGGCCGGCCTGGAATGAAATGTCGGCGAAATGGCCGTTGCGCATGTTCTGATAAAGAAGCTTGCGCTGGGGGTATCCCGCTTCTGTTTTCAGTTGCTCGACTTCCGGGTAGACGTGGCCGTTGCAGATGAGGATGTCAGGCCAGCCATCATTTTCGAGGTCAAAGAAACCGCAGCCCCAGCCTAAGAATTGCGTGTGCGCGCCGAGTCCCGCGGTGAAGGTCGTGTCTTCGAAATTCGCGCCGCCTTGATTGTGATAGAGCGATGGAGTGTCGCCGGCGAAATTTGTTTTGACGATGTCGAGATTGCCATCCATGTCGTAGTCGGCGGCGGAGACGCCCATTCCGGCTTGGGGCTTGCCGTCGGGACTTAAGGCGCATCCCGCTTCGATCGCAATGTCCTGGAACTTGCCGTTCTTCTTGTTCTGATAGAGGGCGCTCGCAGTGGAGTCGTCGGCAACGTAGATGTCGGGCCAGCCGTCATTGTCGAAATCGGCGGTGAGCACGCCGAGACCGTAAGTGCCATTGGCGCCCAGAATTCCTGCTGTTTCAGATACGTCAGCGAAAGTTCCATCGCCGTTGTTGTGGTACAGAATGTTCTTCCCACCCTGCAATCCCGGAGGGCCGCAGGCGACCATCACACTCTTGTAGAGGCAGGGGCCGGATTCCGGAACGGGAGCAGTCGCCAGATCCATGTCGATGTAGTTGGCGACGAACAAGTCGAGGCGGCCGTCGCGATCGTAGTCGACGAAGGCGCAACCGGTGTTCCAGCGCTTGCCGTTGCCCGCGACTCCGGCCTTTTGGCTGACGTCGGTGAAAGTGCCGTCGCCATTGTTGTGATAGAGAACGTTTTTTCCGAAGTAGGTGACGAAGAGATCGTCCCAGCCGTCGTTGTCGTAGTCGCCGACGCAGCATCCCTGGCCCCAGCCGGAATGGGCGACTCCAGCTTTCAGAGTTACGTCGGTAAACGTCCCGTCGCGATTGTTTTTGAACAGGTGAGAAGTCGGCTCGCTTCCGGCGGGGAAGCCTTCGAGGCGCGTGCCGTTGACCAGGAAGATGTCGAGCCAGCCATCATTGTCGTAATCGTAAAAGGCGACGCCACAGCCGGTGGTTTCGAGCAAGTACTTGTTCTTGTGCTCGCCGCCGTAGATTGTTTTCACATTAAGGCCGGATTCGCGAGCGACATTGAGAAAGCTGAGACCGAGGTTGGTGTTCGGAGGCTGGTCAGGCTTCGATTCCGGTTTCTGGGGTGCGGCGCGCAGCCAGCGCGGACGAGCCAAAGCCAGGACGCTCTCCAGCGACAATACCAGCGCTGAGCGACTCAAGGACTTCAGAAAAAAGCGGCGTGAAGGGAACAATCGGTCGCTACCTGGCCCACATGGCTCGTGCTAGAATTCGCCCCTACTTTCTTATATGCAGGGAGCCGCGACTTTGCAAGCTGCGGCGAGTTTCTGATCCGCGAGAAGAGCGCAATGACACTGGTTTTCCGCCGTACTTGCTGTGTTTTCGTGCTCCTGGTTGGCGTGCTCTGGCAGAGCACGTTAATGGCTCAGCAAACCAACCGGCCATTAGAACTAACCCGGACTGTTCGTAGTTGGGAGTTCCTTCCTGTGGTGGGCGAGCGTGCAGGGTTGTTTGGCGACGAAACGGGACGATTTGAGGCTTGGGTCTATCCGCTGAAGATTTTTCGTGGATTTCATCTGACGTTTCACGTGGGCGACCGGGCACTTCCGGCCGAGGGTCTCGCACGGACACTCACTGTCCGTCCGGAATCGGCGTCCATATTGTATGCAGGCGATTCTTTTCGCGTACGCGAGACGCTTTTCGTCCCTGTCAACGAGGCTGGCGCGGTCGTGCAACTAGAGGTTGAAACGGAACAGCCGCTGGAGATCGAGGCCGGATTTGCAGGTGATTTTCAATTGGAATGGCCGGCATCTCTTGGCGGAACGTACCTCAACTGGAATGCCTATGAGAGAGCTTTCGTCTTTGGGGAAGAAGCCCGGAAGTATTCGGCTTTTGTGGGATCACCGAGCGGCGGCGACGCGCATCTCGCCTACCAGACGAACTATTCGTCGTCCGACGAAAATAGCTTTCGACTGGGCGTGACGCCAAAGGGAAAAGAGACCAAATATCTTGTGATTGCTGGTTCGGTAAGTGGGCTCAGCGACGCAACGAAGACCTATCACAATCTGCTCGGATCATTGTCGGACCTGCTAGCGCAAGGTGCAGACTACTACCGCGCGTATTTGGAGAAGACAGTCAGCTTGGAACTTCCCGATGCGGCCCTGCAGCAGGCCTACGATTGGGCGCGTATCAGCACGATTCAAGGGCTGGTGAACAATCCGTATCTCGGAACAGGGCTGGTCGCCGGATACCGTACGTCTGGAGTCAGCCAGCGGCCCGGCTTCGCCTGGTTCTTCGGCAGAGATTCTGAGTGGACGTCGTTCGCTCTGAACGCCGAAGGGGATTTTGCGACCGCCCGCGCGGCGCTCGATTTCATCAGCAAGTATCAGCGCGAAGATGGAAAAATTCCGCACGAGATCTCGCAGAGCGCGAGCCTGGTTCCCTGGTTCAAGGAGTATCCGTATCCCTACGTTTCGGCCGATGCGACGCCGTTGTTCATCATTGCTTTGAATGACTACGCAGTGCAGAGTGGCGACCTGGATTTCGCGCGACAGAAATGGGACAACGCGTGGCGTGCCTATCAGTTCATGCGTTCGACATACGATGCGCAGGGATTCGCGCAGAACATGGGGGTCGGGCACGGCTGGGTTGAGGGTGGGCCGCTGCTCCCGGTGAAGAACGAGTATTACCAGGCAGGACTGGGGGTTGAGGCGCTGCATGCGCTGTCGAATCTGGCGGGACTTTTAGGCAAGGGCGACATCAACAAGCAGCTTGCAGGAGAGTTCGAGCACAGCAGGCCCGCGCTCGATCAAGCTTACTGGTCGGCGGAGATGAACGGCTACGCCTTTGCCCTGAAGCAGGACAATCAGCGTGCGAATGAACTCAGCGTGTTGACTACAGTGCCGATGTGGTTTGGCTTGCCGGATGCGAGTCATGCCGATTCGACGATCACCCAACTCGCTGCCGACGATCACGAAACCGACTGGGGCATGCGGA
>Ga0070730_10004343_pt1 | contig 12480 bp, 8 predicted proteins | sample Coa_R1_3_FD_66447 | JGI IMG/M metagenome (GOLD analysis project Ga0070730, IMG submission 66447) | Surface soil microbial communities from Centralia Pennsylvania, which are recovering from an underground coalmine fire - Coalmine... | ecosystem: Environmental > Terrestrial > Soil > Unclassified ... | reverse complement strand
GCGGGCGCTCGCGGACAGAGAAATGACACTGATTCTGGCCAAAGCCTGCAACTTCGAGTGGGAGACCGCGATGGCGCTACTGTTTCTCGCCGCTAAGGATCATCGCATCAATGCTCGCGATCTGGAGAGCATGAAGGAAGAATTCGCGCGTCTCACCCCGAAGACGTCACAGGACGTGTTGAGCTTCTATCAAGACCGTAAGCATGCAATGGCCACGCAATCGGACCAGCGTCGTTTGCCTCAATCTTACACGATATGAGCGCCGATGCCGCGTTCTGCGTCACAGCAAGCCGGGCGCCAAGTGTCGCGATGGGTCAACAACGCCGCGCCGCGCTCGCCGCTGTGACCTGCCCGAGTTAATGTCAGCTTCTCTCCGTTTGCGACCAGCATGAGATGGCTGCGCAACATGTCGCAACGGGCCGTAACCGGACGTGCCCTCTGGTAGATCAAAATCCAACAGGCGTGTTCGATGAGCGCGTGCTTCGGCGTCACGGTCGCGGGCCTCCAGAACCGTCTACGAACACGTCAATTGGAAGAGGGTGATTGATCACGTACGCGCCGTAGTTCTGGTCGTGCTTGTCAGGTTGGATCAGGCCGTCCGCGTCCTTGGCACGAGACCATTTCTTGGCTAAATTCTCGTTGCACGCTAAGAAAACGGGGGCTCGTCGATTGGGATAACCCGATGGCTCGCGCCAAGTGCCCGAATTGCGCAGCGGAGACGGATTTCGAATCCGCCTTTTGTCAGGCTTGCGGCACGCCCCTCGCGGTCCCTGCAATGCCGAGACGGCCGTCGGCTGCCTTGCCGCGCCGCGCGGAGCGGCGGCCGATAACCGTCCTGTTTTGCGACATCGTCGGTTCGGTTGCGCTGGCCAATACGCTGGATCCCGAGGACATGATGCACGTCCTCGATGTGTTTCGGACGTCCTGCGATGACATTATCGCGCGTCACAATGGCTACGTCGCCAGATACCTGGGCGACGGCGTGCTCGCCTATTTCGGATATCCAAGCGCCGACGAAGAGGAAGCTTCGCGTGCCGTTCGGGCTGCTCTCGCGCTGCAGGCCGCGATGGGAAGCTTGCCCTTGCCGAACGGAATCAAATGTCAGGTGAGAATCGGCGTCGCCACCGGCCTCGTGGTGATTGGCGACCTTGTCAGCCGCGGTGAAATCCGGGAGGTCGATGTCGTTGGGGAGGTGCCGAACCTCGCCGCGCGGCTGCAGAGCGCGGCGCCGGCGGGAGGCGTCATCGTCTCCGAGGCTACGCAGCGGATCACGGCGGGGCTGTTCACGTATCGACCACTGGGGCCATTGACGCTGAAGGGGTTCGACGCTCCCGTGCAGGCCTTCGAGGCGCTCGGTGCGACCGAGTCCGGCAGCCGTTCCCGGGCCAGGGCCGAAAGCGCGCACACACCCACTTTCGGCAGGGACCATGAGCTGCGGATCCTCATCGATCGCTGGTCGAAGGTTCGCGCCGGCGAGGGTCAGGTCGTCCTGATCCGGGGAGAGGCCGGTATCGGCAAATCGCATCTCGTCGAAGCCCTGCGGCGCCACGTCGCCGATGCGCCGCACGTGCAAACGACCTGGAACTGTGGACCCAACACCACCGATTCCGCGCTTTATCCGGTCGCCGAGCAGCTTGCGCGAACGGCCGGCTTTGAGCGTGGCGAATCTGTCGAGGAGCGACGCGCCAAACTCACACGACTGGTGACGCGCTTTGGACTGACGTCGCCGCTCAGCACGGCTGCGCTCGCTGATTTCCTCGGTCTCCCGCCGGCGCCTTCGTCGCCGCTCGAGGGCTTGACCCCGGACAAGCTCAAGGCGGTGACGCTCGACGCGCTGCTCGCCAGTCTGGACGCATGGGCGGGCCAGGAGACCGTGCTGTTGGCGGTGGAGGATCTGCACTGGAGCGATTCGACGACGCTCGAGCTTCTCGATCGCGTTGCAGCGAAGGCCAAGGGTCGTCGCTGGATGATCCTGGCAACCGCCCGGCCCGAATTTTCGAACCGCTGGACCGACACTGCCGATCTCCTGCATATCGAATTGACGCGCCTCGACCGCGGCGCCGCCGAGCGCATCTGCGCGCATTTTGACGCGGCCGCCGCGCTTCCGCCGGAAGCCTCACGGCAGATCGTCGCCCGCTGCGACGGCATTCCGCTGTTCATCGAGGAGATGACGAAATCGGTCCTCGAAGGCATGGCGGCGGCGCCGACGCGCCAAGGCGATGCCAGGGTCTTTATTCCGGCCACGTTGCACGATTCGCTGGTGGCGCGGCTCGATCGCCTGGGCCCCGCGCGGCGGATCGCCAACGTCGGCGCGACGATCGGCCGGCACTTCAGCTACGACCTTCTGGCCGAGGTCATGAATGCGCCGGAAGCCGAGCTGAGACAGGGATTGCTGGAGCTGACCCGGTCGGGCCTGGTCGAAAGTCACGGGCTGCCGCCGCAAAGCGAATACCTGTTCAAGCACGCGCTCATTCGCGATGCCGCCTATGAGTCGGTCCTGAAGCGCGAGCGCGACGCGCTGCATCGGCAGATCGCGACCGTGTTGCGCGAACATTTTTCTGATTTGCAGAAGAAAGAGCCCGAGCTACTGGCTCATCATTTGACCGAGAGCGGTGCCGCCTCCGAGGCGATCCCGCTCTGGGCGGCAGCCGGCCAACGCGCCGCGTCCCGAGCCGCGCATGTGGAGGCGGTCGGGCATTTGGAGACAGCGGTCGAGTTGCTGCGGCGTCAACCGCCCGGCGCCGAGCGTGCCGCAGCCGAACTCCCGCTGCTGCTGGGACTGGCTGTGAGCCTTTCGGCCTCGCGCGGCTATGCGGCGCCCGAAGTCGGTCGGGTGCTCGCGGAAGCGCGGGTGATTTGCGACGCCATGGGCAACGTCCCCGAGCTGTTCGCAGTGCTCAGGAACGCCTGCAGCTTCTACATCGTCGCGGTCGAGATGGGCCCCGCCTCGGAAACCGCGCGCCTATGCCTGGAAATGGCGAGCAAGACGGATCTGCCGGAACAACGAATCGAAAGCCAATACGCGCAGGGCTATCTGCTGTACATGCGCGGCGAGCTCACAGAGGCGCGGAAGTATCTTGAGAATGCCGGAGAGCTCTACCGGCGGCATGGTGGGGCGCAGCTTGTGTTTCCCAGCCCGCAGGACCCGTTGGTCGGAAGCCTCTGCGCTCTCATGCAGGTTATCGACGCGCTGGGCGACGAGGCCGGCGCCGATCGGATCGAGGAAGAGTTGGAAGCCCACGTCCTGCGGCTGGGGCGCGACTACGATCGCGCTTACAGCCTCTGCTTTCGAGCTCTCCTCGCCAGCGCGCGACGCAGCTACGTTCGGCTGCGCACTCTTGCCGACGAGGCCCTGACAGTCTGCAACGAACGATCCTATCCTCTCTATGGTGCGATCGCCTCATTCTACAAAGGCGTCGCGATCGGGCATCTCGAAGATGCGGACGCCGGCTTGCACATAGCAATGTCGGCTTTCGACGCTTTGGACCGGATCGGATGCAAGCTGGCGCGAGCGGATCGGCTCAATGACATCGGGCGCGTGCGGATGGCGATGGGCGATTTCGGCGACGCCTTGTCTGTCATCGACGTCGCTATCGCCGACTCGATTTCTTGCGGCGAAACCTTCCCGCTTCCGAAGCTTCGCCGGACGCGAGCGGAACTCCTCGAGGGCGCCGGGCGGCTCACGCCTGACATGGCGACGAAGGACCGCGCTGGCGCTCTTCCGGGCGCGCTGCCGAAATAGGCCTGCCAAGGACGGCGCCAAGGGACGGCGCCAAGGGTGGACCTATCAGGCTCTGAAGTGAACCTGGTTCACGCGAGCGGGACTGCGGTTCCGGACACGTAGTCGCAACTTGCCCAGAACCCGTATTGGGTCGTCAGCGTCACCTTGCCGGCCTTGGGCGGGCCGAGCCCAAGCTCCCTGACAACAGGCAGACTGTCGAACACCCCAAGCTCGAGTGTCCAATCGCCCTCAAGGAATCGCATCTCGCGCAGCGTCGTCAGGGTGAGCGGTCCCTCGAGCAGGGTTTGGTAGACGGCGGCGTCCGAACCGTCGGCCGAGCGGAATTGCTTGAGATACCAGACCGGGACGGGAATTCCCGGACTGAACAGGAATTTCGACCCGTACCGACCTTCGACGATCGGTTTCAAAAGCTCCGGGCTTGCGGCGGCGCCGACTCGCGCAAAGACCTCTGCGGGGAAATTTGTCGATGCAGAGGTATTTTGCAGCCGCGTGGCGACGAGATTGCTTCCGGTCAGTGACAGGAACTCGTGCTGATGTGCGATGGCGTCCGGCGCAAACGTCCTGATGAGCATCGCCGAGGCGATAAACGGCCCGGTCGATGGAGAGGTGGCGGGCGCGACGATGTTCGAAAAATATTTGGGATACCCCATGATCTCGCGGCCAACCGCAACGGCCAAACCGGAATCAACGAACAAATAGGCGGGGACCCACGCGACCTCTGTGGGCAAGATTGCGTCGCCGTCGAAGCTTCCAACAAGCAGCCAAAAGCCGATGTCGATCTCGGGCATGCCGCCCTGATCGGAAAATGGCGGAGTCGTTGCGACGATGGCGGCATTCTTCACGTAGGCCAGGAACACCATGTCCAACAGAACACGAAATCGCTGCCGCCCCGCGATGACATTGTAGGTCTTGTCCAGATAGTCTTGAAGGGCTGCCAGATCGGCGCTGAACCCAAAACCATAGAAATCGGCACCGTTGGCATTGAAGGGCGGCGGAGGAAGGGTGATCCAGCCACTGTGATTGATGTATTTTTGCGACAATTCGTTCTCCTTTGTCCGAGAGCAGTGTTTGTCCTGGATCAGGATTGGCGGGTTTCTCGGGCGACGTCGGCTCTGCCGGCAGCCAGCGGTCCATAAAGCGTGTTGGCGTAGACGATCGGGATCTTCACTCCAGACAATGCCGAGGCGGCCGCGAGGCCGGACATCGCAGCCACCTCGACTGCGCCGACATTCACCTCCGGGACTTTGGTCCAGTCGCCAGCGAGGAAGAGGTTGGCATAACCCGAGTTGCCAGGGTCCAATCTGTACTGAAGCGTGTTGGGCAGGCTCAGCACATAGCGTTCGCTCGGACTGATGTTGGCCCGCCAGAATTGCTGATCGAACCGGTCCTGACCCGTCGCGGGGTACACAACATGCAGCAGATTCCACTGGAAGGCCGCGCCCTTTCCGGCGTTTGACCAGAGCCCCTGCAGCTGCGACGTCGTCCAGACGAGACCATCCTGCTTTGCCCTCTCTGTCGCAAGCTTGTCGTCGTTGGGCGCGGCCGAGTCAGCCATGACGCCGCAGAAATACGCCACCGAAAGCGGTTTTGGACTTGGCCAGTCCTCGGCCGGAAGCAGTTGGGACATGTCCGAATAGGTGTCGAGCGGCGACACATATCCGGTCGCGATCGGGCCGAGCGCTTCCGGCGGCGTCTGGGGCGCCACGAAAGGACCGCCAAGGTCCTGCACCGCGCGGTCGACCCAGAATTGCAGCGCCTCAGTGCGCACCGTCGCGAGATTCGAGACCATGTCGGCCCAGTCTTGCCGCTGATCGACCAGCGCCTTGCAGATCGTTCCGAGCGCGCCGACCGGGATGCCAAGGATCACCTGATCGAAGTCGCGCCCCTGTTGAAGGGGAAGCGTGGCGCAAGGCGGGGGCTGGGGACTGTAGTAATTCTCAAAATTGACGCCCTCGGATGCAAGCTTCTTTCCGTTCAGGATCTGGTCCCACAGCGGCGCGTTTGGCCAGCTGTGGATTCCCGCCACCGGCGGCCCGAACGGATCGTATTCCGGCACGCCGGGAGCAAGCTCTGCCTGCTGCTCGATGATGATGGTTTCGATCACGCTACCGTCGGCGCTCGGCAAAAGCGCCGTGACATTGTGGAAGAAGCAGAACGTTACGCCGCGGCTTTTCAGCAACTGGTAGATCGGCGTGAAGATGGTGTCGCCGAAGCCCGCAGTCGCCTTGAAGAAAAAAGCGCCCTTGTAAGTGAGGCCGAGGCGAAGCAGGGACTGTACGGCTGTGCAGGCTGACAGACTTGGTTTCGTCCTCTCCCCGGCTTCATAGGCAAAACAATAGTCGTACAACGCCCTCAACAAGACGGTGCTGGACAGGAACGTTCGAATGTCGTCCTTCAGCAAGTCGGGCGACGACTGCAGCAGGAACTCGCGGAAATCGAATGCGTCCAGTGTATGGAAACCCTGTTTGATGCAATCATTGTCGATCGCTCCAATCGCGATCAAAATTCCAACAAGGGCTTGCTCGAAGATTCTCCCATCAGGCCGACCCTGGAATGCAAGATAGGCGGCGAAGACGACGTAGAGAGCGCGGCGGAGCATGTCGGCGACATCAGCCCAATCCAGCCCTGGCACCGACTTGTCGCCGTTTTCCAGCAACTCCGCAGCTCGTCGCGACGCACGCAGCAATGCAGTTGCGTCCACGGCCGGACGGCCATTGGAGACGGAAGCGATCAGGGACTGCACATGCGGCGGCAAGTCCGAAATCCCGGGCATCGCCGCCCCTTGCCGACCGGCCGGCGAGGCCAATTCCAGATGGTCCCCGATCAGGCGCTCGAACCATGCGATCATCCGGCGGATCAGGGTCTCGATAGACGGCATGACCGGATCGTTGGCCCAGAGGCAGTCAGCCCCGGGGAAAACGTTCGGGCCATCCGGATCGAACCAGAAGGACCAGGGCGCGTACGTGCCGTTCTCGTCGGAGGTCAGAAAGAATTCGTTTTGGCGCTTGAACGCGTCGCCGATCGTCGCGAGCGGATCGCCGCGCGGGCGCTTCAGCGCTTTGAACGTGAGCCGCATGAGGGTAAAGGCGTTGTCATAGGCTCCCGACCAGATGTGAAGACCGTGCTCCTCGATCCGCTGTCCATAGGTCGGATTGCGTCCGCTCGCGGTCTTGCCCCCAAGGCGCCAGCCGAGCTGGTGCACCGTGATCTCGTATTTTTCTCTGTTGGGATCGATTTCGGTCAGCGCGAGGGCAGCGCTCATGGCGCCCATGCCGCCACCCAGGATCGCAATCTTTACCTTGCCGTCCGCCATGGCCATCGTCCCTGTCCATTTTGTGCCGGTAGCACGCGACCTCCTTTATTCGATCACGTCGTCGGCGAGCGCGAGCAGTTTTGGCGGCACGGTGAGGCCCTGCGCCTTGGCTGCTTTCAGGTTGATGACCAACTCGAACTTGGTCGGCGCCTGAACCGGAAGCTCGGCGGGTTTATTGCCTTTCAAAACGCGGTCCACATAGTCAGCCGCGCGTCGGAACAAATCATCCAGGTCGACCCCATAGGACACAAGGCCGCCCTCTGCCGCATAGGTGCGAAACGGATAGACGGCAGGTACGCGATAGCGCGCGGCCAATTCGATGATCTGTGGAATGTGAACAGTGATCGGAGCTGAGGGCAGCACAATCAGGCCTCCGCCCGCTTCGCGCCCGAGCGCCACAATCACGGCCTCGATCTCGCGCGCGTCGCGAACTGGAGTCAGGGTTGCCTGAACCGCAGATGCGACGGCAACGCTCTCGACCGAATGCAGGTAGTTCACGTAGTAGGAACCCGTATCGGGGTTCAACATGAGCGAAACGCGCCGGGTGCCTGGCGCAATCTGCCTAAGGATTTCCAGCCACTTTGCCCCCATCCCGAATTCGTAGTTGGTGAAGCCGGTGATGTTGCCCCCTGGCCGGGCAAGGCTGGTGACAAAGCCGTTGGCGACCGGGTCGGTAACCGACACGAGGATGACCGGAATCGTGTGCGTTGCCTGCTGAAGAGCCGCAGCGACCGGAGTGGTATGACCCACGATCAGATCTGGTTGCTGTCCAACCAATTCTCTCGCCAAAACCCGAGCCTGGTCGATATCACCGGCCGCATAGCGTATTGTGAGCTGCAGATTTTGTCCCTCAATCCACCCGAGCTTCTCGAGCGCAAGGCGGAACTCTTGGATGTTGCGCGCGATGCTCGGCTCGCTTTCCGCGAGTCCCGTCAGCAATCCGATCCGTCGCGCGCGCTCGACCTGCTGGGCGCGCGCGGCGACCGGCCACGCGACGGCCGCACTACCGATGAGTACGATGAAGTTGCGCCGCTTCATGCGAAAAATGCTCGTCGCGCGCAAAGCCTACCAGAAGATAGTGTCCTGCGTCGCAGCAAAATGCGGCTGCCGATGTCGCAGTCGGGTCATTTTCGACCGAGTATGCCGAAATCGTCGACCGGGCGCCTTCCGCTCAAGCCCGAAAGAGGACACTTAGTGAGCGCCGGCATCTAGGAGTACGCGCCCAAGCAAAAACCCCGGCATCGCTGCCGGGGTTTTGCATTTCGTATCTTCGCCTGAGCGGAGCGCGGATCAGAAGTCCATGCCGCCCATGCCGCCGCCCGGAGGCATGGCAGGGCCGGCGGCCGGCTTCTTCGGCAGCTCGGCGACCATGACTTCCGTGGTGATCAGCAGCGCGGCCACGGAGGCTGTGTTCTGGATCGCGATGAAGTTGGTGAAACCGGTAGCATTGCCGCGCTGGCCGTTCCAAAGGCTGCGGTTCATGCTTCCTCGGCCGCAAGCGCGGTAGGCTGAGCATCATCGGTTTCGGTGACGTCTTCCGGCTCCGCGTCAAGCCGCTGTTCATTGATTTTGATCTCGGTGAACCGTTCACGGATGGAGGGCTCGATTACATCGCCCTTTATCGCGAGCGCGGTAGCCACCACCCGTTCGGCAAACAACCGATTCTTCTTGCGTCGGCGGTCGACCAGTGCCTTCAGCAGCCCGTTCAGGTCGTGTCTCTCTTCCGCTCCCTCGATTACGAACGCGAAAACCTCCTCCCAGCGCTGATCGAATGTCATGGACGCAATGGCGGAAATCTTTTCTCCGGCGTCCGGTCTGCTGATCTGACTAAGAACATGTTGTGCGGTAAGATACTTGCCGATGACTTCATGTTTGAAGGACAGCAGCTCAATGCTCAAGGGAGCGGCGCTTGTCTCGGTCTTGAACAGGCTCGACCCCTTGGTCGCCTCGAGGACTTCCTCGACGTCGTCGTCTGTTGGCTCCAGGTCCTGGCTGACGAGACATTCGCGAATACGAGACCCGATCTCGCCAATTGGCGTTACGGGCGGCTCCTTTTGGAAGAGATCGTATGCCAACCTGAACAACGCCCGTATTTTGGGGCTGTCAAGCTCCACCCACTCATGCAGCGCCGTGTCGGTTTCAAGCAGCTTTCGATAGAGGGCTGCTCGCCGTGTCGGCACCAGCTCCGGTCCGCTCTTGGCGATCAGGGACGCCAGCACGGCGAGGTCCTGAGGGCTGGTCGCCAGCTTACGCGCTTCTTCGGGCAATTGCGGCCAGAGATCGGCGCCGAGTTCGCGCGCGAGATAATCTCGGGCCTGCGCGGGAGTAACCGATTCGAGCTGAAACACAGGCACGTCGCGTCGCTTGAGAAGATCCTCTTGCCCCGCCATGACCATTCGATTGCGCGCGTCGCGATTGATGAAGTCGTTTAGCTGCGCCTTGAGCTCATCTTTGGGAGCCTCGTTCAACGAATCCGCCAAGATGAGAAAGCCGCCGTCCTGGATCAGGTGATCGAGCGCGCCATCCGAAAGCCGTACTTCCCCTTTTCTGAGCCGATTCTTGAGGAGGCCCGGCAGGCTGCTGCCGGTGATCGATGTCGTGCGGAAGTCGATCAACACGGGCAGTTCGTTGCTTCGTCCGGCAAGAAACGACTCGGCGCTTTTGCGGGCGATGCATTGCAGCAGCACGCTCTTTCCGGTGCCGCTCCGCCCTTTGATCATGACATAGCCGCCCGCGGCAAAGAGTTCGGCAACGGCTTGTGGAACGTCCTCGAAGCGAATCCCTGACTGGCCGCCGGCACCGACAGGATAGACCGACTGCTGAATGTACGACGTCGGCGCAGCGCCGGCGTCGTCACGCACGAGAGATGCAACGTCGTGGAAGATTTTTCGCCGTGCCCAGGGGGCGGTCAGGATGCTGCGGTGAAGCAGCGGAAAGCGAAAGAATCCGCTGTTCACCGCCGTTCGTGCATATCGGGAATATGGATAGAGCACGATGAGCACCGGAAGCAGCACTCCATACAACAGGACCCCGCCAAGCAGGACGCTCAAGATGTTCGACACGTATTTGCTGACAGGTGAACGCTGGCGCAGCTCGCCCTTGAGCGCGGCCTCCGCACGATCGAGTGCGTTGTGAACATCCGTCGAAACGCCATCCTGCAGCAGGAGGGCATGGACGCGGGCCAAATCCGCGGTCGCCTGCTTTAGTTGCGCTTCGGTTCGGTCGCCCAGTCCGTTCTGCAGCGCTTCAGCGATCCCTCGAATTGACTCCTCCACGTCTCGGCGGATTCTTTGGTCACGATGCGCGATCGCCAGCGTGTCGAGAGCTGATTCGGCGGGAGCGCCTATTGCTGCGAGCGCCTTAGCGGCCGCGACGGCCACGCTTGTATCGGGATCGCGCAGCGCGGCCGTCAACGCCTTGACCGCGCTCGGATCGCCGATTGCACCCAAGGCATCGGCCGATTCCTGCCGAACCTCTGGGTCCGAATCTCGAAGGGTGGTCTTGAGACCGGACACGCCGGCAACGGCGTGAGGCCCGATCGCCCACAGGGTGGTTGCCGCGGCCTTTCGCACCGCAGCCTGCTTATCATTCAGCAGCGGAACGATCCCGTCGACGGCGCTTCGCGCACCATCGCCATAGCGCGCTAAGGCCTCGAGCGCGTATTCGCGCACGAACGCATCCGGATCGTCGAGCCGCTTCGTCAGGGCCGGGACAGCCTGCTCGGGCTTCGGTGCGACCGCGAGGACGAGGCCGCGCGCCGCGCCCCGACGAACGAACGTGTTGGGGTTGTCGAGGGCGGCGACCAACTCTGGAACGGCCGCCGCACCGTAATATTCGAAGACGTGCGAGCCCCACAATGTGATGTCCGGGTCGGGCGACTCCAGGATGGTCAACAAACGGGGGATCAGGGACTTGTCGAGCGGCCGGCAATCGTTGAGCAGGGAGGCAGCGGAGCGATGCATATGCTCATCCGGATCTCCGAGTGCGTCAACGAACTGTGCGCAGGGAAGTGGCCGCAGCTTCGTCAACGCATTTACGGCATGTGCTCGCACTCCTTCGTCCGGGTCTTTGAGGAGCCCCATCAATGCCGGAACGGTGGCTGCAGCATGGTTTGTGAAATGTCCCAGGGCGGTGGCCGCATCGGCGCGAATATCTTCCTCGGGGTCCTTCAGAGCCTTGAGGAGCGGTTCCACAAGTCTCTGTGAATCCATGCTGGGTTTGGAACGGCCTTTGTTGCCGGCCTGGCCGGTCTTCTTCGCCGTAGCGCTCTCAAGCGCCTCAACCTCTGGATCGGGAATCAGGATTTCGATGGCCTCGATTGCTCCGCGCCGAATCAAATGATCGGGGCTGGACATGGCGTCGATCAGCGCGGGCAGCGCAGCGTCACCGACGCCGGCGACGGCCGACGGCGCGACGCGACGCAGGTAAGGATCGTCAAACTTGCTCACCAATGCGGGAACGGCGCTCGCTGCATCCGGGCCGATTACCCCGAGTTCCTTGGCAGCCAACTTTCGTACTTCGGCAACCGGGCTGTCGAGCGCGTGGACGAAGATCGGAATGACCTCGTCCCTGGCTGTGGTGAACTTGACCAGTGCCTCTGCGGCGTCGCCTGTGGACGGACCGCCGGATGTGAAGGCATCGGCCAGAAGCGGTATCGCGTCACGACCTGCTTTGGCGAGCTCATCGATCGCCTGCTGCCGCACTTTTGGATCCGCATCGGCCAGCCGTGTGACGAGTACCTTTAGCTGTTGCTCGACCGCGGCGGGAGCCGCTCGCGCTTCAGCAGCGAAGGCGCACGCCAGCGCCAGGATGATACCGATCGACAAAGATCGATGCATATGCGGAGCGGTTCCAATGAGGCCGATGGTACGCGAAGTTGTACCATTATCATGCCTCAATCGGAACCGCTGCTCCCGTTCGCGGGCGCCTCCGGCTTGCGCCACATCATCAATTAGGAGCCCGTTGTGCATGACAGAAAAGCAGGCCGCCGATGGCAGAGATGGGTCGTTTTCAACCGAGCAAGCCGAAATCGTCGGCGGACCGCCTTCCGCTCAACCCCGAAGGCGAACACCTGGTGAGCGCCGGCCTTTATCAGTACGCGCCCAAACAAAAACCCCGGCATCGCTGCCGGGGTCTTGCATTTCGTATCTTCGCCTGAGCGTCGGATCAGAAATCCATGCCGCCCATGCCTCCGCCCGGAGGCATCGCGGGGCCGGCGGCCTGCTTCTTCGGTATCTCGGCGACCAGGGCTTCCGTGGTGATCAGGAGCGCGACCACGGAGGCTGCGTTCTGGATCGCGGTGCGGACCACCTTGGTCGGGTCGATGATGCCCTTGGAGACGAGGTTCACGTACTCGCCGGTCTGGCTGTCGAAGCCGTACGCGTACTGGTCCTTCTCCAGGATCTTTCCGACGATAACGGAGCCG
>Ga0070730_10004342_pt1 | contig 12480 bp, 11 predicted proteins | sample Coa_R1_3_FD_66447 | JGI IMG/M metagenome (GOLD analysis project Ga0070730, IMG submission 66447) | Surface soil microbial communities from Centralia Pennsylvania, which are recovering from an underground coalmine fire - Coalmine... | ecosystem: Environmental > Terrestrial > Soil > Unclassified ... | reverse complement strand
TCATCTCAGGCTCTTTCATCCCTCGCGTCGTCACCAGCGGCGTCCCAACCCGAACTCCGCTCGGGTTGAACTTCGAGGCTTCGTCGTAAGGGATCGAGTTGCGGTTGAGCGTGATGCCGACGGTGTCGGCCACGTCCTGCACCTGCTTGCCGGTCCGCTTCTGCGGCCGCAGGTCGATGAGCATCAGGTGGTTGTCGGTGCCGCCGCTGACCAGGCGCAACCCGCGCTCCATGAGCCGGTTCGAGAGCGCTTTCGCGTTGACCACGACCTGCTTGGCGTAAAGCTTGAAGTCGGGCTTCAGCGCTTCTCCGAAGCAGACCGCCTTGGCCGCGATCGCGTGCATCAGCGGTCCGCCCTGGATGCCCGGGAACACCGCCGAGTCGATGGCCTTCTGGCGGTCGGCGCGGCAGAGGATGATCGCCCCCCAAGCCCCGCGCAGGGTCTTCTGCGTGGTCGTGGTGACGATGTCCGCGTGCGGTATGGGCGACGGGTAGACACCGCCCGCCACCAGGCCCGCGACGTGGGCCATGTCGACAAAGAACGTCGCGCCCACTGAGTCGGCGATCTCGCGCATGCGGGCCCAATCGACGATCCGCGAGTACGCGGAGAAGCCGCCGATGATCATCTTCGGCCGCACCTCCTCGGCCATCTTCTGCATCGCCTCGTAGTCGATGGTCTCGGTCTCGCGGCTCACGCCGTATGAGTGGACCTCGTAGAGCTTGCCGCTGAAGTTCGCCGGGCTGCCGTGCGTGAGGTGACCACCGGCGGACAGGTCCATGCCCATGACCCGGTCGCCCGGATTGCAGACCGCCATGTACACTGCCGCGTTTGCCTGCGAGCCGGCGTGCGGCTGGACGTTGACGTAGTCGGCGCCGAAGAGCTTCTGCGCGCGGTCGATCGCCAGCTGCTCGATCCTGTCGATGACCTCGCCGGTGCCGCCGTAGTACCGGCGCCCCGGATAGCCCTCCGCGTACTTGTTCGTCAGCAGCGTGCCCAGCGCCTCGAGAATGGCGGGGCTGGTCAGGTTCTCCGAAGCGATCAGCTCGAGCGTCTCCGACTGCCGCTTGTACTCGTTGCGGATCAGGTTGGCGATGTCCGGGTCGGCCTTGTCCAGCGCGCGGAAGGACATGGTGACGATGGGTGCGGCCACTGTCACGAATCCTATCCGGCTCGAGGTGGCGGCGGTCCGAGCAGGTCCCGGGCCGAGATTGCGCCCTCCCGAAGCATGTGCGGCTCGGGGCCCGTGAGGTCGAGCACGGTCGAGGCGGTGCCGCCGGGGGCCCGCCCGCCGTCCAGGATGGCGGTCAGGCCGGGCAGCTCGCCCGCCTGCTCTGCCGTCATCGCCGGGTCCTGGCCGTGCAGGTTGGCGCTCGTCGTCATCAGCGGCCCGGAAGCGCGCAGCAGCTCGAGCGCGACCTCGTGGGCGGGGATGCGGACTCCGAGTGTCCCGCCACCGAGCGCGTGCAGGATGACGGTCAGCGGCCCTGGCCACCAGCGCCGGATGATCCCCTCCGCCCGGGTGTCGATGTGCACCCAGCCGGCGAGCTGCGACTCGGCCGCGGCCATGAGGATCAGCGGCAGCCCGACCGGCCGGCCCTTGATCTGGTAGATCCGCCGCTGCGCAAGGTCGTCCGCCGCATCCGCGCCCAGGCCGTAGACGGTGTCGGTCGGAAAGGCCACCACGCCGCCACCCCGGAGCAGCTGTGCCGCGCGGGTGAGCCCGTCGCGATCTGGTGTCAGGACCACGCTTCCAACACCCTCTCATGTCCGCCGAGGTCGCGGTGCACGCGATACTCGGCGAAGGCGCCGGCGGCGGCGGACACCACCGGCTCGAGAATGGCCGGGTCGATCTCGACAAGGATCCGGCCACCGCGGCGCAGGTGGCCGGGAGCCGCCAGCAGCAGGCGCGCGACGAGCGCCGCGCCGGCGTCTCCGGCGAATAGGGCCGACGGCGGCTGGGCCAGTACCTCCGGCGGGAGCGACGCCGAGGCGTCGACGTACGGGAGGTTGGCGCACACCAGGTCGAGTTCATCGGGAATGGGCTCCAGGAGGTCGCCGCACACGAGGTGAACGCGGTCGTGCAATCCGTGCCTGGCCACGTTGCGCGCCGCGACCTCAAGCGCCTCGGCGCTCACGTCGCCGGCCCACACCTCGGCTCCCGGAGCGTAGTGGGCCAGCGCCACGGCGATGCACCCGCTGCCGGTGCCGACGTCGGCCGCCCTCATGCCATCCGCCGCCTCCCGGGCGATGGCCACCGCCCGCTGCACCAGCACCTCAGTGTCGGGGTTGGGCACCAGGACGCCGGGCGCGACCTCGAAGTCGAGGGCCATGAACTCCTTGTGCCCCACCAGGTAGGCGACCGGCTCGCCCCGGGCGCGGCGTGCGATCAGGTTGCGGTAGCGGCCGAGGTCGACCTCGGTCATCGGGCGGTCGAACTGCATGTACAGGTCGATGCGGCGAATTCCGAGCGCGTGGGCAAGCAGGAGCTCGGCGTCGAGGCGAGGGGAGGTCGAGCCGTGGTTCTGCAGATGACCGGTGGCTCGCTTCAGCACCTCGAGAGCGCTGATCAGTCCGGTGGGTTCTCCAGCCGCGCCGCCCTGTCGGCCGCGACGAGGGCGGCCACCAGCTCGTCGAGGTCGCCCGCCATCACCTGGTCGAGCTTGTGCAGCGTCAGCTTGATGCGGTGGTCCGTGACCCGGTTCTCCTTGAAGTTGTAGGTGCGGATCTTCTCGGAACGCCCACCGGTGCCGACCATCGTGCGTCGCTGGGCGCCGATCGCCTCCTGCTGCTCAGCGAGCTTCAGGTCGTAGAGGCGGGCGCGCAGCACGCGCAGCGCCTTCTCCCGGTTCTGCAGCTGCGATTTTTCGTCCTGCATGCTCACGACCAGACCCGTCGGCTTGTGGGTCATGCGGATCGCGGAGTACGTCGTGTTGACGCTCTGACCGCCGGGTCCGGTCGACGTCGACGTCTTGATCTCGAGGTCCTCAGGCTTGATCTCGACCTCGACTGGGTCGGCCTCGGGCATGACCGCAACCGTCGCCGCCGACGTGTGGATGCGTCCCTGCGCCTCGGTCTTGGGCACGCGCTGCACGCGGTGCACACCGCCCTCGTACTTCAACTGCGAGTACGCGCCCTGGCCGTGAACCTCGAACGCGATCTTGTCGAAGCCGCCCTTCTCGCTCGGCGACACCTCGACCACCTCTATCTTCCAGCCCTTCTTCTCGGCCCATTTGCCGTACATGCGGAAAAGGTCGGCGGCGAAAAGAGCTGCCTCCTCCCCGCCTTCGGCGCCCTGGATCTCCACGATGACGTCGCGGTCATCATTGGGGTCCTTCGGCAGGAGCAGAATCTTGAGCTTCTCCTCCAGCTCGCCCACCTGCGCCGCCGCTCGACGCTCCTCGGAGCGCAGATACTCCTGCATCTCTCCGTCTTTCTCGTGCTTCTGCATCTCACGCGCCGCCTCCATCTCCTGGATGGCGCGCCGGTACTCGTCGTAGGTGGTGACGACCTCGCGGAGGGTGCGCTGCTCGCGGGCGAGCTTGGTCACCTGGTTGTGGTCGGACGCGACCTCCGGCCTGGACATCTCGGCTTCGATGTCCTGGTAGCGCTTCTTGATCTGTTCCAGCCGGTCGATCACGCGGCTGCCGACTCCTCCTCGCCCTGGCGGGCGGCGTTGAAGGCGGCGATCGCGACCTCGAGCATGTCGTCCGACGGCTCGCGGGTCGTGAACTTCTGCGTGCCCAGCACCGGCAGCAGGAGCACCTTGACCACGGGGTTGCGACGGTGGCGCGCCATGAAGCGGATCGCCTCGAAGCCAACCCCGGCGATGACCGGAATCGCGACGACCCGGCTGACCACCAGCCAGAACCAGTTGGGGTGGGCCAGGGCGACGACGCTGAAGACCGCGACGCTCACGACCAGCACGACGATGAGAAAGCCGGTCCCGCAGCGCGGGTGCAGCAGGCTCGCGCGGCGCACGTTGGGGATCTCCAGCGGCCATCCCGACTCGAATGAGTTGATGGTCTTGTGCTCGGCGCCGTGGTACTGGAACACGCGCCGGACGTCCGGCAGCAGGCCGATCAGGCTGAGGTAGCCCAGGACCAGGGCAACCCGGATCAGCCCCTCGATCAGGACGAACTGGAAGCTGCCGCTCCCGTGAACGGCCAGCCCGGCCAGGAGGAGAGGGAGGCCGAAGAACAGCCCCAACGCGAAGACGGCCGCGACCGCGACCGAGCCCGTGATCTCCCGCTTGCCGATCTGGATGTCCTTCTCGCCGGCGTTCATGTTCACCGACCAGATGAGCGACTTCATGCCCAGGTGCAGCTGCTCGCCGATCAGGGCGAGGCCGCGCACGAAGGGCAGCTTCCAGAACGGGTGAACGTAGATCGGCGCGCTCAGCTCACCGCGCTGGACGACGATCTCCTTGGTCGTGGGCAGGCGCACCGCCACCGCGTAGTGCTGCCGGCCGCGCATCATGACCCCCTCGATGACGGCCTGCCCGCCATAGAAGAAAGGCTCTTTCTTCGGGGCTACGTGCTCCGGAGTGGGGATCTCCTCCGGGAGCGGCATCTAGCGGGCCTTGGCGGCCCGCTTGCGGAAGCGCTCGACCTGACCGCCCGTGTCCACGATGCGCTGCGTTCCGGTGAAGAACGGGTGGCACACGGAGCAGATCTCGGTCTTGAGCTCTTTGCGAGTCGAGCCCGTCGTGAACGTGTTTCCGCACACGCAGGTGACGAGCGCGTCTTCGTAGAAGGTCGGATGAATCGTTGCTTTCACGTTTGGGCTCCTAGGGAAGTTTACTGAACGAACGGGTTGAGCACGGTGTAGGCCTGGAACGTCATGTATCCCAGGTACAGGACCAGGCCAAACCACGCCGCGCCGAGCGCCCAGCGCGCGCGCGCCGGCACCGAGGCGTAGTACGGGCTCTGGGCCTGCCGGAAACGCTGCACCAGCGAGCTCAATCCAAGCACCGCGACGAGGATCAGCAAAATGCTGTGCAGCCAGAGGATCGCGACCACGACCAGGGCGTAGCCGGCGACGTAGACCCACTTCGAGACCGGCGCCAGGATCCACGAGCCGTCGAGCTGCCACACCGGAATCAGGTTGAACAGGTTCAGGCCGAAGCCGATGAGCGCGGTGACCAACAGCACCTGCTGGCCGGTCGCGAGATAGAGGAAGTACGCCACCGTGGCTCCGATCGTGCCGGCGATCGGGCCGGCAATGCCGATCTGCGCCTGCTTGACGGCGGTGGTCGGGTGCGACCGCTGGAAGATCGCCGCGCCAAGGAAGGGGATGAAGATCGGAGCGGTGGCCTGCATGCCCTGGCGCCGGATCTCGACGACATGTCCCATCTCGTGGACGAACAGCATCGTCACCAGCCCGACGGCGGTCAGCGGACCGAGCGCGAGCGAGTAGATCCCAAGGCTCACCAGGGCGGAGAAGAGCGTGGCGAGGGCCGGAATCTTCAGCAACAAGAGCCCGCCGTACTTGAAAAAGGCGAGCGCGGCCGCGCCCAGGCCGGCCAGCCAGCCCGTCGCGGTGTTCGACTTCCGCGGCTGTGGCGAGTAGTGGTAGGGCGACTGGGGCGGGATGTCGGCCGTCACGGGATAGGCCGGCGGCGGGGGTGGGATGTATTCGCCTCCCTGAGGCGTGGGGTCCAAGGGGTCTCGCATTCCTTTATGTGATACCCGCGCCCGTGACTCCCTAATCCCGGTACGAGAACTGGCCGAACTCGAATCCGGAGGGGCCCTGGACCTGGAAGTCGACCGTGCAGACGGGCAGAAAACACCCTTCCGGCACGAGCTCGCCGCTCGACCCGGTTCCCGGATCGACCGCGGGCAGGGCGCCGATCGCCTCGTAGATCCTGAGATCGTCCGTGTTGCCGGGCGCGCGAATGACGCCGAAGCACACGCCCTGGCCTGGCGCGAGCTGAAGCACCGTGTCCGGCACGGCAAGGGCGAACTCGGTGACGACAAGGTCGAGGCGGCCGCTGTCACTCTCGGTCACCAGCACGTTCTGCGCGCCGTCAAACCCGAGGCCCTGGGGGTTGCGGAGGCCGGTGGCGAGGTTCTTGCCCGTACTCACGTCTCGAAGCGCGCCGGCCGCCGGAAGGATGGCGAGGACATGGCCGTCGGTCGAGCGGACGGCGTCATCGACGCCCGGCAGGTTGCCGGCGATGCGAGCGGCGTGTCCGCTCTTGATCTCGAATATCGCGCCCGCATTCTCGTCTGCAATCAAATACCCGCCTTCCTCCGGCCACGATCCGGCCGGGCGGCTGAATCCACCGACGCGGCCAGTGATGCGCCCGCCCGTGTCGACGAACAGCACGGCGCCGTGCGGGCTGTCGGGAACCACCAGGCCCGTGCCCTTGAGGTCGGAGGAGATGCCGTCGAGGTTCTCGCCGCTCGCGACCGGCTGAAGCTGGAGCACCGTCCGGAGGCCCGTGCCCGTCAGCGCGACCACGCGCGCATGGAACTGGTCGGCCACGTCGTGACCCCATCGATCTTCGTGATGCCCTCTGCCTCGGGCACGATCTGCGGCAGGCGGGTCAGGCCCGCGGCGTCGACCCGGGCGAGATGGCCGTCACCGTGCTCGCCCACGAGCACGCTGCCGTCGGTAGCGTCGTAGAAGAGGTCGTCCGGGCCGTTCAGGCCGGAGGCGAGCAGGAGGACAGGGTCAGCCGACCCGACACCCGAGGCCAGAGGTCGGGCGGTCAGCTGCAGGCATGGTGGCGGGCTGGGCCACGGAGACTCGGCAGGGCTGGGCGACGGCTTGAGGGCGGCCGAGCTGGACGCACACGAGGCGAGAACGATTGCCGCGACCGCGGCGAGGCTAGCCCCCTTCGTTCTCTTCGAGCAGCTCCGCCGGCCGCAGCTCCATCTGGTCGATGCCGCTCTGAAGGAACGCGGCACGCACGAAGTCGCGGAACAGCGGGTGCGGGCGGTTCGGTCGCGAGCGGAACTCCGGGTGGAACTGGCTCGCCACGAACCACGGGTGTCCGGCGAGCTCGATGATCTCCACCAGGCGGCCGTTCGGGGACATGCCGCTGAAGACCATGCCAGCGTCGGCGAGCACCTCTCGATACTCGTTGTTGAACTCGAAGCGGTGGCGGTGTCGCTCGTACACGACCTCTTCCCCATACGCCTTGTGCGCGAGCGAGCCCGGCAGCAGCTTGCAGGGATAGAGGCCGAGCCGCATCGAACCGCCCATCTGGTCGATGTTTCGCTGCTCGGGCATGAGATCGATCACGGGCGTCGACGTGAACGCGGCAAACTCGGTCGAGTTGGCGTCTGGGGCGTCGAGCGTTTCGCGCGCGAAGTCGATGACCGCGCACTGCATGCCGAGGCAGAGGCCGAGGTACGGGATGCGGTTGTGGCGCGCGTAGCGCGACGCGATCACCTTGCCCTCGATCCCGCGGTAGCCGAAACCGCCGGGCACCACGATGCCGGCGACGCCCATGAGCGGCGATGTGTCGCCCGCGTCCAGCTTCTCCGAAGAAACCCAGCGGATGTCCACCGCGACGTTGTGGTGGATGCCCGCATGGCGCAGCGATTCGATGACGCTTAGGTATGCGTCGGGGAGGGCCACGTACTTGCCGACCACCGCGACCGGGACCGTGGCCCGCGGGTGCTTGATGCGGTCGACGAGCTGGATCCACGGGCCGTTGTCGGGAACGTGCGTCTGGTCGTCGATCTCGAAATGCTTGGCCATCACCTTGCCGAGGCCGGCCGCCTCGAGCATCAGCGGCACTTCGTAGATCGAGTCGACGTCCGGCACCGAGACGACCGCGTCGCGGGGCACGTCGGTGAACAGCGCGATCTTCTCTTTGAGGTCGGAGTCGAGCGCCTTCTCCGAGCGGCAGATGATGGCGTCGGGCTGGATGCCGATCGCGCGCAGGGCCTGGACCGAGTGCTGCGTCGGCTTCGTCTTCATCTCCTGACCGTGGACCACGGGCACGAGCGAGCAATGGACGTAGAACACGTTCTGGCGGCCGAGGTCGTTCTTGAGCTGGCGGATCGCCTCCAGGAACGGGAGGCTCTCGATGTCGCCCACGGTCCCGCCAACCTCGACGACGACGGCGTCGACCTGCGGGTCGCGAGACGCCCGGAGGATCTTCTCTTTGATGACGTTGGTGACGTGAGGGATCACCTGCACGGTGGCCCCGAGGTAATCGCCGCGCCGCTCGCGCGCTATGACCTCCTGGTAGATCTTCCCGGTCGTCACGTTGGAGGCGACCGTCAGGTTCTCGTCGACAAATCGCTCGTAGTGCCCCAGGTCGAGGTCGGTCTCGGCGCCGTCGTCGGTGACGAAGACCTCGCCGTGCTGGTAGGGGCTCATCGTGCCGGGGTCGACGTTGAGGTAAGGGTCGAGCTTCTGGAGGGAGACGGAGAGGTGGCGGGCCTTCAGGATGTTCCCGATCGACGCCGCCGTGATGCCCTTCCCAAGCGAGGAGACGACACCCCCGGTCACGAAAACGTACTTCGACATAGACGACCTCCAGGGCGGGTTTTTCAAATGTTACCGGGAAACTAAGTGCGGGGTTCGGCTTTCGGCTCCAGAACCACGACCTTGGTCTCCCACTCGCCCACCGACGTCGCCTGGACCGACAGCTTCGGCTGCGGCTCCATGGCGGTGACCGCCATCTCCTTGAGGAACCGCTCGACGCCCTCCAGCTCCAACTTCAGGCCGGGGATCGCGTAGTGCATCGGGACGACGAAGCGCGGCTCGAGCTGGCGGACCACCTCCGCCGCCTCGACGGCGTTGATCGCGGTCCGGCCGCCGACCGGCACCAGCAGCACGTCGACCGACGAGACCGTCTCGGCGTCCGTGTCGTCGAGGCCGTGGCCGAGGTCGCCGAGGTGGCAGATGCGCACGTCGTCGATCTCGATCAGGTAGACCGTGTTGCGGCCGCGCTTGGCACCCTTCTCCGTGTCGTGGAAGGTCGGGAAGCCGACCACGCTCACGCCCGCGACCTCGTACTCGCCCGGGCCCTTGATCTCGTAGGCGCCTTCCCGCACCGCCTGTGTGTAGCTGTGGTTGTCGTGGCCGTGGCTGACGGTCACGAGGTCCGCCTCCTGCCGCGGCAGCTTGAGGCCGATGGCCGGCGGATAGGGGTCGGTGATGACGGCCGCGTTCTTGCCCCGCAGGCGGAAGCAGCCATGTCCGAGCCACGTCACATCCACTTGTCTGGTTCCCTCCTACATCCGCTCGGGTGCTGAGACGCCGATCAAATCCAACGCGGTCTTCAAAGTGTGACGCGCCGCGCGACACAGCTCCAGGCGCGCGCGTGTCAGCTCGGCGTCGTCGACCACCACCCGGTGCTCGCCCTCCTCGTTGCCGGCGTGATAGAAGCGGTGCACCGCGGTCGCCAGGTCGTGAACGTAATAGGGGATGCGGTGCGGTTCCATCAAGCGCGTCGCATCCTCGACGACCTCCGGCCAGAACGCGAGCTGCCTCGCCACGTCGAGCTCCCAGGGCTGGACCAGCAGCGCGACGTCCGCCTTCTCGCGCAGTCGCGGGTGCCGCTGAGTCGCGGTCAGCTCAACGTTGAAGAGGCGCGCGTGAGCGTACTGCGCGTAGAAGACCGGGTTCTCGTTGCTTTGCTTGAGCGCCAGCTCGAGGTCGAACTCGATGGTCGTGTCCGGCGAGCGCAGCAGATAGAAGTAGCGCACCGCGTCCGCGCCGACCTGGTCGACGAGCTCGTCGAGCGTGACGAAGCGCCCCGCGCGCTTGGACATTTTTCCAGCTTTCAGGTTGACCATCTGGTTGAGGATGATCACGAGCTTGTCGGGGTCCACGCCAAGTGCTGCGGCCGCGGCCTTCATGCGCGGCACGTAGCCGTGATGGTCGGCGCCCCAGACCTCGACGACCCGGTTGAATTGCCGGCGCTCGAAACGGCTGAGCAAGTAACCGATGTCGGACGCGAAGTAGGTCGGCTCGCCGTTGGAGCGGACGACCACGCGGCCCTCCTCCTCGTCGTCTTCCTCGCCACCAAACCACAGGGCGCCGTCGTGCTCCCTGATCTGTCCTGACTCGCGCAGCCGTGCGATCGCCTGCTGAGGCAGGCCCTCATGCCAGAGCCTCGACTCCGGAAACCACTCGTCGTACCGCACTCCGAGGCGGCCCACGGTGGTCCGGATCCTGCCCACCATGACGTCGATCGCATACGCCTGCAGCTTCGGCAGGGCTTGGTCGTGGGGCAGCTGGTCGACGCCCGGCAGCTCGCGCCGCGCCATCTCGGCGAGCTCGGTCACGTACTCGCCGGCGTAACCGCGCTCGGGCGGCGCCACCCCGTGCAGTCGCGAGTAGACCGACTCTCCGAACATACGGGCCTGCGTGTTCTGGTCATTGACGTAGTACTCGCGCTCGGGCTTGTGCCCGGTGAACTCCAGCAGCCGGGCCAGCGCGTCGCCGAGGATGGCGCCGCGGCCGTGCCCGATGTGGAGCGGGCCGGTCGGGTTCACGCTCAGGAACTCGACCTGCAGCCGCTCCCCGTGGCCGAAGTTGGCCGAGCCGTAGCCCACCCCGCGCGCCGCCACGTCCGCGACGAGGCGCTGGAGCCAGGCTGGCGTCAGCCGGAAGTTGACATACCCGCGGTCGGCCACGGCCTCGGCCGCGCCCTCGGGGACCTGGATGGTCTCGGCCAGCCGGGCGGCGATCGGCTGTGGCGCCTGGCGGAGCTCGCGGGCCAGCTTCAGGCCGGCCGAGCTCGCGTAGTCGCCGTGCTCGGGATTCTTAGCCCGGCCCAGCTCGAGGTCGGGCATGTCGGTCACCCCGAGCGCGTGCGCGGCCGCCTCGAGCGCGCCGTTCAGCCGCGACCGGATGCCACCGACGGCGGTCGAGCTCATCAGCAGGTCGGGTGCTCGCTGGAGAGCGTCAGTTGCGCCTGCGAGGAGGTTCCGGCGCGGCTGTAGGTGATCGTCACGCGCTGGTCGACGTGGAACTGCGAGCGGAGCAGAAGGGTAAGCGGGTGCGCGGCGTCGATCTTGACCTCGTCGACCTGCGTGATGATGTCGCCGGCCTGCAGCCCGGCGGCGGCGGCGGGGCCCTCCGGGGCGATCGAACCGACCAGGCTGCCCTCAGGCAGGTTCCTCAGTGCCGCCGTCTCGGGGCCGATGTCCGTGGTCGTCGCGCCGAGAGACGCCACCGAGACCTGGCCGGTGGCCAGGATCTGCTGCACGTCGTCCTGCACGTCGGCGGTGTTGAGCCCGTAGCCGCTCCCTCCCGTGGCGCCCGGCATGGCGATGCCGATGACCTGGCCGCCCACGTTGAGCAGGGGTCCTCCCGCCGTGCCGTTGTCGATGGTGGCGTCGGTCTGGATGGTGTCGCTGATCTGGATGTTGCGGTCGGGCGAGGCGGGGTCGGAGATCGTCGCCTCGCGGTGCAGCGAGCTGACGATGCCCCGCGTGACCGCGCCGCCCTGCAAGGGGCCCGCGATCGCCACCAGCACCTGCCCGCTGACCACGGCCGACGGGTCGCCGAACGCCAGCGTCGGCAGGCCGCTGACCTGGTCGATCTTCAATACCGCGACGGCGGTCTGGCAGTCGTAGTCGACGAGCCGTGCCTGGTGGACCTTGGCGTCGCCCGCGACCAGCACGATCATGTTCGCTGCGCCGGCGATCACGTTCACGTTGGTGACGATGTAGCCGTCGCTGGTGACGAAGTAGCCCGAGCCGGCCTGGAGCTGCGGCTCCTGCTCGGTGACCACGCTCACCACGGCGGGCTTGGCGCGGGCGGCGGCCTGGACGATCGCCGAGTCCTCGGAGATGGTCACACCCGAGCGGATGTCGACCGACTGCGGGTTGGTGCGGGACTCGAAGCGCAGCACGCCGAGCGTGACGCCCGCAGCCACCACGGCGGCGAGCAGGACGACGCCCACAGCGGACAGGATCGATCGGCTTCGGATCACGAAGCCAGCTTAATTGGAGAGGGAGACGCGGGCGGAAACCTCGAGGGCTTTCGCCCGCGTCTCTGCTAGCCGCGGTTGGGCTCGGTCGGATACCAGGTGAGGACGAGCTGGCGGCTGGGCTCGAAGCCCGATGAGCGGTAGAGCCTGACGGCGGCCTCGTTGTCGGGGCGGGTCCAGACGTAGCCGAGCGTGACACCGCGCTCGCGGAACAGGCGGACCGCCTGCTCCATCAGGACCTCGCCGATGCCGTGACCGCGGTGCTCGGCGGCGACGGAGACCTCGGCCACCTCGCCCTCCAAGCCGGTGCCCGGGTCGAAGAGGACGATCCAGCAGAAGCCGATGACCTCGCCCGCGTCGTCGCGGACCGCGAAGACGACGTTCTCGCCGCGAAAGTTCGCAGGGACCGTCGTGAGCTGGTCCTCGATCTCCCATCGGCTCAGCTGCGGATGGTCCTCGTAGTGGGACTGCTCGGCCAGGTGCAGGTCGACGAGCAGGGGCTTGATGAGGGCGTAATCGCCGGCGGCAAGGCGTTCGACCGTGAGTGTCCCCATCCCGCTCGATGGTAGCGTAGG
>Ga0070730_10004340_pt1 | contig 12482 bp, 10 predicted proteins | sample Coa_R1_3_FD_66447 | JGI IMG/M metagenome (GOLD analysis project Ga0070730, IMG submission 66447) | Surface soil microbial communities from Centralia Pennsylvania, which are recovering from an underground coalmine fire - Coalmine... | ecosystem: Environmental > Terrestrial > Soil > Unclassified ... | reverse complement strand
CGGGCCGCAGCCCGGCGTGCTCGTGCAGGGCCTGCCAGGCCGTGAGCGCGCCCAGCGGGACGGCGGCGGCCGCCAGGTGATCCACCGAAGCGGGCTTGGGGGCAAGGTCGGCGGCGGGTGCGGTGACGTACTCGGCGGCGGCGCCGGGGCGGTCGAAACCGACCAGGCCGTACACCTCGTCGCCGGGCCGCCAGCCGGTGACTCCCTGGCCTGTGGCGGCCACCACGCCGGACAGATCGTGGCAGGGGATGGCGGGCCAGCGCTCCGGCCAGGTGAGCTCGTCGGCGGTGATAGCGGTGGCGCGGACCTCGACCAGTAGTTCGCCCGGCCCCGGATCAGGGACCGGGACGCGCTGGCTGGTCAGGCTGGTCGGATCGGGGTCGGAGGCGCACATGGCGCGCATGGTGCGGACGGAATCGGTCACGGCTCGTGTCCCTTCGGGTCAGCCGAGGATCTGCTCTGCCGGGTGCACGTCGTGTTCCCGGCACCAGGCGAGGTACACGTCACGCTGGGTTCCCGCGTTGACGGACTCGATAACCTCGCCATTCTCGCCGAGATACTCGATGGTGCCGGTGACCTTGATATGGATCACGCACGGCTCGTCACCGATCGCTCCCCACCCGTCGATGGTGCCTGCCGGCTCGTACACGTAGGCACCGGGTCCGACTACCTCGCCCGTGCCGAAGATCTCACGGGAGCCGGCCAGGTTGAAGGCGTGGACCTCGCCGGTATGACGGTGCACCGCCACCCCGCTGCCCGGCTCGAGCCGCATCAGTTCGGACCAGCCGTCCGCGGCAAAGCGCAGCGGGCGGAACGACTTGCCCGTCCCGGTCGGGATCCACGGCATGCTCCCGGTGTCGAGCGGCCGGGCAAGTTCGAAGGTCATGTCGTGCATGGGTTCCTCCCGTGAAGTGCGATACGCCCACGCTACGGCCGGAACGGCCTATCACCCAGGGCCAATCAAACCCATCTTTATTGGGCCATTTGCCGGGCGGGAGCGTCAGTCTCCCGTGACGCCGTCGATCCGCTCCCTGAGCAAGTCGGCGTGGCCGTTGTGGCGCGCGTACTCCTCGATCATGTGCAGGTAGATCCAGCGGATATCGCGGGTGCGCTCCGGGTGGTCGCCGTGGCTGGGTACGACGTCATCAAGCTGCCTGGCGGCCACGGCGGCACGCGCGCGCTCTACTTCCTGCCTGAAGGCCTCGAGGTTGGCTGCCGCGTCCGCGTCCTCGAGCGCCTCGAAGTCCAGACCGATCCCTTCCGGATCGTACGGGAACGTCATGTCGGTGTTCGCCGCGTGAATACGGAACCACCAGCGCTCTACCTCGGTCATGTGCCGGACCAGGCCCAGCAGGGACAGACGGGACGGCGGCACCGCCCGCTCCTTGAGCTGGCCGGCGGTCAGCCCGGCGCACTTTTGCAGCAGCGTGTCGCGATGGAAGTCCAGCCACTCTTCGAGCGCCCGGCGCTCGCCCGCGATGCGTCCCGGCTCGGTGCGCTCCACCTGCGGAGCCGTCCATGCTTCGGTCATAGCCGCCACGGTAGCGGCGCACGCCTAGCTCCGTCGATCGCGCCCCATCCCGTCGACCACGCCCATCCCGCCGATCGCCTTTACCTCCTCGTCCGTTGAGTAGTGCTGCCGAGCGGAAATGAGTAGTCGCTGCTCAGGCGCGGCCCGGGGCGCATGACATGCAATGGGTCACAGCCAGTTGCCGCCTATCGCAAAGGAAGACCATGACCACCAAACCGGGTACCCGCACTCACCGGGGAATCCCGAGGCAAGCTCGCCTGACCGCCGTGCCGGTCGCCTTGGCCGCCATCGCCCTGCTGACCAGCGCGTGCTCCACCCAGGGTGAATCCGCCGCGCCGCAGGCGACGGTTACCGTCACCGCCGGCCCCGCGCACACCGTCACCGCCAGCCCGTCCGGCCCGCCACCCGCGTCGGCAACCCCGACTACGGCGACCGGCAGCAGCCCGGCGTCCCCGGCGGCGGCTCCGGCCGCCGCGCCGCCAGCCGCTCCGTGCAGCACCCGATACCTCGGAGCTCACGTCGGCGTTTCGCAGGGCGCGGCCGGCAGCACCTACGTCGTGCTAGTTCTCAAGAACCTCAACAACTACTCCTGCACCCTGTACGGCTACCCAGGCGTCGCGATGGACGCCGGCGTGCCCGTCACCCCGGTCGGCCTGGCCGCGGCCGAGGACCCGACCACACCCAGGGAACTGGTCACGCTCGGCCCGTACGGAACCGCCAACGCGCTGCTGCGGATCGTGAATCCCGGCGTCTACCCGCCCGCCGAATGCAACCCGGTTGACACGCAGTTCCTGCAGATCATCCCGCCGGGACAGACCGTACCGATCTACATCGGCTACACCGCGCAGACCTGCGCCAAGCCGGTCCAGATCCTCACCGTCGATGCGATGCGGCCAGGTTCGGGCAGCTCCTGAACCCCGCCCCCGACGCGATACGGTCGGGAGCATGAACCTCGCGCGTGACCTCGCCGACCGCTTTCATCAGCGCTGGCTCGAGGCCAATCCCTTCGTGGCCAGCATGTACGGCATTCCCGGCTACGACGACCTGGTCCCGGACGAAAGCGAGGAGGGCGCGCAGGCCTGGCGAGCCGAGGTCGCGCGGTTCGGTCAGGAGGCCGGCGCGATCGCGCCCGGATCGCTGACCCAGGCCGATGCCGTCACGCTGGACTGCACGAGGGAGGCGGCCGAGCAGGAGCTCGCGCTCATCGACATGGCGCGGGCGGAGTACACGGTCACCGCCATGCAGTACGCCGGGCCGCCGGCCTTGCTGGGGTTGGCCGCCCGGACGGTCCTGGTCGACGAGGCGGCGGCCGAGGCGTACCTGACCCGACTGCGACGCAGCGGCGCGTGGGTCGACCAGATCAGCGAGCGGCTGCGGGCGGGCGCCACGAAGGGGCGGCTCCCGGTCGCCCCGCTCGCCGAGCAGGCCATCACCTGGGCCGAGGGCGTCCTGGCCGCGCCCGTCCCCGGGCCGCTGCTGGCCCCGCAACCGCCGGAGGGGTGGGAGCGGACCGCGGCGTGGGAGTCCGAACGGCGTGCGGTCGCCGTGGAGGTGGTCAAGCCGGCGCTGGAGCGCTGGGTGGCCACCATCAGGGAGCTGCTGCCGCGATCGCGGCCCTCGAGGGAGGCCGGGCTGGTCCACCTGCCCGGCGGGGCGGAAGACTACGCCCGCGCGGTCCGGATCTATACGACCCTGCCGCTGCAGCCGGAAGAACTGCACCAGATCGGTCTTGACCACATCGCCGCGCTGGAGGCCCGGGCCGTTGAGCTGGGCGCGGGCCTGGGCCTTTCCGGGCTGGACGAGGTGTTCGCGGCCCTGCGGGACTCGGCCGGGAAGCTACCGCCGGCCGAGGCCATCCGCGAGGCCGCGGTGGCGGTCAAGCGGGCCGAGGCCCGGGCGGCAGAGTTCTTCCCGCAACCGCTGCCGCCGCCGTGCGAGGTGACGCCGATGCCGGAGGTGGTGGCCGTGAGCGGCGCCGCGCCCCACTACACCCCGCCGCGGCTGGATGGCGGGCGACCCGGGACGTTCTGGTTCAACACCGAACGACCCACCGCGGGCACCGGCTGGGACATCGAGGTGGTGGCCTTCCACGAGGCGGTACCCGGGCATCACCTGCAGCTCTCCCGCCTGCAGCTGCTCAAGGACCTGCCCGCGCTCCAGCGCCAGCGCAGCCTCCCGGTGTTCTCGGAAGGCTGGGGCCTGTACGCCGAGCAGCTCGCCGAGGAAGCCGGGCTGTACGCCGACGACCGCGGCCTGCTCGGCTCGATCAGCTCGGCGCTGATGCGCGCCGTCCGGCTGGTGGTGGACACCGGCCTGCATTACTACGGCTGGAGCCGGGAGCGGGCGCTGGAGTTCATGGCCGAGCACGTGCCCATGCCGCGGGAGTTCTTGGCCGCCGAGATCGACCGGTACGTGGTCATGCCCGGGCAGGCGCTGGCCTACCTGACCGGCAAGCTCGAGATCATCCGGCTGCGAGAGGCCGCCCAGCGGCGCCAGGGCCAGGACTTCGACCTGCCCGCCTTCCACGCCGCCGTCCTGGACCACGGCTCACTGCCGATGCCAACCCTGGCGCGCAGCATCGAAGGCTGGCTGAACGGCGCCGACCAGCAATGAGTGCTGCCCAGCCCCTGATGCTCACCCCATTGGCCCAATCTCTCACTTTCGCCGCTTGAGACACACAAACTTTTTACGGGCCACGGTTTCTGGCGCGGGCATGGTAGAGGTGAGGACTATTGCGGCTGATCGTGGTCGGCTCGGGAATCGTGGGGGCCTCGTGCGCGTATGCGGCTAGCGGGCTTGGCGCCGAGGTGGTGCTGGTGGACGCCGGGAAGCCGGGCCGGGCTACCGCGGCCGGAGCGGGCATCATCTGCCCGTGGTCCGCGCGCGTGGCGGACCCGGCGTGGTGCACGCTGGCCTACGCCGCCGCCCGGGAGTACCCGGCGCTGACCGCCCGCCTGGACGACCTCGGCGAAACCGAGGTCGGCTACCGGCAGGTCGGAGCGCTCGCCCTGGCCGCGGACGAACGGGACCGAGAGCAGATCCGCCAGGCGCTGCTGGCGCTCCGGGCTGCGGCACCGGAGATCGGCGACGTGGCCGAGGTGTCCGGCGCCGACGCGCAGCGGTTGTTCCCGCCGCTGCGGGCGGACGCCGCCGCGGTGTACATCGGCGGCGCGGCCCGGGTCGACGGCCGGAAGCTGGCGGCCGCGCTGGTCCGGGCCGCCGTCCGGCAGGGCGCCGTGGTCAGGGACGGCGAAGCACGCCTGGCCTTCCACGAGGGCCGGGTCGTCGGCATAACACTCGACGGCGAGCTCATCGAGGGTGATGCCGTCGTCGCCGCGACCGGCGCCTGGACCAGGTCCTTCCTGCGGCCGGCCGGCCTGGCGGTTCCGGTCGAGGCCCAGCGCGGGCAGATCATGCACATCGGGCTCGGCGGGGTCGACACCAGCCAGTGGCCGGTGGTGCTGCCCGGCGCCAGCGGCCACTACATGCTGGCCTTCGACGACGGCCGGATCGTGGCTGGCGCGACCCGCGAAACCGGCTCCGGCTTCGACTACCGGATCACCCCGGCCGGCCTGGCCGAGATCCTCGGGCAGGCCCTAGCCGTCGCCCCCGGCCTGGCCGACGGCACGTACCTGGAAACCCGGGTCGGCTTCCGCCCGATGGGCCCGGGCCTCCGGCCGCTGCTCGGACCGGCGCCCGGGCTGACTGGCCTGGTCGTGGCCACCGGCCTGGGCGCCACGGGGCTGACCATGGGCCCGCTGGCCGGGTCGCTGGCCGCGCAGGCGGCACTGGGCCTGCCGCCCGCCCTGGACCTAGAGCCCTTCGCCCCGCTGCCCTGACCGTCAGGCCGCCGTTAGGGCTCGAAAGGCTCAGGCCGCCGTGCAGCCAGCTCCAACTCGATGTGGGAACGATTCCATACCATCTGTGTCATCATCGGTAGCCATGAGCGTGGGATCGATCCCAGAGCCGGTTCGACTCCGGGACGTGGCGGCGGCGGCCGGCGTGTCGGTATCGACCGCGTCGCGGGTCCTGTCCGGCTCGGACCGCACCTCTCCCGGCGCGGTGGCCGCGGTCCTCGCGGCCTCCGAACGGCTCGGCTACCGGCCCAATCTGGTCGCCCGGGGCCTGCGATCGCGCTCGACCGGGCTGGCCGGCATCGTCGTGCCCGGCATCGGGAATCCCTTCTTCGCCGAGCTGGCCGAGGCGCTGGAGTCCGCGCTGCGCGAAGCGGGCCTGGACATGATCCTGGGTGATTCCGGCGGGCCGCCCACCGAGGAGGCGCAGCGACTGCAAACCCTGGTCGATCGCCAGGTGGACGGGCTCATCCTGATCCCGACCGGTCATCACTCGAGCGCCCCGGCCGTGCAGCGCGCGGCCCTGTCGGTACCGATCGTCCAGATCGACCGTCAGGTCGACGGATTCCCGGCCGACTACGTCGGCGTCGATAACCGCCTGGGGATCCGGCTGGTGCTCGAGCACCTCGCCGCGCAGGGCTGCCGGACCATCGGCTTCGTCTCCGATGACGCGGCCAGCTCGACGGGACGGAGCCGGAGTGAGGCGATACACGCGACCATCGCCCGGATGCCCGACCTGACGCTCGGCCCTGAGCTGCTGGGCTTTTTCTCCATCGCGTTCGGCGGCAAGGCGGCCAGGACGCTCATGGAGAACGTTCCCCTGCCGGACGCCATCGTCTGCGGGTCCGACCTGATCGCCCTCGGCCTGGTCCGCGAGCTGCGCGCCGGCGGGGTGTCCATCCCCCATGAGGTCAAGGTGACCGGGTTCGACGGGATTCTCTTCTCCGAACTGTGTGACCCGCCGCTGACCACCGTGCGCCAGCCGATCCAGGACATTGCCGATGAGGCCGTGCGGCTGCTCCAGACGCGCATGCGCGGCGACCGGTCCCCGGCCCAGCGGATCGAGATAGCGCCGTCACTGGTGATCCGCCAGTCGACCCGGGGAGCTTCGCCATGACACAGACCGCTACTGACCGGGCGGGCTAACCGCCGGCCAGGTCCGTGTGGCGGGCGCGGATCACGCTCACGGCGACCACCAGGCTGAGCACCGCGATCGCGGCGGCCTGGCAACCCCCCGCGCCCTGTTAACCAGGTCATGTCGATCTGGCGCTCGAAGGTGACGTAACCGGCCCGGGCGAAGGCCGCCGCCATGGGAGCGTTACCGACGTCGGTGGCGGCCCGGATCCTTGGTACGTCCTGCGCCGCGAGCAGGCTCGTGCCCGCGGCGAGCACGTCGTGAACGTAGCCACGGCCGCGATGGGCCGGCACCACCCCGAGGTAGGCGATGATCGGGTTGTAACCGTTGTGCGCCGGGATCACGAACCCGACCGGTTCTCCGCCCGGCAGCGTGGCGATCCGCCACCACTCGTGCGGGCTCGCGTAGCGCTCGAGTTCGCCGTGGTACTGCTCCCGTGCGGCCTCACCGGGAGTCATCCGGGTCAGCTCGTCGCGGCTGTGCGCGTCGAGGGTGCCGTCCAGCACGAGCGTCATGAGTTCGATGAGTTCCCCGGGGTCGCGGACCGGCCGGAAGACGAGTCGCCCGCTGAGCCCGGCCACGGGCGTCCCTGGTCGCCACTCCAGGCGCAATCGTTCGACGAACAGCTTGGCTCCCACGCGTTCGAGTGCCGCCATGCGACCTTCGACCGCCTGCCGAGTAGATGGGTGTTCGCGCCAGTCCGGCGGCAGGAACCGGCCGTACTCCGGCGGCGTCTCGCCAGCGGGAACCACCGCGGCCAGCGCGGTTTTCAGCAGCCGAACGCCGTCGTCGGGGGCACCGTCGATGTCGAAGATGTCCATGAGCAGCGGGTGCGGGTCGCCCGGCCGCGACCACCATCCGGCCCTGGCCACCACGCGGTCACCGCGCAGCGCGAGCCACAGCCATTCCGGGCGCCGGCGGCCGACCGCCAGGTCGTCGCCGACCTCATCGTTGAGGACGTAAGGCAACCGGTTGAACAGGCCCAGCTCATCGGGCCCGGTGATCGGGCGCAGAGTCAGGTCATGCTGATTCGGGTTCAAGGCAGTTCTCCGTCTGGAGGCGCCCTGCCCGCTCCGGGATCAGCTCAGCTGGTTACCCGGGAGGACACGAGCGCGGTGGGTATGGCGTACACGGCTCAGCCCTCCTTCCTCATAACTCCGGATAGCTCCGGCCACCACTTCTACCCGGCCCGTCCCGCTACGGCAACCCATTAAACGTCCGCCACGGGGCGACCCATTCTTCGTCCAGCAGGTCCGGGCGGCGCAGGTAGGACATCATCAGCTGGACCGACTCGGCGACATCGCGCGTCAGCCGGAAACACGCGGCCGCCGAGCCGCAGCTTTCCGGCGCGAAGGCCCTGGCCATCGCCACCACCGTGTCCGCCAGGCTGGCCAGTTCGCTGGCGTCGTCCGGGTCCAGCGGCCACGCCCCGTGGCCGGATGCGGCGCCCGCGCTGGCCACCTGGCCGCGCAGCCAGGCCCACGGGCTGGCGGTCAGCACCGCGTCCCACGCCCTCGGGCACGGCTCGTTGTCAGCGAACCTGGGATGGAAGTGAGCCACCCCGTAGCTGCCGGGCGGGTCGCCGACCCGGTCGAACAGGTCGGCCCGCCACAGCGGGCGGTCCACCGTGACGATCTGCGCGGCCGACTCGCTGCCGCGGTGCGGCTGGGGCACGAGCTCACGCAGTTCGACCCGGGCGCCGTGCTCCATGGACGCGTCGTCCAGGTCAATCTCGAACCAGTGCCGCGCGATGACGGCGCACCGCGACAGGGCGAGAATCTGCTGCACGCTACAACAGGCTACTGGCGAGCAGCACGCCAACCGGGACGGCGGTGCCCGAGCGGAAAATGGGTGGCGGCAGCTTGATCATCGTGCCTACGATCCTCGTGCTCGTTTGCCGAGCCAGGGAGGACGATCGTGTACCGCCACCAGGCCCTTTGACCTGAGCAGCAGGCGCCGCCCGGGTGCCTCCAGCGCACCTCGCGTAAAAGCGGCGCAATCGCGTCGTCGGCATCGACCCGGCCGGCTAACCCTCCGGCCGCCGCCTTTTGCAGCTTCACCACGAGGCCATCAGTGGTTCCCGCCCGCCCGGCGACCACCGGCGTACCGCCAGATCGACTATCACGTCCGTCGCTGACGTCTGGTCCGCGAGCGGCGCGCCGGCGAGCCGTCGCCATCTTCGGGCCGACGTCGTCCGGCAAGACCGCCCTGTCGCTCGACGTCTGCGCGGCCGCGTCCGAGCGTGGCCTGCGCCCGGTCGTGCTGAACGCAGACTCACGGCAGGTCTACGCCGGCCTCGACATCGGCACGAGCAAGATCAGGCCATCGCAGATGCGAGGGTTCGAGCACCGCTTGCTCGACGTGGCCGAGCCGTCGGCGAAGCTGTCGCTGGAGGCGTACGCACGGATGGCGCGGGACGAACTCGCGTCACTGGCCGCCTCCGAGGATGCCCTGCCGGTCCTCGTCGGCGGCACGGGCGTGTACCTCCAGTCCGTGCTGGCTGGCTGGGACCTGACCGGGACGGGGACGCTCCGGCGGTCGCTCGAGCGCGACTTCCCGCCCGGCGAGGTCGCGGTGGCCTACCAGGTGCTCGCGCGGCTAGCGCCCGAGGTGGTCCGGCGAGTGCACCCGAACGACTACGAGGCGATCCTCAACGCTCTGGTACGCCGCATGGCCGGCCAGGCGGGCCGCGTGGTGGCCGTGCCGTTTGCGTTCGCGGTGTACGGCGTCGACCGGGGGGAAACGGAGACCGACCGAAGGATCGAGACGACGTTGGACGCCCAACTCCGCGACGGGCTGCTAGCGGAGCTTGCCGAACTCGACCGCAGGTACCGGCTCGTCGAGCAGGCTCGCCGGCCGGAGGGCCTGCGCAACGTGGCCTGGCAGACGCACGGGTATCGCGAGTTCGTCCGCGTGGCCGCTGCGACCGGGAAGGCCATCGCGGAACTCGACGGCGCCGACGTGGCGGCCGCCCGGGCCGAAGCGCTCGGCCACATCCGGGCGTACTCAAGAAGGCAGCGGTCCTGGTTCCGCAAGCTCGGCGCGTCGCCGGTCGGCCACCGATCAGCGGTGAAAGCCATAGTGTCGGTGCTAACCCAGACGTCCTGACCGGGGGCGCGAGGGCCAGGTAGTCGTGAATGAGGCGGATGGCGGTTGAGCCATCGCCGACGGCGGAGGCTACGCGTTTCAGCGAGCCGTGCCGGACGTCGCCGACGGCGAATACGCCTGGGTGGGTGGTCTCCAGCAGGAAGGGAGCCCGCTGCAGGGGCCAGTCCTGGCCGGTGTCTGATCCGGTGAGGATGAATCCCCATTGGTCGCGCCGTATCGCTTCGGGGAGCCAGCTCGTGAGCGGCTGAGCACCGATCAGGACGAACAGGCCGGCGGCTGCTACCAGTTCGGTCTCGCCAGAGTCGCGGTTCCGGAGCAGTAGCTGCTCGAGATGCCCGTTGCCACCGCCGCCCGCGACCTCGCATTGGTAGCGGACGTCCACGTTGGGTGCGGCTTCGATTTGGCGGATCAGGTAGTCGGACATGCTCGCCGCCAGGGTCTGCGAGCGGACGAGAATCGTGACCTGCTGTGCGTATTTCGACAGATGCAGCGCGGCTTGCCCGGCTGAGTTGCCGCCGCCCACTACAAAGGCAGGTTTCCCGGCTATGGCCTGCGCTTCAATGGTGCCGGCGCCGTAGAAGACGCCCGCGCCGGCCAGCGCTTCCAGTTCGGGGACCTGCAGGCGCCGGTACGACACGCCGCTCGCGATCACCACGGCACGGGCCCGGGCCTGGCTGCCATCCTCCAGCCCGACCACCAGCAGGTCCTGGTCCTTGGCCAGCGACGTCGCCTGGTTGCCGTACACGAGGTCGGTGCCGAATACCCACGCCTGCTGGTAGGCGCGCTGCGCCAGTTCCGCGCCGCTGACCCCGTCCGGGAAACCCAGGTAGTTCCTGATCCGTGAGCTCGTCCCGGCCTGTCCGCCGAACGCCTCCCGCTCCAGCAGCGCGGTACGCAGCCCTTCCGACGCCGCGTAGACCGCGGCGGCCAGGCCGGCCGGGCCGGCCCCGACGATGACCACGTCATAAGCCTGTTCGGCTGGCCGCACCTTCAGCCCGAGCGCCTCGGCTACCTCGGCGTTGGCCGGGTCCACCAGCACCACCCCGGTGTACAGGGACAGCACCGGCCCGGTCGGCTCGGTCACGTCCAGCCGCCGCAACGCCGCCTGGCCCTCGGGGGAGTCGCTGGGATAAAAGCCGAAGGAGACGCTATTGCGAGCCAGCACGTCCCGTATCTCGTGGCTCCGGGCCGAGCGATCGTCCGCTATCACCGTGACCAGCTCGCTTCGCCCGCCCGGCCCGCCCCGCTCGCGCCACCACTCCTCCAGGGATCCGGTGACCACCCGGTGGAACTGCTCATCCGGTGACCGCGAGGGCTTGCTCAGGTAAAACTCCACCCACCCAAGCGCCGCCGCCTCCAGGAACGGCGCAGGACCCGACCGGTCGACCCAGGAGATCAGGAGCCCGCGGCGGGCCGTGGGAAAGAATTGCCTCACCTGGGCCAGCAACTGCGTTCCGCCCATCCCCGGCATCTGCTGATCGGCCAGCACCAGTGGCACATCAGCCCCCGCCGCCTTCAGCTCCGCCAGCCGGGCCAGCGCCATCTCCGCCGACGAACTAGACACCACGTCGTAGTTCGCGCCGTATCGCGATCCCAGCTCACGTGTCAGCGCCTGCAAGCTGTCGTCCTCATCATCGACCACCACGAGCACGGGCTTCGCCATGACGACCACCATATGCTCCGCCTCCGCGTCATCTGGAGTCACGCGGGGGCGCGGGCGGACAGGAAGATCACCAGAGGTCGGTAGGGCTGCATGTCGTCGCGGATCGCCTGCTCGGTGGCGGCGGCGAACGCCGCGGCCTGGACGGGGCCGACCTCGTCGAGCCAGTCGGCGAAAACTGGGTGGCCTAGCCGGTAGCGGAGGAGTTGCCCAGGTTCGGTGACACCGACGTCGACGGGCCGTTCCTCGGTGTAGATGCCGGCGAGCCCGGCTTGGCGGGCCGCGGTGGCCATGGCCGCGCGGCTGCCGAGGATCGGGACGGCGGTGGCCTTGGCCTCGGCGTACCAGCCGGGAACCTGCCAGCCTGCGGCCTGGGCCAGGGCGTCGATCCGGTCGCGGGCCTGGCTGTGGCGGTCGTTGCTGAAGACCGTGGCGAGGACGGCGCCGCCGGGTCGGGTGACGCGGGCGAGCTCGGCCAGGCCGGCTACGGGGTCGGTGAGGTGGTTGAGCACGAACGCGGCAATGGCGTCGTCGACCGAGCCGTCGGCGAGCGGGAGGGCGCGGATGTCGGCGACGGCGCACGGCGGCCTGGCCGCCACGTTCCAGGCCAGCATGCCGGCGGACAGGTCCGTGGCCAGCGTCCGGGCGTCCCGGGCGGCCAGCGCGGAGCTGACCGCCCCGGTCCCGGCCCCGGCGTCCAGCACCGTGCGGCCGCTGAGGGGGTGCGGGCTCATCGCCACGAGTTCGGCGGCGATCGGGCCGTAGACCAGTTCAGCGCCCAGCGCCCAGCCCGGCCCGGACCGCGCGTAATGATCGGCCGTCATCGGTCGGTTCGGCCGGTTGCGATGCCTTGCCGGTCCGCTGCCTCGGCGGCCGCATTCTGCCACCAGGCCAGCTCGTCGGCGTCGCCGAGGGCCTTCTCCCAGCCGAAGGTGGCCATTATCCCGATCAGGCACAGGTCGAGCTGGGCTTGCCACCAGCCGGCGGTGTCGATCCCGCGTTCTTCGAGCGCGTCCCGGAACCGGGTGATCACGGCCTCCTTCGGCTCGGGGAGCCTGGCCCGGTTGAGCGCGAGGTACCAGCACAGTTCAAAGCAGGCCGGCCCTGAGCCCGGCAGGGTCCAGTCCACCAGGATCGTGCGCCCGTCCGGGTGGGAGCCCAGGTTGCCCATCTTCCAGTCGCCGTGCAGGAACG
>Ga0070730_10004339_pt1 | contig 12483 bp, 8 predicted proteins | sample Coa_R1_3_FD_66447 | JGI IMG/M metagenome (GOLD analysis project Ga0070730, IMG submission 66447) | Surface soil microbial communities from Centralia Pennsylvania, which are recovering from an underground coalmine fire - Coalmine... | ecosystem: Environmental > Terrestrial > Soil > Unclassified ... | reverse complement strand
GCATAGGCTTCACCCAGATCAAATTTGTTCAAGGAAACTGGATTGGGCTTATTCATGGCATCGCGCAAATCCTCGAAGAAAGCAGCGATCAGCAAATCGATCAGTATCTGTCGATTCTTTTGACTCGGGTTGGTTGTATCTGAGAGTACCTGAAGAACCGTCTTAATGGGAGTATCCTCTGGTAGTTTGAGTTCTTTTTTGTACCATTTCCAGATCGCGCCTCTTGTTATATTCTGAGCCAGGTCTTGCAGCCAGTGCTCTTCAACCCAGCGTAAGACGACATAGAGCGGAGGAATAAAAGGGAGTGCATTACCGAGCGCATTGCTGCCTTCTCCTAAAGGTCCAACGAGGGAAGTAAATTTTTTGATTTCTTGCTGTTGATCTTCCGCGCTCAGCGAAGATGAACTGGCACCTCGCCTGGCTGCAGCAAGAACAGAAGCCACATCAAAGCGAGGAAAAACCAGGCGTTTCTTGTTGGAGTCTTCCCGCTGGCAGAGTTGATCGTGCAGTTGGACCAGGATCTGGAATAGATCTTTTGGCGCTCCATCGGTAGTAAAGTCAACATAGGCGTAAGGAAGAGCGAGAGGGCCATTTTGTGTGCAAAAACGCTCAATTACATGCTCGACAAGAGTCGTTTTCCCACTCCCAGGGGGCCAATCAAAGAGAGAATAGGCGCAATGCTATACTTCTTCTGTGAGCCACGATCAAGCAATAGTGTAAATACATCAAATATTTCTCCATGGTCGATGTATTCTGGTCTCGCCATGCCTGTTTCTCCTTAGAGGTTTTTGCCAGAAACGAGAGTCAAATATCTGGTCGCGCGCGTTGTCTGTGGGTATGTGTTGCAGGAGAAGCTCACAAGGATAAACGATATGCACATTGTTTTTTAGAGAGCCTCTGCCTACGGAACCCCTTCGGCTTGAGCCAAGAGAGAAAGCAAGCGTTCCTTATGTAGGGCAGTGGTGGGGGTACCCTTGCCCAAGATCTTCTTTTCAAGGATTAGCCTATGTAATCCTCTATAATACTACCTATACACTTCAATAAATTGTGATTTTAAGGCTATGCTCTACATAATAATGTATGCCGTTTTACTTGTCAATGGACTTATAAGTGCAGATTCTACCAGCTATTGGATACCCCAAGCGCGAGATGATGGCCAGGCATTATCTCTGCATCCAGAGCAACCCCATCTTGTGGCATCCCCTTGCACCCTGACATTTTTCTACTAAGTTGACGTATAAGACAGTAAATTATAAAAATCACGCATTGCGTCATGAGAAATTTTACCCGCCGGTAAGATTCTCGTACGCTTCCCCTCACACTCTTTTTGGAAGAAGGCCCAGCGTGCTGAGGGTTTGCTGTGGAAACCCTTGGATGCGCGACCCCTCCCCTCAAAGGCTGAGAATTACCCACATTTAACAAGAGGTAGAATAGGGAATGAAAAGAGAAAGCTTGCTGAGCCCAGAGCACTGGGCCGAAGAAACCTTTGGGCAGGCCTTGTTGCACGATGTGCGCCGGACGAGGCGAGCCGTGAAAGCCGCTGGTGCCATGGTCAGAGAGCCTTCGGCCTCTTTGCCTAAGCAACAGCAGAGCTGGAAAGAGGTGAAAGCCTTGTATCGAATGCTCGACGAAGCGGATGTGACGTTTGATGCTCTGATGCAGCCTCATTGGCGAGAGACGCGCACCCAGATGCAGCAGCATCCCGTCGTGTTGTTGCTTCAGGATACGACCGAGCTGGATCTGACCCATCGCAACAAGATGACAGGCCTGGGACAAATCAGCAACGAAAACGGGCGTGGGCTGCTGCTGCAAACCGTCTTGGCCGTGGTGCCTGAAAGCCGTGAAGTGCTTGGCTGTGCCAGGCAAGAGCCTTTTCTTCGGGTGGCCGCTTCCAAAGGGGAAACCAAGACGCAGAGGAGAAATCGGCCAAAAGAAAGCGATGTGTGGATGCGCATAGTCTCCCATTTGGGAAGTGCGGACACCGCCGCACGTTGGGTTCACGTGGGAGATCGAGGAGCCGATATGTTTGACTTCTTTCGGGCGTGTCACAAGAGCCAGACCGATTTCCTGGTTCGGGCCACGCAGTCGCGCCGAATCTGGAAAGAGGAGGAGACGATAGGCCATTCGCTTTCGGTGAGCCGGGCGTGGCCCACACAAGCGACGCGTCCCTTCCTGCTTCCCGCCAGCCATGGCAGATCCGCGCGTCAGACCCAACTCTCCCTCTCCTTTGGACAGATGACCGTGTTGTCCCCGGTGGATGAGCCGAAAGCCATGCAGGAACAGATGAAGCTGTGGGTGGTTCGGGTCTGGGAAGAGGAGGATCTTCGACCGGAAGGGGAGGAACCGGTAGAATGGATTCTGTGAACGAGCGTGCCCACCCTCAGCTTGGACCAGGCCTGGGAACGGGCTTCGTGGTATGCCCATCGCTGGATGGTGGAAGACTATCACCAGTGCCTGAAAACGGGATGCCGGATTGAAGAACGCCAGGTCCAAAGCGCTGAACGTTTGATGGCTCTGCTGGGGCTCTTGTCGCCCATGGCCGTGCGTTTGTTGCAACTGCGGCAGCTTTCGCGGAAGCCTCCAGAGCGTCTTGCCAAAGAAGTCATCGCGCCTCTCGTTGTGGGAGTCTTGGCGGCCCGCTCTGGCCAGGATGAGAACGCCATGACGCTTTCCCACGGGATGCGTGTATGGTTTACCCACCTCGTCAGAGGGTCTGTTTCCTTACATCGTAGAACGCATTGAAGAGGCTGATCTTTTTGAGAGTGTCCTCTCTTTTTTTCAAGGACCCCACGATGTTGGGAAATCCCTCCTCTGACGAGGTGGGTAAACCATACACGCATCCCGTGGGAAGAACCGAAAAATCTGCCTTAGTGAACTGAGAGTAGCAGCTTCCCTTCGTTTTGACAAAAGTAGCATGAGCGAAGCGGTGAGCTTGGTGGAGCAGTGGGAACAGTGCTGACGAGAGCGCGTTGTGGCCAGCTTCCACAGGAAGATTTTTCGTGAGGCAATGCGTGGTACAGTCGAATGAGGAGAAAATCAGTCCGAAATGCGTTCTCAGAGGGCTGATCGAATTATCCACCATGAACAATGGCAGTACCCAGTACAATGGGGACAGTTCATAGGTCAACGTTCCTCGTTCCATCAGAATGATGAGATCAGCTTACCAGAAACGAGATCTCTGTACCACATGGAGTTTGAGTTCTGACAGAACCGTTTCATAGCTCAGCACGATCCCACGTTGTGCCATGAGCTCTTCGATATCACGGAAGCTAAGGGAAAAGCGGAAATACAGCCAGACGCAGTGACTGATAATCTCCGGCGGAAAGCGGAACCCCTTAAAAAGGGAGGAGGATGATGGTGTTTTCATGCCATCAGTATGCCAAAGATTCCATCCCATCAGCAAGTTGACAGTACCTGCATTTTTGGACAGCGCTCACGCAGCATCGTCCTCCTCCTGGCAAAGGGAGCCTGCTGGTTGATCGTTTCTCGGAACAAGCACCAGTCTGAAACACCGCAGTCCTGGTTTCGGCTGTTTCCAGTCACAACCAGGACTGCAAGCGAGGTGTTGCTCGATAAGACACTCATCAAAGCAATGAGCGCTGGCTAACTAGAGTGCCGGGTAGGCGTTCTGGACCAGGGTGTCGAACCCGGCCTGGAACCAGGCGCCGGAGACCGGAGAGTTGGCCATAGCCCCTGTCGGGAGGTTGTTGTTCAGCGGGTCGCCGCCAAACGTCGGATCGCACATCCGGTCGAAGCCCTTACCCGTGGGGTTCTGGGGGCCCGTGGGGATCAGCGAGCTCGAGCCGTCGGATTCGCCGGGCGGCTTGATCCACACGAACGCGGCAATACCGGGGACCGGGTTCGCCTGCGGTCGAGCACCGATGCCACCGGGCTGGTTGCACCAGTTGCCACGGCCAATCCGCTTATCGATCCTGGTGGCGTTCACGAATGTGTTCAGATCCGTCGATGTGCTTGCGCCGGTCGGTCGGGCGGAGCCACCCCAGCCATTGCGCGACGTATCGATCAGCATGCCGATGGTGCTCGGGAAACCGGCACTGATAAACGCGTTGCGCATGTCGACGTCGTAGGTGGCCTCGTCGATATACGTGTTCCACTGGTAGAACGTGGCAGAGCGCACCGGGTTGCCACTGATCGACTGGTTGGCGGTCATGTAGGGCTCACTGGTCGGCGTATAGTTCGCGGTGTTGCTGATGAAGCCGTCCACGCTATTTACGCCAGCGGTCGTGCCTTTGATCGTGTTGCTGATCAGGTTCACAGCAGGCTGGAAGTTGCTGTTCCAGCCGAGCCAGCCGTCGTGAGCGATGTCAACGTAGTTGTACACGTTCGAAATCGCGTGCAGCTTGTTTAGCGCGTACTGGACGCCCTGCACGTATGCGCCACTGGAGTTCGCCTCGGCGCACTTCGCGAGGTTCAGGTTGGTGACCAGGTTGGGCAGCGAGTCCGGCTCGATGATCGCGACGATCCGAAGATTGCTATACTTCGCCTGGTTGATTGTGACCGCGATCGGGTCGATGTATTGCGATTTGTACATGGCCAGGCCGTTGTTGGTCACTGTCAACTCACCGTTGGACGCGAGGGCCGCGCAGTCGCGGTCGGGCAGGTCGTAGATGACGATGGTGATCACGACTGGCTGGCTGCCAGTCGCCTGCGACACCGCAGCGTCCAGGTGCCCCGCCAGACTTCTGGCATAGCCTGTACCGCCGTTTACAGCCGCGATACTATCAAGCCAGACAGCTGTCGAGTACTGCGCGACCTTGGCCTCCTGCGTTCCAAGTGTGCCGCCAACAGAGGCCGCACCTGCCTTGACTTCTGCAGCCCAGTCGGGGTTGACATACCCCTGAGCACCAACATACGGGTTGGCAACGTGTGTGCCAGGAGGTGGCGTCGGCGTAATGGTTGGGGTCGGTGTCGGCGTCGGAGTATTCGTTTGAGTTGGGGTTGCAGTCACAGTATTTGTTGGGGTTGGTGTCGGCGGCAGCGACCCATTACAGGCATTCCCATTCACAGCAAAGCTTGTCGGTACGGAATTACTTCCCGACCACGAGCCATTGAATCCGGGTTCCGAACTCAAGGTGGCGCCTGCCGCGACGGACCCATTATACGAGAGGTTCGTAATCGTTACTGCGCTGCCGTTTTGCGTGAAATTGCCGTTCCAGAGCTGCGTAATCGTTTGCCCATTGGCGAACGAGAACTGCAGACTCCAGCTCGTCCACGCTGAGGAACTGGTATTCTGGACGGTGAGACTTGCTCCGAAACCGCCAGCCCACTGGTTGGTTACAGCGTAAGTCACCTGGCAGTACGAAGCTGCATGTGTGGTTGTAGCACTCACGAAAAAACTACTGATGAGTAAGGCCAGCCCACTTGTGAGCAAGACCAGACTTCGAAGTTTGTTTTTTAAGAGTAAATTTGGCAGTTTACTCTCTGAGATATGGCGCTTGATATCGCGCATTCTACCCTCCTTCGGGTGCAACTAAGGAAAACGACCCTGAATAAGATCAGGAGGTACTACAGGACGACCCATTCAGTGTGAACGCGGTGGGAGGAGCATTACTGCCACTCCAGGATCCACTGAAGCCAGGGTTGGAACTCAGTGTGGAGCCCGCTGAGATCGAGCCATTATAGGAGAGGTTCGTAATCGTCACGGTCCCTCCATTTTGCGTGTAGTTGCCATTCCAGAGTTGGGTGACCGCCTGGCCGTTGGGGAAGGTGAACTGCAAGCTCCAGCCATTGATCGCCGTCGTTCCGGTATTGGTGATCAAGAGATTGACCCCGAAGCCGCTGGGCCACTGGTTGGTCACTGTGTAGATCACCTTGCAGCTCGCGCCAGAGGTCGGCGTGGGGCTTGGTGTCGGACTGGGTGTAGGCGTCGACGTTTGGGTCGGCGTGGATGTCGGGGTTGATGTTTGAGTCGGTGTGGGCGTGGGCGTTCCTGACGAAGTCGGGAACAGGATATCAACATCAGCCATAGCCATAGCGATATCGGCCTGCGCCCAGAAGCGATGGTAGTTGAACGTTGGAGCAGCGCCGCCGTTCAGGTACGCCTGCACCTTCGAGAAAGCGGGGTCCGATGTATACTTGGGCCGCTCGGTAAGGAACGTCGTGGACGAATTCAACATCGCACCCTGGGCATTTGTGCCCACCCAGTTAGCAGGAATAGAGACTGAGTCGTTGAACTGGTTATAGTCCTTGCGGGTTTCGGGACTGGAGATACCAATGCTGTCCGAATAGTCGTTCCACATGTCGGTCAGCAGCGTCTGAGCCAGAGTGCGTGACGCGGTGTCGCCAGACTTGGCCGCGTAGTACAGCAGGGTTTTAGCCAGGGCAGCCGTTACACCCACATCAGACGTAGTGTCTACCACGGTCACGTGCAGGCCCGAGTTGTTCACTGAGGTAGTGCCGGAAGTCCAGTTACCACCTGGCTGCCCGCTCCAGTTGAGGGTCGAGGGGATAGAGTAGGTGCCATTGGAATTGACCGTCGTGGCCGACTTGGCCCAGGCGACCCATTTATCCAGGACCGACTTGGCCGTCGCATCGCCAGTCTCGAAGTAATACTCGGCGACACGTTCCATAGACCAGGCCTGGAAGCCAAACCAGTTGTTGCTGGGCGGATCATGGAACACCGGCTGCCAGTCGTAGGCCATGCCGTAGAATGTTGGATCGCCGGTGGGAGGAGTTCCATACTGGCCATTCCAGCTGTTGGTAGCGCCGCCAGCAATGGCGCCTTCAGCAGATTGTAGCCATTGGTAGAACTGCAACTGGCGTTGCAGGCTGGTGGCCCAGTCACCAGGCGCAGTTGGAGACTTGGGTTTGAGTGCGGGAACACTACTCAGCGCCCACGCGGCCAGGGGATTCTGATAGCCCTGGTGAGCAGCGCTGGCGCCAATACGCCAGGCCCAGCTCCCGGCAGAAGGCAGTGCTCCGCCCCAGGCATAGTACCAGTCCAACAAGTAGGTTGAGCCGTTTTTGCCGCTACCAGCCGCGCAACTCGTGCTGGTACAACCAAGCGTTTTGAAGTATTTATCGTATGTGCCATAGCGCAGATAGTCACCCATCTTTGCTGCTTCGGCAATTTGAGAAGCTATAGCGCTCCCCTGGCCCTGAGCAGTCGCCCAGGTGTAGGCCCAGAAGGCCGCCTGGACCGTGCGCGCATCAGCATCAGGCGCGTCGGTATAGCGCCACTGTTTTGCGTAGCCACCGCCGGAGGCCGACGTATTGAAGAGGGTCAAGAAGCCGGTTCCGTCGTTTCTGCCCCAGGTGAACGTCTCACACTCTGGCTGCACCACAGTCTTCCAGACAGACTCCGATGCACCGCGCTGGTACGAGTTGACATAGGACGGCTTGGTCGTACCATCCCCACAATGGCCGTAGCCGTACCAGTTATCAGTGTCGAGCAGCCAGGGCATGCCATAGATATCGGAGGTGCCGTAGGTCTGTTGGAGTTCGTTCGCCAGTGGGTCCTGCCCTACCGACACAGAAGTGGAGAGTTGGGTCGGATAATCAGTGATATTGGGTGACTCGGGAGCGTACTGCGCGGGGCTAGCAGGATTGTAGCCGCTGTTAGTCGGCTGATCGGCGTGGGATGGAATCATATACTTATCCATCGTCGCCCAAGCGTTGATAAAGGGCTGCCAGTTCGCTGTCACCTGGCCGTAGGTCGCCTCCAGCCAGATCCAGAAACTGAACGCTTCCGACGTTGTCTCGTGGCCGTAGTCTGGCGCTTCAACTATCAGCGTCTCTACCGAGTGGTAGGGGATGCCCAATGGACTAAAATACCCATTGGCCGGGTTCTTGATCTCGTTGTATAGCGTCAAGAAATGCTGGCTGTAGGTGGATGTGGCATTTGCGGCTTGAGTAGCACCATGTGCTGCCGGGATACGTTGGACACCTAAAAATCCAGAGATCATAAGCATGATGGCGATGATCCCCAGTAACGCGGATTGAAAGATCCTCTTCCTGGTCACTCTAACCTCCTTGTTACACAATGCTAAAACCCAGGGGATACAGATCATCCTACTGCTCTCCAAGTCACGACTTCGATGCTCCATGACGGAGCCAGAGCTAGGAGACCAGCCGTTATCTCTAAAATAAGCTGTGAGCAGCGTCTCTGCCTGCTCTGTACCTCCTTTCTTCTTGCTGCATTGTTCGAATCATATGTGAGTAAAAGAGCAATCGTAATCGTTTACGTGAACGTTTACAGCAAAGGAAAAGTAATGGTAAGATACCGTATGAACTGGTTTTGTCTGTAGTGTAGCTAATCATTTTTCGGCATACAACGACACCTACTAGACACACTGTGGACAGATTGAAGCGAGCGAGACAGACATCATGGGGCACAGTGTTGTGTATATTCCAACTACGAGTTTGTGATCAAGACGCTACAAAGTCGGCCGTTACAATGAGGTCATTGGAGGACACCAGTATGACACCGAATCGTCGTTTAAAACAGGCACGTGAACTAAGAGGCTGGTCCCAGGCCAAGGTGGCTGAACATATTGGCACAGATGCCACCACGGTGAGCCGCTGGGAACGAGGTCTCTTTTCTCCCACTCCCTACTTTCGCGAGAAACTCTGCACACTCTTCAGCAAAAATGCTGCCGAGTTGGGACTGCTGGAAACCAGAGACCAGCCACAAGCGAGCAATGAAAGTGGTCCCTCCCTACAGTCACCAGCTCCCGTATCCTCTCTTCAAGCAAGCAAAGAATGGCGGAGAGAGGATTTGGATGCAGGAAATATCATTCCTCCCATACCACCTTCCTGGCCAAAACGTGCAGATACCTTCACGTACATTCTGCAAAGTGCCACGCATGATCAGCAGGCCCATTTGCTGTGGGAAGATGCATATGTACGAGCGTTGCATGGCCAGGGCACGGAAGCACGACAGCTGGGCGAGGCCAGTCTGAGTGCCTTTGAAAGTGTCGGCCATCTGAATGCTATGGCTATTCGTGAGTGGCTCAATCAACGAGGGTTAGTTCCTCCCTCGCCGCCCCCAGCGAGTGCGCCACCAACGCCGCTGCCCGTGCGCCCAGAGCAGGACAAGCGGGCTGCGAAGCAGATTTTACGCGCAGGTGGCGCTGGCATTGCCCTCAACCTGATTATCGTCGCGGCTCTTCTTCTCAGCGGATTTTCTTTCAGCCAGCTCTATCCAACTGCTCTGACCTCACCTGTGGCGGCTCATGCTTCGTCTTCTGAGAAGATAGAGGCACCGGCAAAGCCATCCCCAGGGCTTACTGGCAATGCCACAGCTACACCCGTGATATCTGTTGCTCTCACACCTGTAATATCTTCTACTCGTATTCCCATGGTATCTTCTGATCTTACGGTGAAGATAGTCCCCAGCTATTTAACTCCACGGGACTGTTATCTGGAACCGCTCGGCTATCGCTGTGAACTGAAACTCTGGTTGGCTACCACCGGTCAGGGGCCGTTTACCTGGCACGCCAGCAACACGAATTTGCTAGTAACGTTCAATCCTGCCAATGGAACCAGCACCTCAGGGCAACCATCACAGGTAATAGTTTACATCCAGAGTTCGTCAGGGGAGAAAGGCCAGATGGTTTTCACTTTTACCTCGTCCACGGGCACAAGTTCAGCCATCGTTACCTGGCAGGGCTGAGCCGGGCCTCCCCAGGGATTCTGTTGGCCAGGTGCTCAGTAACTGTCTAGTGTGTGCTCTTGTGTCTGGATCATAGGGTTAGGTACAGTAACATTATACTCTCATTCTTTCGTCATCGGAATACTCTGAAAAGGTCGTCCTGTAGTACCTCCTGAGCGCTTTCTGGCCATCTTGCTGGCACAGGCGAAGGTGGCAGAGCACCCTACTGCCTTCGTTCCTGTTTCGCCCGGTCCGCGCAGTGATGCTTCTTTTTTTGTAGCCTCAAGTTGCCAGTTTGAAAAGAGGAAGGCGAAAAATCTTAGCCTGTTGCGAAAGGAGTCGCATCTTGCTTACACGAAACGCAGATGGCAATCATTACGCCATTCGTTTATTCGCTCTGTCGGTACTGGCGATCTTTCTTTTACCAACATTCGCTGGTTGTGGTGCAGAATCTCATGACACCTCCCTACCTCGTAAGTCGACAGCCTCGTATATCCAGTCTGGGCAGGTCTCTGGTACACAACCTGTGCCAACCTCCGCGTCTCTCTTACCCACTTCAGCCTCACAACCATCAGCCCTACGCGGGCCAACAAACTTTCTACTCACCACACCGCTCAACTTTTCCAGCGCGAGCGGGGCTACAATGGATAACAGTGGCGCAATCACTCCACTCGATGCAAATACTATTAAAACACAGATTACTGCGGAACTGAAACGTCTTCTCTTTGTGGTAGACAGCAGTGATAGCGTCAAGATCTACAGTCCAGGTGCATCACCAATAGCAGCACAGGTAACTCACCATGCCGATGGCAGCACAGCTATTGACTATAAACAGATGGTGAACTCAGAAGCTGGCTCCGTCACTATTACGTTTGACAGTGTATTGCTCAAGGAGCAAATGACCGCTACATATCACCAGCAGTATTCACCCTCAATACTCATTAATGCAATGGCAAGTGATGTAACAGTTACCTTCACAACGGTTGTGAGGCGGGTAGCAGCTAACCAGATACCAACTGTACCTGGGAACGGGAGATATCAACTCACGAATGATGGGGGGGTTGCCCTCTCTTGGTCAGCGGGCCAGAACGCCGTCGTGTATAATGTATATCGCTTGATTTCTGATCGTGATCAGCAGTTCCAATTTTTGGTCACGGTCAAAGATATCTCATTTACCGACAATTCACCAGAAGCCATACAAAATGTCCACTCACCAAAGGGGATTACCTATGCTATCTTCTCTGTTGGACCAACCAGTGTCGAAAATCCCGGTGGTATTGTCATATCCGTGCCAACACAATAGGGGTGGCATTATCTCTTATCATAGATGAGACGCAGTTTACCGCATTGACCTTGCGCTTATCTTTTTGTATACTTATTTTGTAAATAGGGATGTAAGCGTTACGAAGTAAGTTCCGCAATAGGTTAGGTAAACCGGTGATAGAATAAAGGAGTTTTTCCTCCACACATGAGAAAATTGTCATTCATCTAAAACGGGGCCTGGGAGGAAGAGTGTATGACCGAAAAAATAACAATACAAGATGTTGCGCGCCTGGCAAACGTATCTACAGGCACAGTTTCGCGCGTCTTGAACAACAAACCAGATGTAGATCCACTAACCCGTGAACGCATTTTGCGCATTGTGGAAGAACGAGGGTATGTGCCTAGTATCACTGCTGCTGGGCTCGCCGTCGGGCGCAATCGTTTAATCAGTGTCTTAGTGCCGGCCCTTACTTGGCCTCTAGTTTCCGAACTTATGTTGAGCGTTGCTAAAATTGTAGAAGAAACCTCCTACGAAATCGTCCTCTACAGTATTAGTACCTCGAACCACGAACGGGATTGTAGTAGGGTGATAGATCGCATCCTGGCTACCAAGCTAACTGCGGGTCTCCTGGCGGTTTTCCCTGGTCAATCGGCACGCCACCTGACGGAACTTCACCAGCATGGCTTTCCCGTGGTCTTGATAGATGATCAGAATCCGCCACTGGAAGGCATTCCGTGGGTTGGTGCGGATAATCGCGCAGGGGCTTACGAGGCCACTCGCTATCTCATCCAGCTCGGGCACAAGCGTATCGCCTATATTCAAGGCCCGATGAAGTATAAAGTCTCGCATGACCGTTACCAGGGATACTTTGATGCGTTGCGAGAGGTTGGCGTGGAACCGGACGAAACGTTGATCCAGGAAGGTGATTTTATGACCACAGGGGGGCGCAGTTGCGCTCAGACCTTTTTCATGCGTCCAGAATCCGAGCGCCCAACTGCTATTTTCGCTGGCAGCGACCTTATGGCGTATGGCGTTATGTCCGCCGCGCAAGAGTTTCATTTACGCATACCAGAGGATATCGCGCTGGTTGGCTTTGACGATAACCCCTCTTCAGCGCATATGCAACCGGCGTTGACAACAGTCCGGCAACCTTTTTCTGATATGGGCCAGCGCGCTATCGAGTTGCTTCTCCAGTTGATAGAACAGTCACGATCCGCTCGTCAAAGGCGGTATGAGAACGGGCAGCAGTCACATGGAAGGTCAACAGAGGAGGCCCCACGCATTCAACTGCCTACAAGCCTTGTCATTCGTGAATCCTGCGGAGCACCACAAAAACGCGTTGCTTTTTCATGAAAACTATGAACAATGGCCGTTTGCGCCACGAATAATACGCACCCCCAACATGGTGTAAGGGAGAGATCAAGCTACAGAGCTACGGGCGTTAGGCGCCCGTAGCTTTGTGTAAGAGAACGATGCTATCCTGCTACAAAGGTTAAGATGTACAGGCCACTCCATTGAGAGTAAAGGTAGTAGGCGCAGCATTCGTGCCGCTCCATGAGCCATTGAAGCCAGGTTCCGAACTCAAGGAGGCACCAGGGGCAATGGA
>Ga0070730_10004338_pt1 | contig 12485 bp, 14 predicted proteins | sample Coa_R1_3_FD_66447 | JGI IMG/M metagenome (GOLD analysis project Ga0070730, IMG submission 66447) | Surface soil microbial communities from Centralia Pennsylvania, which are recovering from an underground coalmine fire - Coalmine... | ecosystem: Environmental > Terrestrial > Soil > Unclassified ... | reverse complement strand
GGTATGGGCAAATCCGAGCTGGGTGGGGCCAGCCTCCATCGTCAACGCCCATCGTTTCATCTTCGACAGCCGCGACCGCGGCGCGGACGAACGCCTCCAGATCCTTAGCGACTACAATGGCGTTTGGCCCTGCAAGACCATCTTCAACTGCACCGAGGCCTGCCCGCGTGGCATTCCCGTTACGGAAATGATCGAGCAGGTCAAACGCGCGATTCTCTACGGCTCCCGTGACATAGAGTGACCTGAATACGCCAGCCTTAGTGCTGTGGTGCCACAACGCCAGTGCTATGTTACCAGCGCTGGCGTTGTGTGGCATGTAGCTCCCGAGATGGTGATAATCCCCGGAGGCGATCTTTTGGTCTAGCGTCTGCTGGGGTGCCAAGATCCCGTGAACGGATCGAGTGATTCGCGGAGGGCGCTCTCGAAGCGATTTGACGGCTCCGGCACAAGTGGCTCCTCGCTCGGCGCCTCCTGCGGTGCCAGCTCCGGCAGCGCGGGCCGGCGTGCGGGTCGTGGCGCCATGGGCACACGCTCGTATCCGTAACTGTATCCATAGCGGGCGCGATACTGAAGCGGTGCGCGTGTGAGATATGCGATGGGGAAGCTGTAGATATGGATCAGCCGGGTAAATGGCGAGATGCCGAACAGCAGGAACGCCAGCGCGATATGTACCTGCAAGAGTAGGGGAACGCCCGCCATCAACGCGATATCAGGGTTCAGCGCGAGCACACTGCGTATCCACGGTCCGACGGTCGCGCGATATTCGTACGATCCGTGCAAGGTGCTATAGCCAAGCGTGAAAGCAAGGCCGAGCAGAATGACGATCCAGAGCAAACCATCGGAGACATAATCGGAGAAGTCGGAATTCATACGCACCCGCGCATTTGCGATGCGCCGGTAGAGCAGCAGAGAGATTCCAGCAAACGCCATCAGGCCCGCCAGGCCACCAGCGATTTCCGCGACGGCATGGTAAAGCTCAGGTGAAATACCCAACCTCGTATAGAGCTGCATAGGGACAAGCAATCCGGCGACGTGACCGCCGAACACCAGGAAGATGCCGATATGGAAAAGCATGCTGCCCCACATGAGGAGCTTCTTCTCCAATAGCTCGCTCGACTTCGAGCCCCATCTGATCTGGTCAGATTGATAGCGGTAGATCGTGCCAACGATCATGACCACAAAACACAGATAGGGGAACACACCCCAGGTAAACTTTGTAAGCTGCGTCATATCGTATCTCCGAGCTGTATATCGCGTGTACTTTTGCTGCCGTGCTTCCCGCACGTCACGACGCATCCATTACGCCAGGTATACGAGGCGAGTCGCGCGGCACTAGCTGCTACTTGGTTCCACGTCCTTCACCCTTAACCGTATAGCGTGGACCGGCGGCGCGCTGTGATATTTGTCGCTGATCCGCCCGGTTCGCGAGCCGGCCGCAGTCGAAGACATCCGCGCGCCTCGGCGTTCGCGACTCGACGTGCCACAACTGGAGTGGCGGGCTATCATATGACATAGGCTATATGAGACAATGCCAACCGCAGGCAGGCTGTTAGATACCACGAGAGTACAAGCACGCGTCTATGAGTTACGGGGGTTAATACGTTCAATGCTCAGCGCCAGTGAATGCGAAGACCTGCGTCAGATTCCACTATTCGCATCGCTCGACGAAGAGACGCTGCGGCAGGTGGGTGTAGCGACGGTCGTACGGCACTATGATCGAGGAGAAGTCATTGAGGTTGAAGGAGGACAGACAGGCTCATTGCGCTTCGTACGGGCCGGGATCGTCAAACTCGCGACGATTTCGCCGGATGGACGCGAGCAGGTCTTGCGTCTCGTGCCGGAGGGGCAAACGTTCAATCTCGTTTCCGCGCTCGATGGCCAGCCCAGCGCCGCGACCACGACGGCGCTTGACCGCACGACTATCTATGCCGTCAATCGTGATGTCCTCACCAGATTGCTCATCGAGCACCCCGACGTAGCCCAGGCGGCCGTGCAGGCGCTTGCCGCGGACACGCGTGAAATGATCGCGCTGGCCAAGGATCTCGCGCTCTACCACGTCAGCGAACGGGTGGCGCGCTTGCTACTCGATCAGGAGCGGTGCAGCTGCGAGCGCTGCCGCAAACATTACCTGACCCAGCAGGAGATGGCGGCCATCGTCGGCACCGCGCGCGAGATGGTCGGTCGCACGCTTCACGAGTTCCAAGCGGCCGGTATCATCACGCTGAATCGCGGACACGTCGTGGTGACGAATCCTGACCGGTTGCGCGCACTCGCACGGGAGCGAAAGGCCACCCACCGCCGCGCGCCATAGGACGACGAGTGCCGCTCACCACGGCGCCCGATACGCCGCGTTTTCCGCAGGTATCTCCAGCGCGCTTGTCACAGGCGGACATAGGGACGGACGGGCCAGCCCATGTGGCCGGCATGGAGGCCGCGCAATCTCAGCCTGCTCATCGCCGTCGTATTAGCGCGCTACTCGAGACGGAATACAGTCTCGCGTGCGCTGGGAAAGAGCATCAGGTCTTCACGCTGTTGATGCGCCAGGATGAGCTCACAGAGACGTAAACATGGCTCATACGGCTGCTCGCCTCGCGCAAGCCGCGCATATATGTCGTCGCGCAGGTTGCGAATCTCGACATGCTCCTCATAGAAAGGCGTCAGGAGGTCTTTCCCCAACCCTCCGGCGATGGGGACGAACGCGTCAGCCTCTTCTACGGCGATGTGCGTGTCCAGATCCTGTGTCAGAGCGGCACGTGCTGCCTCCAGGTTGGCGGCGAGGGTCGTCGCATCTCGTGACTCAGCGGCTGCTTCGATATCTTCGAGAATAGCGCGCAGGTCTTTATGCTCATGTGATAGTTGTGTCAACAAATCCATCGTGGCTCTCCTCACTCGTTATCAAGTCTCGCCCACGCGTGGCGGTTGCTTGCGCATGCAACACTACGCGGACATGGCGGCCACTGCTTGTGGCACGTAGGTTGACCAGCGCCGTGCCTTGATCGCGCTGGCGTCACCTGGCGCAGCGATCACTCGCCCTTCCGCGAGCAGCCGTTCGACGCGGCGCAGACCCAGCAGTGCGGCGCCGAATGCGCCGTTGAGCTGGCCGAGACCATTGGGCGGAAGGTGCAGCTGCGCACCGAGCTTGCTCTGCAAGGCGGCGACCATGGCGGCGTTATGCGTCATGCCACCGGCCAGCGCGAAGTCCGCTTCGAGTCCGACACGCTTCATCAGCTGGGTGGCGCGACCGCTGAGCGCGACGATAGCGCCTTCCATGATGTCCTCAGGGGCAATGCCGCTAGCGAGGTGGTTGATGACCTCTGACTCCGCGAAGACGGCGCATACGCTACTGATTTCAACAGGCGCCTGGGAACGCAGGGCATAAGCGCCGATGTCACCTGTCTCCAAACCGAGGTAGCGTGCGGTCTTCTCAAGGAACGCGCCCGTGCCCGCCGCGCACTTGTCATTGAGGCGGAACGCCCGTACCCGGCCTTGCTCGTCTATCCGAATGGCCTTGATGTCCTGGCCGCCAATATCGAGGATGGTCCGTACAGATGGAAAGTGATGACTGGTCGCGACGGCATGGCAGGTGAGCTCGGTGATTTGCGCGTGCCGGAAAGGTACCATATAGCGCCCGTAGCCCGTCGTGGAAATGTACGTGACATCATCTTTCGCAATGCCTGCGTTGGCGACGAGATCATCAAAGACGGCGATGGCTGCGGCAGCCGGCTTGTAGCCACTCCGCCGGATGGCGGTGGCGCGTACGGTGCGTGTTGCGTCGAGGAGCACTGTCTTCGTGTACGTAGAGCCGATGTCAATCCCGGCGACGAGGATATTCGTTGTCATGACGCTACCTCCTGCGCCGTCGCGCGTCGTTGCCCGGATCGGGCATGATCAAGCGCGTAGAGCGCCGCGCCGATGGCGCCCATGAAATGCCCACGCGAGCTGACATTCAGCGGAGCCGCGAGGACCTGCTCCAGGAGCGCTACCATCGCCGCATTGCGCGAGACGCCGCCCGTAAACGTGATTTCGGGAGTGAGTCCGACACGCCGCACCAGTGAGGCGCACCGTGTAGCGATTGAGTAGTGCATCCCGGCGAGCACATCCTCAGGGCGGTGGCCTTTCGCCAGATGACCGATGATCTCAGATTCGGCGAAGACCGTGCACGTCGTCGTGATTTTCACTGGCGCCGTGGCTTTCAGCGCGAGGGGACCAAGCTCCGACAGCGGCAGATCCAGCGCGAAGGATGCCGCCCCAAGGAAGCGCCCGGTGCCGGCGGCACACTTATCATTCATCGCGAAATCAACAACCTCGCCGGAATCGCCGATACGAATGGCTTTGGTATCCTGTCCACCGATATCGAGTACCGTGCGCGTCCGCGGAAACTCGCCAGTAGCGCCGCGCGCGTGGCAGCTGATCTCAGTGACCTGTATATCCCCGAAGGTGACGCGATAGCGACCGTACCCAGTCGCTACCGTGAACGCGATATCCTCTGGAGTAAGCTGGGCGGTCTCCACGACCCTGTCGAATACCTGCTGAGCGGCAGTAGCCATGTTCATCTCAACGTCGAGGATTGCATCCGCGACGACGTGCGCCTGCTCATTCAGGATGACAGCTTTCGCCTGGGTCGAGCCGACATCCACGCCCGCGACATAGAGCATCTCAATGCCCACCTTTCAGAAGCGACCGTTGCTCGAGCACCTCGAAAAATGCGTCAACACGGTTCTTGATCTGCGCATCCGACCAGTAACGCGGATCTATCAGGTCTGACTCGATATAGAGGGTCGGCAGCCCATAGCGTGTCGTGACATACTCGCGGTTATCCGCCATGCTCGTAGCCACCGTCCGGCAGCTCTTGATTCCGTGGTACACGATGCCGTCCGCGGCGTAGTCCTTGACCTGCTGCGCAAGCGTATGGTGCGAGAAGAAGTGGTTTGATAGACCGAGCTGCGAAGCAAGTGTCGTGACCTCCGCGAGACTCTCTAGCGGCCTTGACGGGTCGTAGTAGAGGCCACTGCTATCGAGACCGCCGGCCGCATAGGTCAAGTAATCGGATGCGGCAAAGACTCCTCCATGCGTCTCGAATAACTCGACCAGGCGCCGCAAATTCACATAGCACGGCGTGCCGCTAAAGATAAGTCGGAAACGCTCGTTCGCTACACGTCCCTGGCCGCGCGCCACCTTGTCCGCGACCTCGTCACGCAGTAAGCGCATGTACTCGACACCCTCTGGTGTGCCACGCCATGCGTTGAGAACACCGATGTACGTCAGGCCGTCGAGCATCGAGTTGTACGGCGCGGGACGCTGTTGATTCAGCGTGAGAATCTCAACCCAGAGGCGGATCATCTCGTTGACATTGCGCTCGACCTCCGCCAGCCGGTCGAGGTCAAACTTCTTTCCGGTGATGTCTTCGCAGCGAGCGATGAGGTCGCGCAGCTGCCCCTCAACCCATCGCTTATCGGCATCGTACTGCGCCGTACCCGGTATAGGCTGCCAGCTAGCGAACCGCTTGCCAGGAATATCCAGCACAAAGGCGGGTGTGCCGAAGTGGCGCTCCCATATCTCCGCCCACTTGATGTAGACGTTGCAGAGGCTCGACGCGATGGCGAGATTGGGCTTTGGCATACGTGTCCCAGATGGATGTTGCATGTCGCTGAGCATGAGGCCGACATCGGCCTTGACGTAGCTGCAAACATCCGGCGAGAAGCCGTAATCTTCGGCCTTGGCAAGGAAGTCTGGCGCGGCTTTCCGTACACCCGTTTGCAGGGAATTGATCTCAGGAAAGACCAGCTCGAAACCAAACACACGCAGGATTTCGACCGCGTTGCCCATCACGAACACATAGGCGACGGGCTGGCCGCGCTCAGACGCGGTATGGATGTTCGCCAACCACTGGTTGACGAGGCGCTGGCCGGCGCTACGCGCATCACGTGCCGGCACGGTGGTGGTCATGCAGAACCTCCTATTCAAACAGCAACGACTCCGCGAATGTCTCGACCTGCATCGCCATCTGCTCGAAACTGGTCATTTTTTCCTCAAACTCCAGCACCAGATAAGGCACCTTCTCCTTATCGAGCCGGTGAGAGAGCGCAAGCTGGTCGTCAAGACCCGGCTCACAAAACTTCGCGGCGGAGAGGATTGCGGCATCAGCGCGGGCCGCTCGCAACATGCCCATCAGCATGTCTTCCTTCGGCTTACGGGCATCGAATTGGACGGGACTCGATGCAGACCGCTGAATGTAGCTTTCCGCTAGCGCCCAGACTGGGTCGCCATCCTCCGGCACCTCCTCGATAATCCAGCGCTGGCCGATGAGTAGATCATCGTCCACGATGAAGCACACGTCTTCGATCGTCTCAATCAACTCAAGAGGTGGCTGCTCGCAGAAGCCTCCGAGAAAGATGACTCGCGGCTTGTCCATGGTCCGAACGCGTCGCTCAGGAAGAAGGCGCACGACCTCACGCAGCAGCTCGTTGTGTTCCTCGCGGCGGAGGCGCGTGCCGGCACGAACAAGAAGGTAGGTTTCGACGGTTGAGAGCCGGTCTGGATCGTCGCGCTTCATGGCGTACAGCGCGCGTTGCAGGCGGCGGTTCTCGTTATACAGGCGGACACTCTCACGGATGGCTTCATCGGCAATCTCGTGCCCCACCTTCTGCGCGAGGATACCGCGTAGGCGCTGGTACTCGTCGTAGACGTACCGTACGGCGGCGGACGAGTTAACGTTCTGTGGCAGCGCCAGGATCTGCGGGTCCTGCTGGGGAAAGTTGCGGCCCCAAATGCCAGCCATGTGTTTGGCGGCGTCGCAGATAGGCTGCGCGAAGAATCCACCGAGGCCTTTGAGCGAGCCGTTCAGGCCAAGCTCAGTGGTGGTACGACAGATCGAGCATACAAATGAGCCAATGCGCGCGTCGGCGTACCGCACTTCGATGCGGTTACCGCCGCCGAGCAGCGCGTGAGGTCGAAGTCCGGCGGCATGGACGATCTCTTCAGGGAAGTAGACCGGGAAATAGCCGATTGCGGTGTCCGTCTCGTCGTCGGGAATCCGCTGGCGCATGCTCAGCTCGTGGCAGCGCGCCAGAATCTCCGTGAGCGACGTTTCGATTTCGACAGCCATGGTGGCCTCCTCATCAGCAATGCGCTGAGGCGCACGACGTATTCACATCCACGTCATGGAAGGTACGGCGGTTCAGTGCCAAGACATCCGCGCAAATCTACACTGCGGTGTTGGCTGCGAGAGAAACGGGAGGTTCGGTTGCTATCACTCGTTGCGCCAGACTGGCTGGCGTTTCTCGATGAACGACTGGATGCCCTCAGCCGCATCAGCGGTTTCCATAAGGTCGGCGAGATAGAGGTTTTCGATAGGCTCAAGCGCACCGGCAACGCCACGATCAGCGCCGGAGAGCAGCGCGCTCTTGGCAAGACGGAGCGCAGCGGCGCTCAAGGGGCGTAATTGGATGAGCAGCCGGTTCAATGAGGTCAGTAGCTCCCCATCCGGGGATACTTCGGTGACGAGACCCAGCCGGAGGGCTTCGTCTGCCGAAATGGTCTCGCCGGTGAAGATCAGCCGTGCCGCTTGCTGATAGCCGATCAAGTGTGGGAAAAGCGCCGCGGCGATTGGCGGAAAAACGCCAAGCTTGATCTCGGGTTGACCGAAGCGCGCGGAGGATGCGGCAAGCACCATATCGCAGCCGAGCGCTAGCTCAGCTCCGCCGCCGAGTGCGGCGCCATGCACCACGGCGACGGTTGGAACAGGCAGGGTGCGCAGGCGGGTGAAGAGACGGCCAAATCCGTGAATCATCGTATCTACCCGCCCTGGGGCGTGGTCGGCGACATCAACACCCGCACAAAATGCCTTCCCGTTTGCCCGCAGGACAACCGCCTTCAAGTGTCCACCGGCAGTGACTTCGTCCAGAACAGCGTCAAGCTCTCGGATCATCTCAATGGTGAGGATATTGAGGGGTGGCCGGTCGAGCGTGATAGCCGCGACCCCATCTGCTGTGTCCAGACGGAGAAACTCGAATGCGGTTCCCATGCGCGTGCCTCCTCTCCTTACTCCATGACAACCACAGAGCGAATGCCGCGACCGGCACGTAGCGTATCGAGACCCGTGTTGATCTGGTCAAGCGGGAAACGCGCCGTGACGAGGGAGGCAATCTCGATACGGCCCGCGCGGGCAAGCTCAAGCACACGGGGATAGTCAACTGGGCGACAACCGAGGCTGCCGCGAATCTCCATCTCGCGATACATCACACGCCCAGCGTTGAGCGCCACCTCGTGATCGCTGTAGCCGACGACGACGAGCCGCCCACCGGGGCGTAGCGTGCTAAACGCATCCTGGATCGTAGCTGGGTTGCCGATCGCCTCGATGGCGATATCGGCGCCCGCGCCGGACGTGAGCTTGCGGACTGCTCTGGCGACTCCCGCGGACTCTTGTTTCGGGTTGATGACCGCCGTCGCTCCCAGCCGGCGCGCATGATCCAGCTTCTCCTCCGAGATATCTACGGCAATGACAATACCGCCAGCCAGCCGCGCAAACTGTACGATGTTCAGCCCGACACCCCCGCAGCCAACGACCACGACCGTATCGCCTGGCCGCACTTCGGCACGGTTCTTTACGGCATGGTACGGCGTCGTCACGGCGTCCGCGATGATACACCCTTCAATCAGCGGGATCTCGTCGGGCAGAACGAAAACATCCTTGGCGGGCGCCGCAACAAACTCAGCGTATGCGCCATCCACGTCATTGCCAAACATGCGCATGTGGAGACAGATGTTTTCCCGCCCAGTACGGCAGGCGAAGCACGTACCGCAGGGGAGCACGGCCGGCAGCAGCACGCGATCGCCTGTCTTCACATTCGTTACACTCGCGCCCACCTGCGCTACGATACCCGTGGCCTCATGCCCGAGGATCAGCGGCGGTCGCTTGGCCGTTGGGACGCCATGATCCAGATAATGGAGGTCGGTGTGGCACAGACCGCACGCGGCAACGCGCACCAGAATCTCGTCGCGATTGGGCGACGGCTCCGGCCAGTCCTGCACCCGCAGCGGTGCGTTCGGCTCATAAAAGATCGCGGCTCGCATGGGATTCTCCGTATCTCAGACTTCTAGCGCGCGGCGGACTGGTCGAGCTGGGCACCGCAGCGGCCACAGAAGGCGAAGTCCGCGGGGATGCCAGTGGCGGCGCACGATGGGCAGGTCTGGTTGTATGGACCCCAGACGAACTCGCTTGATCCTCCACTCGCCGCGCGCTGGCGAATGTCGAGATGGCCGGGGCGGCGCTTCTCGACAAAGGCGTGCATGCCCTCGTAAGGTTCCAGCGAGGTGTAATGAAGCGCCAGCCACTCGCGAGCATGGCCAGCGGTTTGGGACCAGGCAAAATCCTTCCAGAAGTTGGTCTGCTGCTTGGTGTAGCGTAAGCATTCGGGGAATTTATCTACGAGCTTGGCGACCATGGTGGCAACCGCATCATCCAGCGCCGCGGAGGGCACGACCTGATTCACCAGTCCCCAATCGCGCGCTTTATTCGCGTCTATCCATTCGCAGAGATAGAGAATCTCGCGCGCCCGACGGTCGCCGACGATAATCGGCAGCCATTGGGTCGCGCCACCCGCCGCGACGCTCCCCACCTCAGCCCCGACCTGGCGGATGCGCACGTGATCGGCGGCGATTGCCAGATCGCACGCCATATTCAGCTCATTGCCACCACCGACAACCATCCCATTGAGGCGCGCGATGGTCGGCTTACCGATGTTGCGGAGCATGTCCAGGCACTCGATGAAGACGCCCATCCATTTCCAGTAGTCATGCGGGCGCTCGGTGTACTCGTCGGCATACTCTTTCACGTCGCCACCAGTGCAGAAGGCTGTATCGCCCGCGCCGGTGAGCACCACCACCGCCACGCTGTCATCCCAGGCGGCGTCGCGGAATGCTTGCGTCATCTCTTGAAGCGTGCGGTAGGTGTACGAGTTATACTTGTCGGGACGGTTCATGGTAACCGTCGCCGTCCAATCGCGCTTGCTGTAGAGAATCTCCTGGAAACCGAAGGATTCAGGATCTTTTCCGGGGAAGTTTGTCATCCGATTTGCCTCTCTGCCGCTCTCGCACTCGCGTTTGCGAGCACTGGGCGCGTGTAGATGGTGCGCGCCAATGTCATCACAAAACACTGCTCGCATCCTGCTGTGGGCGCCGCCTCCTCTGAGCCGCGTTCCGCCGGCTCAAGTCGGATCTGATATCCGAGCCCACGGTAGAGCTCGATAGCTTCGTCCAACCGGGCACCGATGGCGGTGAACCGGCGCGTCCAGCCATTGCGCTCGAGCAAGGGATCGCGCTCCTCTGGCTCGACCTGACTCATGTGCTTTCCCTCTCGCCGTCGCCACAGCGCACTCGCAGCGGTACCGTCTGCGCGAGGCTGAAACCGATCGAAGCGAAGAACTTGAGCATGTCCCATGCGTTCCAGTTCACGAGCGTGTACACGTCCCGCGCGCCACGTATCGCGCTCTCGGAGACAAATGCGCTCGCGAGCTGCTGCCCGATGCCGCGTCGTTGCCCGTTTGGATGGACGGCGATCGAGTCCACCAACGCGGTCACTTCGGTGAAGCCGAACTCGCCGTGGGTGAGCGTTCCCATGATGAAGCCCACGATGCCGCCGCCGTCCTCGGCTGCAATGCCGATTGTGTGGCTTGCCGGCTCGCACCAGTCAGATGCGGCGAATCGTCGCTCAAAGTACGCGCGCCTCGGCTCACCGAACACGTGCGCATCGAGCTGGACCACGGCATCCAAATCGTCGGGCCGCAATGTGCGGATCGTGGTGCGCGTGCGCTCGGCGACATGCGGAGAATGGCGCATGACCATAACTGGTGTTCTCCCGTCGCTATTGGGTCGCAATTGGTATTGGGAGACACAATGCCATAGGTTTGTATGGAAGATATGGCGTGAAATGTTTCGAAAATGTAAAGTTCCTTGACGGCTGAATCACGCGCACATATACTGCTATACGACGCGAGCCTGAATAGGATCGAAGGCATATGATCGCGTGGCACGGTGTTGCGAGTGCGTTGATCGTCAGCGCCGCCCTTCCGGCGAGTACGGAGCGAATCGCCTATGCCAGCGCAGGCCGAGGTTTCACGTCCTCTTATCCTCGTGGCGCACCATGTTCCCGGCAGCGTCGGATTGCTGCGGTCGCTGCTCGAGCGCGAGGGTTATGCCGTGCTTTGCGCCTATAACGGGCGAGTGGCGCATCAGCTCATCCGGCAGCATCAGCCGGCTCTTCTGCTTCTCGATCAGGCGCTAACGCTCGTGGATGGGCTGGAGCTATGCCGCGCCCTTCGGCACGAAGGCGATACACCCGCGATCTTCATTCTGAGCGACCATGCTGATGAGCTGAATAAACTGCTCGCTTTCAGCGCGGGTGCGGACGACTATCTACAGCTCCCCATGCATCCACGCGAGCTGCTTGCGCGGGTGACGGTGGCGCTGCGCCGGACTACGAGTCCAGGAGGCGGCGCACGGTCGGTTATGCGTCGCGGCAGTATCGAGCTGGATCCCGAACAGCGCCAGGTACGCGCCGCGGGCCAACAGGTGTCGCTGACTTCATTAGAGTATGAGCTGCTTGTGGTCTTCGCGCGGAATCCTGGACGCGTGTTTTCACGCGACGATCTGCTCACCCGGCTTGGCGGCTTCTTGCGGGGCGCTCCGCTCGACCGCACCGTAGACATCCATGTAAGCAATCTGCGCCGCAAGCTGCGGCAGGCAATGGGCGAGAAAGCGCCTATTGAGACTGTGCGTGGGGTCGGCTACCGGCTTCGTATCGAGCCGGTGGAAGGCGGCTCAACGGTCCAGACACGTGAGGACACCGGCGCCGCCAGCATGGAACGCCTGGCGCTAGCAGCGCTTGAGCGCGCCCCAATGCCACTCCTCGTGCTCTCGCCGGACCGCACCGTACTGCTCTACAACGCGGCGGCTCAGCATTTGTGTGGCTGGGCGGCTGAGGAGGTCGCGAAACAGGTCAAGTGCTACAGCCTGCTGGGATGTCATAACAGCGATGGCACAATGCTCTGTCATGACTTGTGCCCAATGCGGGTGGCGATACGTAATGGCATCAGCGACCAGCAGGCGCACTATATGATCACGCTCAAGGATGGGCGAGAGTTGCCGGTTATGGCGCACTACACCCGCCTGAGCGACGCTGGAATCCAGAGCGACTGCGTGCTGCTCGTTCTTCAGCCGGAACGCCGCGAACCCGCCCACGAGATGACGTGAGCGCGAAGGAGCAAACGGTGCGCATGGTATTCCCGCTCAGCTCAATACGTCAACTCCGGGTGAGCCCGCACTGTCAGGCCCAAGTGAGGTGGTCCGGCGACTTGCGCGCGTGTTGCTACTGATATTGGCATTGATTACTACAGGTGGCGCGGACATGCTTGTCCGCGCGGGCCGGCAGGAATGCCGGCCCCACCAGGTCGCTTGGTTGAGCGCTTGCCACCGACATCAGTAGCTGT
>Ga0070730_10004337_pt1 | contig 12488 bp, 13 predicted proteins | sample Coa_R1_3_FD_66447 | JGI IMG/M metagenome (GOLD analysis project Ga0070730, IMG submission 66447) | Surface soil microbial communities from Centralia Pennsylvania, which are recovering from an underground coalmine fire - Coalmine... | ecosystem: Environmental > Terrestrial > Soil > Unclassified ... | reverse complement strand
TCATGCCGCGCGGGGGGGCCACCGCCCTGGGGGCGGTCGGGTACGCGCTGGCCGCCATGGAGCTGCACGAGCAGCTCGCGGGGCAAGGCCAGCGGCGCGCCCGCATGGTGGTGGCGGTCGGGTCCGGCTGCACGCTGGCCGGCCTGGTCGCCGGGAACGCGCTGCTCGGCTGGCCGTGGCGGCTACTCGGTGCCTCGGTCAGCCGGCCTCCGGACGAGACCCACCGCCGGGTGCTCGAGCTGGCCAGGGGCTGCCTCGCGCAGCTGGCCGACTTCGGCTTCCTCGGCCGCGACGCCGCCCGCCGCGCCGCGTCGGAGGTCCGCGGCTCTCGGGTCGAACTCGTCGACGCGCGGGGTCCTGGGCACGGGCTCGCCTCCGAGGAGGGTAGACAGGCCGCCGACGCCGCGTTGCGGACGGAGGGACTGGTGGTCGACCCGGTCTACACGGCCAAGGCCCTGGCCGCGCTCCGGCGGACCACCGACGAGCCCGTGGTCGTGTTCTGGCACACGGGAGGCCTGCCCGGCGCGCTCGCTACGGTGCCCACGACCGCCGGAGCGGGGGTGTTGCCGCCATGACGCAGGGACGCCAGGCCGCGCCGGGGACCGCGCTAGGGTCCGGGCCGCCCGCGGGCCCCCCCGCCGGGCCGCCGGCCGCCGAGCTGATTGCGGCCGGGTTCGAGCTCGAGAACGCCGACGCCCCGCTCCTGCACCACGGGATGAACCTGGCCGACCTCGCCCACGTGCTGGACCTGGCCGACGCCGGGGTGATCCCGCCCGAGGCGGCCCGGCGGCTGCTCGCCCTGCTGCTCGAGACGCTGGAGGTCCCGGCCGACCAGTTCCCCTACCGGCCCGAGTACGGGGAGCCCTACAACTCCCGCGAACGGTACTTCGCCGGCCGCGTGGGCGACGTCGCGGGCTGGCTGCACGCGGGCCGGCCGCGGCGCGAGGCGATACGCATCGCGTTCCGGATCCGGTTGCGTGACAACCTGGTCGACCTGATGGAGGCGGCCGCGGAACTGGCCGGCGAGCTGAGCACCGTGGCCCGGGCTCACGCCGGGACGCTGATCGCGGACCAGACGTATCTGCAGCACGCGCAGCCATCGACGTTCGGCCATTATCTTCTCTCGTTCGCCTACCCCGTACTGCGCGAGGGGCGGCGCCTGGATGAGGCGCTGGCCTGGACCGATGCCAGTCCGGGCGGGGCAGGCTGCGTGAACGGCACCCGGCTGCGCGCGGACCGGGCCAACGTGGCCGCCCTGCTGGGCTTCAGGGCTATCGCCGAGCACACCAGGGATGCCATGTGGCAGACGGACGGCCTGTTCGCCATGGTCAGCGCCGCCACCGGGCTGCTCGTGACCCAGTCCAAGCTGGCCGAGGACCTTGAGATCTGGGCCAGCCAGGAGTTCGACTACGTGACGCTGGCCGACGGCTACAGCCGGGCCAGCGTGCTGATGCCGAACAAGCGCAACCCGTACGCGCTGTCGATCATCCGCGGGGCCGCGGGCACCCTCATCGGCAAGCTGACCGGGCTCCTCGCGGTAGCCAAGACGCCGTCGGCGCGCAGCGACAACCTCATATTCGCCTACGGCGAGGTGCCCCGAGCCCTGGAGCTCGCGCTGCGGACCACCCGCCTGAGCACGGGCGTGGTGCGGACGCTCGAGGTCAACGCGGAGCGGATGAGTGCCGCGCTAATGGCGGGCTTCGCGCAGGCGACGGACCTCGCCGAGTACGTCATGCAGAAGTGCGGCGTCGACTACCGGACCGCGTACCGGGTGGTCGGCCACGCGGTACGGGACGCCAGCGCGGCGGGCCTGCGCGGCGTGGACATCGACGGCTCGCTACTCGACCGCGCGGCGCTGGCGGTGACCGGCCGGTCGCTGGGGCTCACCGGGCACGACCTGAGCGCCGTCCTTGACCCCGGCCAGATCGTGCGGAGCAGGACGGGCCTGGGCGGCGCTGCGCCCGAGGAGGTCATCAGGATGGCGAAACAGGTACGACGCCAGGCGGCGCAGTTGGCCCGCGGGGCCAGGGGCTGGCGCGAGGCCTACGAGCAGGCCTCCGGCGCGCTAATCACGGCCGCGCGCCGCCGGGTTGAGGCCGGCGGCGACCCGGGGAGCCTGCCGTGACGGACCCGTCCGGGGAGCCCGGGTTCTGGGCGGTCCTGCCGCAGGCCGTCAGCGTGGTTAACGTCGGGCTACCCCTGTTCGCCGACGCCGTGGCGGCCCAGGGGGCGCAGGTGGTCTCGGTCGACTGGCGCGTCCCCGCGGGCGGCCAGCCGGGGGCCGTCGCGGCCCTGGGCAGGCTGTTCGGGCGGCACGCCGAGCGGATTGACGCGGCCAACGCCGAGGTGATCAGGCGGATGGACACCGCCGTGCCCGTGCTGACCGGGGTCAGTACCGTCGCGGAGGCGGTGAGTGACCTGCCGGACCGCTCGCTCCTGCACTGCGGCCCGGCCATCGCCTACGGTGACGCCCCCGACCCGCTGCAAAGATCGATGCGCGCGGCCGTGGTCGCGGAGGGCTGGGCGACCGGGCCGCACGAGGCCCATGAGCTGCTGGACCGCGGCCAGATCGGGCTCAGGCCCGCCAACGAGTACCGGGTCGTGGTGCCCATGGCGACGGCCCTGGAACCGGGGGCCCCGGTGTACGTCGTCGAGAACCGGGCCGGCGGCACGACGGCGTTCGCGCCGATCTGCCAGGGGCCGGGACAGGTGGCCTGGTTCGGGTGCGACAGCCCCGGCGCGATCGAGCGCCTCGTCTTCCTCCGTGAGGTCGCAGCACCCGCGATCCGCCAGGTCGTCGAGCGGTCCGGCCCGCTTGACGTGCTGGCCCTGGCCGCGCAGGCCATCACCATGGGGGACGACGTGCACGTCAGGACCCAGGCCGCCACCAACCTGCTCATCCGTCAGTGGCTCCCGGACCTCGCCGGGCTCGCCGATCCGGCCCGGGTCGCGTTCGCCCGCTTCCTGTCGGGGAACCACCTGTTCTTCCTGACCCTCGCGATGGCCGCGGCCAGGTCGGTGACCGAGTGGGCGGCCCAGGTGCCCGGGGCCTCGATCGTGACGACGATGGCGCGGAACGGGACCGAGTTCGGGATCCGGCTGGCCGGGGATGACCGGTGGTTCACCACCGCGGCGCCCGAGGTCGGCCGCGCCCTGTACTACCCCGGCCAGGGGCCCGAGACCAGCGCGCCCGACATCGGCGACAGCGCGGTGCTCGAGCTCACCGGCCTGGGCGCGGCCGCGGCCGCCGGGTCACCGGCGGTGGCGCAATTCCTGGGCGGGTCGATGTCTGCCGCGGCGGCCCTGACGGACCGGCTCGCGACCGTGTGCGCCGGGCGGTCGAGCCGGTTCAAGATCCCGGCCCTGGGGATGGCGGGGACCCCGCTGGGGGTGGATGTCCGCCGGGTCGTCGAGCTCGGCATCACCCCGGCCGTGACCACCGGAATCCTGCACCGCGACGCCGGGACCGGCCAGGTGGGCGCCGGAGTGGCCGAGGCGCCGCTGCGGTGCTTCGCCGATGCCCTCGCCGACCTCGACCGCCGATTGGAAGGTCAGGCCGGTCAGGCCGGAGGAGCCTGATCCCCGGCCGCGCCGACCCCATCGCCCGGGCCTGCCGCATCGCCCCGGCCTGCCGTATCGCGCTGGCCTGCCGCATCGCGCGGGCCTGCCGCATCGCCCGTCCCAGGCGCCCCGGCGATGACCACCTCGATCGGCGGTGACGACGCAATCGTGTTCGACACGTAGCAGACCCGCAGCGCGGGCTGGATCAGCGGGCTCACCACGTCGGCGGGCGCGCTGGTGACGACCAGGAACTGCAGCGCGCCGAACCTCGGCCCGTCGTAGATCCCAGTCGCGGTGACCGCGAGGTCAGGCAGCGAAACGCCGCGCTTGCCCGCCGCCCAGCTCAGGGCCAGCGCGTAGCACGACGCCAGCGCGGCCAGCAGGTACTCGGTCGGCATCGGCCCGGTACCCGTGCCGCCCGCCTCCGGCGGCTCGTCCACGATCAGGTCGAACCCGGCCGCCGAGACTCGGCACCGCCAGCCGCCCTCCCATACGGCGACCACCGAAGCCGAGTGCACCCCGTCGTCAGTCTGCATGAAGGGGTGCACTCGGCCCGTGGCGGTCAGACGGTCCAGGTGTTGAGCTGGAAGGCACCGGCCCGCCACGCGGCGAGGGCGGAGTCGAGCACGTCGAGCGGGTTGAAGGGCTTCACGCCGTCGATCAGGTCCTCCTCGCGGAACCCATACAGGGCGCCCATCGCGAAGCGGCAGGCGTAGACCTTCGCGCCCTCCTTGAGCAGCGTCTCGATCTGGCGGTTCCCGGCCAGGTTGCCCGGGAAGCCCTCGTTACCGACGGTCGGGTACCCGCGGTGCCGCGAGGCGAGCAGGACGCCGGGGCCGTACAGGATGATCGACACGTCGAAGCCCTTGCGGACCAGGCGCGTGGAGGTAAGCAGGTTGACCAGTGACACCGAGCCCTCGAATGGCACGGAGTGGATGAAGACGAAGGCCTTCTCCCCCGGGTTCGCGCGGATGTCCTCGAATACCTTCTCCTCGGTGTTGTACAGCGACTCGCCGGGCTCGGCGCGCGGTGACTCGACGGTGATCGGCATGACTGCTCCTGACTGTCGTGTGTCCTTCTCGGTGGTTTTGGCGGGCGGTTTTCAGGCGGCGGGGCGGCGGGGAGGCGCTCCGGTCGTCCACTTCATCCGGTGGCTGCCCGGCATGCGCCGCATGATCGCGGACCGCAGGCGCCACGGGATGGCGTGGTAGACCGGGACGTACACCCGCAGCCAGAAGATTTCCGCCCCGCGGGGCGGGCGGGGCGGCGGGACCCCGTATTTGGCGGCCAGCTTCCGCTGCGCCGCGACCATGAGGTAGCGCTCTGAGGTCGCCCGCAGCCAGCGCGAGAAGGCCATCTCAGCGCCCGAGGCCGGCGAGCAGGTTCTGCGCCGCGAGCGCGATCGGCTCGTTCAGCGCGCCGATCGGGGGCGAGTATACGTTCTCCATCGTGGCCAGATCGCGGACGGTGATCCCGGTCCTGACCGCCATGGCCAGGAAGTCGGCGCGCTCCTTGATGCCTTCCGAGCCCACCATCTGCGCACCGATGAGCCGCAGCGTGCCGGGCTCGGCCAGCAGCTTGACGCGGATCTTCTTGACCCCCGGGTAGTAGCGCGCCCGGGAGATGCCCTCGGCCACCCCGACCACGTGCGGGATCCCCAGGGCCGTCGCGAGCGTCTCGCTGAACGAGACGCCGCCGATCATCCACTCGCCGGCCACCATGCCCCAGGGCACGCTGACCGGCTGGTACCTCCGCTCGCCTCCGGCGGCGTTGGTGCCCGCGACCTTGCCCTGCGCGTAGGCATGACTGCCCGACAGGCCCTGGATCGGGATCTGCGAGACGCTGTGCGGCACCTCGACGCAGTCGCCCGCCGCCCAGACGCCCGGCGTGGTGGTGCGCATGCCCTCGTCGACGATCAGGCCGCCCGCCGATCCCGTCTTGAGCCCGGCTGCGCGGGCCACGGCCGTGTTGGCCTGCTTCCTGGTGCATACCACGGCCAGGTCGCACGGGATCTCCCCGTCCGAGGTGGAGACCGCGCGGACCGAGCCGTCGCCGACGAAGCCGGTGAGCGTGGTGTTGAAGTGCAGGTGCGCCCCGGCCTCGCGCCACGAGTCCTGTACCGGGCCCGCGATGTCTGGGTCGGTGGCCACGGCGAGCGCCCACGCGTCCGGGTCGACGAGGTGGGTCTCGATCCCGCGATGGCACAGGGCGGTCACCATCTCCAGGCCGAGCGGGGACGCCTCGACGACGACCGCGGCCTTGACCCCATCGAGGACCTTGTCCCACTCCATCGCCCGGCGGATGTTCTTGACGTAGTACAGGCCGCCGAGGTCGGCACCCGGCACGCCGGTGGGCGCGTAGTCGAAGCCGGTGGCCACGATCAGCTGGTCGTAGCCGACCGGGTCACCGTCCCGGACCGAGACGGTCCTGGCGCCCGGGTCGAACCCGGTGACCTCGGTCTCGTAGCGGATGTCGATCCCGGTCGCCTCGTAGGTTTCCCTGGTCGCCAGGAAGAGGCGCTGGAAGTCGGGAATCTCCTTGCCGTGCACGTAGGGAATGCCACACGGGCTGTACCCGACGTCCTCGAACTCGGTGTACACGCGGACGTCGGCCGCTGGATCGGTGGCTTTGGCCGCGCCGGCGGCTCCGATGCCCGCCGCGCCCCCGCCGATCACCACGATCCGCTGCGCCACGAGTACCCTCCTCAGATTGAGTAAGGGAAGCTACCGTTTAGTATCCGCGATGCTTCGTACACTATACTGGCTGTGACGTTCACGCACGTCAAGATCAACCGATCCGCCCGGAGGAAACGGGACCATGACTCGACTCCCGCGCACCCAGGCCCCGCCGTGCCTTGACGCACAGTCGGCTCCGCACGCCGAGAATGCCGCAGACAACCTCGAGCGCATCGTCGGCTCGATCGGGCTCAAGGTGTTCACCCTGCGCAAGAGCATGGGTCTCTCGCTGCAGCAGCTCGCCGACCGCTCCGACGTTTCGGCCGCGGCGATCCACAAGATCGAGCAGGGCGGGATGGTGCCGACCATCACCACCCTGCTGAAGATCGCCGGGGCCGTGGGCCGCCCGGTCTCCTACTTCGTCGAGGAGGACGGCAGCCGTGACGACCTGGCGGTGTTCACCCCGGCCGACCAGGTGCGACCCGTCTTCACCTCGCATAAGGGCATCACGCTTGACAGCATCTCCGGCCCCTACGCGCGCTTTTTGCTGGCCGGCGCGCGGGCCACGGTGGTGCCGGGCGCGAGCAGCGGCCGCAAGCCTATGCAGCACCCGGGCGAGGAGTTGGTGCACGTCACCGACGGCGTGCTCGAGTTCGCCGTGGCCGGCCAGTCGTTCCAGCTCGAGCCGGGCTGCTCGCTGCACTTCCGCGGAGACCAGCCGCACACCTGGCGCAACCCGGGCGACACCGACGCCAAGGCGGTCTGGATGGCCCTCCGGCCGCAATGAGCCGCAGCGACCAGCAGAGCGGCCGCAGCAATCGGCAGGGCCGCAGCGAGCGGCCGCGGTGATCAGCGTGGCGGCCGCGGTGATCAGCCGAATCCTGCCTCCCCAAGCGGCCGTCGCCGAGGCCTTTTCCGACATCGCGGGCGTGCGGCTGTTCGGAGCCGAAGAGGCGGCGCTGGGCGGCGCCAGCCTGCGGCGGTACGCCGAATTCAGCACCGGCCGGGCCTGCGCCCGCGCGGCTCTCGCCCAGATCGGTCTGCCCCCCGTGCCCATCCCGCGCGGGCCGCGCGGAGAGCCGCAGTGGCCGGACGGCGTAACGGGGAGCATCACTCACTGCACCGGATACCGGGCCTGCGCCGTCGCGCGGAGCACGGAGGTGGCCGCGCTCGGCATCGACGCCGAGCCCGCCGCCGCGCTGCCCGCCCGCGTGCTGTCTGTAGTAGCCACGGCCGCCGAGAGCGATTGGCTGGCCGAGCGGATGGCCGCGGCTCCCGAGGTGTGCTGGGACACTCTGCTGTTCAGCGCAAAGGAATCGGCCTACAAGGCGTGGTTCCCGCTCACGGGTACGCCGCTCGGGTTCGCGGACGTGGCGGTGAGCGAGCCCGCGAACGGCCGGTTCACCGTCCGCCTGCTCTCGCTGGGTTCCCGGAGTGCTAGGCCAGCGCTGTCGACGCTCGAGGGTAGCTGGCTGGCCGATCGCGGCCTGATCATCACCGCGGTGACGGCGCAATGACCCGCCTGAGCGAGCAGGCCGGCCGGCTTGACGTGGGCCGATACCCCGTGCGATTCGCGTACCGGACCTTGTTCAGCGACATGGACACGAACCGCCATCTCAACAACGTGGCCTTCGGCCGGCTCTTCGAGGAGGGTCGCGTCGAGCTCCACCGCCGGGTCTTCGGCCTGACCGAAACGCCCGGCCTGACGATGATGCTCGCGACGATCACGATCGAATTCCTCGCCGAGGCGCGGTATCCCGGCTCGGTTGAGGTGGCCACGGCCGTGGCCCGGGTCGGCGGCTCGTCCTTCACCCTGGACCAGGCCGTGTATAAGGATGAGATGTGCGTGGCATTGGCCGACTGCGTCATGGTGAAGGCCGTAACGGGCCGGCCTGTCCCGCTGACCGAAACTGAACGAGAGCGCCTGGCCGGGCTGATGTTCGCCGGCGCGGAAGCCGGAGGTCCACGGTGGTAAGCCCATCAGGGTCAGGGACAGTGCCCGCGAACGGCATGAAGATCGCGTACGAGACGTTCGGCGAGCGCGGCGGGCGCCCGCTGATCATGGTGATGGGGCTCGGCGCGTCGATGCTCGTGTGGCATCCCGACCTGTGCGCGATGCTGGCCGGGCGCGGGTTCTTCGTGATCCGGTTCGACAACCGCGACGTCGGGCGCTCCTCGCACCTGAGCGACGCGCAGCCGGCCGACCTGATGAGCGCCATCATGCGCGGCGACGCCTCCTCCGCCCCCTATTCACTGGACGACATGGCGAAGGACGCGTTCGGCTTGCTCGACGCCCTGGACCTGCCGGCCGCCCACGTGCTCGGGGCGTCGCTGGGCGGGATGATCGCGCAGGTCATGGCGGCGCACCAACCCGAGCGAGTGCTCAGCCTCACCTCGGTCATGTCCACGCCCGCGCCCGCGCTGACCAATCCGACGCCCGCGGCCGCGGCGGTCCTGATGCAGCCGCCCGCCGCGACCCGCGAGGAGGCGATCGCGCGGATGATCGAGGCGGCCCGGGTCACCGGCTCGCCCGGGTACCCGGCGGACGAACAGTGGCGCGCCGAGCTGGCCGCCCAGCTCTGGGATGAGGGCCTGGATCCGGCCGGCTCGGCCCGGCAGCTACTCGCGATCTACGCCTCGGGCGACCGCACGCAGGCCGTCCGCGGCATCGGGGTACCCACGCTCGTCGTCCACGGCGACAGCGATCCGCTCATCAACGTCTCGGCAGGCCGACGCACCGCGGAGCTGATCGCGGGGGCCGAGCTGCTGATCATTCCCGGCATGGGCCACGACCTGCCGCGCCAGGTGTGGCCCGCGATCGTCGAGGCCGTCTCGGCGGTGGCGGACCGGGCCGGGTCGTGACCGAGCCTGAGCTGGGCGGCCAGGTGATACTGGTCACCGGCGCGAGCAGCGGCATCGGGGCCGCCGCGGCCCGCGAGCTCCACCGGCGGGGCGCCACGGTGCACGTCGCCGGCCGCTCCCCCGACCGGACCGCCGCCGTCGCGGCGTCGCTGGGCACCGAGCCGATCGTGGCCGACTTCGCCAGGCTCGCCGACGTCCGCGAGGTGGCGGCGCAGGTCCTCGCCCGCTGCGACCGCCTCGACGCGCTGGTCAACAACGCCGGCATCTGGGTGACGCGGCGCGAGGAGACGCAGGACGGGCACGAGCTGATGTTCCAGGTCAACCACCTGGCGCCGTTCCTGCTCACCGCGCTGCTCAAGGACCTGCTCATCGCCTCCGCCCCCGCCCGGGTGATCACCACGGCCAGCGTGGCGAACCTGAGCGGCTTCGTGCGCCTGAACGACCTGGAGACCCGGCTGTTCTTCACCGGTTACACCGTCTACGGGACGACCAAGCTCGAGAACATCCTGTTCACCCGGGAGCTCAGCCGCCGGCTGGCCGGGACCGGGGTGCTCGCCACCTGCTTCAACCCGGGCCCGGTGGCCACCGACCTGGCCCGCGGGACCCTCATCGGCGCGGCGTACCAGTTGCCGCTGGGCCGCCTGCTGATGAAGTCTCCCGAGGGCGGCGCCGATACGCTCGTCTGGCTCGCCACCCAGCCCGCGAACCGGCTCAGGCCAGGCGGGTACTACAGCAACCGCCGCCCTGGCCTGCTCAACCCGCAGGCCCTCAGCGGCCCCCTGGCGCGTCAGCTCTGGGATCAGACCGAGCGGCTACTGGGAACCGCGGAAGACGGAACGTGAGACCGGCCCTTGCTACGACTTGAAAAGTTCTGGACCTGGGACTTCTGGCTGGCCGACGACGGCCACCGCTACCACATCTACTTCCTCAAGGCCCGCCGCTCCCTGGGTGACCCCGATCTACGGCACGTCAACGCCTCGATCGGCCACGCGACCTCGGCGGACCTGATCCACTGGGACGAGGCCGCCGACGCGCTGGCCCCCGCCGCCGGCCCGGCGTTCGATGACCTGGCCACCTGGACCGGCTCGGTTGTCCGCGGACCGGACGGCACCTGGTTCATGTTCTATACCGGCTGCACCCGCACCGCAGACGGCCTCAAGCAGCGTATCGGCCTGGCCACGTCCGCCGACCTGTACACCTGGCACCGGCATCCCGCCTCACCTCTGCTGGAGAGCGACCCCCGCTGGTACGAGCCACTCAGCCCGGAACGACCTGACGAGGCGTGGCGCGACCCCTGGGTGTTCCCCGATCCAGGCGGAGACGGATGGCACATGCTCGTGACGGCCAGGGCTAACCATGGCGCCGACGGCTATCCGGGGGTCGTCGGTCACGCCCGCTCGCCTGACCTTGTGCGGTGGCAGGCGCAGCCCCCGCTGAGCCGTCCCGACGCCGGCTTCTGGCACCTGGAGGTGCAGCAGGTCGAGGTCGTGGCCGGGCGCCCGGTGCTGATGTTCTCCTGCCTGCCCGGGGACGTGGATGGCCGGCGCACTACGGCCGGTGAGCGTGGCGCGGTCTGGTCCGCGCCGGGCGACTCCGTGCTCGGCCCGTTCGACCTCGCCCGCGCGGCCCCAGTGACCGGCGTGGAGCTGTATAGCGGGCGCCTGATCCGTGACCGCGCCGGGCGATGGGTGATGCTCGCGTTCCGCAACCTGGACGCCGGCGGTGGCTTCATCGGCGAGATCACCGACCCCATGCCGGTGCGCCTGACCGGGGACGGTGCCGTCCTAGGAGGCCTGCTCGGCGGGCCGTAGGGGCGCTGGGGCGGTGAGGCTGTCCGCGGTCTGGAAGAGCATCTGCTGCAGCGGGCGGGGCAGGTCGGCGCTCCAGACCAGGGCCGCCGAGGCGGTCAGCGGGTGATGGCGCAGGCTAACCCGGACCATGCCGGAGGTATCGGCCGGCCGGGATCGCCGGATCGGCGTGACCGTGCGGCCGACGGCAGTGGCCGGGCCGGTCAGCACCGCGGTGGGCCGGTCGGCGGTGGCGGCGAAGGCCAGGGTCAGGGGCAGCGAGGACCGGAACGGCGGGTCGGTGAAACCGAAGCGCGGGTCGGCCGCCCGCACGACCTTGGTCCACGCGTCGTAGGTGCCGGCCTGGGCGCGGCGCGGTCCGTGGAGGACGTCCAGGACGGCCAGGTCCTCCAGGCTGATGGTGCCGCGCTGCGCCGCCGGGTGGCAGGAGGGGATCCAAAGGTCGGGCTCGAACTCCCCCAGGATCATCGCATCCAGCGCAGCGGGCAGTGCCTGCGGACCGGCGGTGAGCCAGCCCAGGCCGGCGTCGGCCCGCCGCGTGCCGATCAGGGAGAATTCGGCGTCTAGGGCCGTTTCCAGCCAGTCCACGTCCACGTCCGCGGCGGCCGCGGCGGCCCGCAGCCCGGCGGTGGCCGTTACCGCCAGGGCGTCGGGCAGGCCCGGCGGGATGACCATCCGCAGCCGCGGTCGTCCCAGGCCCGCGGCCTGCCGGGTCCGGGTCAGCTCGTGATCGACGCGGGACAGCACGTTCCGGGAGGCGTCCAGCAGCACGCGGCCCGCGGCGGTCAGCTGCAGCCCGTCACGGCGGCGGTGCAGCAGTGGCGTGCCCATGATCTGTTCCAGGCGCCGGATCTGCTGGCTGAGGGTGGGCTGGGCGATGTACAGCTGCTCCGCGGCCTTGGTGAAGCTGCCCGCGTCGGCGAGCGCTGCGAAGTAGCGCAAGTGCCGGAGTTCAAGGCTCTGCGGCGCCCCTCCTGCGGCGGGTCGCTGCGCCGGTTCGGCCGATGCCCGGTTCATGTCAGGTTTCTCTCCTGGGCGCGGCGGCCGCCGCCGCGCCGAGGAGCTGGGAGGCGCTGGTGAACATCTGGGTTCTCACTTCAGCGGTGGGGACGGGTGGTCCAGGTGTCGCCCGCAGCGCTGAGGATGGGGTCGCGGGCGGGCGCCGCCTGGCGGGGGCCGGCGGCCGGGCGAGCTGGCCGCCGACCGGTCCGGCTGGTCAGCCGTGGATGCGAAGCGCGTGGCGGAGGTAGTCGGCGGCCTGGGCGATGGCCGCGCCGGCGGCGTTGGTGCCGCGCAGGGCGTTGAGCATCACGAAGTCGTGGATGATGCCCTCGTAGCGGACGGCGGTGACGGGGACGCCGGCCTGGCGGAGCTTGCTGGCGTAGGCTTCGCCCTCGTCTCGCAGCACGTCGGCTTCGGCCGTGATGACCAGCGCCGGAGGCAGGCCGGCTAGCTGGCTGGTGGTGGCCCGCAGCGGGGAGGCGGTGATCTGGGCGCGCTGGGCGGGGTCGGTGGTGTACTGGTCCCAGAACCACTGCATGGCGTCGCGGCGCAGGAAGTAGCCGGTGGCGAACTGGTGGTA
>Ga0070730_10004336_pt1 | contig 12491 bp, 9 predicted proteins | sample Coa_R1_3_FD_66447 | JGI IMG/M metagenome (GOLD analysis project Ga0070730, IMG submission 66447) | Surface soil microbial communities from Centralia Pennsylvania, which are recovering from an underground coalmine fire - Coalmine... | ecosystem: Environmental > Terrestrial > Soil > Unclassified ... | reverse complement strand
TAAAGTAAGCGTCGCTGCGGAGCATCGTAAGCAAGCCGCCGCGCCCTCTTATTCTAGCACATGTGTACGGTATTTGCCAGGCCCGCCCGCCGATCGCGCCCCCTAAGCCCCTACGGCGCCTCCAGCGTAAACGTGCCGGTCTGCACCCGGCGCGAGTCGATATAGAGCGCGACTGTGTAGTCGCCGGGATCGGCCAGGGAGAGCGAGATCGGCTTCACGGCCGTGCCCGCGGCGCCAAGCCCCCAGGTTTCGCGGCGGCGCAAGGTCGGGTCTTCGGTGCCGTCGACCGTCACCTTCCAGAGCACGTCGGCGCCGGGGCGCACGCCCGCGTAGTCGAAGAACACCTCCACCCGATCGGTATCGGCCGGGAACGACGTGCCCACCGTGTAGGTGCCCGAGTCCAGCCCGACCACCGGGGCGGCGGTCTGGTCGGGGTTGTTGAAGTCGGGCGCGAAATCCGTCGTGGTCGTGACCTGGTCCGCGGCGGTGACGGCGAACTGGAAGGCCTTGATTTGCGCCCCGGCGGCCGCCGCGGGCGGCGCGCTGGTCAGCTCCAGGGCCACGCTCAACTCGGCGAGCTGTTGCGCGAGGCTCTGAGCGGCGGCCGCCACGTCGGTCGGTTTGGCGATCGCCTTGCTCGGCGGCACCTGTGCCCAGGAGTGCGCGTGCCCGGCGAGCAGGTCCACCAGGTTATCGAGATCTTGCTGGCCGCCGTCCAGGTCGTCAAAGAACGAGTCGGTCAGCGCCGGGCCGCCGTTGTGCGCGGCGGCCACTTGCTGGGTCGCGGTGTCCATCGTCGCCTTGTATTCCTGGCGCGCTTCGTCGATCTGGCCCGCGGCCAGGAGGCTGAGCGCCAAGTCATAATGCACGGGGACGAGCGCGGAGTTCAGGGCCAGGGCGTGGCGGTTAATCTGCACGGCTTTCTCGAAGTCGCCCAACAGGTAGGCGGCCCAGCCCGCATTCCAGGCGACATTGGCCGTATCCAGTCCGCCTTTCACCGCCTCGTTATACGCTTCCAGCGCCGCATCGTACTTCTTGAGGGCCAGATTCTCGTTGCCGCGCTGGAACTGGGCGTTGGGATACTCCGGCGCTTGCTTGATCGCCTCCTCGAAGGCCGCCAGTGCCTGGTCATCCTTGCCCTGGTTGGCCAGGCCGACGCCGCGGGCGTAGGCGGCGATCGCGGCGTCCGGGCGGTTGGGCGCGGGCTGGAGGTACAGGCCGACCATCCAGACGACGAGCACCACGACGAGCGCGGCGCCAACGCCGATCAGGATCGTGCGGCCCAATTGCGTGACCGTCGTCGCCAGCCCGAAGAGCGCCAGCGACACGGCCAGGAGCGTCAGCAGCAGGATATAGGTATGGCTCTTGCCCTCCCAGAACTCGTTCAATTCCTGGTTGGCCGCGGCGTGCTCCTGCTCATCGGTCGTTTTGACTAGGTAGACCTCGGACTCGTACAGGGTGAGGTCGCCGCTGTAAGGCGCGGTCGCCAGCGGGGTGAGCGCACTGATCCGGGTGGCGAGCGCGGTATACGCCTGCGCCGCGGTGTTGTCGCCCTGCTTGTCGGCCGAGGCGGCCTGGACGTTCAGCTCGGCCACCGTATGCAGGTTGGACAGCGCATAGTTGACCTGGGCCTGGCCGGCGGTTTTCTCGCCCATGGCCTGGATCGCCAGTTGCTGGCCGTCGCGCCGGTAGGTGGCCGCGCGCACGCTCGCGTCGTTTTGCAGCAGCGTCATCACCCCGGCCAGCAGCGTGATCGCGGCCACCAGGACCCCGATCCAGCGATTGAAGAGCGGCTGCGCGGCGTGGCCGCCGTGCCCTCCCCCGTGTTCGATTTCATGCTCGACGGCGTGCTGATGTACTTCCGACAGCCGGCCCATCCGTTCCCGTGCTTCCACTGTGTTCCCCTCCGCTTTCAGCTAGCAGCCAGCTTCCACGATCACCGTTCCGTCGGTTGACGGCTCACGGCTGCTCGCTCACGTTAGCAACTCAATACGCAGCGCATCGCCGATGGCGACCAGGGTCAACAGCAGCCCCAGCACCATGAACGGGATTTGCAGGCGCCGGGCCTGCGCCCCCTCGGCGCCCGCGCTCAGCGCCCCGGGCAAGGTATAGCAGAGGAGCGCGCCGCCGAGGATGAGCAAGGCCCACAGGAAGTCGGTAGATTTGCCGCGCAGCTTATCGGCCTCCTCGAAGTGCCGGGCCGGCTGCAGGTCGGTGCCCTGAGCCGCGGCGGCCAGCGTGCCCGCCAGCTCGGCCTTCGTATCGTAGCTGCCGGCCGCGGTGAGGTAGCGCGGGTTGAAGAAGCTGCGCGCCGTGTTCGCGATCTCGTACTGGTCGGTGCGGTCCTGCTGCAAGGTGGGTAGCTGGGCCTGGACCGCGGGGTCGGTCACCGTCCCGCTCAAGATGGCGGTCACGGCCTGCCCGAGCAAGCGGCCCACTTCCTGGTGTTGCAGGTAGCCGGTATAGGCCTCATAGTGGTTGTAGACCGTGGCATTGGCCTGCGCCTGGACGCCCTGGGCCTGCACCGTCGCGGTGAGGCCGAGCGTATCTTCGCGCAGGGCCTCTTCGCCGTCCAGCGTAGAGCGCCAGGTGATCACCGCCCCACTGACGACGACGATCGCCATGAGCAGCGAAAGGACCGTCTTGAGGGGATCCGAGTGGTGCCCGCCGGCCGCGGCGTGGTCCGCGGCGGCGCCATGGCCCGCGGCCGTGGCATGGTCCGCGGCGGCGCCATGGCCCGCGGCCGGGGCGTGGTCCGCGGCGGCGCCATGGCCCGCGGCCGGGGCGTGGTCCGCGGCGGCGCCATGGCCCGCCTCGGGTCCGTGGGCCGGCGCCTCGGGCCCGTGGGGTGCGTGGTCCGCTGCGTGTCCGCCCGGCCCCGGCGCGGCGGGATCTGCCGGGGCCGAGCCGGCGGGGTCGTGGTTTTCCATGCGTGCCACCTCCTGGATTGCTGGATTGCTGGATTGCTGGGTTGCTGGAGTATTTGCGCGTGCTGTGGTAGGGCCGCGCCAACTACTGGCTCATGCTAGCATGCGGCCGGATGTTTGTCAATAGCCCCGCCTGCCCCGCCGTGCGCCGCGGGTTGGTTGCCGTTCCGTTTTCTGTTACAATCCTCTAAAGCGAGTTTTGAGTCGCGACCTGCCCAATCCGTAAATCGTAGTCATGGTTTTGGATTAAGATGGACTTAACTCAAAATTCAAAAATGTGCCTGCGGCACCGCTGCGCGAGCAAAAATGTGCCTGCGGCACCGCTGCGCGAGCAAAACTCGTAGCTACCGCCACCGGAGGAATGTGCTATGGAAACCGCGAGGGAGACCGCGCTGGCGATCGAGCGTATCCGCGTGCTGACTGGGCCGAACATCTGGGCCTACCGGCCGGTACTCGAGATCTGGCTGAATATCGGCCACTTCGAGGATCTGCCCTCGAACAAGATCCCGGGATTCACCGAGCGCCTGGTGGAGCTGATCCCGAGCCTCTGGGAGCATCGCTGCTCCGAGGGCCGGCCGGGGGGCTTTCTGGAACGCTTACGCCTGGGGACGTACATGGGCCATATTCTGGAGCATATCATCCTGGAGTTGCAGAGCCTGGCCGGCATGGAAGTCGGCTATGGGCGGACCCGGAGCATCGGCAAGTACGGCCAGTACCGCGTGGTCGTCGACTACAAAGATGAAGCGGCGGCCCGCCAGTGCGTCGACCTGGCGCTGGAGATCGTCGCCGCCCTCACGGCGGACCCGCCGGGCACGCTCGATCTAAAGCCCCGGCTCGACGCGATCCGCGAGCTGGCGGAAGATAATATGCTGGGCCCCAGCACCCAGGCGCTGGTCGACGCCGCCAAGCGCCGGGGCATCCCCTGGTTCCGGCTGAACAGCGGCAGCCTGGTGCAGCTGGGGCATGGCCGCCACGCCCGGCGCATCCAGGCCGCCGAAACCTCGCTGACCGGCAATATCGGGGTCGAGATCGCCTCTGATAAAGAGCTGACCAAGGGCTTGCTGGGGCGGGTGGGCGTGCCGGTGCCGGCGGGCCGCGTGATCCGGGCGGTCGACGAGGCCTGGGATGCGGCCGAAGCCGTCGGCCTGCCGGTCGTGGTCAAGCCGAAAGACGGCAACCAGGGCAAAGCGGTGAGTGTCGACCTGACGACTCGTGAGCAGGTGGAGGCGGCCACCCGCATGGCCCTGGAGTATGACCGCCGCGTGATCGTCGAGCGCTTCTACCCAGGCAACGACTACCGCATCCTGGTGATTAACGGCAAGATGGTCGCGGCCGCCTTGCGCCGCCCGGCCCAGGTGGTCGGCAATGGGCGGGACAATGTCCGCACCCTCGTCCAGCGGGTGAACGATGACCCGCGGCGGGGGATCGGGCATGGCGCCGCCATGACCCGCATCCGCCTGGACGAGGTGGCCGCCCTCACGCTGAGCAAGCAAGACCTGACCTGGGAGAGTGTGCCCGCGGCCGGCCAGGTGGTGCTGCTGCGCGACAACAGCAACCTGAGCACCGGCGGCACGGCCACGGACGTCACGGACGAGGTCCACCCCGACAATATCGCGATCGCCGAGCTGGCGGCCCGCACGATCGGGCTCGACATCGCCGGGATCGACGTGGTCACGCGCAACATCCGCCGCTCGATGATCGACGACCAGGGCGGGATCGTGGAGGTGAACGCCGCCCCCGGGCTGCGCATGCACCTCTATCCGTCCGAGGGCAAGGGCCGCCCGGTCGGCGACGCCGTGATCCAGATGCTCTTCCCGGACGACCACCCGGCCCGTGTGCCGCTGATCGCCGTCACCGGCACCAATGGCAAGACGACCGTGACGCGCATGATCGCCGCGGTCTACGGCACGATGCGCAAGTTCGTGGGCATGACCAGCACCGACGGCATTTATTTCGGCGGGCGGATGCGGGTGGCCGGGGATTGCAGCGGGCCGCGCAGCGCCGAGGCCGTCTTGCAGCATCCCGATGTCGAGGTGGCCGTGCTGGAGACGGCGCGCGGCGGGATTTTGCGCTCGGGCCTCGGCTGGGACAAATGCCAGGTGGCCGTGGTCACCAATATCAGCAACGACCACCTGGGGCTCGACGGCATCGACAGCCCCGAGCGGCTGGCCGAAGTCAAGCAGGTGCCGGTCGAGAGTATCCTGGCCGGTGGCTGCGCGGTGCTGAATGCCGAAGACCGCCTGGTGGCGCGCATGGCCGAGGCGACCGAGGCGGCCGTGGTCTACTTCGGCATGAACCCGCGCGGCCCGGTGCTGTCGCGCCACCTGGCGGCGGGCGGCAAAGCCGTCTTCTTGCGCGGCCCGATGATCACCCTGGCCGAGGGGGCGCAGGAGACGGCCTTGCTCGACGTCGCCGAGGTGCCGGCCACGCTGGGCGGCAAGATCAGCTTCCAGACGGCGAACACCCTGGCCGCCGCCGCCGCCTGCTGGGGCGCCGGCTGCCCGCTCGACGCGATCCGCCTGGGCCTACGGACCTTTCAGCCGGACTCGCAGACCGCGCCAGGCCGCTTCAATCTCTTCCAGGTGGGCCCCGCCCAGGTCATCCTGGACTATGGCCATAACCCGAAGGCGCTGCTGGCCATCCGCGACGCCGTCCGCGCCCTGGCCCCCCACCGGGCCATCGGCGTGGTGGCCGCCCCGGGCGACCGGCGGGACTCCGATATCGGCGAGCTGGCCCGCATCGCCGCCGATACCTTCGACGAGATCATCATCCGCGAGGACGACGACGCCCGCGGCCGTGAGCCGGGCGAGGTGGCCACGCTGATCCGGGAGACGATCGAGGCCTACCGGCCGCAGCTGCCCCTGTCCACGATCCGTGACGAGGCGGCGGCGATCCGGGCGGCCCTGGAGCGGCTGGGCGCGGGCGACCTGGCCGTGGTCTTTATCGACCGGGTGCAGGAGAGCATCGAGCAGGTGCGGGCCGCCGCGGCCGCCGCGGCCGCGACCGGGACCGGCCTGGCCTGCTCGCTGGGTCCGGAGCCCGGGCCGGCGCGGGAAGACCTGCTGCCGCGTCCCCTGCGCACGGGCCATCAGGTCTACACGCCGACGGCGACCCGGCTGGCCAACACCGGGGTGCTGGGCGCGCCGGCGGGCAACGGCGCGCATCCTGGCGCGCCCTCCTACGGCGATGGGGAGGAGCAGCTCTGATGGACCCGGGCGCGGGCGCGGCCTCGGCGCCCCCCCAGGGTTATCTACTGATCGTCGGCGGGTCGGAGCGCCTGAACAAGGAGCTGCGCCTCCTGCGCACCTACCTGCAGCTCTGTGATCAGGTTCCGGGTCGCCGCGATATCGTCGTCATCGCCTCGGCGACCGGCCATCCGGAGGCGCTGGGGGGGGAATATCTGCGCCTCTTCCGGCAGATCGGCTGGCCGCCCCCGCTGATCCATCTGCCGCCGCTGGCCACCCGGGTGGACGCGGCCGATCCCGGCGTCGCGGCCCTGATCGCCGGCGCGGCCGGGATCTACATGACCGGGGGCGACCAGGTGGACCTGGTGGACATCCTGATGGGAACGCCGGCCGGCGACGCGTTATGGGCCGCGTACCGGGCCGGCGCGGTGATTGGCGGCACCAGCGCGGGCGCGACCGCCATCGGCGACCCAATGATCGCGCGCGGCGGGGGGTCCGGCGAACTGAAGCGCGGCGAGATTACCCTGCACCCCGGCTTTGCCCTGGCCGGCCATGACCTGATTATCGACACCCACTTTGGCCGCCGCGGGCGCTTTCCCCGCCTGGTCGCCGCCATCGCCGAGCAGCCCACCGCGATGGGTATCGGCATCGACGAGAATACGGCCCTGCTGATCCGCCCCGACAATCCCCATGCCGAAGTCCTGGGCAATGGCGTCGTCTACCTGGTCGAGAGTCCGGCGGACCCGCCCACCCACGACCCGCATCACGGCGCCATCGGCATCGCCCCGCTCACGCTCTACATCTTGCGCGAGGGGCAGCGGTATGAGCTGCGGCGGGCCTAACCGGCGCTAGCGCACCACCGCGCGCACGATCTCCAGGTAATTGTGCAGGGCCGGCGACTTGTCCGCCCCCCGCCAGGCCATGCTGAGCTCCAGGTGCGCCCCCGGCTCTCCCACGGGCACATAGACGATGCCATCGTGCTGCATATTGCGCATGTAGCCGGCGACCGGGTAGATCCCGATCCCCAACGCCACCAGTCCCAGCAGGGTTTGAATCTGGCTGGCCTCCTGCACCACGTTCGGGACATAGCCGGCTTGCTGAAAGAGGCCGATCAAATAGTCATGCAGCGCGGGCTCCTCTTCCCGCGTGGGCAACAGCATCGGCTCCTGCCCCAGCTCCGGCAAGGAGACCCGCTCGCGGCGGGCCAGCCGCCGCCGCGCCGGGACCGCGATCCAGAGCGGCACGCGGAGGATCCGCTCGACCTGGATCGTGGGCTCATGCACCGGCGCGTAGAGCACGCCCACATCGATCGTCTGCTTCTGCAATTGCGTGATCTGCCGGCTCGAACTCAGCTCTTGGAGCTTGAGCTCGATCTGCGGGAAGCGCTCCTGAAAGACCTGAATCGTGCGGGGTAAGAAACCGTACAAGATGGAGCCGACGTAGCCAATGCTCAGTTCCCCCACCTCCCCGCGGGCGGCACGTTGGGCAATGTGGACCGCATGATCGGCCTGCTCCAACACCTTTTGCGCTTCCACCAGGAATAGCTCACCGGCGGGGGTCAACGTCACCTGGTGCCGGTTGCGCTCCAATAGCTGGACCCCGAGGACCTGCTCCAGCTTGGCGATTTGCTGGCTTAACGCGGGTTGGGTGAGGTGGCGCTGCTCGGCGGCCCGCCGGAAGTGCCGGGTTTCGGCCACCGCGATAAAGGAGCCCAGATACCGTAGTTCAATCATGTGATTAGCAGTACTTATCACCGGATACGATCCATCAATCACCCGCGGGGCTATTTTACCTTATAGTTTTCAGTGGGGCAAGGACGCTGCAACAGGCGTCCTTGCCGTTTTGTTCGTACCGTGGTGGCGCACCGGCCTGCGCCGGCCCGCCGCGTACTTAACCGGTGCGAACAAGATCAGCGGAAAAGAGGAGGTACACCCATGGACACCAACAAGGCAATTGCCCTCGTCGCTCATGACGCCAAGAAGCAGGATCTCCTGGATTGGGCACGCCACAACAAGACCCTGTTGATTCAACACACACTCTACGCCACCAGCACGACCGGTACGCTGCTGGAAGCAGAACTCGGCGTGGAGGTCACCAAACTCCAAAGCGGCCCCCTGGGCGGGGACCAGCAGATTGGGGCCAAGATCGCCGCGGGCGAGCTCGATCTGTTAGTCTTCTTCTGGGACCCGCTGACTACCCAGCCACACGACGCGGATGTGCGCGCGCTCTTGCGGATCGCGGTGGTCTGGAATGTTCCGGTCGCCTGCAATCGCGCTTCGGCCGATTTTATGATCACCTCGCCGCTCCTGGCGAGTCCCTATCACCCCATGGCCCCCGACTACCAGGGCTATACCATCCAGCGGGAGGCGGGCCCGCCTGTCGCCCGGGCGGCGTAAGCACGCCCGGGCGGCAGGGCCGTGGAGGAACCATGAATAGCACAGCAGCTGCCCATCCGCAGTCCGTAGGTGGGCTCTGGGTCACCGAGGTGGAGACCCCAACGACCGCCGCCCGCGCCGCCGCCGCGCTCGTCCGCGCCGGCAACCGCATTGGCGCCATTTACCTGTGGCAAGGCCACACCGGAGTCAGTTTCCGCGCGGCCCGAACAGTCGTCGCGGAGCTGGAGCGCAGTCGCAGCACCTGGCCCCGCCCGCGGGTATAAGCACGATCGGCCGCGCCGGGGCGGCGCGCAACACCTACCGGCCCGACGGCCGGTAGGTGCACTCCCGCCTGCCGTCCCGGACTCGACAGCCTCAGGCGTATCCCGTACAATACTATGCATTAAGCATTACGCCTTGCATCGAGGAGGACCCGCTTGAACCCATTACTCGTCCCGTCCCATTTCACGCCCATCCCCGGGCGCCTGAGCCGCTTGCTGGAGCTGGCCTACAACCTGTGGTGGGCCTGGCAGCCGGAGGCCCGCCACCTGTTCCAGGACCTCGACCCGGTGCTCTGGGACCTGGTGTACCACAACCCCGTGAAGTTCTTGCGCGAGGTTCGCCAGGAGCGATTGGAGACGATGGCCCTCGACGCGGCCTACCTGGCGCGCCTGGACGCGAGTTTGGCCGCGTTCGACGCGTATATGAAGCCTACGGAGACCTGGTTCAGCACGCACCACATCGGCGACGAAAAGACGATCGCCTATTTCTCGGCCGAGTTTGGCCTGCACGAGTGTCTGCCGATCTATTCGGGCGGCCTGGGCATCTTGTCCGGCGACCACGCCAAGGAAGCGAGCGATATGGGCTTGCCCTTCGTCTGCGTCGGCTTCATTTATCCCCAGGGCTATTTCCGCCAGGCGCTGGACCCGAACGGCTGGCAGGAAGCCTATTATGAGAAGCTCAATTTCGCCGACGTGCCGGCTTTGCCGGCGATGACGCCGGAGGGCCAGGAGGTCGTGGTCTCCGTCGATCTCCCCGGCCGCACTATCTACGCCAAGGCCTACCAGCTGCAGGTGGGGCGGGTGCCGCTGTTCCTGATGGACACCGATATCCACCCCAACGCCCCGGCGGACCGTAATCTGTCGGCCCGGCTCTACGGTGGCGATCACGAGATGCGGGTCGCCCAGGAGATCGTGCTCGGGATCGGCGGGGTGCGGGTCTTACGCGCGATGGGCATCCGGCCGACCATCTTCCATATGAACGAGGGGCATTCCGCTTTCCTGGTGCTGGAGCTGGTGCGCGAGAAGATGGCGACCGGGCTCTCCTTTCCCGCAGCCCTGCAGCAGGTGGCCGCTGGCGGCGTGTTCACGACCCACACCCCAGTGCCGGCGGGCAATGATGCCTTCGCCTTTGAGCTGATGGACAAATACTTCGACCGCTACTGGCCGCAACTGGGCCTATCGCGGGACGAATTTATGGGCCTGGCCCGCCAGGACAACAGTTGGGGCCCGACCTTCAGCATGACGGTGTTGGGGCTCGCCGGCTCCCACCGCCACAATGGCGTGAGCCAGCTGCACGGCGCCGTGTCGCGCAATATGTGGCACTGGCTCTGGCCGGACAAGAAAGCCGAGGAAGTGCCGATCACGGCGATCACCAATGGGGTGCATACCGGGACCTGGCTTGCCACCAAGCTGGCGCGCTGGTACACGGAGTACCTCGGCCCCGCCTGGTATGACCGCCTGGACGACCCGGCCACCTGGGCGCCGCTGCGCGATGCGCCGGCCGCCGCCCTGTGGGCGATCCATACCGAGCTCAAGCATGATCTGGTGGCCTTTGCCCGGCGGCGGGCCGAGGCGCGCTTTGCCCGCTTACAGGAGGCGCCCGCGGTTTGGCCCATCCTCAACCCGGACGCCTTGACCCTCGGCTTCGCGCGGCGCTTCGCGACGTACAAGCGTGCGACGATGATCTTCAGCGACCGCGACCGCCTGAAAGCCTTGCTCAACAACCCGGAGCGCCCGGTGCAGATCATTTTTGCCGGCAAAGCCCACCCGGCCGACAACCCGGGTAAGCAGCTCATCCAGCAGATCTATTGGCTGGCCAAAGAGCCGGGCTTCAACGGCAAAATCCTCTTCCTGGAAGAATACGATATGAACGTCGCCCGCTACCTGGTGCATGGCGCCGACGTCTGGCTGAACACGCCGCGGCGCCCCTATGAGGCCAGCGGCACGAGCGGCGAGAAGGCCGCGTTGAACGGCCTGCCCAACCTCAGCGTGCTCGACGGCTGGTGGGCCGAGGGCTATAACGGCAAAAACGGCTGGGCCGTCGGCGAGGGCAAGGAATTCGACAACCCCGACGACCAGGACTGGCACGACGCGCAGTCGCTCTACCAGGCCCTGGAGCAGGGCGTTGTGCCGCTGTTCTATGATCGGGATGCGGCCGGGGTGCCCCAGGGCTGGGTGGCCATGATGAAAGAGGCGATTATCAGCCTGGCGCCGGTGTTCAGCACCCGCCGCATGCTCAAAGACTACGCCGAGCAGCTCTATATCCCTGCGATGCACGAAGCCGTCGCTGGTTTGGAATCGCCCGTGCCGGCCGCTAACCGCGATTGACGTTGGCGCGGCGGCAGTATATGATGGGGGAGGTACCAAATCGCTGAAAGGTCCTGCGCCCCATGCTCTTTGTGCTCTATGGAACCGACCGCCTGGCCGTGCGGGAGCGCCGCGACGCGCTGATCCGCGAGCAACTGCCGGCCGACAGCGCGGACCTGGCCCTCTCCCGGCTGGACGGCCAGAAATGCACCGCGGATGAGCTGGCGCGGGCGGTCCAGGCCGTGCCTTTCTTCGGCGACCGGCGGATCGTCGTCGCCGACGATCTGCTGACCCGCTTTGAGCAAAAGCGCCGGCGGCCGCCGTCCCCGGACGGGGCCGACGCGCCTGAGCCGGACGGGGAGAGCCCGCCGCCGGAGGCCGCGCCGGCTCTGGCCAAAAACGATCCGGCCCGTCCGTTTATCGCCGCCTTGACCCTGATTGCGCCCAGCACGACGCTGATTCTCTGGGAGCGTGGTACTGTGCCCAAGAACAATTCTTTGCTGAAAGCGGCGGCCAAGCTGGGCACGGTAACGGCCTATGAGGCCCCGGAAGCGGGCAATCTGGAGGATTGGATCTTCGCCCGGGCGCGCAGTAAAGGCGTCCGCTTGAAACCCGAGGTCGCGCGCCTCCTGGATGATCATCTGGGCCAGGATCTGGAGGTGCTGGACTCCGAACTGGAGAAGCTGAGCCTCTTCGCGGGGGACGCGGGGGTGGTGGATGCCGCGATGGTGCGTTTGCTGACCCCCCAAACCCGGCAGGCCGATACGTTTCAACTGCTGATCGCCGCCTCGGACCGGCGGACGGCCGAGGCCCTCAGCTTGCTGCATGAGCTGCTGGACAATGGGGTGGCGCCGGTGGCGGTCATCGGCATGCTCGGCAGCCAGGTCCGCAAGCTGTTACAGGTCCAGGCGCTGGCGGCCCAGCGGCTGCCGCCGGCCGATATCGCCCAGCGGCTGGGGATGCGGCCCTATCCGACCAAGCTCGCCGTTGAGAGCCTGCGCTACTATAGCCCGGCCGGCCTGCGTGATCTCCATGCGCGGCTGATCCAGATCGACCAGGCGATCAAGACGGGCCAGGCCGACGGCGAGGCGGCGCTGGAGCTGCTGGTGCTCGACATCGCCCGCGGGCTCAAGTAACCCGCGGCAGCAACAAGGGGGTTGCGCGGATGCAAGTCGGAGTGGGCCTGCCGGCCGGGGTGCCCGGGGTGCCCGGATCGCTGATCGTCGAGTGGGCCCGCCAGGCCGACGCCGGGCCGTTCTCCAGCCTCGGCGTGATCGACCGCCTCGTCTACGACAGCTATGAGCCGCTGACCGCCCTCGCCGCGGCGGCCGCGGTCACCCAGCGCGTCCGGCTGGTGACGATGATCGTCATCGGCCCCCTGCACAACACCCCGCAGCTCGCCAAAGTGGCGGCCTC
>Ga0070730_10004335_pt1 | contig 12491 bp, 9 predicted proteins | sample Coa_R1_3_FD_66447 | JGI IMG/M metagenome (GOLD analysis project Ga0070730, IMG submission 66447) | Surface soil microbial communities from Centralia Pennsylvania, which are recovering from an underground coalmine fire - Coalmine... | ecosystem: Environmental > Terrestrial > Soil > Unclassified ... | reverse complement strand
GTGGCGCGCAGCCGCGTCATGCGCACGCGCTCCTCGCGCGCGGCGTCGTCCGGCGGCGACGGCGCGCGCACGGCCACCGACGCGGCCGGTTGCGTCACCGGCATCGGCTGCGCCGCGGCGCGCTCGATGGCGGCGAGCATGTCGCCCTTGGTGAGGCGGCCGTCCTTGCCGGTGCCCGGCACCGTGCCGACGTCGACGCCGCTCTCGGCGGCGAGCTTGCGCACCGACGGCGCCAGCGGTGCGTCGGCCGGCGGCGCTTTGGCCGGCGCCGGCTTCTGCGGCGCGGCGCTTCGCGGCGCCGGCTGTTCGGATCCGGCGTCGATCGGCTTCGTTCGCTCGGTCTTCTGCTCGGGCCGGCCGGCCGGCACCGCGCCAGGGCCTTCCTTGATCTCGCCGAGCAGCGCGCCGACCGCGACCGTCTCGCCGTCCTTGACGGCGATGTTGGCCAAAACGCCGGCGGCCGGCGCCGGCACCTCGATGGTCACCTTGTCGGTTTCGAGCTCGACCAACGGCTCGTCGACCGCGACCGCTTCGCCCAGCTTCTTGAACCATTTGCCGATCGTGGCCTCGGTCACCGATTCGCCGAGGGCCGGCACGCGAATCTCAGCCATGATTGCTGTCCTGCAAGGCCTGCCATCATCCGCGCCGGCGGATGACTTGTTGTTATTTCAACGCGTCGTCCAAAAACTGCTTGAGCTGCGCCAAGTGCAGCGACATCTGCCCGACCGCGGTCGAAGCGGACGCCGGCCGGCCGGTGTAGCGGGCGCGGCGGTGCTTGGCCTCGATCTGGTTGAGCAGCCATTGCAGGAAAATATCGACGAACACCCAGGCGCCCATGTTGCGCGGCTCTTCCTGGCACCAGACGATCTCAGCGTCGCGGAAGCGGTTGAGCTCCGCCATCAGCGTCTTGGTGGGGAACGGATAGAGCTGCTCGATGCGCAACAGATAAACGTCGTCGATGCCGCGTTTCTCGCGCTCCTCGTAGAGATCGTAATAGACCTTGCCGGAGCACAGCACGACGCGGCGAATTTTTTGGTCCGGAACGAGCTTGATCTTTTCACCGGGCAGGAGTTGCGCGTCGTCCCATAGCAGCCGGTGGAACGTGGTGTCCGGCCCCATCTCGTCGAGCCGCGACACCGCACGGCGGTGGCGCAGCAGCGATTTCGGCGTCATCAGGATGAGCGGCTTGCGGAACTCGCGTTTGAGCTGGCGGCGCAGGATGTGGAAATAATTCGCCGGCGTGGTGCAGTTGGCGACCTGCATGTTGTCCTCGGCGCACATCTGCAAAAACCGTTCGAGCCGCGCCGAGGAATGCTCCGGCCCCTGCCCTTCGTAACCGTGCGGCAACAGGCAGACCAGTCCGGACATGCGCAGCCACTTGCGCTCGCCGGAGGAAATGAACTGATCGAACAACACCTGCGCGCCGTTGGCGAAGTCGCCGAACTGCGCCTCCCACAATGTCAGCGCGTTCGGTTCGGCGAGCGAATAGCCGTACTCGAAGCCGAGCACCGCTTCCTCGGACAGCATGGAGTTGATGACCTCGAAGCGGGCCTGGCCGTCGCCAACGTGATTGAACGGCGTGTAGCGTTCCTCGGTTTCCTGATCGGTCAACACCGCATGGCGCTGCGAGAACGTGCCGCGCTCACTGTCCTGGCCGGACAGCCGCACCCGGTGGCCGTCGCGCAGCAGCGAACAGAAGGCGAGCGCCTCGGCGGTCGCCCAATCGATGCCGGCGCCGGTCTCGATCGCCTTGTGCCGATTTTCGAGAAAACGGTTGAGCGTGCGATGCAGATGAAAGCCGGGCGGCAGCGCGGTGATTTTCTGCCCGATCTCCTTGAGCGTCGCGAGCTCGACGCCGGTATGGCCGCGGCGCGGATCGTCGACGGCGCCGCCGGTCTTGAAGCCGGACCAGCGGCCGTCGAGCCAGTCGGCCTTGTTGGCGCGATAGCTCAGCGCCGACTCCAGTTCGCCGTCGAGATGCCGGCGCCAGTCGGCCTTCATCTGCTCGACTTCGGCGGCCGTGACGACGCCCTCGCCGGTCAGCTTATTACCGTAGATTTCCAGCGTGGTCGGATGCGCGGCGATCGCCTTGTACATCAGCGGCTGGGTGAACGACGGCTCGTCGCCCTCGTTGTGGCCGTGGCGGCGATAGCAGAACATGTCGATGACGACCGGCTTCTGGAATTTCTGCCGGAATTCTGTGGCGATCTTGGCCGCGAACACCACGGCCTCGGGATCGTCGCCGTTGACGTGAAAGATCGGTGCCTCGATCATCTTGGCGACGTCGGACGGATACGGCGAGGAGCGCGAATAGCGCGGGTTGGTGGTGAAGCCGATCTGGTTGTTGACGATGAAATGCAGCGAGCCGCCGGTGCGGTGGCCGCGCAGCCCCGACAATCCGAACGACTCGGCGACCACGCCCTGGCCGGCGAACGAGGCGTCGCCGTGAATGAGCAGCGGCATCACCATGGTGCGGTCTTCGGGGGTGGCGCCGTGCTGGTCCTGCTTGGCCCGCACCTTGCCGAGCACGACCGGATCGACGATTTCCAAATGCGACGGATTGGCGGTGAGCGACAGGTGCACGCGGTTGTGATCGAACTCGCGGTCCGACGACGCGCCGAGGTGGTATTTGACGTCGCCCGAGCCTTCGATCTCGTTCGGCATCGCCGAACCGCCCTTGAACTCGTGGAAGATGGCGCGTTGCGGCTTGGCCATGACTTGGGCCAGCACGTTGAGCCGGCCGCGATGCGGCATGCCGATGACGATCTCACGCACGCCGAGCGCGCCGCCGCGCTTGATGATCTGTTCCAGCGCCGGGATCATGGCCTCGCCGCCATCGAGGCCGAAGCGCTTGGTGCCGGTGAATTTCAGGTCGCAGAACTTTTCGAAGCCCTCGGCTTCGATCAGCTTGTTGAGGATGGCGCGCTTGCCCTCGCGGGTGAAGGTGATCTCCTTGTCGGGCCCCTCGATGCGTTCCTGGATCCAGCTCTTCTGCGCGCCGTTCGACAGATGCAGAAATTCGACGCCGAGCGTCTGACAATAGGTGCGGCGCAGGATGGCGACGATCTCGCGGATGGAGCCGAACTGCAGTCCCAGAACCCCGTCGAGAAAAATCCGGCGGTCGAGATCGGCTTCGCCGAAACCGTAGCTGCGCGGATCGAGCTCTTCCTCGTTCTGCGGGGGTTCGAGGCGCAGCGGATCAAGATCGGCATGAAAATGCCCGCGCGCCCGGTAGGCGCGGATCAGCATCAGCGCCCGCACCGAATCGCGGGTGGCGCGCTCGACGTCGGCGGCGGCGAGATCGACGCCGCGCGCCTGGGCTTCGCCCTTGACCTTGGCCGCGACGGCGGTGCCGGCGTCGGCCAATGACCCAGCGTCGAGGGCGGCGATCAGGTCGCTGCGTTCGAGCGGCGGCCAGTCGGCGCGCTGCCAGGACGGGCCCTGCGCGTTCTTGGCGACATCGCCGGCGTCATCTCGTAGCCCGGCGAAGAACGATTGCCACTGCGCATCGACCGCCTTCGGATCGGCTTCGTAGCGCGCGTAAAGGTCCTCGATGTAGGAGGCATTGCCGCCGTAGAGAAACGAGCTGACGGCGAAGGCGGCGTTAGCATCCTGGCGGGACATAAGCGATCCTGGTTGATCTCGTATTGCGGGTCGAACCAACCCGACCAGAGAGCAGGAAAACGTGACAAAGCGGCTAAAAGCCGAAATCCGGCGCGCAACCGAATCAGCCGGGCGGCAGCCAGCCTTGTACTCTATTTAGGGGCCGGGCATTCCGAGCAAAAGACGCAAAGAATGAATTAGGACTTCAACAGTTCGGCAAGCGTCTTGCCGAGCCGCGCCGGCGACGGCGACACCTTGATGCCGGCCGCCTCCATGGCGGCGATCTTGGACTCGGCGCCGCCCTTGCCGCCGGCAATGATGGCGCCGGCATGACCCATGCGGCGGCCGGGCGGCGCGGTGCGGCCGGCGATGAAGCCGACCGTCGGCTTTTGGCGGCCGCGTTTCGCCTCGTCCTTGAGAAATTGCGCCGCATCTTCCTCGGAGGCGCCGCCGATTTCGCCGATCATGATGAGGGCCTCGGTCGCCTTGTCGGCCAAGAACATCTCCAGCACCTCGATGAAGTCGGTGCCCTTGACCGGATCGCCGCCGATGCCGACCGCGGTGGTCTGGCCGAGTCCCACCTGGGTGGTCTGGAACACCGCCTCGTAGGTCAGGGTGCCGGAACGCGACACGATGCCGACCTTGCCCGGCTTGAAGATGCTGCCCGGCATGATGCCGATCTTGCATTCGCCCGCGGTCATCACGCCCGGGCAGTTCGGCCCGATCAGGCGCGATTTCGAGCCGGACAGCGCCCGTTTCGTCTTCACCATGTCGGCGACCGGAATGCCTTCGGTGATGCAGATGATGAGTGGGATTTCGGCCGCGACCGATTCGCAAATCGCATCCGCGGCGCCGGCCGGCGGCACGTAGATCACGCTGGCATCGCATCCGGTTTTTTCCCGCGCCTCCGCCACCGTGTCGAACACCGGCAGGCCGAGATGGGTCGAGCCGCCTTTACCGGGCGACGTGCCGCCGACCATCTTGGTGCCGTAGGCGATCGCCTGCTCGGAATGGAACGTGCCGTTCTTCCCGGTAAAGCCCTGGCAGATAACCTTGGTGTTCTTGTCGATGAGAACAGACATAAGTTGCCGCGCCTATTCCTTACCTTCCCCTGAGGGGGAGTGAAGACGAATGGTTTGGGGCGCCGGCGCGCATCACGCCGCCTCCCGCACCGCGCGCACGATTTTCTGCGCGGCGTCGTCGAGGTCGTCGGCCGAGGTGACGTTGAGATTCGACTTGGCGATGATGTCCTTGCCGAGGTCGACGTTGGTGCCTTCGAGCCGCACCACCAGCGGAACGCGCAGGCCGACGTCGCGCACGGCGGCGACCACGCCTTCGGCGATGATGTCGCAGCGCATGATGCCGCCGAAGATGTTGACCAGAATGCCTTTGACGCTCGGGTCGGAGGTGATGATCTTGAACGCCGCCGTCACTTTTTCCTTGGTGGCGCTGCCGCCGACGTCCAGAAAATTCGCCGGCGTCTCGCCGTAGAGCTTGATGATGTCCATGGTCGCCATGGCGAGGCCGGCGCCGTTGACCATGCAGCCGATGGTGCCGTCGAGCGCCACGTAATTGAGATCGTATTTCGACGCCTCGATCTCCTTCTCGTCCTCTTCGGTCAGATCGCGCAACGCCACGATGTCGGCATGACGATAGAGCGCGCTGTCGTCGAAGCCGATCTTGGCGTCGAGGCAGATCAGCTGGCCGCTCTTGGTCACCACCAGCGGATTGATTTCGAGGAGACTCATGTCCTTGGCGACGAACGCCGCGTAGAGCTTCGGCAGCACGGCTTCGGCTTGCTTGGCAAGCTCGCGGGAAAATCCCAACGCGCGGGCGACGCGGCGCGCGTGATGCGGCATGAAGCCGGTCGCCGGATCGACCGAGAAGCTCAGAATCTTTTCCGGATGGGTCTGCGCGACCTCCTCGATCTCCACGCCGCCTTCGGTCGAGGCAACGAAAGCGACCCGCGAAGTGGCGCGGTCGACCAGCGCGGAGAGATAATATTCGCGGTCGATCGCGGAGCCTTCCTCGATATAGAGCCGGCGCACTTCCTTGCCGTGCGGTCCGGTCTGGTGCGTCACCAGGGTCGAGCCGAGAAGGCGCGCGGCTTCGCGTTTCACATCGTCGACCGATTTCACCACCTTGACGCCGCCGGCCTTGCCGCGCCCGCCGGCGTGAATCTGGGCCTTGACGACCCAGACCGGCCCGCCGAGGTCTTTCGCGGCCTTTTCAGCTTCGGCAACGCTGAACGCCGCGATGCCGCGCGGCACCGGCACGCCGAAGTCGCGCAACACCGCCTTCGCCTGATATTCGTGGATGTTCATGAAAGCTCTCGCGCGTCATTCCGGCCGAGTGAGCGAAGCGAACGAGAGCCGGAATCCATAAGCCCTGTGTTCAAGCTCAACCGCATTGGTAATCGAATTCCGCCGTGGTTATGGATTCCGGGTTCGTCGCTGCGCGGCGCCCCGGAATGACGATTATTTCCCCAGATCGGGAGCGATTTTCTTGCAGGCTTCGACCAGCCCCTGCACCGACTGCGCGGATTTTTCGAACATGCCGCGCTCGGCGCCGTTGAGCTCGATCTCGACCACGCGCTCGACGCCCTTTGCGCCGATCACCACCGGCACGCCGACGTAAAGATCCTTGATGCCGTATTCGCCGTTGAGCCAGGCGGCGGCCGGCAGCACGCGCTTCTTGTCGCGCAGATAGCTTTCCGCCATGGCGACCGCGGAGGACGCCGGCGCATAAAATGCCGAACCGGTCTTGAGCAGGCCGACGATCTCGCCGCCGCCGTTGCGGGTTCGATCGACGATCTCCTCGATGCGCTTTTGCGTCGTCCAGCCCATCTTGACCAGATCGGGCAGCGGAATGCCGGCCACCGCCGAATAGCGCACCAGCGGCACCATGCTGTCGCCGTGGCCGCCGAGCACAAAGGCGGTGACGTCCTCGACCGAGACGTTGAATTCGTCGGCGAGGAAATAGCGGAAGCGCGCGGAATCGAGCACGCCCGCCATGCCGACCACCATCTGCTTGGGCAGGCCGCAGCACTTCTGCAGCGCCCACACCATGGCGTCGAGCGGATTGGTGATGCAGATGACGAAGGCGTTCGGCGCATATTTCTTGATGCCGGCGCCGACCTGCTCCATGACCTTCAGATTGATGCCGAGCAGGTCGTCACGGCTCATGCCGGGCTTGCGCGGCACCCCGGCGGTGACGATGCAGACCGACGCGCCCTCGATGCCCTCGTAGGAATTGACGCCGTTAAGGCGCGCGTCAAAACCCTCGACCGGCGAGGCCTGCACCAGATCGAGCGCCTTACCCTGCGGCACGCCCTCCATGATGTCGAACAGCACCACGTCGCCGAGCTCTTTGAGCCCGATCAACAGCGCCAAAGTACCGCCGATTTGACCGGAACCGATCAGTGCAATCTTGTTTCGCGCCATGCGGAAAATATCCTCGAAAAAGTGCCCCAACTGCGGGCGGTCCTTAGCCGTTTCGGCAGAGGCGTTCAAGCACGGCCCGCGGCGTCATGGCGAAGGAATCCCGAGCCGGCGACGAATAATTGGCGACGATTTTTAGTGCGACGCGCGCTCGTGAGGATGTTGATCAAACTTGTCGATCAACAGCAAGCACCCGACCATGACAAAGGATAGCGGAATTGCCCACCAGCCTAACTTGGAACAGACCTATTGGAGCGCCTCCCCTTCAATCGAAAGCTCTCGCGTGTTGCCTTTATGACGCGCATCGCCATGGCCGGTCTTGATCCACGAGATTCACGGGAATCCGTGAAATCCTTCGATGCCACCGATCGCGTCTTGGCCGATGCGTGATCTGGTCCTGGTCGCCTTCGTCAATCGCCGCACCGTCTTGGGCGCGAGGGGCTTGGTCACGCTGATACAGCTAGACGCGAAGGGCTTGTGCGGAGAATAGGGGATTATTCTCCGCATAGCCTGCGGAGATTGCTCTTGCCTTTACCGGGAATAGGCTCCATATTCTCCGCACAAGGTGCGGAGAATGCTCACTTACATCCACCAACTGCCCGGCTGGCCCGCGTTTCGCTGGTCCCATGAACGCCTCGCGGACCGACTCGCCGCGGTCCGTCACCGCCAAGGGCGCCTGATCGGACGGATGGAGGCGCTTGGCCTCAGGCTGCAAAGAGAGGCGACCCTTCAGTCGCTCACCGAGGAAGTCCTGAAGTCGAGCGAAATCGAGGGCGAAATCCTCGACAAGGATCAAGTGCGCTCCTCGCTCGCGCGCCGCCTGGGCGTGGATATCGGCGGGCTCACTCCGGCCGACCGTCACGTCGAGGGCATCGTCGAGATGATGCTCGACGCGACCGAAAAATACGCCGAGCCGCTTACAGCCGAGCGCCTGGTCGGCTGGCATGCCGCGCTATTCCCCACCGGCCGCAGCGGCATGCGCAAGATCACGGTTGGCAACTGGCGCGCTCCAGAGGCCGATCCAATGCAGGTTGTGTCGGGCCCCGAGGGGGGCCAAAGAGTTCATTTCGAGGCGCCGGCGTCGGAGCGGCTTGACGCGGAGATGAAGGCGTTCTTGGCCTGGTTCGATGCCGATACGGAAAACATCGATCCGGTCCTGAAGGCCGGCATCGCGCATCTGTGGTTCGTCACCATTCATCCTTTCGAGGATGGTAACGGCCGCATCGCACGCGCGATCGCGGACCAGCAGCTCGCCCGTTCGGAACAAAGCACGCAGCGTTTCTACAGCATGTCCGCCCAAATCCGGCAGGAACGCAACGCCTACTACAATATTCTCGAAGTCACCCAGAAAGGCGACCTGGAAATCACCGCATGGCTCGCGTGGTTCTTTGCCTGCCTCGATCGCGCATTCGACGGGGCCGAGACGATCCTCGCCTCGGTACTGCGCAAGGCAAAGTTTTGGGAACGGCATGCCGGCGAAAAATTCAACGATCGACAAAAGATCATGCTCAACCGCCTGCTCGACGGTTTCGAAGGCAAGCTCACCTCTTCCAAATGGGCGACGATTACAAAATCGTCGCAGGATACCGCCTCGCGTGACATCGCCGACCTTGTTGCCCGAAACATCCTCATCAAGGATGCCGGCGGCGGGCGCAGCACGAGCTATTCGTTTGCTGAACCCAAATAAGCGCTACGTCTCGACAATGCCCTCGCTCGACCCCGAGGCGTGCGCGTAGGCGGCGCCGTGCGGGCGCGCCAGGTAGGCTTGCGACCGCATCTCGATCAGGCGCGACGCGGTGCGCCTGAACTCGGCCGCCTCGAAACCCTGGTCGGCGTGATAGAGCGCGTCCGGCTCGGCGGCGGCCGAGGCGATCAGCTTCACGTTCATGTCGTAGAGCGTGTCGATCAGGATGATGAAGCGTTTGGCGGCATTGCGGGTCTCGAACGTCATGCGCGGAATGCGGTCGAGAATGATGGTGTGATACTCGTGCGCGATGCGCAGATAATCGGCGGCGGCGAGCGGTTCCTCGCACAGGTCGTGGAAGCTGAAGCGCGCCACGCCCATGGCGGCGCACGGCACGCGCACGCTGCGCCCCTTGAGCCACAGTTCGTGCGGCGCGCCCGCCTGTCCGCGCGCCAGCCGCCGCCATGCCGCATCGAGCGCGGCATCGGCCGCCGCATCGGCCGGCACGTACCAGACCGGCATGCCGGATAATTTTTCGAGGCGAAAGTCGGTGCGCGCTTCGAGCCGCACCACGTCCAGGCGCTGCTCCAGCATGTGGATGAACGGCACGAACAGCGCGCGGTTCAGTCCGTCGTTGTAGAGCTCCTGCGGCGCCACGTTCGAGGTCGCCACCATGACGACGCCGCGCTCGAACAATTGCCCAAACAAACGGCCGAGGATCATGGCATCGGCGATGTCGGTGACGTGAAACTCGTCGAAGCAGAGCAGCCAGGACTCCTCGGCCAGCTCGGCGGCAGTCAGCCGGATCGGATCGTCGTCCGGATGTTCGCCCTGCTTCATCTGCTGCCGGAAACCATGGACCCGCTCGTGCACGTCGAGCATGAATTCGTGGAAATGGGCGCGTCGCTTGCGCACCACCGGGCTCGCCTCGAAAAACAAATCCATCAGCATCGTCTTGCCGCGGCCGACGTCGCCGTGGATGTAAAGCCCTTTGATCGGCTGCTGCCTGCTCTCGCGGCTGCCGAACAGCCAGCCGAGCGACGACGACTTGCGCGCCAGGCGGTACTGCACGATGCGCCCTTCGAGCTGCTCCAGCATGGCGACGATGGCGCGCTGCGCGGCGTCGCTTTCGATCCGGCCCGCGGCAACGCCGGCGGCAAATTGCGCGGCGACGGAGGTCGCCATTTGCGGATTGGCCGGACGCGGCGGCAAACCGCTGAGGCTTCGCCTTTGGTCACTGCTCATGTGGGAGAATCTGCAGTCATCAAATCGATGCGGGATTAACACGCCATGCGTATACGAAATGTAATCCGTCATTGCGAGGAGCGAAGCGAGCAAGCAATCCAGATACGACAGCGCTGCGCCGGGTTGCTTCGTCGCCCCTGCGGGGCCTCTTCGCAATGATGATTACGCCCGCTTCAACTCGCGTTCTTGCAACGGATAATCGGCCTCGACCACGTAGGGGCCGCCGCCGACCGAGGCGCGCGATGAGAACAGCACGAAGCGCGAGACCTGGAAGCTCGACGAGCGATAATGGCCGCGTGCCGAGAGATAGTCGGCGACCTGGCGGCTCGACGAATCGCGCAAGCGCGCCAGCGTCACATGCGGCGTGTATTTGCGGCCCTCGGGTTCGAGGCCGAGCCGCTGCAGCAGCCGCTCCTGCTCGGCCTGCAGCTCCATCAGCGGCGTCACCGGCGCGGCGGCGGCCACCACGGCGCGCGGCTTCCTTCCGCCGAACGACGATAGGCCGTCGAGGTGCATGTCGAACGTCGCGCGGCGCACCCGGCCGAGCAGGCCGGCGATGTCGCGCGCCAGCGCATCGTCGATGTCGCCGATGAAGCGCAGCGTCAGGTGATAATTTTCCGGATCGATCCAGCGCGCCCCCGGCAGGCCGCCGCGCATCATGCCCAGCGATTGGCCGATGGCGGCTGGAATCTCGATGGCGGTAAACAGTCGGGGCATGGCACTGACTGAGATGTAGGCGCACGGCTGCGATTCGGCGAATCGCAAGCCCAAACACCATGAAAGCACCAGGGGTCGCGCGCAACCCTACGAGGCGCGGCGCGCCGCGGCGCGCGCGATCAATTCCTTCACCTGCGGCAGAATGCGCTCGACGATCACGCCGACGCCGGCGGCATTCGGGTGCATGCCGTCACCCTGCAGCAGCTTGCGATCGGCAGCGACGCCGTCGAGAAAGAATGGATAGAGCGCGACGCCGTATTTGGCGGCAAGCTCGGGAAAGATGCGGGCGAACTCCTCGCCGTAGGCCGTCCCGAGGTTCGGCGCCGCGCGCATGCCGCACAACAGGACCGCGAGGCGCCGCGCGGTCACGCGCTGCAGGATCGCATCGAGCGCGCCGCGGGTGACCTGCGGCTTTATCCCGCGCAGCATGTCGTTGGCGCCGAGCTCGACGATCACCGCATCGGTGCCCTGCGGCACCGACCAGTCGAGGCGCGCAAGGCCATCGGCGGCGGTGTCGCCCGACACGCCCGCATTGGCGATTTCCGCGGCAACGCCATCGGCGGCGAGCGCCGCCTGCAGCCGCGGCACGAAGCCATCCTTCGCCGGCAGACCGAGGCCTGCGGTGAGCGAATCGCCGAGTACGACGACTTTCACCGGCGTCTCGGCGCCAGCCGGACCCGCCGCTGTCGCCACTGCCAAGAGCAGGCTACAAGCGGCCAGCCCGCCGGCAAATTGGACCAGCGCGCGCCGCCACCCATATGAGGACCGCGCAAAGGGGCCGAGCCAACGCATGAACGACATTTCGGAGTCTTCCTCTGCCGGCAATGCGGTGATCCTGAGCGGCGTCAACCTCTCGCTCGGCCGCGGCGCCGCGCGCGTTCATATCCTGCGCGACGTCAGCCTGCATATAGGGCGCGGCGAAGCCTTAGCCCTGCTCGGCCCGTCCGGCTCCGGCAAATCGACCCTCCTGATGGTGATGACCGGGCTGGAGCAGCCCGACAACGGCGCCGTCATCGTGGCCGGACAGGATTTGCGCAAGCTCGACGAGGACGCGCTGGCGCGGTTTCGCGGCAAACATGTCGGCATCGTCTTCCAGGCCTTTCATCTGATCCCCACCATGACGGCGCTGGAAAACGTCGCCACGCCGCTTGAACTCGCCGGCGCACGCGATGCGCTTGAGCGCGCGGCAAGCGAACTTGCCGCCGTCGGCCTCGGCGAACGGCTGCACCACTACCCGGCCGAATTGTCCGGCGGCGAGCAGCAGCGCGTCGCGCTCGCCCGCGCGCTGGCGGCCGATCCTGCCATCATCGTCGCCGACGAGCCGACCGGGAATCTCGACGAGGCCACCGGACACGAGATCATCGAGTTGCTGTTTCGCGGCCATCGCGAGCGCGGCACCACGCTGGTGCTGGTCACTCACGACAGCGAGCTCGCGGCGCGCTGCGATCGCGTACTGCGCATGCATTCCGGGCGAATCGAAGAGCAGCGCGCGCCGGTTCTGTCCGCAATAATAACCTCATGAGCGCGCTCTTGGTCGTACGCTTGGCTTGGCGCGAGCTGCGCGGCGGCTTGCGCGGATTTGGCGTTTTCATCGCCGCGATCGCGCTCGGCGTCATGGCGATCGCCGGCGTCGGCTCGGTGGCGGCGAGCCTCGCCGACGGCATCGCCGGCGCCGGGCAGACGATTCTCGGCGGTGACCTGTCGTTTGCGCTAGTGCAGCGCCGGGCAAGCGACGCGGAACGCGCGTTTCTCGAGGCGCGCGGCACCGTCTCGGCCGCCGCATTGCTGCGGGCGATGGCGCG